>WNGL01005297.1_pt1 | contig 17962 bp, 16 predicted proteins | sample 5400591 | NCBI WGS metagenome assembly WNGL01 (sample SAMN13153377, study PRJNA577476) | soil metagenome | isolation source: 80 cm soil or saprolite under Garry oak tree replicate 1 | place: USA:California | collected 2016-06-15 | reverse complement strand
TCATGGTGCATGCCAAGCGGGGCAGGCAGGCGGCCGAGGCGATGGGCATCCTGCCCCGGTTCACCGGGGTCGCCGTCCATGACGCCTGGGCTCCGTATGACACCTACACGGCCCCGGACCACCAGCTTTGCTGCGCGCACACCCTGCGCGAGCTGCAAGCCGTCGCCGACGGCGCGCCGCAAGGCCAGTGGTGCTGGGCCACGCAGGCCGCCGAGGCGCTCACCGCGATGCAGGACCTGGTGCGCGAGGCGGTCAGCCAGGGACGAGATGCCGTGGACCCGGCCGCGCTGGCCACCCAGGTCCGCCTGTTCCGTTCGGCGGTCCTTGCCGGGGCCAGCCAGACCGCCGCGCGATCCGGGCCGCTGATGAAAAAGCACAACGCGCTGGCCCGCCGCCTGCGCGACCGCCAGGACGACTACCTGCGATTCACCACCGATTTCCGGGCGCCGCCGGATAACAACGGCTGTGAACGCGATATCCGGATGGCCAAGCTGAAGCAGAAGGTATCCGGGTGCCTGCGCACGATGACTGGCGCCCGCCAGTTCTGCGCGATCCGCAGCTATCTGTCCACCGGCGCCAAACACGGCCTCAGCTTCTTCGATGCCTTGGTCATGCTCGCCCGCGGCGAGCCTTGGATGCCCCGCTGCCGCCTGATCAGACCACAGCGATTTCAGGTACCTGACCAGTTACACAGAAACTAAGTTGTTCCCCAGTGCTTACTGCCGGGGAACCCGAATATAACTTGACGGTGGGTGTGTAAAATCTTTAAATAGGAAAGTCACAAAAGCGTAGCAAAGTCGGCCCTGCTCCAGTTGTGACCTTGGGGGGTCGACCATGGGTACTGATGGGGCCGAGTGGGGCACCGCACAGCGCGGCAATAATAACGCGTCGGCGCGAGCCCGGACTGCGCTATCCGAGGCGCTGGCCGAGCTGCGCCGACTCACCCAGGACCCGCTCTTCGACGGGGTGGAACGCGCCCTGGCCAGCCTCGGCAATACCCCGATCGAGCCCGAATTCGGCGTGGAAACCGTGCGCAGGCTCCAGCAATGGAGCGCCGAGCACCAGCGCGTCGCCATTGAACTCGAGGCCGCCGCCCGCTGCTGCCGTCTCGTCGAGCGGGAAATTACCCAGCAGGTGGACGCCCTGCTGGAACGGCCGTCGGCGAAGACCAAGCGGCGTACCGGCCAGCTCCGGGAGATGTTCCGCCGCGGCCGGGTCGGCTCGCAGCCCGCGGAAGAATGGCGGGAGCCGGCCGTCCGCGAGCCCGAGCTCACGTTGGTGTCAGCCGCCTCCATGAACGACTATCCGGTGCCGGATGCAGACATCGCGGCGTCGGCGCTCGGGCCGCTGGAGGTACGCGTCGCCGGGCAGCGCGTGCCGAGATGGACCAGCCTGAAGGCCCGGGCGGTGTTCCAGTACCTGCTCGTGCATCAGGACCGGCCCACCCGGCGCGATGTGCTGATGGCGCTGCAGTGGCCCGACCACAGCCATAACTCCGCGCGCAACAACCTCAACGTCGCGCTCTACAGCCTGCGCAACACCCTGGACGGCCTGGGGGAGGACGCCCAGCCCATCGTCTACCGCGACGGCTGCTACATCCTCAATCCCGACCTGACCTGGTGGGTCGACCGCACCGAGTTCCTTTCGGCCGTGGACGAGGCGCGGCGAGCCCGCCGCGCCGGGCGGCTCAAGCAGGTCATCGGCGCCTATCGCAAGGCCGTCCGGCTCTACCGCGGGCCGCTGTTCGAGGATGACGGCGCGGGCGAGTGGTACCTGCCGGAACAGCGCCGCCTGAGAGATCTCTACGGCCAGGCGCTGGAGGAGGTCGCGGAGATCCATTTTGAATGCGGCGAGCTTTCCGAGGTCCTGCACTTCGGTCAGCTCGCCATCAGCAATGACCCGTGTTCCGAGGCTATTCATAGACTGCTTATGCGCTGTTACGCATCACAGCATCAGCAGCAACTCCTGAGCCGTCAGTATCGCGTGTGCGCCGCCGCGCTCCACGACGAACTCGGCGTTTCCCCGTCCGACGAGACGACCCAGCTTTTCCACGCGCTCACCTGAGCGCTGCCAGCGCTGTTCTTAAGTGATGAATAAGCGCTTAGCCGCGATATTTCGCGGAAAGTAATCGCCGTCTATGCGCCATCCTTAGTGCCACCACAGCGCTGATCCGGATCCTGAACGTGATGGCCGATTCCGGCCACGCTCAGCTCCATGAACTGCGCAAAGGAGATGCTCTCATGTCCGAACAAACCGTATCGACGGTTACGGAGAGGCCCGACTGGCTCGACGGCTCGACCGAGATCGAACTGTCCGCCAGGCATCTGCGGGCCTACTGGGACGCCGACATCCTCGACGTCGACGACAGGAACCCGTACGACACCATCATCGCGCGCAAGGATCCCTTCCTGGTCCGGTTCCGCGTGTACCTCAGGGGCCGGCTGTGGAAGTGTCTCTGCGGCCACTTCTGCTTCGACGTCGGCTTCACCTCCATCGGGGACGGGCCGGATTTCAACCTGTCCGACGTCCTGCCCGATCGGTCGGAGCTCCAGATCAGGGACTGGAAGGGCTGCGACGGGGTGTACATCGAGAAGTATGTCTGGGTGCCGCCGGAGACGATCCCCGTCGAGCACTGCGGCTCCGCTGCTGCGGTTACTGCGAGGACAAGGACAGCCACGTGGCCGTCGCCGGACACGAAGCCCAGGGCGAGTACATGTTCGACTAGGCCGGACCCGGGCCCGCTGCGGGAGCGCACCGGGCCCAGGCCCGCCCAGCTGAGGGAGACGAGAGGAGCGTGCGGTGCCTGACGATCTGAGCTCGATCGAGGGCCTGGCGGACAAGCACGTGCGGGCCCTCGCCCGGCAGCACGTTACCGACCTCCGCAGCCTGGTCCAGGCCGATCCGGAAGCCATCTACCGGGCGATGGCGAACCTGCGGCCGCGCCCCGCCCGCGAGCAGATAGCGCGCTGGCAAGACGATGCCAGGAACAAGCTGGCCACGCCGGCCGCCTCGGAATGGCAGACGGCTGCGTCGTTCGTGGTCGTTTACAGCCAACGCAAGGAGGGCGACACCTGGGAGCGCCGCGTCGAAGCGGAACGGACCGAGGTCGAGCCCGAACGGACCATGCAGGTCTGGTCCGGCTGGGACACCGCGCCCGTCTGCGATTGGATGCGTGGCCAGCTGGACCAGACCGCCGACGCCGGTGCTCAGCCTGCGGAGGAGCCAGCCGCGGGGGAGCCAGCCGCGGAACCCACCCCGGCGCAGGCCGCGCCAACCCCGCGCCCGGCGTCCCGGGCCCAGTTGCGCATCGACAGCGCCGCGCTCATCGACGCGGCCGGGCGGACGGAGGTGGTGACGGCGAGTGCGCTCGCCCCTAACCCGCGCACCGAGCTGGTCGCGCCGGTCCGCGTGGTCTTCGCCGTCGGTGGCGCGCCGCCGGGAACGCCGCTGCAGGCGGTCGCCCGCGTCCGGCACCCGGACGGACCCGGCTGGAACCCACGGGATCCGGTGGTCCTGGCCGGGCCGGGTCAGGTCGAGTTCGACCTGACCCCGGTCCCGGCGGGCGACCACGTGATGGCCCTGATCGCCTGGGCGCCCGACGCCACCGCCAAGCCGGTCTCGGTCACGCTGCCCAGCGTGACGATCCGCCAGGGAACCCGCTAGAGCCCAGGGAACCCGCTAGAGCAGGGCCTCGCGCCGGAGCAGGGTACCCAGGTCCGCGGGTTCAGGATGGACTCCGCTCAGGCCGCGCGCCGTGAACCAGCGGCCGATGTTCTCCGCGTCGCGGGTGAGGTACCAGGTGCCGCGCGGGTTCGCGATCACGTCCACCACCTGGGGCAGGTCGATCATCACCAGCCGTCCGTCGTGCACCAGCAGGTTGTACGCGGACAGGTCGCCGTGGGCCAGGCCATCCCTGGCCAGGGTGATGAGCGTCTGCACCAGCTGGTCCCAGAGCCCGGCCAGCGCGGCCGGGTCCGGCCGGCGATGGCCTCGCGGCCGAACGCACTCCGGCTCGCCACCGCCCGGTTGACCGGGATTCCCTGACCCGGCGCCCTTCCAGGTAGCCGCTGTCCCGGTGGAACATCCGGTGCCCGGGATCGCGGTAGCGCTTGGCCGCGAGCAGGCAGGACCGGCCGCCGGGCACGCCGCGCCTGATCAGGAAGACGTCGGCTTCCTTGCCGGTCTTCAGGATGCCGAGCTCGGTGTCGACGGCGGCCAGGTCGGTGACCAGCCAGCCGGGATGCGGCCTGGGGCCGCGCTAGGTCGGGATGGACTGGTCCCATCGTACGCTTCCCAACGTATGTTAGGCTGGTGCCGTGGACGGAGAAAAGCAGCTCAGGGGCATTGTGGCGAAGAGGCTTTCCCATCTCACGGACGTCACGACGCACCTGGAAACCGAGGCGGAATCCATCGAGGAATACTGCCGCCGCAAGAACATCCTCGTAGTCGCCGAGACCGAGGACCTCGACGTTTCGGGCGGTAAGCCGATCAAGGAACGCACTGGGATCGGCCCATGGCTGACACTTGATCATCTTGACGAGTGGGACGTCCTCATCTTCTACAAGCTCGACAGAGGGTTTAGGAACCACCTGGACTTCCTGCTCTTCTATCACGAGTTCTGCCAGGTCCATGGCAAGGGCATCGTCTGCGTCGCCCAGGACATCGACATGACCACGCGCATGGGCAAGCGGTTCGCCTCGGACCTGGTGCAGTTCGCCGAGTGGGAACTCGAAGAGATGAGCCAGCGGCGGTCGGCCGCGGCGGCGGTCATCCGCAAGGCGGCCCGATGGGGCGGCGGTAGCTTCTCGTTCGGGTACGAGCCCTATAAGGACGGCAGCTACTGGTATCTGCGCCCGCATCCCGTGTACCGCGAAGAGACGGTCTGGATGGCAGAGGAAGTCGTCTCGGGCAAGTCTCCGGGAACCGTCGCCAAGATGCTAAACGAGCGGGGGATACCCACCGCCAGGGACATCCAGAATGCCTTCTTCGGGCGTCCAGCGAAGGGATACGCGTGGTCATCGAAGACTGTAATCGATGTCCTGAGGTCTGACCTGATTCGCGGCTACGTGCTGCACTACGTCAACGGGTCCAGCGAGCCTCCGATCCGGGTCGTGGACGCGGAGGGCGGGTACGTACGTCGTGAGCCGCTGATCGATGACGAGCTCTGGTACAAGGTCCAGGCCGCGCTGGACGCCTGCACGAAGAAGCTGTCGGGAGTCCGGTCCAAGGGCTCCATGCTCGTCCAGATCGCGTTTTGCGGGTACTGCGGCAGCCCGTTGTACCAGAATTCCGCGCGCCGGTCGGACGGGCAGGGGAGTAACTATTACTATCTTTGCCCGGAATGCAAGCCGGCCGCTTCGGTTCGCCGGGAGATACTGAACGCGGTAGTTGCGGATGCGTTGCTTGAGGCGGTAGGAGACTGCGAGCTAACCGCGAAGCGAGTTCTTGCGGCCGACGACCATACCGAGACCTTGAAGCGCGTCGGGATGCAGATCGCCGACCTTACGACTCAGCACTACGTGCACGGCGGGGTAGATCACTTCCATGCAAAGATGGCCGAGCTCGAGGCTGAGCACGAGAGAATCGGCAACCTGCCGATCGAGAAGCCGAAGATACGCCGCGTCGGCCTCGGCAAGACGTTCCGGCAATGGTGGGATGAGTCCGATGATGAACAGCGGCATTCCTACCTGAAGGCGGCCGGGGTCAGTGCACTGATTGTGCGCGCTAAGGACTACCAGCATGTTATGCGGTTCGACCGTTCCACGGACACGGCTGATGATCTGGTACTGGATATTCCGACGAACGTCATCCGGGAGTTTGACGGACGGGACGCGAGGCCACCGGGCAGCTTCGGGCCAAAGCCGATACGCTTCGCTATGAACATCTCCCTCGGCACCCTGGCTGAACAGCTTCAGCGTGCCTCTTCGGTCGTCGCGTAGAGGTGTTTATCGATCTGCGCGAAGTTTACCGGCCCGTGGAACCTTCGCGGGTCCGAGGGATCGCGAGACTTCTCCTCCCTAGCCGAGATACCTGCTGGATCTGGCTCGTCGTCCTCGTCGGCGAGGCGCAGAGCCTGCTCGTGTTCCGCGGCCTGGCGGCGCTCGCGTGCGCGCTGCTCCCGGTAGTCCAGCCAGGGGTCGGGCACGCCTGGTCTAGGTCGATCAGCCGTACCTGGTGGCCCGTGTGGCCGGGCAGCTGCGCATGACGCAGGGGAGGCGCAGTACGTACCTCGCCGCGAGGATCAAGGAACTGGCCCGGCGGCCGGTGTACGTCGAGGGCCTCAGCGTGCGGGAGCGCGGCCTGTGAAGACTGAGGGAAGCGGCCCAAACTCCACTGTAATGAGCGTGCTAGCGGAACTTGATCAGACCCAGGCGGAGCTTCAGAAAGAGTTTCCCGGCTGGCGCGTCTGGTACGTGTACCGCTCTAGCGGGATCACCTGGGCCGCTCAGCGTGAGCCAGTGCTTAACACGCGGTCAGCCGAGGATCTCCGGGTGGGCATTCTGAAAATACTCCGCACGCAACGATCGGAATGACAGCGAGGTGCTAGGAGACGTCCGCGCCTGCATGCCTCCCACCAGCGGGGCTACGACGACCCAGGCACGCTGGACGTTCTCGCGGTGATCGTCGGTGAGGGCACCGAAGACGACTGACGGGACCTTCTGGTCATGGGTCACTTGCGTTTCGTTCACGCACACGGTCGCAGCCGCGCTCAGTGGCAGCGGCGCTGGTGACCGCATGCGCGGTACAGGTCGATCCGCATCGTGATCGTGAGGCGCGCTGTGGCCTTAGGGCTGTGCCGGGCGCACCGATATTCGGTTGCCTGCGGCTGTCACCTGATGGGATAGTTCGGTCGAATCAGGTTCGGTGCCGATTCCAGCGAAGCTGATCTGCTTTCGCCTGAAGTCGGCTGAGTGGAAGGGAGGCATCTGTGATGTTTGCACCCGTTGCGGGATTCGCCTCGCCTGTCCTGACCACATCCAGCCTGAGGAGTAACGCTCGTGCGCGACAGCGCAGATTCCTACGACCTTGCATTCGGCAGGGTCCGCCGCGCCAGGAGTAAGCGGCAGCGGAAGTTCTACCAGCCTTACGACGACGAAGCCACCTACGTCAAGCGTGCCTGGGAGCTGCAAAGGCTCGTCGGGGCGGATGCGGACGACGCGACCGACGGGCTGCCAGAAGGTGACCGCTGGTCGACCTGGGATCAGGTAACGCCTACGGAGCGCGGCCCGAAGCCGCATCCGAAGTGGCTGGTCACCGACCTCGCGGCGGTCGACTACGAACTCGGCGTCCTCAAGACAGGAAAAGAAGCCGACGTATTTCTCGTCCGCCGTGGCGTGCCGGGAACAGGCCGGTCCTGCCTGCTCGCCGCCAAACGCTATCGGGACGCAACGCACCGTCAGTTCCACCGGGATGCCGGGTACCTGGAAGGCCGCCGTGTCCGCGAGAGCCGGGTCAACCGGGCGGCGGCGAAGCGCACCGGCTTCGGCCGGCAGGCGATCGCCGGCCAGTGGGCGAACGCGGAGTTCAACGCCCTCGTGCAGCTCTACAACGTCGGCGTGCCTGTTCCCTACCCGGTGCAGATCCTGGGGACAGAGATCCTGCTTGAGTTCATCGGCGATGCGGACGGCACTGGCGCGCCCCGCCTCGCCGAGACCCGCCCGGAGTCGGCCGAACTCGCCAGCCTCTGGAGCCAGCTTGTCGACGCCATGGCGACTCTCGCCAGCGCCGGCTTCGCGCACGGCGACCTGTCCCCGTATAACCTGCTGGTCCACCACGGGCGGCTGGTGATGATCGACCTGCCGCAGGTGGTCGACGTCATCTCCCACCCGAACGGCCGCACCTTCCTCGACCGCGACGCCAAGAACGTCGCCATCTGGTTCGCAAAAGCTGGCCGTCCTGAGGCAGATCCTGAGGCGCTAGCCCGCCTGCTGGCCGAGGAGGCCCGCCTGACATAGCCGACATCCGTGAAAACCTCGGACGATCGCGAGCCTGCAGACGTGCCGTTCGGCCGTGACCGGCTGCTGGTGCTGCTGTTGTGCCGCGCGGGCCTGCGCCGCAGCGAGGCCGTGGGGCTGCGTCGTGAGGACATCCATTTCCTAGTATCCGGAGATTACCGTGGCAGCCGTGCCGCCCCACAGGGGTCCGGCCTCGGAAACAAGCAGCAGACCACTCACAACGACGGCGCGCAGCGAACCCCTGCGGCAGCGCGGCAGGCAAGCCCGCCAGTGCTTCCTACCGCCGATGCATGAGACGCTAGGAACCGCCCCAAGTGACCGTCTCCGGCCTGCAACTCCGGAAACGCACCAAGTCGCGGCAGCCCCCCGGATTTCCCCTGGATGTGCGCAAAGACTGGCTACAAGGGTTCGCTGACCTGCGACGACTGTATGGCCAAGTCGCCAGAAACAAAAGAAGAGTGTGTAGCCAAAAGCGCGCTGACTGACGTCCTCTCTGTTCGACATCGCCGTTCGAGCGCTCCCATACTGGCTGCGTCAGAACGGAGGAGACCGACATGGCACAGTGCCGTCGTCCACTACCTGAGGAAGACCGGCGAATCCTCCGGGCGATGGCGCGCCCACTGCTCCGCCGGATCAGCCATTACGGGTGGACACACGCCGCCCTGGGAGAGCGACTCCGCGCCCGGCAGGCGCAGATCGGGGGACGTCTCGGGTGCGACCGATCCCGGGTGTCCCGCGCCCTTGGCGGTGAGGAGCTACCGGCCCGGCGGCTCATCGAGGAGATCACCGTCATCATCGACGCTCACGCGGTGGAACTGGACCCACCTGGCCGCCCGCTCAGAGAGGAGACGATGCGACGTTGGGAGCACGCCGACTCTATCCGGCGCCGCCGCGCCGCCGAGTGGGCCCGTATAGCGCCGCGTATCCGAGCCGTCCCGGCCGACGGGGAACCCCCCGCCGTGATGGACACGCACGATGACCTGCTCCAGGCGCTGAACGCCCTAGTCGCCGCGCGCTTCGGCTCGCAACGAGCGATGTGCCGGGTACACAGAGATCTAGTCCGGCCGACTGTCAACGCCGCCCTGCGGGACCGGAACTCACTGAGCGTGGAGATGCTGGACTCGATCCTGAGGGCCTGCGGGGTCCAGGGCGAGGATCACCGCGCGTGGCTTGACGCCTGGTGGCGCTTGGGGTGGCCTCGTCGGAAAACTGCACTGGAGCGCCAGCGCCGGGGCTATGACGAGCGCACGGGAAGACGGCCATGGCGATGACCGGCCCCGGCGAGGATCGGCCGAGCATCGAGATCCGCGTCAGTGGCCTGATCTACATCCGCGTTGAGCGATGCCCACGCTGGCTCGCTCACTTGCTCTCCACCGCGGCGGCCACGCTGGCCGGGTGGATGATCGCCCGGCACCCGTGGCTGCTTGGCAGGTAGCTCCCCGCCCACCACACCGTCAGGCGTCACGCCCGGGTTTGCCGCGGGAAGCCGAAGAGGGAAATGACAGACCGGTGAGAAGACCCTGCCGACAGATCGATGAGAACGCGCCGGAACTGCAGCTTTGAACCTGTTGGCGTCGTCGCGGGAAGTCCATCCTCTCCGCACCGACTATGCTTCGCGCGAGCTGGTGGTGGCACGCCGTGTCGAGATGCCCTGCAGAGTCCCGGCCCGTTAACCTCGAATAACAGTTCACTAGGTGTGGGGAGAGGGCAGATGACCGGGCGCGGCTTTGAGATTAACAAGCAGGGCATCGAGCGCTTCACGCGCGAACTGCAGAGGGAATTCGACAAGCACCCGATCCGCCTGGACGTGAGGACCGGTCTGCCGGAGCTTCCAGATATCAGCCAAAAGAAGCTATCAAGCACCTGAGCACGCTGATCAGCTGACACGTGTACAAGCGCCCGGCGCCGGACGCGCTTGACGGAGGTGGGTTCGTCGTCGTAACGCCGCTTACCGCGGCGGGTCCTGAACTCTCCACTGCGTGAAGAAAAGTCGTGCACGGGTGGTGCTCCTCAGCTGAGCGGTCAAGGGGGCAGGCGTGAACACGCCCGCGACAGTGGTAGACACCTGACGCCTCCCTTCGCTCAGCCGATCAGCATCGGCCCGGACTGCTGCAGGTTGCCATACCGCCTCCGGCCCAGGCAACTGGTTTTCCGGCCAGACCACCACCAACCCAGCGACCATTTCACCACGCAACTAGCGACCATATCACCACGAACCATGCGACCAGATCACCACGGGAATGCCGGAAACGATGGCCTCACCCGACGCCGTGTGACACCCTGATCAGGTGGTACGCGTCAACCCGAGCCCGCTGGGCAAGCTGCTGGACCGGCACTCAGAAACCGCCCTCACCGAGGCGCTGGCGGATACGAGGGTCGTCCTCGTCACCGGCGCCCGCCAGTGCGGGAAGAGCACGCTGCTCGGCTTGGTGGCCAAGGGCAGGGACGCCGAGTGGCGCAACCTCGACGCCGCGGCGACCCGCCAGGCGGCGGCCGCGGACCCGGACGGCTTCGTGGACACCGCCGGGCTGATGGTGATCGACGAGATCCAGCGCGTGCCGGACCTCCTGCTCGCCATCAAGGAACAGGTCGACGCCGACCCCAGGCCCGGCCGCTACCTGCTCTCCGGGTCGGCGCGCGTGCTGGCCCTGCGCGGCCTGCCGGACACGCTGCCCGGCCGCATCGAGACGATCGAGCTCTGGCCGTTCTCCCAGGGAGAGATCGACGGCACCGCCGACCGGTTCGTGGACGCCATCTTCGATGAGGGCGGGGGACTGAGCCATGGATCCGCCGTGACCAGGCAGGACTATGCCGAACGGGTCGTGCGTGGCGGTTTCCCCGAAGCGCTAGCCCGCACCAGCCCGCGTCGTCGCGAGCGCTTCTTCGACTCCTACCTGGCCGATCTCGTGGCCCGCGAGGTCAGCCAGCTATCCGAGATCGAGCGCACCGCCGAGATGCGGGCCCTGATCAGGCTCCTGGCCGCCCGGTCCGGCCAGCTTCTGGTCGCGACCGCGGTGGGCAGTGACGCCGGGCTCACCGCCAGCACCGTCTACCGCTACCTGAGCCTGCTCGAAGAGGTCTTCCTGGTCAAGCGGATCCCCGCCTGGTCGCGCAACGTGAGCACGCGCGCCGTCGGCACGCCCAAGCTGGCCTTTACCGACTCGGGAATCGCCGCCAACCTGCTCGGCGCGGACGCCCGGAGCCTGCTGCGGCCCGGCGGCAGGTTCGGCCCGTTGCTCGAGGGGTTCGTCCTGATGGAACTGGCCCGCCAGCTCACCTGGTCACGCCAGCGCGCCGAGCTATTCCACTACCGCACCAAGGACAAGGTGGAGGTCGACGCGGTCCTGGAGAACCGCCGGGGCGAGGTGGTCGGCATCGAGGTCAAGGCCTCCTCGACCGTCGGCCCGGACGACTTCCGCGGCCTGCGGCACCTGGCCGCCAGGACCGGCGACGACTTCATCGCCGGCGTGGTGCTGTACACCGGCATCCAGACGCTACCGTTCGGGCCGAAAATGCGCGCGATGCCGGCCGCGACCCTGTGGGAGATCTAGTCAGCCGGTAATCGCCTCGCCCGTGTCCGGGTCGAAGAAGTACAGCCGCGCCGGGTCGACCGTGAAGGTGACGCGCCCGCCGGGCTTGACCGGGGTGTGCGGGTCGATCCGGGCCATGCCGTTGGGGGCGCTGCCCACCAGGAAACCCGCCTCGGCCGACTCGTCGGCCGCGGCGGCCGCGGCCGCGGCCTGGGCCGCGGGTGTGGCGTCGAGCCAGAAGTAGACGTGCTGCTCGCTGCCCAGCACCTCGACGAGGCGCGCCTCGGTGACCAGACCCGGCCCGGAGGACACGATGAGATCTTCGGGCCGCACCCCGACGATCACCTTGCGACCCTGGTAGGCCGCGACGCGCGCGGCCACCGGGGCGGGCAGGTCCAGCCGCTGCGAGCCGAGCACCACCGTGGGCCTGGAACCGGCCCCGTCCGCGGACAGGCCCGCCTCGTACAGGTTCATCGCCGGGGAGCCGATGAACGTGGCCACGAACACGTTGGCCGGCCGGTCGTAGAGCGCCCGCGGGGTGTCGTACTGCTGCAGCATCCCGGCCTGCAGCACCGCCACCCGGTCGCCCATCGTCATCGCCTCGGTCTGGTCGTGCGTGACGTACAGCGTCGCCGCCCCGATGGACCGGTGCACCCGCAGCACCTCCGAGCGCATCTGCACCCGGAGCTTGGCGTCCAGGTTGGACAGCGGCTCGTCCATCAGGAACACCGACGGCTCGCGGACGATGGCCCGGCCCATCGCCACCCGCTGCCGCTGGCCGCCGGACAGCTGCCTCGGCTTGCGGCCGAGCAGGTCGCCGAGGCCGAGAATGCCGGCGGCGTCGCGTATCCGCCGGTCCCGTTCGGCCTTGGCGACCTTCTGGTTCTCCAGCGCGAAGCCGATGTTCTGGTAGACCGACAGGTGCGGGTAGAGCGCGTAGTTCTGGAAGACCATGGCGACGTCACGGTGCCGGGGCGACACGTCGTTGACGACGCGGTCGCCGAAGCTGACCGTGCCCGACGTGATCTGCTCCAGCCCCGCGACCATCCGCAGTGCCGTCGTCTTGCCGCAGCCGGAGGGCCCGACCAGCACGACGAACTCGCCGTCCGCCACGTCCAGGTCCAGGTCGTCCAGCGCCGTGACGCCGGTCGCGTAGACCTTGGTCAGCTCACGAATGGAAATCGCAGCCACGATGAAGGCCTCGCAATCAGTTCGCGATGCTGCCGAGCAGGATGCCGCCGCGCCAGTACCGCTGCAGGAGCAGGAACAGCGCGATCAGCGGGATGATGGTCACCAGGCCGCCGATCACCAGCATCGGGAACAGCTGTGCGTTGCCGCTGTTCTGCGCGCGGAGCGACCACAGGCCCAGCCCGACGGTGAGCGGATACTTGGCGTTCTGGTTGAAGATGAGCAGCGGCAGGAAGTAGCCGTTCCAGACGGAGACGATGTTAATCAGCAGCACGGTCATCACGCCCGGCACCATGAGAGGCAGCGCGACCCGGAAGAAGATCCGGGCCTCGCCCGCGCCGTCGATCCTGGCCGCGTCGATGAGCTCCCGCGGAACGGAGATGTCCGCGTACACCCGCATCAGGTAGACGCCGATCGGGCTGACCATGCTGGGCAGGACTATGCCCCAGATCGAGTTGATCAGGTGCGCCTTCGCATAGCTCAGGTACAGCGGCACGGTCAGCGCGGTGACCGGGACGAGCAGCGCGGCGATGGCCAGGTAGAAGAGCATCTTCGAACCGCGGAACCCGAACCGGGCGAATCCGTAACCCGCGAGGGTGGACAGCACGGTCGCTCCGCCGCCGCCGAGCACCGCGTACAGGACGGTGTTGCCGAACCACTGGATGTAGGTCCCGTAGCCGTCGACGTTCTGGAACAGCAGCGAGAAGTTGTGGAAGAAGCTGAACGGGCGGGCGAACCAGAAGCCGAACGTCTCGAACAGGCTGGCCTGGTTCTTGGTCGAGTTGATCACGATCCAGGCGATGGGGACCAGCGTGAAGATCGCGAACAGGAAAGCGAGCGTGGTCAGCAGCGTCACCGTGCCGCGGCGCAGGCCGTAGAGCTCCACCGGGATGATGCTGTCCCGCTCCTCGAGCCGCTCCCGCTTGCGCCGCTGCCGCCGGGTCTCGCGGGTTTCCGGCGCCAGGCCGGCCTCGGCCGATGCCGGGCGGGTCAGCGTGGACGTGGTCATGCGAATTCTCCCCTCCGGCGACGGAAGACCAGCGAGACCGCCGAGATGATGACGATCACGACGGCGAGGATTATCGCCATGGCGGCGGCGAGGTTGGTCTGGTCGGCGGCGATCGCGGTGTTGTACATGTACACGGCCGGGGTGTAGTTGAGCGAGATCGCTCCCTGCTGGAAGTACTCGAGGATCTGCGGCTCGGTGAACAGCTGCAGCGCGCCGATGGTGTTGAGGAAGATCAGCATCACGATGGCGGGCCGCACCATCGGGAGCTTGATCCGCACGATGATCTTCCATAGCGGCGTGTCGTCCAGGATCGCCGCCTCCACCACATCGCGCGGTACGGACTTCAGCGCCGTGTACAAGATCACCATGTTGTAGCCGGTCCACTCCCAGATCACGATGACGATGATCGAGGGCAGGATCAGCGACGGCGAGAAGAAGTTGGTGCCGCTGAAGCCGAACACGTTGGCCAGGTGCACCATCGGCCCGAACTGCGGCTCGAGCAGAAACGTCCACATCACCGCGCCGACCACCGCCGGGATCGCGAACGGGATGAAGAAGATCGTCCGGAACGTCCGGCCGAACTTCGCCACCCCCAGGTCGAACACGCACGCGAAGAAGAACGCGATGAGCAGCATCAGCGGGATCTGGATGGCCGCGAAGATGATCACCCTGACGACACCGGACCAGAACTGGCCGGACTGCAGCGTCTGGGTGTAGTTCGACGCGCCGGTGAACACCGTTCCGCCGATGATCCTGCTCGTGTACAGGCTGGTGTAGATGGCGTATGCCAGCGGCACGACCATGAACAGCACGAAGCCGACTCCGAAGGGCACCACGAACCAGATTCCGCGGCGGTCCCGGCGCTGGATCCAGGCCGAGCGCCGCCGGCGTCCGGTGACGGCGCCCTGGGTGGCGGTTATTGCACTCACGTCATTTCCGTCCTAGTCAGAGTTCTTCGGGACGTCCCCGCCGCCGGCCGGACCGGAACGAGACCCGGCCGGCGGCGGGACGTCGTGGCTCAACCGGTGGACACGGTGAAGCCCTGCGCCTTGGCGTAGTTCACCAGCACGTTCTGGAAGTTCTTGAACGCCGCCTGGAGCGTCTCCTTGCCGTTCATCACGCCGGCGAACACGGTCGACGCCTGGTTCAGCGCCTCGGTCATGAACGGCGGCCACGGCACGCCCTGGATCTGGCTGGCCGCCGCGGTGAACTGCACGCCCGGGGTGGAGGAGCCGGACAGCGGCACGGTGATGGTCTTGTACGACGAGCTGTTGAGCAGCGGCAGGTACGTCGGGAACAGCGACGACGGCGCCGTCTTGGTGATGTTCCACGACGCGTCGGTGGCGTTCAGCCACTCGGAGAACTCCGCCGCCTCCCTGGGGTGCTTGCTCTGCGAGAAGACCGGGTAGGTCGAGCCGCCCCAGTTCGCCGCGACGTTGGCGCCCGCGGTCCACTGCGGAAGCGGCGCGGCACGCCAGTTACCGAGGGAGGTCTTGGCGTCGGGAGCGAAGTAGGACGGGCCCCACGCGGAGCTGAGCCAGCTCGCGTCGATGCCCTTGTCCAGGTCCGCGAACGACGTGGCGGACACGTCGGTGGTGGCGTTGACCTCGTGCGCGGACAGCAGGTTCTGCCAGTAGCTGGCGAACGCCATCTGCTTCGGCCCGGTCCAGTTGATGGTGACGTGGCTGCCGCCGCTGTAGGCGAACGGCCACGCGTTGTCCTGGGCCATCAGGCTCATCACCCACTGCAGGTCGACCGCTGAGAAGTTCGTCATGTACGCGCCCGGGTTGGCCTTGTGCAGCTTGGCCGCGTCGGCAGCGAACTCGGTCCAGGTAGCCGGCGGGGTGATGTGGTACTGGGACAGCAGCTTGGTGTTGTAGTAGAAGGCCATCGGGCCGGCGTCGCCTGGCATCGCGTAGACCCCGTTGCCCTGGCTGACCTCGTCCCAGGCCCAGCTGGTGAACTTGCTCTTGTAGTTGTTGGCGCCGTACGGCACCAGGTTGACCACCTGGTGCGTGACTTCGAAGGACGGCAGCTCGTCGAACTCGATCTCGGCGACGTCGGGTGCGCCCGAGCCCGCCTTCAGCGCGTTGGTGATCGCCACGTACTGGGGGTCGCCCGCGCCGACGTCCTCCTGGGTAACGCAGATGTTCGGGTGCGTCTTGTTGAACTCGGTGACGGCCCGGCCCATCCCCGGGACCCAGGCCCAGAACATGATCTTGGTGGCGTTGCCGCCACACGAGCCGCCGGCCACCACGCTCACGCTGGGGCTGGCGCTGGTGGCACTCGCCGGCGAGTTCGCCGCGCCGCCCGCGCTGCTACTGCTGCCGCCACTGCTGCACGCGGCGAGCATACAGATGGCGGCCGCGCCCGCCACTGCCGTGGTCATTCTTCGCGTTCTCGACGACATATTGGTTAAACTCCTATGTTCGGTATTGCCGTGTTTGCGTGCGGTTGCCGCTCTGCAGTGCCGGCCCGGGGGGCGACCCCCCGGAAGCCCCCCGGACCGGTCGTGCGGCGGCGGTCGACCCGATGACCTCCTGGCTGCTACCTGTCGGTCATCGCGGCCTCGATGACGGTGAACGACCGGGGTGGCAGCCGGACGGCCACCATCTCGTCCTTCGGGTGTTCCGATCCCTCTTCCAGTTGCGCTGTCTCCACGTCGGGCAGCGTGCGGGCGTCGCCGGGGCGGGCCGCCGTCACGGTCCTGATCTGAGCGGGCCCGGCGAAGGTGAAATCACGCAGCAGCACCTCGGCCAGTTCTTCAGAGGGGCTGCGGTTGACCAGCGTCACCGCGACGCTGTGAGCGTTAACATCGGGCCCGCTGACCGTCGCGGCGGCATCAATGAGACCGAACGGTCCCAGGTCACCCACCCGGAACGGCCACCGGCTCGCCCCGGCGGGCAGGTCCGGGCTGACCACCGGGCCGTTCACGTGCACGTCCACGGCCAGGTCGAGGGCGGCCTGGCTGTGCAGCAGCACCGGATACCAGATCGGCTGCACGGCGGCGGCCTCGGGGCTGGTGACGATGGGCGCGATGGCGTTCACCATCTGCGCCAGGTTGGCCATCTGCACCCAGTCGCAGTTCCTGGTGAAAATGTTCAGGTAGGTCCCCACGGCCAGCGCGTCGGCGAAGGTGTACCGCTCCTCGAGCGCGCCGGTCATCTGCCGGTACCAGACGTTCCACTCGTCGTAGGCGATCCGCGGCGGCGCGGCGAGCTTCTGCCGGTAGGCGGCGCGCTCGATGAGCGCCCGGGTGCACCGGATCGCGCGCTCGGCCTGGTGCGGCTGCAGCACGTTGGTCCAGTAGTCGTCGCTGCCGGTGTAGATGTGCAGCGAGTGGTAGTCGACCAGCGAGGCCATCCCGTCGATGACCACCCGGTCCCACTCGTTCCAGCCGTTCATCCCGCAGCTGACCAGCTTGGCCCGCGGGTCGAGCATCCGGATGGCCCGCGCCCACCGGGTCGCCTCGCGCACGTATTCCTCGGCGGTGAACGCCCCGACCTGCCAGTCGCCGTACATCTCGTTGCCCAGGCCCCAGTAGGTGACCCGCCACGGCTCGCCCCGGCCGTTCGAACGGCGCCGCTCCGCCCAGGCGGTGTTCGCGGCCGAGTTGCAGTACTCGACCCAGGCCAGCGCGTCGGCCAGCGTCCCGGTGCCCATGTTCAGGCAGATGTACGGCTCGGTGCCGAGCTCGGCGCAGTAGGCCAGGTACTCGTCGGTGCCGAACCGGTTGGATTCCTCCCCGCCCCAGGCCAGCTCGGGGCGGCGCGGCCGGCCATCCCTGGGCCCGATCCCGTCGGCCCAGTGGTAATTGCTGACGAAGTTCCCGCCCGGCCAGCGCAGCACCCCGGGCCGCAGCTCGCGCAGCAGGCCGAGCACGTCCTTGCGGAAGCCGCGGTCGTCGGACAGCGGCGAGCCCTCCTCGTACAGCCCGCCGTAGATGCACCGTCCGAGGTGCTCGACGAACCCGCCGAACACCTTCCGGTCGAGCCGCCCGACGGGCCGGGCAGGATCAATGGCGATCCGGGTCAATGGCGCTCCTTCGTCGTGGGGATTTTCCGCCCTCCGCAGGAATCGCGGACGATCAGCTCCACCGGCAGCAGCGGCGTCCGCTCGGGCACCGGCTCGCCCGCGATGCTGCGCAGCAGCAACTCGACCGCCTGCCGCCCGGTCTCCGCCAGCGGGATGCGCACGGTGCTCAGCGGCGGCGTCAGGAACTCGGCGAACGGGATGTCGTCGCAGCTCACCACGGCCACGTCGGCAGGCACCCTGCGCCC
>WNGL01003904.1_pt1 | contig 17962 bp, 12 predicted proteins | sample 5400591 | NCBI WGS metagenome assembly WNGL01 (sample SAMN13153377, study PRJNA577476) | soil metagenome | isolation source: 80 cm soil or saprolite under Garry oak tree replicate 1 | place: USA:California | collected 2016-06-15 | reverse complement strand
CGGCCACGCAGCAGGACGGGTTGAAGGCATCCTCCGGCGTGCCGGATTATGCCTGCGGGGATGGGGGCAGTGAGCAAAGGCGGTACTCCTCTCGTCGGACCCTTGCGGGCGGTGGTGGACGAGCGGGGGCAGGCCGGGCCCGGGCGCATGTGCATCGGGTTTGGTGATCAGCGGTGCTTTGCCGCGTCTGGCCTGGCTGGTGTTGCCTGCCGCTCAGTCGCCGTGATGCGTGGCTTTGGCACCGTGACCGGGCACCTGGTGACTCACCGGCCCGGTTTCTGCACGGTCATCCCACAATGGGGGAGGTATAACGGTCCTCGACGCGACACGTACCCAGAATACGTGGCTAATATACTTAATATCAGACTAATGGTCTGGCGGTCAGCCGTCCTGCTAGGTCGCGTAGCTCGCTGGCTGGCGGGTCTTGCATAGTGAGCAGGTCGGAGACGAGCTGGCGGACCAGGTCGTGGCTGCGGACCTGTTCGGGAGTGATCTCCTCGGCCTCGCGTAGTGCGGCGACCGCGTCGCGGACCTGGCGGCGCTGGGCGTGGGCGCGGGCAACATCGATGAGCATCCTGGCCCGCCGCTCGGCTGACAGCCCGGTGATGTCCACGGTGGCGGCGACGCGCAGGGCGCGGCCCGCATCGCCCAGCTCGACAGCGACCGCGATCTCGTAAAGGCCCACGTTGGCGGGACCGAACTCGGTGTTGTAGTCGTTGCGTCCCTCGCCGAGCCGCCCGGCGATCTGGCTGGCCCGCTCCAAATGGCCGTAGGCAGCGTCGGGGTCGTTGAGACGGGCGGCGATGACGGCGCGTTGCAAGGTCAGGCCGCCCCACAGCGACATGGCTTGCGGATCGCCGCCGTCGGCCAGCTGCCGTAGGGCGTCGGCGGCGGTACGAGCGGTCTCCTCGGCCTGGTCGTAGTGTCTGGCGGCCAGGAATACGAACACGAGCCGGAACGCCCCGGCGGCCACCAGCATCGGGTTGCCCGCCCGTTCGGCGGCGGCCATCGCGCGGTCGGCGGCGATCCACGCGGCTTCCGGTTCGCCGAGCTTGGCCAGGGCAGCCGAGCAGGCTTGGTAGGTCTCGGCCATCAGCTCCAGCACCTGGGGCCGCTGCGCCTGGGGTAGCGCCCGGACGGCGGTCTCCAGGTCGGGGACCAGGCTGCCGAGCAGGTCGGTCAGCTCGGTATAGCGTCCGGCGTGCGCTAGCTCCCATGCCTTGCGCGCCTTGGTGTGAAGCGTGCCCACCACGGGCGAGTGGCGGCCGTTCAGCATGGCGCGCAGCGAGTGGACGCCCGACAGCACCAGGCGCAGGCCAGCCGCGCCAGGTGGTTCTTCGGTCGCTGCCGCGACGACCGGTGCCTCGGCGGCCAGTTCGCCCAGCGGGACCTCCAGCGCGGCGGCGAGGGTCTCCAGCACCGACATGCGGTCAACCTTGCGGACACCGCGCTCGACCTGAGAAACCCAGGCGACCGATCTGTCGATCATCTTGGCCAGCTCGGGCTGCGATAGGCCACGGCGGCGTCGTTCAGCGGCGATCTTCCGGCCGAGGGCCTGCTGATAGTGCGGAGTGCTCATCCACCTGTGCCCTTGCCGGTCTGCAAGGTCAGCCAGTCAACCTGCGTGCTGGCCAGGTACTGATCTCGCTCGGCGAGGTAGCGGCGGGTATGCGGTGCGGCCTCGTGTGCATGGAACGCGGCCTTGTCGCTGTACAGCTCGTAGAAGATCCGCTGTAGCGGCTGGCCATCCACCAGATGGGAGGCATACACCAGCGTCCCGGGCTCGCCAGTCTTGATGGCTTCGATGGTCTCGGCTACCAGCCGGTCGTAAGCCTGGGCGCTGGTCTCGTCTTTGCACGTGAAGCGCACGCACAGACCGAACATCATCTTCCTCCAAGTCGCGTGACGCCATGCTCGCACCCAATGTGCTGCACCGGTACACAAAGTCACACGTACTCATTGTACGATGCACGTACTCAAAGTACGTCAGCGTCAGCAGATCGTGATCCGGCATCACCAGCGAGGACTCATGCCTACTCCAGCACCCAGAGCGCTCCCGCTGCGCGCTAACGGTGTCACCTACCCTGGCAAGGCCGAGCACATCAGCGCTGTCCGTGCCGACCTGCGTGTCTTACTCGGTGACTGCCCGATGGCCGATGACGTGATCCTCTGCGCCTCCGAGCTCGCGGCCAACGCGGTGGTTCACAGCAGCTCTTGCCTGCCCGGTGGCAGCTTCACCGTCCGGGCCAAGATTGACCCAGGCCATTGCGCCTGGATAGAGGTCGAGGACAACGGCGGTCCCTGGACCCCAGCCACCAGCGACCCCACCCGATACCACGGGCTTGACATCATCCGTGCCCTCGCTAGTGACTGGGGCATCGACGGCGACCACGCAGCCCGCACCATCTGGGCAAGATTCGACTGGCCCGCTCACTCGTAGCCAGACAGGCGCCGTGCAACAGGCGCCGTGGCGCCGTGTCGGGTGTGAGAACTTTCTTCACGGTCATCAAGGGCGCGCGGAGCGCGCCGGGCCGGGGCTGGCCGCCGATCTTGGTAGGCGCCACGCGCGTCGAGCGCGCTGACTCCAGGGCGGCGCACCACCTGCCCGCTGATGGGCTGGCCTTAAACCGGGGAACTTGGCGCGCGCCCGGGCGCCGCCTGCCGCTCTTTGGCCCTGCCGGGCCACGGCGGCGTCGGCGCGCAGCTGGTCCCCGCGGCCCGACCGCGCGGGCTGGGCCCCGTAAAAGGGTCAGCGCTGGCGCGCGGTGCTGCAAATGGTGCCATCCCTCCGGCGCCCCGATCCTGAAGCCTCGCAAGATCGTGGTCAAGAGCGCTCGCTGCGCTCGCGTCGCTGCGCGATCCCTCCGGGACCCTGGACCACGAGTCTTGCCGAGGATTCAACCGGCGCCTATCGGAAGGATGGCAGGCTCCGAGGCATGGGTTATTCAGTACTCTTGCCTCAACGGATCGCCCAGCCCTTACGCTTGCTTCATGCCAGATCTACAACCGCCCGATCCTGAGTCACTTAGGCTCGAGCTTCAAGAAGCCATCATAACCTTCAGGCACCAAAATGCGCAGCTTATCCAAGCGCTCGGAGTTATTGTTACAGCTGATGCAGCTCTGTTGGGTTATGGCTTTGCGCAAAAACTGTCCATTGTACTGCTCGTGGCAAGCCTGATGCCTCTAGCGGCATTGTCCGTCTACAGTACAATAATGGCCTGGCTTGTTCCTATATGCCACGTAGCAACAAAGCTAGAGGAGAAGTTGTCACTCGATGATTATGTTCCTTTCATCGGAACCTGGGTAATGACGCGAAGTGATCTTTCCTCTGCACTTAGTGATTTTGCTCCCCCGAAGGATCGAGAAATACGCAATTCGACGTTGAATGTACCACGCTCCCGGTATTTTAGGACAAATCGCACATCGCAGGCACTCTTGGCTGCTTTCGCAGCGCAGATTGGTCTGGTCGTAATCAGTCTTTTTGTATATCACTTTCATTTTATGTAGGCAGCGACATCCTGGTCTTGTAACTGCTCCATGTAGCCACCATCCCGAACCACGCCGCTCTCAGGCGGGGCAGATGAAGGACGGTCGCTCCGTCAAGCACTATCCCGGCCCGTCATGATGGGCCTTACAAAGCAAGCCATCGCGCGCCCCATCAGAGCAGTGTCTAGACTCAGCGCTGACCACAGTCCTGACCACAACGAATACCGACTCCCCACCACTCAACGCGATCTCGCAGATCGGACATCGCCAGATCAGCCACACTATGCCGCAATCTGCGCGCTCTTTGCAAGCAAGCGGTCGTGGCGGAGCTGGTACGGACCGAGGCTGACCACCATGGTTGACCGCGGCGGCGCCGTCATTTCTGGCCGCCGAGCAGCTCAGGTCGTAGTTGTCAAAATCTACGTCGCCGATACAAACTGAGTAACCGCTCCGGACCTGATTAGATCCTCCCGAGCGGCTTGAATAAACTGCGTTTCGGCCGTGTGTGCGGCATTGACCAACTCATCAGGAACCTCACCGGGGCCGCAAGTCGCTCGGACGCGTGCAATGGCCATAAAAGACCGGTGCACTTTCCACCATGTGTCACTGGGTATCCTGTCACCAGCTAGGAGTTCTAGCCTGGCCCGGGCAGTGTCGACAGCCTCCCAATAGTTTCCAGTTCCATCTATCAATGGAGCAGCTTTCTCCCCTTCAGGTCGTTCGACTAGTCGTACTTCGGCCGGCTCAGTCATAAGAAACCGACGAAATCTTCGGTACGCTACTAGGAAATCTGCATAAGCCGATTCCCGCGCCTGGAGGCCAGACTGGCGCTGGGACTCCTTCAGTAGTGTTCGCTGCGAGCGTGCGGTCAGCCATCCGCCTAGAACCACCCCGACCAGAGCACCCAGAGTCCCAGCTATAGCGCTCAAGTCCTGCATTGACATGCTCCGTTCTCCGATAACAGCCGCATGGTAGCGTCCTTGTCCTGACTTGCGGAGCTTGGCCACAACGATGTCTGGCCCAGTCGCCACTGACACCCTCAGCCGACACCAACAAGGCCGGACGCTGTACCCCAAGGCTGGACACCGCCAGGATGTCAACTCAGGTAAGCGGCGCGCCTCGGACACCTGTACGGCGTTTTCTAAGCAGCCGGTCGTCGTGCAGCAGCAAGGTGCAGCAACCGCTCCGCCTACAGCCGACTCGATCTTAGCCCTATACGGCCGCTGACTAGCATCAACGACCTGCAACGACCCCGGTGCCGCTAGATGGTAAAGAGACGATCTGATTAGGCTTTACCGCCCAAGTAGTACCATTCGCCCGCGTTCAGATGAGTCATTTATTCCGAGAAGATCGTCTCTCATGTAGATGATCCTAAGCGCATCCATGGCATATTTGATTGCCGAATCGCGGCTCTTGTAGATTTCCTCAGGAATATCGTCTGCCGATCCATGTACGATATTGCTACGCTGCCTGTAGAGCGTTGACAGTTCCTTATACATATTACGACGACGATCGTCATTAGCAGGGCTGAGGAGCTTCGCCATCGATCCACACACTCTCAACGTGGTTTCAGGACTGCCGCTGAAAAGGTTCTCCCAGCATATGATGGCGTCCACGAAACCGTCTTCCGGATACATTCTCTCCGTAATCGCAAGCAGTAGGCGACGGATGCCCGCTTTGAGAACATCTGGATGTCGTTCGATCAGTGATGCGAATCGGGCTATCCTTCTTTCTGTCACCTTACCTATCTTCTGGGCGGGATATGGAGCATTGAGAGAGCGAGCGTTACTTATTTGAGAGCGGTTCATGTCTGAAAGAGGATTTACCGCCGAACTCCATCCTTGTACAGGCGACAAGACCTTGCCCGGAGGCGAGGCAAGCACTATAGCTAGGCATACTCGATTAACTTCATCCTGAAGTCGTCTTATTTGCCGTTCCATAGACTTGTGCCCGATTGTTTCTATGAGATGCTGGGTCTTTTGCTGCTCTTCATCGCGGTTAGCATCTCGGCTCGTTGCTCGAATATGAACCGCAGAAAAGTCAGTTTCGAGTCTCAGAACGAGTGCGTTCGCATCTTGACCGAGTGCTATCGCTGCCAGCCGGAACCTATCGTACCGAATCGGTTGTCGCAGGATAGCACGCCCTATCTGTATGGTGGTGCGGCCGCGCATTAGCCCGATATTGTGGATCGAGACTACTGCTGGAATCTTCACTGTTCGCTTCTCGGCGAGGTTCCTAGCAAGCTCGATCGAATCTGGAAGTCGTTTCAGCGCGTCATCAAGGCTAGGATCATCTCTCCAAGACCAAAGATATCGAAATACATCACTAAGTATGGCGGCACACAAAGTTAGGGGAGTCATACCTTCCGAAGAGCCGTCGGACCATACGATTATGGATTGCAGATTTTTTATTGAATCGGCGTCTAGCTCGTCACTGGTTTTTTCCCGAAGAACGGGAAAAAACTCTGCCAGGATTCCATCACGGGCGATAGCCATCATAAGCGAGCTAAAGCATTCATGCTCGGATATCTGCCGGTACAGAGGAGGCGCCATCTGGATAGGCCTACTGCTGGACTCTTGAACTATGAAAGGATAAAACTCTTCAAGAAGAATACGCAGATTAGCATAAACACCATCCTCAGGTTCCATTATCTTTCGTTATATCCTCTCCGGGCGGCGCCCTCAATGCCCCTTGCAAGACCGCGGACGACTGGTTCGGAGCGCTCTTGAGCAGGTCGTCCCAGTCGAGGCAGTAGCCGTCCCACTCTTCCTGCCCAGTCCCAGCCGGTCCGGTCTCCTGGGGCATTCCAGGCTTGCTCTACTAGTTCGGGCAAAGCGTCTGGCAGTTCGGCGAGTGTGGTGATGATCTTCGTTCCGTAGCGTGGCCCGGTACCAGAGCGCGACAGGAGGTTGTCCATCTCGCGGTCGGGGACGACGACGCGACAGTACGGAACGGCCATGCTGAGCGCGTCGATGTCGTGAATTGCGTTCATGGTCCAGGGCTTGGTGGCGTTGCGGAACAGTTCGACCTTCAAGTCGACGGCGATCCGCAGGGAGGGGATCGTGTCGGCGAAACTGACCATGCGGCGTCGCGACACATTCGGCCGGACCGGGTTGTACCCGACCTCGCGGCTCAGGTTGATCCGGTACTCACTGGTCAGCGCCTGGAACGTCGCCAGGTGCTCGTGAAGCAGTTCGCGAGCTTGCAAGCGGACACGAAGCTCTGCCCTGCTGGCTGGATAGTCGGCGAGCAGTTCCACATAGCTCGACTCCCATTCCAGCCTGCTCGCCTCGACCTCGATCATCGCCTCGGGCCGGTAGCCGTAACGCTGCCGCAAGATGCCGATTTCCTCGTCGCCGGGTCCTGCCAGGATCATCAACTCGGTGAGCTGATTGGCCTTGCGCAGAAACTCGGGCATCCCGTCAATCGTGGCCGGATCGACCAAGCCGTCAGGACCGCGTAGAACCATGGGGCCGGGCTCGCCATCGAAAGCCCATCGAAAGCCAGTGCCGAGTACGTCCGGGGCCTGAGGCCGGAAGGCCGGTCGGCCGAAGGCCAGGTGCATGGCGTGCAGCATCTGATGGCCCAGCAAGACCTTGCGCGCACGCAGGATACGGCAGTGGGAGACCGAGGCCATAGTCCGGGCAACGTCAAGCCGCTGCCGGGGGTTGGTGATCTTGCTCGTCTCAATGTAATGGGTCGTGGAAAGCGGGAACGCTACGCCGTTCTCTGCAGCGCCCTGAACCGCTGCCAGCACTTGGAGATCTGAGTCCTCGCGCGGCTCTCCGTTCGCTGCCCTAGCCAGTCGGATCCATACCCACTGGTCCAGGTACACGCACGGCCTCGGCGGGTGCAGGTCCGGAAAGCTGGGGCTGGGCGAGTTGGTCACGGAGTACATCCTCCCAGTCGCGCAAGCACCCCGCGACTGAGTTGATCCTGGCCTGTGCCGGGGCTCAAGGTGGCCTGATTTTGGCCCTACAACGCTGCACAACAAGGGAAGACAACGCGAGCCAACGATAACCATCCTGGCAGGCCAGCCGCCAAGTGCCCAGGTCGCTGGTCCACGCAGCACAATCTACGGATCAGAAGGCTGGCCTCATTCGTCCGGAGCCTCACGTATTCCCGCATCTTGCACCACCTCCTCCGGCCGCATAAACGTCGAGATGTCAGAGGTAGGTGTGCACTCGCTCTTCTGCTTCCCTATGCGTCTGGCTTTCTTCTTGGGCGCCATATCCGGCAGCTCATACTCCGGATCAACCCACCCGCAGTGCTCACAAGTACCGCCAACTAGACGGTATGAGTCACACTCAGCGCACCGTTTGCCGGGATAGCGTAGCCGAACCCTCGCTGCGATGAAGGTTTGAAGGAGGTGCTCAACTGCCTTGATCCCAATGTCTGCATCCGGCCGAATGGCGTTCTTGGCATGGGTCAGCCAGTTGACGTACTCCCAGGTTTCGACTGACAGCTTCTTGAGGTACGAGCGCAGATGCTTGCTCGACTCCCCGCTCGCCAGGGTGTTGGCGAGCAGCTCAGTCCAGCTCCTGAAGTTGGCGCCTTGGGGCGGTACCTCACCGACCGGCACCAGGTCATCGTTGGCCGTCTCGATGATGAACGAGATAAGGCATTCCCGGAGGCGTACCCCCACGGCTTGGAAGTTCTCGGCCTCATCGCCGCTGTCGTAGGGCTCGAACGCCTGCTCCCAGCGGCGCCAGGTGCCTGGTAGCAGATCAGCAGCCGGGATCTCATCGGGGATACGCCGGTCGTAGAGGTAGGACATGCGCAAGGACAATCCGATGTGGAAGGTGAGCGCGACATCCCGGCTCTTGAAGTCCTCCTGGCTGTAGAGGTTGGTGGGCTCAGTGATAACCCACCACCGGCTGTCCGTGCAGTGCACGTCCCAGATGTCATGCCGAACTGGGCCGACCAGCTCAGAAGCAGCCTTCTCCAGGTGGATGACCTGCTCGTGAGCCTCACGCTCGACGTAGGCGCGGATTGCTTCGGTCTGGCGTTTGGTGGCACGCATCGTGGGACTCTCTTTGCTGACGATGACCGGCGCGTGTCGCCAGGCTACTGTCGTCCAGTCATGCCAGAGCAGCTTCCGGCGGCGCCAGCCATGGGTCCGGCCAAAAGCCATACAGCACTCGAATACAGCAACCTCATAGGCTCCGAGCGGCTCCCTCAGACTGTCATCGGACAGTGACCTGCCCCAACGACCACCAATGACCTCGCCGCCAGGAGTTCGCATCGAGGGGATCAAGGACTCTAGCTCACGGTGAGTGATATCACTCGTCTCGCTCCAGCCGCCGGTGATCCGCCGTAAGGTCGATCTATGTCATGGGTGGATGCGACCACCGCAGTCGGTACTGCCGGTGCTGCGGTTGTGGCCTTGGGCCTTGGCCTTAGAGGAATATATTTGGACCGCCGTCGTCAACATGACGAAGAACTGCGGCAGGCGAGGCTGGTGATGGTCAGTGAACCATTTTTTATAGATGCAAGACCTGGGCGCGACCGGGCTGTTGCCATCAAAGTCTATAACTATAGCGACGAGCCTATTCACGACGTTTCCGTGAGCATAGACATATGGCGAGGAGGCAACACTAGGACGCAACCTGACGAGAGCGAAGACGTCAATTGGCATTTTATGGCCCCAAAAGAAGAGAGGGAGGCTATTTTCAAACTTCCTCAAGAGGGTAGCATCACAACGGGTAGCCCCGAATTGAATTTCTTGGATTCGTCTGGAAGGCGGTTTGAAAAGAATTCTAGTCAGGCCGAGCCTAAGCGGGTTTTGCATGAACCTCAACTAGTCGTCCAGATTATCGATGGAGAACCTATCCTGGCAGTTCAGCGGCAAGAAAGTAGATTTAAGGCTATTGTTGGAAAAGTGATTCCATGGAAAAAGCAACAAGCAATAGGCGACGACAAGCCACCGCGAGAGCGATAACCCGATGCCCGACCGCCAGCCTAATCCTCGCTCCCTCAACTTCGCTGGTGATGTCAACGATCACGGCCAACCACTACCCATGACAAGTTTCGGGCAGGCGAGGCTGACACTCGCAACCGACGCCAGTAGGAGCGCTCTTGTCGAGGGCTACTGATCTTGCTAACGCCGTGCTAACAACGGCTGTGGAAGCTTGGGGTCAATCCTGGACCCCAAGGGCAGCCAGCGCGTTGAATGGCCTGGTCAGACGGCCTATGGCGGACGCTCATGGACCTGCAAAGCCTCCTGAAAAGCGGAAGGTCGGCGGTTCGACCCCGCCCCTGACCACCCCTTCTGACCTGCGGGGATGCATTGCCGATCACCGGCTTCCGGTAGTCGACCACTCTGTGTGGTCTCATTCTTGGTCTCATTTGGTCTCCCAGAGGTGCCGGTTCAGGCGGTCGGCGATGTCGCGCCGCAAGCGCGCGGTGACGTGTGCGTAACGCTTGACCATGCTGCTGTTGGACCAGCCCATGACGTCCATGACGGCCCGCTCGGGGACGCCGAGGAGCAGCAGGGTGGTGGCGGCCGTGTGGCGGGCGTCGTGCAGCCTGGCGTCACGGACGCCTGCCTCGCGCAGCAGGGCCTTCCATTCAGCTAGGTCGCGGCGTGGATCGAGCGGGTTGCCGTTCGGCTGGGTGAACATCCAGCCGCCGTCGTGCCACTCGGTGCCCGCATGCTCGCGTTCGCGTTCTTGGACGTTGCGGTGCTCGGTGATCAGGTCGAAGAGCTGGTCGGGGAGTGCGATGCCGCGTCGGCCCGCCCGTGATTTGACGTCGACCTCGACCAGGCCGCCGTCGCGCCGCTGCGGACACCAGCGGGCGTGGTCGTCGCAGTTGTTCGGGCACGGTGGCGGGCACTGTCGCTTGTGCCGCTTGCAGTCCTTGGGGCAGGGCGTGGTCTTGTGGTAGCGGGCGCCGCAGGCGTGGGGATCGGCGCAGCCGTGGTGCCAGGTGCGCCGCTGCAGGGCGCGCATGATCTCCAGCGTCTTGGTGGGCTCGTGCAGCCGCCACCAGCGGGCAACATCGAAGATGGCCTTGACGATTTCATCGATGTCTTGGCCCGTGCCGGTCCGACGGATCCACCATGCAGACGCGGCGATGAGCTCCATGAGTCCAGCCCTGTCGATGTCAACGGGCCAGCTGTTGTGCAGCGGCGCACCAGCGGCGAAGAAGGACGTCGCGTGCTCCGCTGCCTGGCGGATTACCGCCGCCTGGGCGTGCGCACGTACCCGGGGGATCGTCAGCTCTTCAAGCTTGACGTATATCTGTTCCAGTTCAGGGCAGCGCAGAACCATGAGCAGTGCAGGGAACTCGCCCAACCGAGGGGGTGTTGCCGATCGCAGGTTCCGGCATGCGTCACCGATGGCGGCGTTGACTGCCTGAGAGCGCAGTTGCTCTGGAAGCTGAGGGATGAGGTTGGTGAACGCTCCGTCGTCATACGCATGGGGCCACTGCAGTGCAGCTTCCAGGGCCGCAGAGAGAGCCGCATGGCGGCCCCCAGACGGTGACTGCCGGGCTAGAGACGCGAGGGCGGCTGCCTTTCCAGGCAACTCGCCCGCCTCGCTAATGGAGGAGATCGCCCGTGTCAATAGAGGGCCGGATAGACGGGGGGCGAGCTTGGCCAACGCTCGGGCGCGCATCCAGTCGTCGGACAGGGCGTACTGGAACGCGTCCTCGATCAGGCTCTCCGGGAGCCCTGGGGCCAGTTCGGCAAGCACCTCCTTTCTCTGGAGAGGCCGTTTACGTGTCAGGAACTCGTGTATGGCTTCGATCAGTCGTTGGGTCGGCGCTGCTTGGCCCAGCCGCCCGAGGATCCGTGCAGCGCGGACCTCATCCCAGTCAGAGCCGGGCGTGCAAGTGGCGAGTACCTCGTCAACGGCGCCAGTCCGCTCGTCTTCCGGCAGGCGACCGGCGAGCGAGGACAGGGCCTCAGCCTCGCTAAGGGCCTTTGGCCTATCCTTCTCCGGCCAGCGACTGACGATCTCCCTATTCTTTTCGACCCTCGTGCGCATGAGATGCCAAGCGTGACGGGCCTGGGATATCGATAAATACGGGGCCAGGCACGCCAGCTCTTTGTATTTATCGTGATATGTATGGCCTTCGACAAGTTTGTCGATAACGTTGGTGTATCCTTCCGTGTGCAGCCGCTTCAGGATTCTGGGCATGTTCTGTATGGGGTTAAAGTGTTCGGCGGTTCGAATTGTTTCCGGCACTAGTTGAAGGAGTTGGGGAGACAGCGCAGGTGCCAGCGAGTCGATCGCTGGTGCCAGCCACCAGGGCTCGACAGATCGCAGGATCTCGAAGGCCTTGGCTGCCAAATCCTCACGCCGGAGGATCGGTGCGAGGGCAGTCACGCAGCGCGCCTGGTGCCTGCTGTTCTTAATGTCCTCCGTTAGGGCGAGAGCGCGCTCCGCCGCTTCGTTACACATTCGCTGGGGCTGGAGTTGCCCCAGTTCGGCAAAGGCCGCAAAGCACTCTTCCTCGAGCGGGAATGCTCTCACGCGGTCCAGCGCCATCCTCAGCAGCTGGTCAGGCAAATGAGGAGCTAGCACCTCAGCCACCAGTAGCCGCGACTCAGGCCACCAGCCGCCCGCCGCGCAGTCGAAGACTTCGGCGACCTCGTCGTCGGAAAATGGCGCAAACATGGATAGCAAGGGCGCGAGGTCACGGACGTCTTGCTCATACCATCCCATGCCCATGCAAACTGCGATCAAGCTTGCCCGGCGCAGATCGTCGGGAAGATGCCGGGCAACCCTAGCGAGGTTGATCTTGCTGGTTACCTCTCCACGTATGTGCCTTGAGAGGGAATCCCGCGGCGCTATCAGCTCAGTTACCATAGTGCGGGCCTCTCGCTCGGGCAGCTGGTTGAGCAGCGCGCCAACCACTAGCGGCCGGAGCTGGTCGCTTCCGTAGCTGAGATCCAGAAATTCTTCTATGTACAGGTTCCGAATGCCATTCTGGGAGGGCGCCAGGAATCTGCGGGCCTGATCGCTGTTCAGCCGCGGGGCGAGCGCGACGAATGCCTCCGCTCGGGCCTCTTCACGCGGGTCGGCCTTGCACAGCTGCAGCGCTGCGGGCACTTGCTCTGCCTTGAGCCTTGGTGCGATCTGCCGGAAGAACTCAAGATCGGCGTTAATGGCAACATAGCCGACGGCGAAGTCGAGGAGATCGCTCAGCTGTTCCGCTGGAGCATGTTTCGCTGCCGCAATCAGGGGAGCATCCAGATAGCGGAATGGGATTGTTCCCAGGACGGCGAAGACGTCGTCGAAGGAATCCCCGGGAAAGTATGGCAACATCGCAGCGATGAGAAGGCCGCTCTCGTAGTCGTTGCCAACTTGCCGGGCTTCGGCCAGCGCGTCTCGTGCCCCCTGTGAGCTGTCGCCGGAGCAGAATAGCGCGATAGCAGCCCGCACATATTCGATCCGGTGCCATGCCCGGGCCGACGGCCAGGATAGGAGCAGATCCCTGGGCAGCCTGGCGGCGGCGGCCATCATGGCGGCCGCCGTGACGTACTCGGAGTTGATGCCGAGCACCGCATCAGCAGCGCTCTCCAGCAAGTCTTCAGGCAGGTATGGGATCACGGCCTGCAAGGCTCTGGCGCGGTTGTCCACCTGTCGGCACCTTTTTGCTACCGACAGGGCTCGGTCGAGAAGTTCTAGGGGCAGCCGCGAAGCGATACGCTCAAGCCCCTCTACTTGGCGTTGCTCGTCTGCCATCTGCTCGATAACGCTGAGGGCCCATGACGGGGTCCTCATGTTACGGATGACGAGTTCGTCGATCAGGGCTGGCGGCAGCGTAGTCGACAACGAGGCGATGCTCGTCTCGGCGAGGGCGTACCGCAACTGCAAGCCGAGCCGTTGCGCCGAGTTGCGTGCCCAGCTGACATCGCGCAGGTAACCAGCCACATCGCCAATACTGTCGTGCGCCGCGAACCAGGTGTTCTGCCCGTGTCGGCCGCAGACGAGCAGACGGTGCAGGTCCGCCTCCCGGCCGGCTCGGAGCAGATGCCAGGTCAGCCGCCGAAGCGGGTAGCCACCGTTCAGCTCGCCCTGCTTCTTTGGCTCAGTCTCTAGAGTCGGCAGGCCTCGGTACAGCCCGCCCCATGCGGCCAGATAGTGATCCGCTATCCGGGTGTGGGCGTCTTGGCATGCGGTGGCTAGGCGCTCTCGCAGCGAATCGCCCGGCTCGATGTCGGTTGTATCTTCAGCATCGTTTGGCGGGCCCACAAGGCTGCCGGTGACATACTCGCTTAGGCTGGGATGACGGATTTTGAACTGTCTTCGTACCTCGCCAGGCGCACGCCTGACCGAGCAGTAAGGCCGCAGCGCATGATCAAGGGCGTGCTCCGCACTCTGCAGGTCGGCGATGTCTGCAAACTCGGCGAGCGTCCGCGCGTCGATATATTCTGCCGCAGCCGCGAGGGTTGCAAGAAGAGGCATGTACAAAGCGCCATGGGGGCCGTCGCATAGCTTTGCCAGGTTGTTGTGGTAGTAGGCCTTCAGTCCGCGTGGCAGATCTGGCAGCTTGCTGGCATACGGCAGATCCCCCTTGATCTCCTCCAGCACATAGCGGACGTAGATCCAGACGCCCAGGCTGCGGTCCAGGAGCAGTTTGGTGAACTGTGCCGCAGTTATGCCCGCGTTCGCGATTGCGTCGACCATGTATTGCTCGTGGACGACCCGCGAGAGGTACTCCTGCAGGTCGGCGTTGTTTTCGTCGTGGGCTCCGCCCAGGCTCAATGGCGTTAAGTTAGTCTTTCGTCGGTGTAGGATCGCCTGCGTGGCGAGACCAGGGCAGCAGGTGGTGGCCGGGGACCGGCTGGCGGACCGGATCGGGATCGGGGTGCTGGCGGGGGTGTTCCCGCCGGAGCTGGTGGACCGGGTCGTTGATGAAGCGGGCGTGCGCGAGCGGCGCACGCGCACGCTGCCAGCGCGGGTGGTGGTGTACTACCTGCTGGCGATGGTGCTGTTCTTCAATTCCAGTTACACCGAGGTGTGGAACAAGCTGGTCGCGGGCCTGGACTGGGCCCGGCGGTTCCGGGTGCGGATGTCGGCGGGGATGCAGCCGACGGCGGCTGCGGTCACCTACGCCCGCCAGCGGCTGGGCTGGCAGGTGATGGAGGCCCTGATGGAGGAGGTCGCCGGGCCGCTGGCCGGGCAGGAGCAGGAGCGCGCGTTCGTCTCCGGGATGCGGCTGGTGGCGGTGGACGGGATGTGCCTGGACCTGCCGGACAACCAGGAGAACGGGGCGGAGTTCGGCTACCCGTCCAATGAGGGCGGCCGCGGCCCGTTCCCGCAGATCCGCGTCGTCGGGCTCGGCGAGTGCGGGACCCGGGCGGTACTGGGCGCCGGGATGTCGCCGCTGGCCACCGGGGAGCAGCCGCTGACCCGCCAGCTGCTGGGCAAGCTCGCGCCCGGGGACTTGCTGGCAGCTGACCGGAATTTCCTGTCCCACGGCCTGCTCGCTGACGTGCTCGCGGCCGGGGTGCACGTGCTGTGGCGGGCTAAGTCCGATGTGGACCTGCCGGTGCTGGAGGTGCTGGCGGACGGGTCGTGGCTGTCGCGGATCGCTGAGCCGGCCGCCTCCCGCCGGATGCGCCGCAAGGGAGCGGGCCCGAAGGACATCCCCGGCATTATCGTCCGCGTCATCGAGTACTCGGTGACCTCCGAGGACGGCAGCCAGACCTCCGAGACCTTCACCCTGGTCACCGACATTCTCGATCCCGGCCTGCTGACCTGCGGGCAGGCGGCCGGGGCCTACGCGTCCCGCTGGCAGCTGGAAACCTGCTTCGATGAGCTGGAGACCTCCGTCCGCGGTGGCGCTGCCGTCGTGCTGCGCTCGAAGTCACCGCCGATGATCCGCCAGGAGATCTACGCCATGCTCTGCTGCTACCAGGCCATTCGCACCCTGATCAGCCACGCCGCGGACGACGCAGGGATAGACCCCGCCAGGATCTCCTTCACCCGCGCCCGCGACGCAATCCGCAGCCGCATCAGCGACTCCGGATGCTTTTCCCCCTGACGGCCTGGCCGAGAGCGCCGAAGACCTCGCTTTCGAGATCACCTGCCAGCGCAACCTGGTGCCCAGGCGGCCCGGCCGCCGCTACGAGCGCAAGACCAAGCGCCCCGGCGGCCGGTACAAGACCCGCAAGCCCGGCGAAACAACCCGCCTGACCCCGCTGACCAGGGTCGTCTTCTGGCTGATGCCTATCCCAGTTTTAACTTAATGTCATTGCGCCCAGGCTGCGCCAGGCATATTCCCTTGGGGCGTGTTCCCGGGGATCGTGTCGCAAACCTCCTGTGCGAACAGTTGCTACGACATATACGCCGCTCGGCAACCGGTCGGGCAGGCCAAGCGGCAAGTGCCCTGGCCAATCCTCCGCCGCGGCATCGAGGGCATCAACGACTACCATAATCGGCTTTCCAGGACAGACCTCATCACGGCGGTGCGCCGCCGCCTTGAAGACTTCCCGCAGCCACTGCGCGCAGCCGATCTGCTTAGTACATGCTACCTTGGCGGCCAGCGTGTCCAGGTTCCAATCGGCGATGAGCTTGGCGCCGATGCTGTGCGCGGCCATAGCGGTGGTGCCCGCGTCCGGATCGAGCTGCGCGAAGTGAGCCGCGCAGTGCTTCTCCTTGGCAAGCCAGGCGGCGAAGGTTGTCTTTCCCATCCCAGCGTCGCCTTCGATGAAGAAATAGCCGCGATCATACTTCTGGCAGAATGCCTCGATCTCCGCCACAAGCCACGCACGCCCGACCATGGGCTCGGCCAAGAGTTCATCGAATCTCTGAACATCGAGCGATCCTGACGGTGCTGCCGCCGGCTCAGTGATATCCAGGCTGGCTAGCGCATAGGTGACATCACGGGCTAGCCGACCCAGAAGAATTTCAATACGGTGAATCCCGATGTGAGTCGCATCATGATTGAGCTGGTCGGCGAGGGGCTGCAGCGGGCCACCCCTTGCTCCGTGGTTGACGATCTCCCGCATCAGGTGCGTAGTCAGGCTCTCAGCAAGCACCGCTGCCGAGAGCCCCAGCAGTTCCGCTGACGAGTCGTTCGTGCCGGTCAGGCTGGCATCATCAAGGGGAGCCAGCTGCCCAGCAATCCCAGCCTGCAGCGCCTCCAGCATCGTGGCACAGTCGGCCAGGAGCGCCTCAGGCGCAGGCGCAGCAAAGACCTGGCCAACCACCAGCGCCAGTTCCTGTGCCCGCGCACCGCCCTCCGGACGCAGCTCCACGACACTAAGATCAATAGCTGCCGCCGCAACCTTTTGCAGTGCACGCTCTTGATCACTACCGATTACCCAAGTAATCAGCCGCCTGCGGCCCGCATCCGCGAACAGCCCTACCAGCCACGCAGCCAGATCATCAGCAACGAACATCACACCAGCATCTCGCTCTGTAGGTCCCTGCACCAGAACCAACAGAGCGCACCGGGCTTCGCACCTGTCCCGCATGGAGGACAGAACAGCCTGATATGCAAGACACCGACAGGGTTTGGAACGCCAGGACCGCCGCCCAGATCGGCGGATGAGGAACGGCCGCGGCTCCCCGGTCTGGTCGCGGTCCGTAACCGGAGCGGCCGTCCAGGCAGTAGCGTCTGCGCGCCGGGAACCGATCAGCGCCGGACCACCTTCGACGACTTGGAGCCATCGAGGGTCGTTACCGGTGTCGACGGTCCGGATAGCGGTCAGGGCCGCGCGCCGGGTAGTACTTGCGCTCGCCAGCCCGGGTCGTCGGCGGTCCAGGTGTAGCCGCAGCTGATGCGGCAGGCCATGCCGTCGCGGTCGTTCATGCCGTTGACGTAATCCCACCCGGGGTCGCCGCAGAGCGGGCAGGCGCGCATGACGTACCTGCCCTGGCCCTGGCATTCATGGCAGCGCCTTCCGGCGACGCCCTTGCATTCCGGGCAGGTAACGATGGTGCCCTTGCCTGGTGGCGTGACGGTGGCGGCCATGTTCACCTCGCTCCACGCGGTTCACCAACCAGGATGCACCATTACGGTGTCAGGCTTCAGCCTCGCGCTCGGCGACGCGTTCGAGTATTGCATCGGCTGCGGGTATTGGCGGCTTGGGCGGCTGGATGACGGCGTCCCGGTGCCGTTCGGCCAGGACGTTCCAGGCTTCGCCGAGGTCCATCTCGTCGGGCTCCTCGGCGGGGACCCGGATGGTCCGCCGTTCGTCTATCTGGGTTTGCCGCTGGCGGTTGAATTCGGCGACCTCGCGCACCTGCAGCGGCAGCTCGGGCTGGTCGTCGCCGAGGGTGAGGCCAAGCAATTCCAGCGCGTGCTGCTCTCGCTCAGCCGGGCCCAGCGGTTCGGCCTCGCGGGGCAGTTCGACGGATCCGTCCAGCCGCGGCTGCACCCACACCTCGGCAGCCTTGTCCCGGTCGGGGCACTTGAAGCCTTCGGGCTCGGCGGACTTGAGGTGCTCGTCGCGGCCGAGGACGCCGCGGCGCCTGAGCTCGATGTCCGCGGCGCGCGCGACCCGGCGGGTGGG
>WNGL01011080.1_pt1 | contig 17968 bp, 42 predicted proteins | sample 5400591 | NCBI WGS metagenome assembly WNGL01 (sample SAMN13153377, study PRJNA577476) | soil metagenome | isolation source: 80 cm soil or saprolite under Garry oak tree replicate 1 | place: USA:California | collected 2016-06-15 | reverse complement strand
TAACATCGGTGCCATAGATAGGTGTCGTGCACAGTCCGTCTACAAGCCTGCACGGCTGACCGGGGTGTGCATCGCTCAACGAACATATGACCACCTACTTCCCTCCCTTGGACTTGCCGCCGGCCTTCTTGAACTTTTTGAAGGCGCGCCGTTCGGCCCTGTTCCCGTCCGCGATCGGGAGGCCACCGACCACCATGCGCCGCTTCCCGACGATGCCGGCTCGGGCGGGGTCCCTGGGCACTTCGTAGCCACGCACGCGTACCGCCCGGTCTGCGGGAACCCGCTCGGTCATGAGGTGAGCGCCTGTCCCTCGACAGTGTGCCCGCCCCCGAGATCGACGGACTGCACAGCCGTCGTGCCGTACCCGCGGTCTAACGCGCACAGGGTGCACAACTTGGCGTATGTCTCGCGGCGCAGCATCGAGATAGCGGTGATCTGGCGGGGGCTGATCCAACAATCCGCGGCGCACTCGTCGCATGTGGTACGGCCGTACAAGTCCGTCGCCTTGGGAAGCGCATCAGCCACGCCGGGCGGATACATCGACGTGTCTACCCTCAACACATGTGCGAAGATTCGTCTCACTCTGCCTCTTGCTCCTCATGGGTTCGGCACTCACACGGCACTTTCGGCAGCCAGCGCCTGTTTTCGGGCGCGATCCGCCCCGGACAGCGGGCATGCCACTCGGCCCGTTGAAGCGGAAATTGATGCTGGGATTCGTGGTAGCACGCCATCGATAAATGACCGGTGGCCGGGGTCGTCATGCTGCCTCCTCCTCGTTGTTGGCAATCGCTGACAGCATCCGCCGTCTGCGCCGCGTCTTGCGGGGCTTGACCGCGCCGAGTTGCATACCTGTCGGGTCCCACCGGGTACGGCCATTGCGGTCGGGCTCGGTGAAGGTGATCGGTGCGGCGCGGGTGATGTCCTGCTCGGGCGACTCGTACCACATGTTATCGACGTCAACAGTGATCGGGGTACGTCCGGACCGCTGATATTCCCGGTCGATCGCGCGCCATTGGTTGCACCGTGACAGGGCCACGATCCCGTACCACCAATCAGGCCGGTGTACCCAGTTGGTTTCGCGGTTCCACAAGCCCATGACCTCGCGGCCGGCCTGTTTGACCGCGCCGCGTACCCGTGCCAGGTCCAGCGGATCGACGCTCACCGGCCGGCCGGTGACCGTCGAGATCCCGGCGTAGGCGTCGCGTAGCCGCTCGGCCATCGCGCGGGTGCAGAAGTCGCGGGCCGGGCCGGTCCACGAGTCGAGCACGTTCACCCCGCCGTACCGGCCGGCTTTGGTGAGCTGGTCGAGTAGGTACATGGTCGGCCCGGTGACCCAGCGCACCAGGGCGCGCGCCTCGTCCAGATAGCCGGCCGGATGCGGTAGCAGCGGATCGTTCCACGGTGACAGCTCCACCAGCCACCAGCCGGCAAGCCGCGGATTCCATGCCGTACGGCCGGTGTGCTTGAGGGACCAGGGGGCCAGTTCGGCGAGCATCGCGGCCGCGATATAGGCCCGGTTCCAGTCGAATCCGTGGAGCCACTCTTCGACCGGGTCGCGCGCCCAGTGCCCCATGCGTAGGTCATCCTCGCGGGCCTGGTCGCCCGGCCCGTACAGGGTGCCGTCCTTACACCGCTTGTTGGGCTTCGCCGTGGGCGGGATCGTCTTACCCCCGCCCCGCGGCCATGTCGTTTTCTGTATGGACGTGCCGGCGATACCCGGGTTGCCGTGCCACGCCGTCCCGGTCAGCTCATGCCACAGGTCCAGGGCGGCGACCGTGTCCCACCAAATCGGCCCCCACAGCGGGAAGTCAGTGCACACACCGCGCTTGTCGGTGCGCAAATCCAGGAGAGGGCCGATACCCATGTGTAAGGCTGGCCCGCCGTCGGGGCGGGTGAACGTTGACCAGTCCCGGATCCGACTGACCTTCCAGCCCGCGCGGGCCGCGTCCTCTATCGCGGGGTGGTCGATGCCCCCATCCGGTAGCCGGCCCTCGTGCGGTAGGCCGAGAAGCTGCGCGGCGTGCTCATCGAGCATGAGCACACCCTCATCCCGGTAGTGCGGGGCGAGCCGGTTTAGCAGCTCGCCGACTCCCCCGCCCCACCAGTCCGCCGGCGCCGGCGCCGGACCACCCGGGCCGATGCAATACCCCTCCGACAGCATGAATGCCCGCCACGAACCACCCATCGCCGCTCCCTAGTGTGACTTTTCGAGGGAGTCTAACAGGGTGGCTACAGGATGCTGCCCTTCGACCCCGGGGGCAGGTTGAACAACGAGCGGTGCGAGTAGCGCCAGTACTCTGCATGTCGGTGACAGCAGAACACATAATGCAAAAACTTCCAGCCGGACGTGGCTCCGGTGTGGTGCGGCACGACGACCAGGACAGGATCAACCCCGGTCGGCTCACGTACCACGATCTGATGCTCGGTCTTGCCTGCGCGTTGACAGTCCTGCCACATACACAGCAGATGCTGCCCGTCGACGGGATCAACCATCCGCACGATGCACCTCCGGAAAAGTGCGGCGTATCAGCGCCTCTACCATGGCAATCTCTAGCGGGCTGCCGGTACGCAGCAACCCCCGAAGTAGCACATTGACGATCCGCGCCCGGGGTAGAAACGTTTCCCTGGCCAACGCGTCCAATGCGGCCGTCGTGTTGACATCCAGAATGGCCGATGATCCGGCGTCGCCTTGCGCCCGGGGTAGACGGCTGTCAGTCATCGCGGGACCATCGCGTCGCTCGGGCCGTACTTGTCCTCGGGGTACTCGATGTAGTACCGCAGGTTGTCAACATCTACGTATACACTCCTGTTCCGGTGTTGAGGCTGCCGCTGAGCGCGGCAACGACTAGCAGCACTGCCCCGACGAGCAGCGCGAGGAGTAGCAGCATCGCCGCGATCCGGGCCAGGTACCAGTGCCACGGCCGCAGACGCGGCAGCCGGTCATACGTGCGTAAGATCAGTGTCAGCAACCAGAGCCGCCACCAGGACATCACGGGCGGACCGCCTTCCAATAGCGGGTACGGAACCACAACGCCGCGGAGCCCGCGTCATCGGCGCACGACTGGGCCAACCGTGCTCCAGCTCGCCACAGGTACGGGGCGAGGGGCGGCCGGCCGGGGATGCTGTAGTAGATGAGCGCGCCGACGTACGCGACGACCAGGCCGACGCGCAGAACTTGGCTAGTGCGGTACACGGTGATCCTCCAAGCTGCTCACGTTGGACATGTCCGAAGCCGACCGGTGACCGCGTAGCACGGCCAGCTCGGCGGCGATGCCCTCCAACCGCGCGTCAATGCGGGCGATGGAGGTTTGAATTCCGGTAATGGAGTTTAGCATTCCCGCGAAATGCACCCGGACCGCATGGCAGGCTTCCCACACGTCTTGTAGCTGGGCGCCGTCGATCGCGGGTCGCCTCTTCTTATCCTCATTGTGTAGCCATGGCATGGTGTGGCCTTCCTATGCGACGCGGACACATTCGGCGTAATAGCATGTCGCGGTGTTGGCCGCGCTGGCGGCCGACCATTGCAGGCTCACGATGAAATCCTGCGAAACGGTGGTATCGACGGTTACCGAGACAGTCCCATCGACAGCAGAGACAGGGGTGAACGGCGCGCCGCCAGCGACCGATAGGGCATCGTCCAGGTGCATGAATCCACGAACTGACCCGAACGCGCCGGTGCTAATACATGCAAGGTAGGAATCCACACGCCAATCATGGCTGGTGACGTTGGCTGATGCGGTTACCGTCTTCCCTGCCATAGCTGTACCGGCGACTCCGCCAATACGTGTCCGGTACGCCAGAGTCGGCGTACCGGTGACGGACGCTAGCCCCCATGCGCTGATCCGATACAACGCGTTGGTCACCATGTCGTTCGCCGGGATGGTCAGCGTAGCGACGGCGGTTTCCGCGATGCTGTTAGCTACCGTGACCGGGGCGGACAGTTGGGTGCGGATTTTCGCGGCCCCTAGTACGAGCGCGCCACCGGATGCGGTGAGTAGACCGGCTATCAGGCTTCCACCACCGGCGCCTCCTAGAGTCAGCTCGCCGCCTGCGGTGTGGTCAAGGTGCACGTCTATCAATCCACCGCCTGATCCCCAGCCGAGTCCTCCGTCAATACTCATCAGGAACCGCGCGGCAGCGGGGGCGATGTCTCCTGTGCGTTTGGACAGCGCCCATGTCGATCCACCAGCGACGTCCTGCGCCACGATGGTGTTAGGCAATCCCGACAGGCGCAGTACCGGAACGTTAGCGGCATCATAAATTGTGATGACGCCGGTAGTGCCGTCCAGCACGATCCGTACGCCGGTTGTCGCGCCGGTCGGAATAATCAGCGTCGAGATAGCGTCGTTAGTCCAACCACCTTGCCCACCCATACCGTCACACCTTCGCTTTGGCCAACGCTGCGGCCATCTTCACCAACGCACGCGGGAAGACCTTCTTCTGGATTCCACGTCCGGGAATCTCGGTAACCAGGATTAGATCACCGCGGGGCGCCTTGTGGATAGCGAAGGTCCCCGATATCAGTAGACCATCGGGAGCGCTCTGCACCTCATGCAGATCTTCAGCAGTCAGGTTTCCGGCTATATCGGCCGCGTCGACCTGGTCCATATCCGCCTTGGGTTCATCCATGTCCCTACTCCTCACGGTGTCCAGAAAAATCGGAACTCGGCGCCGACCTGTTGAAAGTGCACTTCCCCGCCCAATACCCGCTGTGCCGCGCGCAGGTCGGCTTTCAACTCGCGTAGCTGGTCTGGGCTGAAAGTCTCGCCGGCTTCCAGCGTCAGCACGGCGACCTTGCCGGTTGTAGCGGTTTGACGCAGCATCGTCACTGTCTTATCTGATGGCTGCCGGGGGGGCCGGCCGCGGCCACGCCACCCGACCCGCCGATCTCTAAATGCGATCTCCATGCGGCCTCACGTCCTCGGAGTCTGTAGCGACAGCACAACAAGCGGCGCCGGCGTAGCGGAACTATTCCAGTAGAAATTTAGTGACTGACCGCCGTACATCGTAAGCGGATTGTTTGGGTCCCATTCGTTGAGGTCTCCACGCTGCGAAGTCGAATACGGGCGCGTATTAACGACCACACGGAACGTCGACCCCTGCGGGCCTTCCAAGTAGATGTGGTAAACCTCGAACGTGTTGGTCCCTAGCGCGAAGTCCGCAGGGGTAAACTCGATGCGCCAAAACCCGTTGCCGTAAGGGTTGACATCATCGTTGGAGATGGTGGCGGGCCGCGACCGGCGCTCGCCGATGTAGCCCATGTCACGTCGGCCTTCCCGGGCGCTCCAGCATGGTGACTTCCTTGCCGGCAGGGGATCGCAGGATAGTCATGTTGTCCGAGCCAGTCACGTTTAATGCGTGCTCGATTGCCTCGTCCAACCGCTCAAATCTCCAGACCTTTCCGATCCAGTCGGTTACGGTCCACACATCAGGCATCGTCGCCCCCTACATGAGTCGGTACATCATGGTGGCGGGTAGCTCCCACGCGGACCCGGCGACCGTGACAACCGTTCCGACGGGAGTGGCCAGCGTCGCGCCGGTGAACAGAATCCGCGAGCCTCCGCGAACGATCAATTCGTCTGATCCGAACCGGTTGTAGCCGCTCACACCGTCGATGATGGAACGGTTCGGATTGGCGACATCGACCCACGCATGCAAACTGTCACCGTTGCCCACTAGGCTCTGGACATTCCAGCGCTTGACGGACCAGATCATTGATGGGTCGGGTCCCATGTGACCGGATGCCGGGTCCATGGTGGCGCCCCCGATGGTGAGCGCACCGGCGGCTGTGACGGTGCCGCTGCCCCACCAGTCAACGACTTTCGGCCCCCGCGCGGCCTCAACCTGCCAATCCTGGGCGAACCGTTTCAGTGACTTCGCCAGTTCGTCCTGCGTGAGAATGTCGAACTCTGCGCCGGCATTGAGTTTGAATTTCATCGGTTACCCCCGTATCCGAATGTGTGATTGGAACCAGCCGGCTAGCCTCGCGCCGACTGCGATAGGAACCAGACGCCTATCAGGATGAGGATGAGTCCGGATACTCCGGAGACTAGGCGCAGGAAATTGGACGGCAGAAACAGGCGAAACAGCTTGTCGGCCAGCGATGCGGACTCCACCGCCGCGTGTCCGATGTCTTGCAGAGGCTTGGCGATCTCACGGTACGGGCCGCTGAACAGATCTTCTGCGCGCGTCAGCGCGCCGTCAAACTGCGACAATAATCCGGGAGAATCCCCCGACCCGCCCGAGCTGCTGCCGCCCACGACGCCCAGCCCGGACGCTGCCCCGGTGAAGTTGGTGACTCGCCGGACCGCAGTCACGTGCGACAGGTACCCGGCGGTCAGGTCGTCATATCGCACGTCCGCGCCCTTGTGTGGCGCGTCGATGATGCGGTTCGCGCCCACGGCGATGCCCACATGAGAATTAGGCCCGTCACCCCAATTCGAAAAGACTAGGTCACCTGGCCGGATTTGGTTGGTGGGGACGGACGTGCCTTCCCGGGCCTGGTCCGCGGCATGGTGCGGCAAGTTAACGCCGAACTTGTGGAATATGTACGTGACGAGGCCCGAGCAGTCGAACGTGTTGGGTCCGGCCGCGCCGTACACGTACGGCTTGCCGAGTTGCTGCTCTGCGTAGGCCAGCAGGTCCTGCACGTTGACGGACATGAGGTCACCCGCTGCCGAAAAGCCAGTGCCGACGCTCGGGTTCCGCGTCGGACTCCTCGTCGCCGTCCGAGTCTTCGTCGCCGTCGAAGTCTTCATCGCCCTGGACGCCGTCGCCGGCCGTCGCGCCGGTGGCCTTTTTCGCTGCCTTCTTCGCGGTCTTCTTGGACGCGTCCTGGTCGTCGCCGAAAAGCTGACTCAACCAGCGCTCGGCGTTGCTGCCGGTGAGTTTCGTCGTGCGGCCCTTGTCGTCCTGCACGTACACATCGGTGCCCTCGTCGGGCGTGGATGCCAGAGCCTGCAACTGGTCCAGGGTGGCTTGCTGTTCGGCCGTCAGTTTCCCCATCGTCAGCTCTCCTTCTTGATGCGTACGGGACCGACGACCGTGGTGCCGCCCTGGGTGCCCTTGCGTTTGACGACTGCCACCTTGATGTATTTGCCGTTGCGGAGCTTGACCACGCGCCACCGCTTGGCTCCGCCCCGCGCGGCGATCTCGTTCTCTGGCACGTCCTCTTCCTCTCCGTCATCGACCAGTCCACCCGCACCCACATACGCGTGGACGAACCGCGCCGCTAACACCCGCTGCCCGGCGTCGCCGTCGGCCTCGTACGGGCAGGTACGCACGCCGAGCTGGTCGCGTGCCGCTAGCCGTCCCTGCGCCTCAGCGCGGGACAGGTCCGCATCGGTGAGGCTCATAGCCCGAAGTCCCTTCCCGCACCGGCGCCGGCTTGCGCGCGGGCTGTGCTGCGGGCGCTGCTGCTGCCTTCCAGCCGCGCCCGCCAATCGGCGTAGGTCATTGTGCTTCTGTTCGCGGGTGTCTTCCGGCGGGGGCAGAGTGGCCACTCCCTCACGCCGCGCCAGCTCTGCGTCAATCGCGGCGAGTGTCTTTTTGTCGAGCTTTTTTGTGCTAGATAGCCGGTGGAATACGTTTAGCAGATCCTCGTCTGAGGTGCCCGCACGCCAACGCTCGGCCCCCCGTAGCCTTGCGGATACTGACACCGAGGCTAGCGGACGGGGGCGCCCGATGGTGGCACTACTGGACAGGATAGACACCGAGAAAATCAGTCCGGAAATGCCAGAGGATTTCCGCGACGAATTGGGTGACGAATTCGAGCAGGACGAGCCGTCGTCGGCGTTCGCCCCGACCCCGCCGGGCGCGAAGCTGACAGACAAGCTCAAGCCTCCCGGTGGCCTGATTACCGCGGGCGAGCGGCGCCGTGTGGAGGCGGAGCTGCTGCTGTACCTGGAGCTGGCCAACGGCGCGTGTGAGATGGCTTGCACCCCATGCGCCGAGTTTTCCGAGCAGCACCTGAAACCCATCGCTAAGCGCGCGGCGAACATTCTCGCGCGTTACCCCGATCTGGCGTACAAGCTGATTAAAGGGGGTATCATCGCCGATTCGTTGGCGCTGCTTATCGCGGTGCGGCCGGTCGTGAAACAGGTCGTGGGGCACCACGTGACGCATTCGATCGTCTATGAGGGTGAGGAGGCCGGTGGTGTCGACCTCAGCGGGTACGGACCGTACCGGCCCTCATGACGGGACTGTCTTGCCTGATGCAAGACAGTCCCCGCTCGGGCGGGCTGCGGCCGCCCCACCAGCACCGGAGCGCGTCCCGTGGTCGCAGCTCGGACCTCACTTTCTGCATGAGTGGGGATACCCGACGAGGGCGGGCCGGCGGAAACGGGAGCCCGAACACGTCGAAGTGATGGGCTCCACCGGATCGGGGAAGTCCTATTTCGTGCGCATGATCCTGCTGGAGCGGGCCAGGGCGCGCGGCTCACACATCGTCGCGGTAGTCACCAAGCCGGACGACGAGACGATTACCGGTATCGGCTGGCCCATCATCGAGTCGTGGCCACCGGACTACGGAAAAAACCGCGTCATTTTCTGGCCGAAATCTAAAGGCATTTCCAAGGCTGGCCGGGAAGTTCAGAAGGCCAAAATCCTCGATTTGCTGAACAAGTTGTGGGTGGCCAAATCGAACACCATTATCTACTTTGATGAGATCGCATATGTGTCGCGTGATCTGGGCCTGAATTTGGAGGTAGAAAAGTACTTCCGGGAGGGCCGTACGCTGGGTATCACCGTACTCGCCACCACACAGCGGCCGCAGGGTGTGACCCGGTACATGCACTCCGAGTCGTCATGGACTATCTGTTTCGCGCCGAAAGACGACGCGGACGCGGAACGTATGGCTGAGGTGCTGGGTTCCAAGCGCCTTTACATGCCTATTTTGCGGATGCTTGACCGCACCAAATACGAGTTCCTAATCGTCCACAATTTGACGAACAAAATGTACATCTCGTGGATTGACCGGCCGGCGAAGAAAAGACGAAAGCCGGCAGAAAAGCCGCACCCCTGATATACGCTTTCGTGTGCGTCTCAATCACGGGGGAAAGAGGCCACAATGCTGCACACGCACTTTTCGGCTATCGCTGCGGTCCACGCCTTCCTGGGCGTGCTCATCGTCGGGACGATGTGGCGGCTCGTGTCGTACCACCTGATCGCCTCCCCCAACCCGCGTCTGTCCCAGGTCGGGCAGGGCATGAGTTTCCAGTACTAGGGGAGGATCAACATGCCTGGTGGTGCAGTATCGGCGTCCGGCGCCGCGGTCAGTTCGGCCCCCGGCGGTGGCGGGACCGTTCCGTTTTGGTTCGGTTCCAACGTTTACGCGAAGAAGTTCGACACGACGTCCGCGTTACTGGGTGCCACGACCACCCCGGTACAGCGCAACATCCCGCCCAACGGATACATGAGCGCGGTACGCCTGGAGGTCCGCTCGACCGGCGGCAGCGGCGGCACAATGACCGGCGACGCCCCCTACGACGTTTTCCAGTCGCTGGAGTTGGACGACGTCGACGGCGCCAACATCCTGTACCCCATGGGCGGCTACCAGTACAAGACCGCCAACCAATACAGCCGGCCGTGGAACGGTGACCCGTCGCGCCGCTACGACTTCGCCAACAGCGCGAATCCATCATTTTCCCTCCAGCTCCAGCCAGAGGTGCGTCATACAGCCGCTGTCCTTGCGAACACGGACGCAAGATCGCAGTTCTCGCTCAACTACACAATCAACACCTTGACCAACGTCATCACATCATCGGCGTCGGCGCCGACCGTTACGGTTACCTCATACCTGGAGGTGTGGGCGCAGCCCGACGCGCAGGATCTGGCGAAGAACGGCATCAGCGAAACGCCGCCGGGCCTTGCGCTGCAGAGCAAGCGCCGGCACCAGACCGGCACGCTCAACGGGGCGGGCGCCAACAACACCATGCAATTGTCCCTGACAGGTAACGAAATTCGGTGGCTGGGCCTGTACATCCGTGACAGCAACAACGCCCGTCAGGACTACCTATCCGACCCGATCAACTGGATGCTGGACAATAAAAATTTGGGCGTTTTCAGCCCAAATGAGAACTTCAACTTGTCCGCGGATTTCTACGAAATGCTGCAGGACGGCACCTCCGTGCGCGAAACCGGCCTGTACATGTTCCCGCGGTTCTACCACCCGGGCCGGATGGTCGGCCAGGCGTGGCTGGGCACAACGAACGCGACTTTCCTCATCATCGAGTCCACTACGTCCGCGGCCGCAGTCAACGTCCCCGGAACCTGGGAAATGATCGTCGATGAGGTCATCCCGTTGCAGGGCCTCGACATGCAGCTCGAATCGATCTGAGCACGTCATGGCAGAGCGGGCACTTTCCTACACGGAGCGCAGAGGAGGCGCCGGTATGGCTGCTCCCACCGGCGGAGGCGTACGAAACGCGATCGCCTCCACCACCTGGCACCCAACAGTCATCAACCTACTGATCCTGGTGGTGCTGGAGATCGCAGCATACGCGATCCTCCGCTATTCGTTCCGCCAATTCCACGGAGGATGAGCATGTCCAAGAAGCACGTCGTGATGTGGTTAATCATCGGCTGGGCGGTGGCATACGTCCTACCGCCTCAGCGGGTACTCGGGATGCTCGGCATCCGCAAGTCGAGCTGATGGACGGCCTAGACCTACTCGACGTCGCGGTCGCGGTCGCGGCCGGCGTCATCGTCGGCCTGGTCCTGGCCGCCGTTACCCGCATGCCGCCCCGCGAGGGGCGGCCCGTACCAGAGGAGTAACTCGTGAAGCTGGCGCTCGGCATCCTATGCCTGTGGATGGGCGGGGCTCTGCTATGGGTGGCCGGCCACGGGATCAACTCCGCGGGTACGGGTTTCGGCGCGGTCTGGCGCGAGATCCTGTCCGGTATCGGGGGCGGACAGTGACCGCGGCGATCGGGGCCGAAGCCGCAGGGGCGGCCGGCGTAGGAGGGGAAACCGTAGCGGCGGGCGCATCGCGGGTGCCTGCCTCAGCGCCGACCGGGTCAGCACCGGTCGGCAGCGCGGGACCAGGCGCCGGCCGCCCCAGCGCGGCACCACGTACCCAGCGCCAGCTCGGCGCCAAAGGCCGCAAGGCGACCGGCAGAAAGACCAAGGGCAAGACACGGGGCGGGGGCACCCGCGGCGCGGTGCTACCAGGCCGCAAAACCCTCAGCAAGGGCCGTCTACACATCAAGGGCAGCGGGCAGAGACTCCTGCTGGGCGAGTTCATCCTCTGTACCGTCATCGTCGCCCTGTCACCGCTGACCGACCGGCACAAGGACGAGCCGGTCACCGCGCTGATGAAACGCGCTACCGGGGTCGCCGCCCTGTTTTTGGTGCTGGCCCTGGTGTCCACCGGCGGCAAAGCCGCGTCGCGGGTCGCGGCCGCTTTCGGCGGGCTGGCCACCATCACACTCCTGGTGTCCGACCGGGACCTCTTCACGGTCATCGCCCACCGGTTCGGAGCGGCCAACCCGCAGGGACCGGCCGGCCCCACCGACGGATCAGCGGTCAACTCGCAACTGGCGCCGATCCCGGACGCTGGATCAGACATCCCCGGATTCTCCACACCCGGACCCCACGCGTCGTGGTGGGACCGATTCCTCGGCGGGCTGGGGCCGATATGAGCACAGGCAACGCTTTAGACGTCCTGGTCGCCGTCATCATGCTAGCGATCGTGTACGTGCTGGTACGCCCACGGTCCAAAGGCGCCGACCTGGTGTCGGGCATCTCGCAGGCACTAGCCGCGATCGTCAAGTCGGCAACCGACCTGGCCGCTACGGGAGGGTAGAACATCATGGGGGGCAAGGCTTTTGACGTCATCTTGGCAATCGTGTGGGTTGCCGTGATCTTCGTGTTGGTGCGGCCCGGATCGCAAGGCCCGACGCTGGTAACCAACATTTCCAACGGGCTCAAAGGGTTGATCGGTCAGGCGACCGGCGGCGGCACCTGGTCGGGTAAGTAGCCATGACACGCGGAGTGCGCCACTCCGGTGTACCGGACTTCAACCGGGCCGGTACACGCCGGGGCAACAGCGTGGGCGGGGTATACCCGGCCCGGCGTGTCTGGGCCGAACCCGTCAACGCCGAGACGAACCTCTTGCGCGCCCCGGGCAATCTCAACGACGCGACCATCTCCCGCGAGCGGATGCCGTACTTTCGGCAAGGCTGGTATGCGGCGCCTGACTTTTTGGTCAACTGGACCGAATCGGGGCCGATCCGCCCGGCGCTGGGCATGCGTAACGTGACCATGCGCCGCATGCAGGGCACCAGCAACACCCGCGCGCAGGACCCGGTGTCGTCCGGACCCGGTATCCAGGACGGCAACGGCAGCCTGCCCGGTGGCATTCGCTCGCTGAACTACGCGGGTATCACGGTGCCCACCAACAACACACCGCATGGTCTGCACACCCACGTGCGCGGCACCACACCGCAGTCACTGCGCAGACACTTCTCCGGCGCGCCGCAGACCCGCCCACCCCGACAGAACAGGCTCGCGAACTCGCGTGGCGCGGGCCAGTCGTACTCGCAGACCACCGTCCACCAAGGAGGCGCACGATGACCAACTTGACCGGGTGGCAGTGGGGCGGGCTAATCGCCGCGGGCGCTGCGGTGCTGTGGCTGTGGACGCAGTACGCCAACGATCCCACCGATACCTCATGGACCGACCCCGGTCAGCCGCCGGACATGGTCCCCCTGGCCGTCGGCTCATCGGTCGGCCGTATCCAGCGGACCATCCCGTACGCCCGCACCTATCCCGGGTCGCTGTCGTCCTGGGATGGCTGCGTGATCGGTGACTGCTGATGCCCCCCGAGCAGACACCGCAGGCGGGCGGGACGATGCTGACCCGCAAACTTGGGCCGCTGCCCATGTGGGCATGGATGGGGATGGTGCTGCTCGTCGTCCTGGGCTACAGCCTGTGGCACAAGGACAAGACCGACGCAGCCAGCAGCTCGGCGGCGACGACGGTGCCGGACCAGACACCACCGGTGGTGTTTCAGAGCTACGTGTACGACACCGACTATCAGACATCCGGCGGAGTATCCACCCCGCCGGTAGCTGGCCGGCCGGTGCCGCCGGCCGGGCCGCCCATCGGCCGGCCACCGGCGCCGGTACCGCCGCAGCCCCGCCCGACGGGCGGACCGCCGTCACCGGTACCTGCCCCCCGCGGGCAGTGGGTGACCGTATCGAAGTATGTCGGGCCTAACCCGGTGTGGTCATCGACGTTGTGGGGTATCGCGCAACACCTGCTGGGCAACGGCTCCCGCTGGAGCGAGATCTGGGGAGCCCCGCAGAACGCGGCGCTTAAGAGCCGGCGCAAGGACCCGAGACACATCCAACCCGGTGACCGCGTGTGGGTCCCGTAGGAGACAGGAGACAACGTCATGGCATTCGTACCCGTAGACACCTACGGCCACATCGACAGCCCGCCCGGCGAAAACGTCCTCGCGGCGGCCGCGGTCGGCGTCGTCACCGCAGGCACCATCTCCGGCAGCACGAGCGCCGGTGCGGCGCCCACTGTCACCGCGGTCAACGCGAGCGACAACGGCGGTAAGTACACGCTCAACCCGGTCACCGGTGGTGGCGCCCAGGCGGCCGGCGCAACCTCGACCGTCGTGTTTGCGCAGTCATTCCGGCGTACGCCCAAGACGGTCCGGGTGACGGTCACCGACATCACTACCGCGACTACCCCCACCGCGGTAGCCGCCTACGCGACATCGATCACGTCGGCCGGCTTCTCCGTGACTACCGCGCTGCTGGTGACCGCGCATAACTACCAGATCGATTTTGAAGTGATTCTCTGATATGGCCAACGCGTACGCCAGGGCCGGCACGCTGGTCGCCAACGTGGTAACCAGCGTGACGCTGCGCGGGTCCACCGATGGGGTATGGGTTGTCAATCGCTCGCAGTCCGGGCAGATCTGGGTGCGGCTGGACGGGGTTGCGCCGACCGTCGCCGGCGCCGATTGCTTCGTGGTCCTCGGGGCGCGGAACTTCCCAGTCGCGAATGTCAACGTCATCGTCCAGATGATCTCGTCCAGCACCCCGGACTACTCCGTTGAGGGCCTGGTGGTCGCGACATGACCGACTCCCGTAACAGTGTGCTGATGCCCGCCAGCGCGCCGCTGGTCGACATCCCCCCGTACCCGCTATCGGGGTACGGGCTGCTGGCAGCCTCGGCCGATCCGATGATCTGTCAGGCCGTTGGTGGGGCAATCGGCGGCAACCAACTGTGGTACACCCGAATATGGATTCCGGCGGGCACGGTCATCACCAATCTGTGGGCCGCGGTACACACCGGCGGCACCTGGGACACGCTGACCACCCCGAACCAGATCGGCCTATACACCGACACTGGCGCGAAGGTAGACAACACTTCGGATGACGGGACACTGTGGACGGTCGCCGGGTGGAGAGGCGGGGCGCTGTCGCTCGGACCGGTCACCGCGCAGAGCACCGGCCGCTTCGTATACATCGTGTGGCTCGTGCGGGGGATGACGGGGCTTGTCATGGCGTTTCCGGCATCCGCCGCGGACACCAACGCGTCATACTTGTCCACCGGCCTGATCGGCTCGACCAACCGGCGTGCGGCCTACTCCACCGGCACGGCGCTGCCGGCCAGCTTCACCCCTACGACGGTCGGCACCTCCACCGGGTCCCTGTCGCTGGTGGGTGTGTCCTGATGGCCGCGCGCACCCCGGAGATGGTGGCCCTGTCCGTCCTGGTCATCGCGGAGATCCCAAACTTTTGGTCGGGTTTTCTCCCTTCGCTGTTCACAATCGCGACGTTCTCCGGCGGCGATGAGGCCAAGACCGCGCACACCAAAAAGTGGATTCGGCGCGGGGAAGCCCAAGCTGTCGGCCTGTCGCTGGCCCTGGGCGCGGCCGCGTCGATTCTGGCCAAGGAACCGTGGCCGCTGCTGGGCTCCGCGGCGATGTGCGTATACCTCGCGTGGCAGTACGAGCATGCGCTACGGCTGGGCACCAGCGGCGACGGCCTGAACCTGGACATGCAGCGGGGCGCGTAAACAAGAGCGCTCATCCCGCAGTGATGGCCCGGTCCCCGTGGGGACCGGGCCATCACGTACGCCAGCCTCAGAAACCGGCGGCCTGGTGGTACGCCTGCCGCAGGTAGTCACGCAGAGGCTCATAGGCGCGCAGAGCCTCAGTCACGATGTCCTGCTCGCTGACCCTCCCCAGGTTTCCAGCCTGGCGGACGGCCTCTTTCACATATCGTGGCACCCGCCACCCCGGCTGTGTCAGGTCCACCTCGGGAGCCGGCCGACCCGCGAACAGCGCGGCGCCCGATATCGTCCCATCTGCACCCATCTTGTTACGTAACTTGGTAGCTAGATCTGCCAGCACCCGATCATCGGGGGGCATCACCGGAGGCATCAGCGGCAGGTCCGTCAACGGCGCTCCGGTGACCGCCGGTACCCGGGTCGGAAGTGGCTCCTGTGCGGGTACCGGCAGATCCTGACTGGTGTCCGTCTCGACGCTGGCCGGCGTCCGCCCGGCCAGCGACACAGTCTTACGCGGGGGGGGCATAGTTCGCCTCCAGCATCAGCATCTCGTCCACCACGTCCACGTACGATCCGGTGTCGATGATCGGTCCACCAAACGTGTCGTACAGCCTGTGCTTCAAGACCTCGGTTCGTAGCACCTGGTATGCCGGCCGGCCGGGCTCCTTCGTCGTCAGCGAAGCCCGGTACGTCGCGGCGTGACCGATCCCCGGACGGTCCACTCGGTTCAGCAGGACGGCGGACAGGTCCATCGGGATGTGTGGCCGGATCACGTCCATAGTCGGCTGGATACGGGCCTGCTCCTCCATCCACGGACCAGCCGGCACCAACACCAGGTCCGACAGCATCGCCGCACGGGCAGCCTCCCGATACCGCTCGGAGGCCATGTCCAGCACCACCCTGCGCGCGCCGGTCCGCTCGACCTGCGCCGGAACGAACCGCACCAGCGGCACCCCGTCGGCGGGAGTCCACTGGGCAAAATGCCAAGGGATCATGTAATCCGGGTAATCCAGCTCCAGCCGCGTCACGTGATCCGTCAAACCCTGCGTGTTGGGATCCCCGTCGATCAGCAACACCTCGTCACCGCGCCGCGCCAGCTCGGTAGCCACGTACGCCGCGGACTTGCTCTTACCGACACCGCCCTTGAGCATGAGAAAGGACCACATCGACCATCCACGTTTGAACCTACTGACCCTCATCTGATCGCACTCCAACCCGCCGAAATCACATCGGCAATAAACGTGATCGAGATACCCGCGGCCAGCATGAACAGGCCCAGGCCCAGCGCACCCATAACGGCGACACACCACCGCACCATCGCTCACTCCTTCTGGTCTGGCAGTTTCTCCCCCAGGCCGAACACCAACAGCACCGCATCAGACCGGCCCGGCGCTACCGGGAGACGACGCATCCGCAGCTGATAGCCCTGCCTCGAAGCGGTGTTGTACAACCGGCGGTACAGCCGGCCGGCCGAGATCCAGTCGTGACACACTCGCTCCACCCTCGGCGAGCGCTCCGCGTCCGTCGTGCCGTGCAGGCGATCCTGGATCAGTTCCAGGATCACCTGCAGCTCCCACGGGTCGTGACGCAACCTCCTCAGGCGTCGAGGTAGGGACACCCCCGCCTCCACCTGCTCTGTTTCTGTACTCTGGCGTGGCAACTTGCCGGCCTCCCACTGCTCCACGGATAATGCCGGTGATAGTACCCCGGAAAGTCACAACAGGAGTACCCCCCACACAGACACAGAAAGGCACCTCTGTTGACCGACATGCCAGACGTAGTACTGCAGGTCACTGGAGAGCAACTCCGGACCGCTATATGCGTGGACTTGTCCGCATGCGTCAAAATCATCGACATGCTCGGCCAGCCGCTGCTATCTCCCGTCGACTCTCGACCCACATTCGTGCTCTACGTGACGGGCATTCTCGCATCCAGCGTGTTCGGGGACGTGGAACTACACATGCCCGACAGTCGGCACATGATCTTCACCGATCAGGGGCTGGGCATGCTCGTCGGGCAGATTGTGGCCGCTGCCCGGCATTTTGGCCACCACGACGAGTTTCAGCGCTGGGCGCGACACTCGGAGCAGGAGACAGGACAATGGCTTGCCAACAACCGGACATGGGCGCCCTAGAAACGTATCGGTGAACAGGTTTCGTCCCTGCCTACGGGACTCCGCTATATACGACCCACAGGTATGGGCGCAGGAAGCCTATGAGGCATACGGCGACCACGCCGACTGGACTAGCTCCGATGGCGCACGCATGCCATCGTGGGAATTTCTGGGAGATACCACACAAGCACACTGGACAGCCGCAGTGTCAAAGATTCTGGGAGACGAGCCCGATCTGATGGACCCCGACGACCTCAAAAACCAGATAGCTGACCTCAAAAACCAGATAGCTCTAGAGTTCGTACAGCGGGCTCAAGAAATTTACGACGATCCCGCGCGCAAAAACCCAGGCAGGCAGGCAGGCATTGATCAATGGATGGCGAGCTTTGACAATGATCTGGTACGTCACATAGTCGAAGTCAAAGCGATTCAGGACAGCGGCCAGGTGAGTCGGGCCGACTATATCGATATCAGCGCATCCGTGATCATCGAGAGCCTCGCGTCGGCGGAGCAGGTGCAAAGCGTCGTCGCATCGTGGGCTGCGATGCTCTGGAAACTAGCAGAGCTGACAGTCCTCACACACAAAGACACCACGGATGGCTGACATCCGGCAGAAAGCCAGAGCGTTCCTACTCGTGGCAGTACTGGACAGAAGGACCGGCACCGGTGTCTACAGTGGACAACCCAGGTGGGCAGTGACGTAACGTCACGGGGACCGTCGTCAATGTGCAGCGTCCGATGTGGACACTGCACAGTGGACTGTCCCGAAGGGACAGAGCTAGAACCGTTGCACAGTAAGGGATTCAGCGCGATCGTCTAGTG
>WNGL01005698.1_pt1 | contig 17971 bp, 16 predicted proteins | sample 5400591 | NCBI WGS metagenome assembly WNGL01 (sample SAMN13153377, study PRJNA577476) | soil metagenome | isolation source: 80 cm soil or saprolite under Garry oak tree replicate 1 | place: USA:California | collected 2016-06-15 | reverse complement strand
CGGCGGGGCCGGGCTGGTTCCCACCCTTCAGACGATCGCCGGGCCGGGTCGGTTCGGCCCGCCGGCGACGTAGCTGCATGTGGCGCTGGTCGTACGGCCACCACGTGCCGCGCAGCTCCGTGGTCCAGGACGCCTGGGGCAGCTCCGCGCCGTGGCAGGATGGAACACCACCACCCTGACAGTCGCATACGGGAGATACGGCGGCGCTTTCGCGGGCTACCTCCTAGAGTTGAGGCATGCTCGACGAGCGCGACTATCCTGCACTGTTCGGCACGACGCAGGCCGATTGGGCGCCGATCGGCCCTACGTGCGCCATTCGCGTACCCCTCGCCGCTCGGACGGCGGGTTACCGCTGGTGGTGCCCCTCGGGGGAGTGGTGCGGCCGCGCCGAGCGGTGCGCTTCGCGCGATTGATTCATCGTCGCCGCGATCTTGTCGGACCTTCGGCCGCGCCGCCTTCCATGCTGGCCGCCTCGCCACCCAAGAGTGGTGGGGCACACTCAGGCGTGTGTCGGCTTCGGGCCCTCGTGCCAGCCCTTGGGTTCAGAAATCCCGACGTCATGCTGTGGCCTCGTAGTACTCGTGAATGAGACCGCCGAGACAGCCCCGGCGTCGGATCGCCGTTGCGGCGGCTGTGGCCACGCGCGCCGCGGATCCCTGGGTGATCGCGCGCGGCGGGAGAAGCGCAAGGCTTCGCTGCGGCCGCTCGTTGTTGTAGTGCCGCTCGTACTCGTTGAGGACCCGCGCAAGCTGGCGTCGACTCCAGATCAGCATCCAGTCCAGGCACTCCTGCCGGACCGTCCGCACCCACCGCTCAGCGAACGCGTTGGCGTTCGGCGCCTGGATCGGGGTCTGGATAACCTGGATGCCGTTGGATGCGAAGACGTCGTCGAAGGCACGGGTGAACTTGCTATCACGGTCACGAACGAGGAACCGAGGCGCGCTGGTTCCCGCTGTCCCTCTCTTCTTCCCGGCGCATCGAGAGCTCCCTTACTCGCTGGACCACCCACGGCCCATTCGGATGGTCGGTGACGCCCGCGAGTCGAACCCACCGGGTCTGGAGCTCGATCAAGAACAAGACGTACAGGGTCGTAAGGCGCACCGTCTCGACAGTGAAGAAGTCGACCGCCAGGATCGCCGAGGCCTGCGCCCGCAGGAACGCTCGCCACGTGACCGACCCCGCCGAGGCGCCGGCCCGAGCCCATTGCGCAGCAGCACCGTTGGGATGGTGGTGGCTGACACCGACACCCCGAGCTTCCTCAGCTCGCCCTGGATGCGCCGGTAGCCCAACGTGGATTCTCTCGGGCCAGCCGCAGGATCAGCGCAACCACATCGCTGGCGAGCGCCGGCGCCCCCCCGCGGTTGGGCCTGCGTCCATTTGCAGGCCACCAGCCGACGGTGCCACCGCAGGATCGTGTCCGGGTGACAAGGAAGCTCGACCAGCGCGTGCGAGGGAGCGTGCCGCTCAGCATCGGGAGGGGCGAACGGTCGGCGGGTTGGAACTCGGGCCGCTTCACCTGGCGGCACAGCACGGCGAGTTGGTGGCGGAGCACGACGATCTCGACATCCTTGGCGTGCTCGCTTCGCAAGCTTCCAAGCAGCACGCCGACGAGTCGGGGTGTCATAAGGCAGAGGAAGGACGGGGCCCGCCAGGGCTCCCCGGTGCTGCGCTGGGCGCTGCACGAGGCGGCCATGTGCGCCGCCCGCCCCGGCTCCCCAGACCACGCCTCCTACCTTGCGGTCAAGCAGCGGCTGGGCGGCAAGCGCGCCACGCTGTCGGTGGCGCGCAAGCTCGCCCGCGAGGCCTACCACACTCTCTATGACCTCGGCGACCAGGCGCTGGCCCCCGTCGCCGTCCAGCTCCCACCGGCCGCCTGACCGTAGCTGCGGATCGTGGGCTGCGGGCCCACAAATCAACTGATGTGGTGCGGTCGGCTCCCTGATGCTCCTGTCGCCACGCTCGTCGTGGACGGCCTCCATAGAACGAGCGGCCGCACCCGCCACGTGCGGGAACCCGATCACCCATCATGTCGCCGGACCTTGCTGTCCGAGCACCAAGATAAGGCTGGACACCCGCGCCGCGATGCTGCCGCTGCCACCGTCAACCGATCAAGTCCTCAAACGTGATGCCCATGGCGTGACGCACGCTGCTGCTTGGTTGCCCGATCCTGCGACGACCCTCGCCGGCGTCAAGATCGTTCGTCCTCGCTGCGCTGCGGGCGCCCCATCTTGACCCTCGGGTCAGTTCGCCGTGCCTAGCCAGCAACCAAACAGCAGCACACCCTCGGGATTACACGTTGACCGAGAGTCCCGCCACAGATAAGGAGCGTCGAACACCCCACCAGCAACACTCCTGGTCAGCGGCCCGGTCATCCGCCTGCCAGGCCACCACGGCAAGGTTCGCCGCGGGCGGCTACCGGTGTAGATCGGTCGTAACAGCCGTAGCCACGCAGCGACTCCAGGGACACCAGCGTCGAGGATGAACCAATTTCCCAGGCGGTGACTCATGTCCGGCCCGCTCATCCTCATCTCGGCACTCGCAGGTCAAGTCCAGCAAGCGCGAGGTATGTCAGGCGCACTGAAAGGCGAGGGTCAGCATCTTCGCGGCGGAGGGGCTGTCCGCTCATGCTTGATGAGCCGACGTTGTGCCCGGCAGGGCCTCCCGTGGCGGCGGCGCTCGTTGGAGATGGTCGCTTGCGCGGCGCAGATGCCTGGCATGGATCTGGTGTTGGCTGGGAGGCGAGAGCGCGGTGGGTGGAAGCGATGAGCTCGCGCGGGGCCGCGATGCTGGTCGGCGGCTCGCGTGGGCGGAGGCCCACGCCGCGCTCTCGGGGGCTGACCAGGCGAGCCTCTTGGTGGGGGAGGACCTTGAGCTGCTGGCGGCCGCGGCCTATCTCCTCGGCCACGTGGAGGAGTGTCGGCAGGCGTTGCAGCGTGCCCATCATGCCTATGTCGAAGCCGGTGATCCCCGGCGGGCCGCGCGGTGCGTGTTCTGGGTGGCCTTCACCCTGCTGCTCCAAGGGGATCTTGCGCAGGCCGGCGGTTGGCTCGCCCGCGCGAATCAACTGCTGGAGCTCGAGCAGCAGGATTGCGCCGAGCACGGTCTGCTGCCGCTTCCGGTCGCGGTCCAGGCGTCTGCGGTGGGTGATTACGCGACCGCGCAGGCTTCGGCTGCTCGGGCTGCCGGGATCGGCGCTCGGTTCGGCGACGCTGACCTGCTGGCTCTGGCGCTGCACTTCCAGGGACGGGCCCTGGTGCAACAGGGCCGGGTGCGCGAGGGTCTGGCCCTGCTTGACGAGGCGATGGTGGCGGTCGTGGCCGGCGAAGTCTGGGCGCCGGTCGCCGGCAATATCTATTGCTCCATGATCGACGCCTGCCAGGAGATAGCGGACCTGCGCCGCGCCCAGGAGTGGACCGTGGCGCTGGTGGGCTGGTGGGGAACCCAGCCCGACCTGGTCACCTTCACCCGCCAGTGCCTGGTGCACCGGGCCGAGATCATGCAGTTGCGCGGCGATGGCCTGCGGCCATCGCGGAGGCACGGCGCGCGTGTGAGCGGTTCGCCCACGCCGCCGACCAGTACGCCACTGGAGCAGCCTGGTACCGGCAGGCGGAGATCCACCGAGTCATGGGGGAGTTCGAGGCGGCGGAGGAGGCGTACCGCGAAGCCAGCCGGTGGGGTCACCAGCCACAGCCGGGTCTGGCCCTGCTCAGACTGGCTGAGGGCAACACCAAGGGGGCCGAGTCGGCGATCCGCCGCGTCGTCGCCGAGACCATCGAGCGGCTCAGGCGGGCCAAGCTGCTCCCCGCCTTCGTCGAGATCATGCTGACGGTCGGTGACATCCCGGCCGGCCGCGACGCCGCCAGCGAGCTCAGCGAGATCGCCGGGCTTATCGACACGCCAGCCTTGCGTGCCGTGGCTGGCCATGCCCTGGGTGCGGTCCGGCTCGCCGAAGGTGACGCCCGTGGCGGCTTGATCGCGTTGCTCGGCGCCTGGCAGGTGTGGCGTGAGCTTGACGTACCGTACGAGGCTGCGCGCGTTCGTGTCCTCATCGCGCTGGGCTGTCGGGCGCTCGGCGACGAGGAGGGCGCGGCGCTGGAGTTGGATGCGGCCCGCGGGGTCTTCGCGCAACTGGGTGCCGCACCGGAGCTCGCCCGGGTCGCGACGCTGACCCGGGAAAAGACCGAAGCGGCGGCCCACGGACTGACCGCGCGTGAGCTGCAGGTGCTCCGGCTGGTCGCGACCGGCAAGACCAATCGTGCCATCGCCGCCGATCTGCTGCTGGCCGAGAAGACGGTCGACCGGCACGTGACCAACATCTTCAGCAAGCCGGGTGTGTCCTCGCGGACGGCGGCCACGGCATACGCCTACCAGCACCGGCTCCTCTGACCCGCACCTGCGGGGAACTCCCCATGCCCTCCGCGCGCCGGGTTGGGGTGTTTCCCCGAAGCGCAATGCGCCGGCCGGTCTCTAGCGTCAAGGCCACGACATTCCCACATAGGGGCCGATGGCAGTCCTGCAGAGGAGGGGGAAAGCGATGACACACCCAACCGGAGCACCGCCGCGGACAGCGGACGAGCCGAACCAGGCGCAACGCGACGAATGGAACGAGGGACAACCCCGGTACCACGCCTATGCCGACCGGTGGGAGCAGGTGTGGGCCCCGTTCGGCCAGGCGATGTTCGACGCGGCCCGGTTGCAGCCTGGAGAGCGGGTGCTCGATGTGGGTTGCGGCTACGGCACCACGACGATCGAGGCGGCCGAGCGGGTGGCCCCGTCGGGCGGCTTGGTCGGCGTCGACATCTCCGCGGCCATGCTCGAGCCGGCCCGCCGGCGGGTCGGCGCTGCGGGCTGACCATCGACAACTTGCTGGCGGCCGAGGTCGTCACCGCCGACGGCAAGGTCATCACCGCCAGCGCCGACCAGTATCCCGAGCTGTTTTGGGGGCTGCGGGGCAGCGGTGGCAACTTCGGCATCGTGACCGCCTTCAGCTACCGCCTGCACCCGATCGGCCCCCAGGTCCTGGCCGGCCCGGTGCTGTGGCCGCTGGAGGACGGCCCCGAGGTTTTGGGCTTCTACCAGGACTTCGTCGCCCAGGCGCCCAACGAGGTCGCCACCATCGTCACCCTGCGCAGAGCGCCACCGCTGCCCGTCCTGCCGGTCGAGCTGCACCGGCGGCCGGTGTGCATGATCACCATGTGCTACCTGGGCGACCCCGCCGTGGGGCAGCGTGCGCTGGCCCCGCTGCGGGACTTCGGCCGCCCGCTGCTGGACCTGGTGGACCTGCGCCCCTACACGGGCCTGCAAGCCCTGGCCGATGCCACCGTCCCCCACGGCTGGCACTACTACTGGAAGTCGGCCGACCTCCCCGCGCTCGACGACGACGTCATCGACGCGCTAACCGAGCACGCCTCGCGGATCCGATCCTCCAGGAGCTACGCGGTGCTGTTCCACCTGGGTGGCGCGGTCGCCGACGTCGATCAGGACACCACGGCCTACTCCCACCGCCACGCCGCCCACACCCTCAACATCAACGCGGTGTGGCTCCCCAACCAGTCCGGCCAGGATGAGATCGCCTGGTCACGGGAGTTCTTCTCCGCGGTCCAGCCCCACCAGGTCGGCACCTACGTCAACTTCCTCGACCACGACGACGCAGCCCGCGTGCCAGCCGCCTACGGCGAGGCCACCTACCGCCGCCTGGTGGCGCTCAAGGACCGCCACGATCCCGACAACGTGCTCCGCCTCAACCACAATATCCCGCCATCGACCATCGGCAAGGCGGCTGGAGTTCCCAAGCCTGCCAGCACGCGCGGCTGACAGCCACAAGTGATGTGGCCACCGTCCTATCCCCCACATGGTGGCGTGCGTCAAGCGGCTCCAGATCGGATGAGCCCCGGCGCGCGTGAGTGACACAAAGCCGGTGACCGGCCGACGGGCTGTACCTGGTCATCGGCGTGGCAGACAGAACCGGAGTCGTCACCACGATCGCGTGCCCGTTCATCACCATCCAGCGTGGCGCGTAACAACCCGGTGCAGCCACCGACCCAGGCAGATGAGCGCCCCGGCGGCCCGGTAGACATCCCGGACGCGGTACAGCAGCCCCGCCAGCGGCGCAACGCCCAGGCGTTGGCCAGATGCCCGATCGACTGCTCCACCAGCGCGCGTAGCCCCGCCTGACAGCGGTTGAACGCCCGCTGCGCGTCGCTGAGCCGGTCCTTGGTCCTGCGGTCCCCGACCGGGGCATGCTAGTGCCCCCGGGGCTTGGCCAGCCCTCGAAACCCTCGGTCCAGGAGGGTGGCCACGCCGGTGGCGTCCAGCACCTCCCCCAGCCCTGTCAGCGCGATGAGCCTGGGCCGTTGCACCCGCGTGGCCAGCTGTCCTGTCTCAGCGAAGTTGCTCTGATCTCAGTGAAGCTGCTCCGATTCGCCCTGGCGTCCCGCTGAACCTGCTCCGCTGCTGAGCGGAAACGCCGCGATCGTCCAGCGGCGGCTGCAGGCGCTCTGGCTCGGCTGAGCCGCTACGCCGCGCCGCGATCGAACGCTCCTCGCCGGCCGCGACCGCGACGACGTGCTCCGCCGCGGGCATGGTCGACAATGTATGAAACGGATATCCTGCGGCCATGGCACCCCACTCGTTCCGGGCCGCCGTGGAGGCCCGCGACCTCGACGCCCTGACCGCGTGCCTCGCCGAGGACGTGGTCTTCAACAGCCCGGTGGCCTTCAAGCCGTTCCAGGGCCGCGACAGCGTCGGCCAGGTGCTCCACTTCGCCGCGACCACCTTCGAGGATTTCCGCTACGTCGACGAGGTGGCCGACGGCGGCCGGGTGGCGCTGATCTTCCGCGCGCGCGTCGGCGACAAGGAACTACAGGGGCTCGACCTGCTGCACACCGACGACGACGGCCTGATCGACGAGCTCACCGTGATGGTGCGCCCGCTCAGCGGCGTGATCGCGCTGGCCGAGGCGATGGGCCCGAAGGTCCTCGGCGCAGGCCTGCAGGCGTGAGCGCCGCGACGGACGCTCGGCTGCCGTTCGTCGACGAGCACCTGCGCCCGGTTGCGGCGTCGGTCGAGGCCACCTGGCAGGCGGCCGACGACATCATGAAACGCCCCGCCGGCCGGTCCCGCCGAGCGCTACGCCCGGCTGGTCGGCGCGCGCGACGGCCGCCCGTTCGAGGTCGCCGAGTCGGTGCCGCCGCACCCGCTCGTCCTGGTCGGCGAGCACCGCTTCGCCCGCTACTCGCTGGTGCTCACCGTGGACGAGCTCGGCCCCGGCCTCACCGCGCTGCGCGCCCAGACGTGGTGTGTGGGCACACGAGGCACGAGCGCACAATCATCGTCTGACCTGGTCAAGTAGTGGTTTCGGCCGGCTGCATGCCTACGAGCTGCGGAACCCGAGAAGCGCCGGCCGGCCTCCTGCTGGACGGTCCTCTCGTCTCGCGCCACCATGCCCGGTTCGAGCCACGTGGCGGGACGTGGTGGATTGTGGACCTCGGCTCGCACAACGGGACGTTCGGGGACGGACGGAGGGTGACCAACTCACCACTCGTCGCCGGGAGCCGGATCCGCATCGGGGTGGAACTCGTGATCGATCTCCGCGACGCGCCCACCACCGGGTTGGCTGCCGAGTGGGGACGGACGCCTCGACCGACAGACGTGGGCGGTTTCAAGGAGCGCACCGAGCAGACCCTCACCCGCCAGCCGCGCATCATCTGGACGCTCCGGGTGGAGCGCTACGATACGGAGGGCAACAGGCTGCGGTCCGTGCCGGTCACGATGCAGGGCCGGTCGTTTCTCGGTTACCTGGCCGACGGGAACCGCGGGCCCCGCGCTCGCTGGATGGTGTGATGCCCGCTGACGACGCAGACTCCAGGCTCCGGCTGGGGGATCTGCTGGCCGCATTCTCGTTGGCCACCGACCTGGGTCTCGGCCAGCCGATGGAGCATGTGCTGCGGTCGTGGTTGATCGCCAGCCGGATGGCCGATCACCTCGACCTTGGCGAGGACGCGCCGGCGTCCCTCTTCTACGTCATGATGCTCGCCTGGGTGGGTTGCGTGGCCGATACCCCTGAGGTGGCGAGCTGGTTCGGTGACGACATCGCGTTTCGACGTGACAGCTACGCCGTCGACCTGGCCGGGCTCCCCTTGCTCGGATTCTCCCTCCGCCGCGTCGGCACAGGCAGTCCGCCGCTGTCTCGGCTTCGCCTTGCCACCAACCTCATCGTCACCGGCGGCAAGGCCGTCGAGCGCGGTCTCATGTCACACTGCCTCACCACAGGACGGATGGCTGACCGACTCGGCCTCGGCGGGACCGTGTGCGACGCGCTCCAACAGGTGTTCACCCGTTGGGATGCCAAGGGTGTTCCAGGCGGGATCGGCGGTGAGGAGATCTCACCACTCATCCGGCTGTTCCACTTGGCAGACGTCGTCGAGGTGCACCACCGGGCCGACGGCCTCGCCGCCGCCGTCGACGTCGCGCGGACCAGGCGGGGGCGGCAGTTCGACCCGACCTTGGTCGACACCTTCTGTGCGGTCGCCGACGACGTTCTCGAGGGCGTGGACTCGCTGCCCGAATGGGACGCACTGATCGAGGGCGAGCCACGCCTGCAGCAGCACCTGACCCAGTCCGAGCTCGATGCCGCGTTGGAGGCGGTGGCCGACTTCACCGACTTGCGCTCGCCGTCAAGGGCCGGCCACTCCCGCGGCGTCGCCGCGCTGGCCGCCAAGGCCGGCGACCTGCTCGGCCTGCCAGGCGACGAGGTGCGCAACGTGCGCCGGGCGGGGCTGGTCCATGACATCGGCTTGCACGGGGTACCGGCCACCATCCTGGACAAGCCCGGTCCGCTCACCGGCACCGAGCGCGAGCGGATGCGCGTGTCCGCCTACTACACCGAGCGGACCCTTGCCCGACCTCCCGCGCTGGCCCGGATCGGCGTCCTCGCCGCGCTCGCTTCCGAGCGCCTGGACGGGTCCGGTTACCATCGCGGCCTGTCAGGAACCGCCATCCCAGCCTCAGGGCGGATCCTTGCCGCGGCTGACGCCTACCACGCGATGATCGAGCCGCGCCCGTACCGGCCGGCGCTGACAGCGAAGCAGGCGTCCCACGAGCTGCGAACCGCGGTTCGAGCCGGCAGGTTGGACCCGGATGGCGTCGACGCCGTATTGAGCGCGGCCGGGCAACGCCCCGGCAAGCGTCGTCGCGGTCCCGCAGGCCTCACGCCACGGGAGCTCGAGGTGCTCACCCAGCTCGCCCGGGGGGCCTCGACTCGGCAGGTCGCCCACGCGCTGGGCATCACTCCAAAGACAGCCGGAACGCACATCGAGCGCATCTACGCCAAGATCGGCGCGTCCACGCGCTCGACCGCCACGCTGTTCGCGCTGCAGCACGGCCTACTGGACACCCTCGAGCCTGTCGATTTGTAGGGCGAACTCCGGACGACACTGCCGTCCCCCGCTCGTATCGTGCTGTGTTGACGCGCCGCCAGGGCCGACCTGGGCTACGGCGTCACACAAGAGGGGCGCTGCCATGACAGGAAAGGCGGTCATCAGTCTGACCACCGGGCTCGAGGACGCCGAAAAGGTGACGGTCGCGTTTCTGGTCGCCGTGGGCGCGGCCGAATCGGGCCGCACGACGCTCATGTTCCTCACCAAGGAGGCCGTCCGGCTCGCCCTCGACGGCACCGCGGTCGGCGTCGCCTGCGACGGCTGCCCCCCGCTTGCCGATCTACTCAAGCGCTACGAAACTGCGGGCGGCCGCTACTACGTGTGCCCGATCTGCTTCGACGCCAGGCGCCTCGACAAGGCGTCACTGATCGCCGGCGCAGAGCTGCAAGGCACCGTTCCGATGTGGGGGTGGATCGGTGACGAAGGCGCCACCACCTTCAGCTACTGAACCGCGGTCCGTGCACGGGACCCGGAGACTGGACCTGGCCACCGAGCTGAGCGACCTGCCGGAGCGACGGGCCCGCTTCGCCTGGCCCGACCACGAGTATGTGCGGGGCTGGGGGATCTTCGGCCTGCCGTTCGACAGCGGGCATGTCCTGGCGTTGCGAGTGTTCCCGCAGAACGACTTCGCGCCGTACCGCACCGTGTGGCACCGCACTCCGAACGCCTCCTGGTCGATCTTCGTAGACGGGCCACGGCTGGACACCGCCTGCCCGCGCTACTACGGGCCGGCCTGCACCGTCATTGCTCACACCGGGATCGGCCTGCAGTGGACAGGGCCGGTGTCGCTGCGCGTCACGGTGGAGCAACCCGCGCTCGACTGGACGGTGGACGTGAGCACGACGCGGCTGCTGCGCGCGCTCAACCTCCTCAGTCCGCGCATGCCGTTGTGGACATGGAAGAGGCCTGCCCTGGTGCGGGCCCGCGAACTCATCGCGGAACGGCTGCTCGGCATGGGAGCGATCCGCCTGCACGGGGTGATGCCCAGCGGCCACGTCGGCACGCTGATGCCAGAGCGCATGTACTTCATCGACCGCGCGGCAGCGACGCTCGACGGCGAGGACCTCGGCCGCCTCGAGCGCGCCACCCAGCCACCCGACATCGGGGGGGTCAGCCTCCCAGCCCGAGGAATCCTCGCCGTGGGGCAGGCGGCATGGCAGATCCTCGACCCAGACGAGTATCAGCGCACCCGCGCCGAGACCGCGCCGAGTTTGGCTCGTACGTGATCACTGCTGCTGTACCAACGGGACAGAAGCAACGAGAAAGGGATGAGGTGGCGTCCCAGGTCGGGTGGAAAAGCAGGACGGGCGTAGGCTCCCGGCAGAGCTACCAACTCAAGCTGAGGAGGTCCACGCCCGTGCCCTCAAGACTATCTGCTACCGAGCGCATCCGCGCCCAGATCGACGAGCTGTTCGCCTCCGAACAGGGCCTCGGCGAGGTCCTGGAGCAGGTCGCCCGGCTGAGCGTGCGGCTGGTCGTGGAGGCGGCCGTGGAGGCCGAGGTCAGCGAGTTCCTGGGCCGCGACCGCTACGCCCGCGGTGACCGTGAGCGCGCCGGCTACCGCAACGGCCACACCGAGCTCACGGTCAAGACCACCGCTGGGCCGGTGGTGCTGGAACGGCCCAAGCTGCGCGGCACCACCCAGCCGTTCACCTCGCGGCTGCTCGGCAAGGGCGTGTCGCGCACCAACGCGCTGGAGGCGCTGGTGCTGTCGGGGTTTGTCCGCGGCCTTTCCGTTCGAGACGTGGAGGCCGCGCTGGCCGAGGCGCTGGGGCCGGAGGCGGCGCTGTCGAAGTCGACCGTCAGCCGCGTCTGCGAGGCGATCAAGACCGAGTTGGACGCCTGGAAGCTGCGTGACCTGGGCGGGACCTAGCTGGAGTACCTGTTCCTAGACGGGTCCCACTTCCGGATGCACCCCGGCGCCCGGGCCGAACCGGTGCTTGCCGCCTGGGGCATCACCAGCCAGGGCAGCCCGGTGCTGGTCGGCCTGGCACCCGGCGCACACGAGGCTACGACCCTGGGCCAGCTTCGTCGGCGAGCTGGTGGAGCGCGGCCTGCGGGCGCCGCTGCTGGTGTGCACCGACGGCGCGCCCGGACTGATCGGCGCGGTCGAGCTGGTCTTGGCCAACAGCCTGCGCCAGCGCTGTCTGGTCCACCGCGCCAGGAACCTGCTCGCCAAGGTCCCCGCCCACGCCCAGGCCGAGGTCAAGGCCGCGTTCTGGCAGATCTTCGACGACATCACCGCCGAACCCGGCCAGGCAGCGGTCGCCCAGGCCCGCAGCCGGGCGCACGCCTTCGCCGACCGCTACCAGGGGCGCTACCCCGCAGCGGTGGCCTGCCTGACCGATACCCTGCCCGAGCTGACCACGTTCCTGCGGTTCCCGCGTGAGCACTGGTCAAGGATCCGCCACACCAACCTGATCGAGCGGACCTTCGGGGAGACCCGCCGAAGGGTGAAGGTGATCGGCCGCCTGCCTGGGGAGCGCTCGTGCCTGAGCCTGGTGTGGGCGGTGCTGGACCGGGCCTCGCGTGGCTGGCGTGGGGTGGTCATGACCCCGGCCGGCGTGCGGCTGCTGCAGGAGCTGCGCCGCCAGCTCCACCATCCATCACGACTCGAGGAGGAGGTGGTCGACCAGACCGTCACGCCAGCCGCGTAGTATCCGTCATCGGGAGCCCGCGTCTGCCTGCTTTTCCACCATCAGCGGGACGCCACCATCAGGATGGCCTGAAGGGTCTTCCTGATGAGTTCCTGATGAGTTCCTGATGAGTGAGGTGAGAGCACATCCGACTGATCAGTAGGACTTGCGGCTTGCACGGCCCTAGCAGGTAACATCGGGCCGTACGCCCCATGAGGGCCTGTAGCTCAGGCGGTTAGAGCGCTTCCCTGATAAGGAAGAGGTCCGAGGTTCAAGTCCTCGCAGGCCCACCGCATAGCTTCTGACCAGCGGAAACGCTGGTCATCTTCCACATTCGGGGCCGCTCTGGCAGGCGTGTGCCGGATGGACGAGATCCAGGTCCTGGCAGGCCCAGACAGCGCCTCTGATCAGCGGAAACGCTAGTCATCTTCACGTATGGGCCGCGCAGGCCGGCCGTGCGTCGGGCCAAGACCTCTTTACTTGTTAACCGTTTGTGGTCATGCGCCACGCCGCCCAGGTCCCTTCGGGCTCGTTCCAGGGGCGCCTGCGTCTGCAGAACGGCTCTGAGCGCACCATCGCCACTACGTTGTCGGCCCCCGCAGGGGGCCTGACGCCTTCCCAAGGGTTCACGGCACCGACCGGGCCGCCACGCTCACCAACCTGGAGGTGTCAGCCAAGCTCTTCTTCTCACACGGTCGTGGCTGCCTGGCGACGGCGCGCTGCATGACCCACCCGGGATGTGGCGGTACTCGTGACCTTGGAGGTCGGGACGACCACCTGGGTGGAACCGGTAAACGTCCCGCCCTGGCTATTCGTGTGTCGAGGGGACGTCACACGATGAGGGGGAAGGGATCGATGATGAGGCGCGCCTTGAGGCTGTTGGTTGCGTTCGCGCTGGCGGCGCTGGCAACGGCCACGGCATTACCTGCGGGGGCGAAGACTCCCGGTCCCAACGGCAAGATCGCGTTCACCCGATACGACCCGGCAAGCGGCGAGTCCCGCATCTTCATCGCCAACCCCGACGGGACGCAGGAGCGCCAGCTTTCCCTGCCCGTACCTGTGGACAATGCCATCTGGTCACCCAACGGGGGCAAGCTCCTGGTCACGGTCTTCCGACCGGACGCGTCAGTCCGGCCGGCCACGGTCAATCCGGATGGATCCGGCTTCACGGTCCTCGACGTCCCGGAGCTCCCGCCGGACATGGATATGGGATGCAACGCCTGGTCGCCGAACGCCAAGCTGCTGCTTTGCCAGGCCATCCGCTTCGAGGGCGACCCTTCGCTGAACGGCATCTACACTATCCGCACCGCCGACGGAGGCGGCCTCACGCGGCTGACCGTCAACCCGTACCCGCCAGCCGGCAACTTCGGCGGAGGCGACCTCCCCGGCGACTTCTCGCCCGACGGCACTCAGTTTGTCTTCATGCGGGCCAAGCCCGGAGCCGGGCCAGTGCCCGACCGCAACCAGCGCGGTGCCCTGTTCGTGGAAAACGCCGACGGCACGGGCCTGCGGCAGATCACGCCCTATGGCCTGGCGAACTCGCACGGCAACGGGCTGGCGCACTGGTCGCCGGACGGCCGCGACATCCTGTTCGCGAGCGTCAACGGGCCGTTCGGGAACGCGTCGCTGTTCGTCATCCATCCCGATGGCACCGGGTTGCAGCCGATCCCCCTCGACACCGGCGGCAGCTTCTCCTTGCCGTTCACCCCGGGTTGGTCGCCTGACGGGACCAGGATTGTGTTCTCCCTCTTCCTTCGGAGCACGGGGCAGGTTGACATCTACACGGCGAGGTCTGACGGCACGCACTTGGCCCGGATCACTGACACCCGAGAGTTTGAGGACTTCGCCGACTGGGGGTCCGCGCCCTTGGCTGCCTAGGTGCGTCTTGCGTAGGCACCGGTATAGCGATGGGCGGCAATGAACAGCCCGCGCCGTCCATCGCTGCGCCCTCCGACGGGTATTGCCGCACCGGAGGCAAGCGGCGAGAATCGGCCTCGCTTAGGGGAACCCGCGGTTCGGGGAGCTGTGCTGGTGGACGATGCCGGCCTGGAGTTCGACTGGCTGTTCGCCGACGAGTTCCCGGCCGTGATGCGCGCTGTCTACCTGATCGTGCACGACCTGGACCGGGCCGAGGACATCACCCAGGACGCTTTTGTCCAGCTGCTGCGGCATTGGAAAAAGGTCTCGCGGTACGACCGTCCGGGGGCATGGGTCCGGCGGGTCGCCATCCGGCTGGCCGTGGACGCGGTCCGCAGGGAGCGGGTCCGAGCCCTGCTGGAGCGCAAGGTTGAGCCACCGCACATGCGGGGACCGGTCGACGTGGACGTGATGCGGGCCGTCCGCCAGCTTACGGGCATGCAGCGCGCCGCGGTGGTGCTGTTCTACTTTGAGGACCTTCCGCTGTCCGAGATCGCCAACATCCTGCGCTGCTCGGGCGCGACCGTCCGGGTCCATCTGCACCGGGCCCGCAAGCGGCTGGCCGGGATCCTGGGTGAGGAGGTGATCGAGGATGTCCCTTGATCGCCGCCTCCGCGACGCCCTGCAGCGGTCCTCGTCGGTGGTCGACCCCGACGTGGGACGCAACCTTGCCATCGTCCGGCGCAGGACCCGCCGGGCCGTGATCCGTCAGCGCGTCACCACTACGCTGTTGGCGGCCGCCATGGTGGCCGCCGCGTCCCCGCCTGCTCGACATCATCCGCAGCCAGCACGAGACCCCGCCGGCCAGGCCGTCGCCGTCGGCGCTGGTCGGCTCCTACAACGCCGACCTGACCGGCGCCGGTGGCCCACTGGCCACCGCCAGGCTGGCCGGACCGTGGACCCTGACGCTCAACGGCGACGGCTCGATCCTGTGGAACGCGCCCCCAGGCTCCGGTGTGACAGAGGGCCTGCCGCGCGACACCTACCAGGTGACCGGAACCCAGCTCGTCACCAACCTCTTCCGATCCCTGTGCCGGGGCAGTGGCGTCGGTTCGTACTCGTGGACCCGCTCAGGCGGAACCCTCACGCTGGTCACAGTGCGCGACGGCTGCCAGCTTCGTCGAGCGATCCTGACGTCGGTGCCGTGGCGGGCCCGGTAAACACCACCGCCCGCCCGGCCCTGTGTGATGAACATGAGATCAAAGACCGCCCTGCTGCTGGCCCTCGCCGTCGTGCTCTCCGCGTGCACCTTCGGCAAGGGATCGGACCGTCACGGCTTCCGGCCGACCTACCAGCCCGCCGCCTGCCCGGCCGAGATCGCGACGATCGTGCTCACCGACGTCTCGTGCGGGACGCTCACCGTCCTGGCCCACCACGGCGACCCCAACCACGGGAAGCTCAAGCTGTTCGTGGCCAGGATCCAGCCGGGCACCAGCCGGCCCGCCCCAGACCCGGTGCTGTCGCTCGGCGGCGACCTGGGCGTGGCGCCCGACTACGTGACGCTCGGCGCCCAGACCGCAGGGCTCGGCCGCGAGGTGATCGTGCTGAACGTCCGCGGGACCGGCCGGTCCGAACCCAGCCTGGTCTGCCCGGAGGTCGACACGCTCCCGTCCTCGCCGATGAGCGTGCCAGTCGACGACCCGCGAACCCGCAGCGAGTTCCTCGCCGCGATCTCGGCGTGCCATGACCGGCTGGTCTCCCAGAGGATCGACCTGACCGCGTTCGACCTACGGGAGATGGCCGCGGATGCGGAGGATCTCCGGGCAGCGCTGGGGATCGACCGGTGGAACCTGCTGGCGACCGGCACCACGTCAAGGATCGTCCTTGAGACCCTTCGCCGCCACCCCGACCACGTCCGCGCGGCCGTCCTGGATAGCCCCGAGTGGCCCGGGGTGGATCCGTTCGTCGAGAGTGTCCAGGCGACCAGGCATGCGATCGCCGAGCTCGTCGCGGCGTGCCCGGCAGATGCTGTGTGCCGCCGCCAGACACCCAACCTGAAGCGCGACCTGGAAACGGTGCTGCGGCGGCTGGCCGCCAAGCCCTACGTGGCGGACTTGGGAGAGAAGGGTCGCGTCGACTTTGACGCCGGGTGGTTGCTGGTCTGGCTGCGGGCGCGGTTGTCGTTCCTGCGGCCACCAGGGACGTACGTCCCGCACGCGATCGCGGAGTTCGCGCGAGGCTCAGAGCGGATCCTGCGGATGCAGGCATCCCGGCTCCTCGGCGGCGAAAGCTCCTCCGTGGGCCGGCAGCTGTGCCAGGGCTTTCTCCCGAACTGCTGGACCCAGCTGGTCCGGAGCTTCGGCGTGTACCTGTCGGTGATGTGCCGCGACGTGATGCCGTTCACCGACGCAAGCTCGCTACGCGACCTCGTCGGCGACGATCCGGCATTCGAGGAGGCCTACGGGCACAGCCCATTCCTGGGCGTCTGTGGTGCGTGGGACGCCGGGCGTGGCGACCCTATCGTCGCCACGCCCGTCCGGTCCGACGTCCCCGTCTTGGTGATCGTCGGTCGCTTCGACCCGTTCGGGATGCTGCCGTACGCGAAGCAGGGGACATCGACGCTCCCTAACAGCACCCTGGTGGTCTCCCCGGTCAACGGCCACGTGGTCACCGGCACCGAACAGCAGGTGCCGCACCTCTGCATGGTCCGGGTCCGTGACGCCTGGCTCGGCAACCCCACCAGCAAGTCAGATACCTCCTGCATCGAGCGGCTCCGGGTCGACTACTCGTTGGCCTTGGATTGGAGACTTTGAAGGAAGGGGAGGGCATGAAGCGGATGCTCGGATGCCTGATCGGGCTCGCGCTCCTGGCGGCTGCGTGCGGCCAGAAGGGCTCGTCATCTCCGGCGGGAGCTACCTCGAACCCTGTGACGCCTTCAACCAGCGCGCCACCCGTGGTGGCTGACCCGCTGGAGGGCCAGTGGCGCCAGGAGTTCACTTGCCAAGACGTGGTCCATACATTGCGGAAGGCGGGGTTCGAGGCGGTGGCGCCCGAGTTCCTCCAGACGATTGAGGGCGCTGCCAAAGCACCCTCGAGCGCCCACCTCTGCGCGGGCGCGCCCAACAGGTTCACCAGGATCGCCCGGTTCCAAGACGGCCGGCTCGTCCTCTTCGAGGGGCCACCGCCGCAGCAGGCCGGGTTGGATGCAAGCTACGAGATCGTCGACGACCACACCTTCACCGCCAGCGACGCTGGCCAGAACATCGACGGCACCTACACCTTCAACTACCGGATCAACGGCGATCGGCTCACCGTCGACGTGCTAGAGAACGATGCGTTCTTCATTGCGGCGTGGGAGGCGGTCCCGTTCTACCGGACCAGCTGACGTGGCCCTGGTGAGCAATGTGACCCGTGATTCGGTTCGCATGACTTCGAAAAGAGGTACACGTAAAATCTGCTTGCAGAAACGGGGGCGTAAAGTGAGCTGGAGCAATCAGCAGCAGCGTCAGTGGTCTCAAGACCATCTGGGAGAACGCTTAACTGAACGCCGATAGACCATTTAACTTTGGGCCCAACGGTCAGGCGCGACCTGCGAAAACGGCCGTCCGCACAGCGGTTCCCTGCATTTTGCTGATAAGGAAGAGGCCGGAGGTTCAAATCCTCCCAGGCCTACCACACCAGCCCTGACCAGCACAAACAGCCACCGTCAGTGCCTTATTGACCGGCTCGCGAGCGTCACAGAGCCGATAGTGAGTCGCACAGCGGTCAAGAACGCTTTACCTGTTAACCAATCGTGTCCTTGCGCGGTGATGAGCCCCCTGGTCGGTCTCGAGCTTTGGTGCTACGAGCGCAAGCCGTATGGTCTGTATGACAAGGGGAGCTCCCCGGACCTCGGCCTGAGCGCCCGGGGGGTGGCGGGAGGGTGAGGGCATGAGCGAGATGATGGGCCAAGGCGGCGGCGCTGCGGCGCTGCGCCCGAGGGGCAGCCAGGGCACCGGCCGCGCTCGGTGAGGAAGCCCACCGCCGAGCCGGGTGGTGTGC
>WNGL01004754.1_pt1 | contig 17972 bp, 24 predicted proteins | sample 5400591 | NCBI WGS metagenome assembly WNGL01 (sample SAMN13153377, study PRJNA577476) | soil metagenome | isolation source: 80 cm soil or saprolite under Garry oak tree replicate 1 | place: USA:California | collected 2016-06-15 | reverse complement strand
GCGATGTGGAGCCCGGCACTGGCTGCTTTTGCGACGAAAAGAATCTTTCGCGAAAGAATTGGCGATCTGCCGTGGAGCTGGAGCGGCGCCCGCTATGCCTGGCTAGCTTATATCATCCCGATCGGCTATGCCCTGCCAGTGTACCTCATTGTCTGGCTCACCGGTCTTGGCGGCTTTTACGATGTCGGTCTTGCCAAAAAAATCGCAGAGCAATTCGCTTGGGTGAATCTTCCGCCAAGCCTCCTGCTCGCGCTTTTCGTTCTCTTGACGGCGACGCTCGGGATGATCGGCAAAATGTCGCGCGCGCTCGGAGAAGAGATCGGCTGGCGCGGCTTTCTCGTGCCGGAATTATCGAAAGTGGTCGGTTTCTCGGGAACCGCGGTCATCAGCGGTTTAATGTGGGCCGTTTATCATTATCCAATTCTGCTCTTCGCCGATTACAACGCCGGCACTCCTGCCTGGTATGGCCTGATCTGTTTCACGATCATGGTGGTGGCCTCCAGTTTTATCCTGACGTGGTTGACACTGCGTTCGGGAAGTCTTTGGCCGGCGGCAATTTTCCATGGCAGTCACAACCTCTTTATTCAATCCATTCTCTCGCCGCTTACGAAAAACACTGGCATAACCAAGTATATTATCGACGAGTTCGGGATCGGACTCGTAATTACGACTCTTGTCGGCGCGATTATTGTTTGGCGGAGGCGGCTCGAGCTGCCGCAAAGAATACCGTGAATTGCGCGGCAGCGATTGTTACAAACCGATGGGGTGACGCGCGTCAAAGCCGCGAGTGTCGCGAAAGTCCGTGCGCCAGCGTGGGCCGATGTCGGTGCCGTAGCGTAGATCGGTCGTATCGAGTCGCAGGCCGGCAATAATGGCAAAGGTGTGGCCGGGCCGCGCATAAATCGTGATCCATTTTCCACGGCCCCGTTCGCCATAACGGAGAAAATCGCTCGATGGGAGCGGCGCGCCGAGAAGCCCGGCGTGATGAAGGGCGAAGGAAACGGCGCCGGAACAGTCGTAGCCATAATCGTCGAACGACCCGTGGCCACCGCCCCAAACGTACGGTTTGCGGCGGAGAGAGTTCGCCGCCCAAATCGCGGACTTGACGGTTACCGGAGCGTTCGCTGGTGCGTAGGCGATCCCATTGCGCAAAACGGCGCGTCTGCCCCGAACAACCGGGCCGCTATTGTCGATCTTGGGAATCGAGCCTGGTTCGTCATCATCGCGCGCAACCGCTTCGGCGCGCGGGATGGCGCGTGGCGCGTAATAGGCGAGGCGAACAGGTACCGGTTTATCCAGAGAGAACGGTTGGAGCGCAACGATCGCCTCTTCGGCATGGCGCCCGCGAGGTTTTTGCTCCTCTGCGTCGGACGACGTGGTGACAAAAGTGAAGAGCACGAACAGACAGAACAGTGCTGCTTGTCCGCGTCTTCGCAGGTCCGATTGAAAGGAAATCGGGTGCGGCACGATGGGACAAGAAGCTGCTTGCGCGCCACGCCGAGGCGTTTTTGCGGTCGCCGCGCGGGATTTCGACTGGTTGGGAGTTGTCGAAAAAAGATTTGGCGATCACCGGCTGCCTCGTTAAAAGAACAACGCCCTGACTATGGCGAAGAAAGATCCGCGCGTGCCGGAATGGCGGTGAGTGATCGAATTCTGGACTTGCTTCGCAAGACCACCGCGAGGCAGGATCGTGAAAGCGAAGCCGTTCATCGCGATTCTCGACCTACCAACAGTTGGATTGAAAATCGCGTGCGTCGAAAAATCGCCGCCGGTGATCGATTCGAACCACCGGCGGCAAAAGCGAATTGATCGAGCAGGCGGAATTACTTCAGCGTGATTTCGCGCATGAGCTTGTTGCCCATGATCTCGCGAATTTCCAGACGCTTGGTCGCGGTGGCGCGCTGCTGGTCGGGTGTGCCCTCGATTTTTCTGGCGATCGGATCGAACTTTTCCCGCGCGTTATCGAACGACGCCATGTTCTTCTGTTCGACCATCAGCAGAATGTCGAAGTCGTGCGGTGTGGCGGCATCACCGAGCAGGATTTTATAATCCATGATGAGGTTCTGTTTCTTGGCTTCGTCGAGCGTGCCTTTGAAGGTCTTGGCGAGGCCTTTGAGGTATTCATCGCCCATGCCGTACTTGGCTTTGACCATGGTTATTTGCCAGACGCTGCCTTCGGTGTAAGGGGCGTCGCTTTGTCCAGAGCAGAGACCAGCCCACGCCGTGAACAGCGCGGCGCCGGCAACGAGGATTAGGGATTTTTTCATTCCGCGAGGATGATGGTACAGCAGAGAGCGGTCAATAAAATCCTTTGTTCCGTGTACGGAGTATATAGCTAGCGGCGAACAACTTGTCGCTCGCATTCGCTCCGGCTCGGTTCCTCAGGCGGCTGCCTTTTTCGCGTCGATAAAAACATGATTGCGTTTGCGATTTATCTGGCGTTGCGCGGCCTAAGTTCTGAAATAAAGAGAGATGCTTCGACCCATTCGACTTTCGCTCAGGGCAGGCTTTCGCTCAGCATGACAAAAGAATGAAAACACCCGGGCTTCCGCCATTCGATTATCAACCGAGAAAATACAGGGGCCCATCGGCCGACGAAGTGTTGCGCTTGCGCAAAGAATTCCTGAACCCCGGAATTTTTCTCTACTACAAAAAGCCGATCATGCTGGTGGAAGGGAAAATGCAATACGTCTGGGACGAACATGGCCACAGATATCTCGATGCGCTCGGTGGAATCGTGACCGTGAGTGTCGGTCATTGCCACCCCGAGGTTGTCGATGTCGCGCGCAAGCAAAACGAAATGCTGCAACATTCTACGACGATTTATTTGCATCCGAACATTGCCGAATACGCGCGCGAGCTTGCCGCAAAGATGCCGGGCGAGTTGAAGGTCTGCTACTTCGTCAATTCCGGCTCGGAAGCGAACGATCTGGCGCTGCTCATGGCGCGCGTTTACACGGGCAACTACGATGTGATCGCGCTGCGCAATGCGTACCACGGTGGAAACGCCGTGACGATGGGATTGACCGCGCATCGCACTTGGAAATTTAATGTGCCGCACAGTTTCGGTGTGCATCACGCGATCGCGCCTGATCCGTATCGCGGATTATGGGGGCGCGACGACGCCGATGCCGGAAAAAAATACGCGGCCGACGTGAAGAATCTGCTCGACTTCGCCACATCGGGCCAGATCGCTGCGTTTATCGCGGAATCAATCCAAGGCGTCGGCGGCTGCGTGGTGTTTCCGGATGGTTACCTTAAACATGTTTACGAACATGTTCGCGGCGCCGGCGGTTTGTGCATCGCCGACGAAGTGCAGACCGGCTTCGGCCGCACCGGCACGCATTATTGGGGATTCGAAACGCAAGGTGTGATTCCCGATATCGTGACAATGGCCAAAGGAATCGGCAATGGTTGTCCGCTCGGCGCGGTCGTGACCACACCGAAAATCGCTGCCACGCTCGGGCAACGCACGCACTTCAATACCTTTGGCGGAAATCCAGTTGCGTGCGCGCAGGGAAGAGCTGTGCTGGAAGTGATCGAGCGGGAGAAGCTGCAAGAAAATGCGCTCAAGATCGGTAATCATATTCTCGCTGGACTGAACCGACTGAAGGAGAAACACAATTTGATCGGCGACGTGCGTGGCAAAGGGTTGATGCTCGGCATCGAGCTGGTGAAAGATCGACAATCGAAAGAGCCGGCCAGGGAAGAGTGCGCGCAGGTCTTGGAAACTTGCAAAGAAATGGGATTGCTCCTCGGCAAAGGCGGTTTGCACGCGCAGACGATCCGGTTTTCGCCGCCGATGTGCGTGAACAAACACGACGCCGATTTTCTCCTCGAAGTTCTGGATCGCGCCCTGAGCGCTTAACTCCCGGCGTGGGGGCCATTCGCGGCTCGCCTAAGTTAGCGGGACGAGCGCCAGCAAATCGCGGTGATGATTATTGTAGGGCAGGCATTCCTGCCTGCCCGGGTTTTCGGACGGCAAGCGGGAATGGAGCCGCTGGGAAGCGCGCTGCGGATGAGTTCGGATTTTGCTTTCCGCATCTCAGGCGTCATCCATTGACTTCGCAGTGATATCGTACGACGATATCAGTATGCGAACGATCGTCGATCTTCCCGCGGAGCAAGTGCGGAAACTCGCGCTCTTATGCCGAAAGGAAAAAATCTCCCGGGCCGAAGCGGTGCGCCGCGCTGTCGAACAATTGCTGCGGAGCACCGCCGCGCGCGAGCTTCGGGCCTACTTCGGGGCTTCCAGGACCCGTGGCAATGTCTCCCGTCATTTGGCCCGGCTGCGGCGGGAATGGGCTCAGCGGGGTTAGTTCGAAAAGCCCTCGCCTGTGAAAGCGTTGATCGACAGCGATGTCTTGCTCGATTTCCTCGACGGGTTCGCTCCTGCCGGAGAAGAGCTGGCGCGCTATCGTCAACGCTGCGTCAGCATCATCTCATGGATGGAGTTAATGGTCGGCGCGAAAACCCCAGCCGAAGAAGAAACTCGTCGCGAATTTTTGACTCATTTCCTGGTCCTGCCGCTGACATCAGAGGTGGCTGAAGAGACCGTGGTCTTGCGGCGAAAACATCGGCTTAAGCTTCCCGATGCGGTCATTTTGGCCACCGCGATAACGGAAAATTGTTTGCTGGTATCGCGCAACCGAAAACATTTCCCTGCGAATCAGCCTAATGTGCGTTTCCCGTACCGCCGCTGAACCTGCCCGCGACGTTTGCATCGCCGATTTCTCACCGACGATCAATCACCGGCCACTGCTCACGCGCTGGTGCCGAATTCAGCCCCAGTAGGGTTCAGACAGAATTAATAGAATTTTACAGAATCGGCATTCAGGTCTGCGCGAATCGCATTCAGTCCATTTTGTTAATCTTGTCGAAAAGCAATACCTCCGACGGTCGACCGGCCACTCGCCGTTTCGCACATATAACCAGGCCGCTCAGCAAAGGTGACTTCCAAAAAATCACCCTCGGAGTCGTACCAAACTTTCACTTTATCGGCCATATTTGTTTTCCTCTCTTCGGTTTATCTGTGAGATAGGCTGTCAGGACAAACGCATCCTCCGGTGCATACTTTACTACAACACAAAGCCATTTGTAGCCTTCGGCGAGCACTACGGCGGGCGGGCACGAATCACGCGAATACTGTAACGATGTGCCTTTGGCGCATTGTCATCTTCAATCAAACCCAAGCAAGCGTCGAATCCTGTCGCGGATTACCTGCGGATTTCTACTTAGATGGATCAGCGCGTGCACGATGATGCCGCGCGATTCGACCGAATAGAACAAGCCTAGCCGGTCGAGCCGATGACAAGCCGCCGCACGGGTTCTTCTAACACCGGTGCGAGTTCGGGGTGCGCACGGAGATTCCCAAGAGTGAAGTCGAGTTTGTGGAGAAATCGCATTCACGCTCCTTCGCCGCGATCTTCAAGCTGCGCGAAGACTTCAAGCAGGTCGTTCTCCGCGCCGCCCTTCCAAATGATTTCAGGCATGCGCCCGTTTCAAAAGTCGATCGCGTAACTCTTCCCAACGCACACCGCTTGTGGGATTCGCGTTGTCTTCATTTAGCCGACGGCGCAACAAATCGACCAATGCCGGGTCCCTATCTTGCTCGAGCACCACCTGATTGAGAAGCTCCTCGGCTAGAATCTCCTTCTCCTGGGTCGAAAGCGCGAGAACTTCCGGTAAACGTTCGACAATCACACGGGGACCCTATCAGGATTACAGAGTGTATTCAATTTCTTTGGCAACGATCTTGATCAATTCAATCTTCCTCCTGTAGAGGCAGCCGTGTCAGCCGGTCGGACGGACTCGTGCCGTGGCGAGCCGGGTGTAATTATTTATCTTTCGCAGGCGACACGCCTGCCACCACAACACTTCGTCGCGCCGTAGCCTCGCCACTCGGGGCAAAGGCAGATCCAAGAATCCGAGTGGGATTTTCCGGTGAAAACATAAAGCTTCCCGTGTGTTGAATTTCTGCTAAACTCCGCAGCCAACCGTGTTGTCCCCACAGAACCATCCGCGTCGCACCTCCGATATCCGGCTTCCGGTCTCCGGTTGCCGTTTCCCATTCAGTATCCAGCATCGAGGATCAACCATCCGGAATCGCGCCGTTGTCGCGCCGAAGATCGCCGCCGCGACCGAAACCGGACCCCGTCGCGCCCGAGCCCTTGGCACGCCGAAGCCATTTCGCGCAGGCGGCTTGCCCGAAGGCGGACCCTGCCACGCCGTAGCCTTGCGCGAAGGCGGGTTCACCTTGATTGAATTGCTCGTCGTCATGGGCATCATTGCGATCTTAATGGTGCTGGTGGCACCCGCTTTCACGAACCTGAAAAGCGCGGGCGACGTCACGGGCGCAGCCTACACGGTCAAAGGCGTCCTCGACCAAGCGCGCACTTACGCGATGTCGCACAACACCTATACTTGGGTCGGGTTCTATGAAGAAAGTACGACGGCAACCGCACCAACGAATGCAGCTCCAGCGTATCCCGGCAAAGGGCGGGTTCTCTTGGCTATCGTCGCTTCAAAGGACGGGACGACAAGTTGCCAAGACCCAAATTCTACTACGTCGAATCGAATTCCACTGACAGCAAGCTTAATTACGCAGATCGACAAGCTGGTGAAGATCGAGAACATTCATGTAACAGACATTGGAGCGCCTCCGTCGCCCACTCCAAACCCCACGCCCGAAGCTAGTTCACTCGATGCCAGGTCCGGCTTGCCCTACACCTCGGGGAGCCCTAGCTTGGATTACCAGAATCGTATTAACAGTGACGACACCCACAGCCCGTATAACCAAACCCTTTATCCATTCGTAGCGCAAGGATACACGTTTTACAAGACGATCCGCTTTAGCCCTCGCGGAGAAGCAAGTATCAATAGTACTTACACCCTTAGGAACCCCGCGGAAATTGGCTTACGACCGACGCATGGCGATACCGTCGATGGCAGCAACCCTAATGTTGTCGCGATTCAGTTTACCGGTATCGGCGGGAACGTAAAAATCTACAGGCGATGAATTGTCGATCTCGAGCTTCGACTGCGTTTTCGCTGGTCGAAATAACCTTGGCCATGGGCGTGGCAGCATTTTGTCTCATTGCAGTCATGGGAATGCTGCCGGTGGGGATAAAGGTTCAACAGGCGAGTGTCAATCAGACTAAGGCCAACTTGATTATTTCGGCGATTATCGATGATTTACGCGCTGATGTCCGACTCCCCCCGGGGCAGGCATCTAAGGAGTCAACGCAGGGGTTTGGGCTGCACGGTCATTGGGCGGCGGTGGAGACGCCCGATACGCTTTTTTTCACAAACGACAGGAACCAGACCGGCACTGTCACTCAGGGCACTGCTCCGCCTGCCCCGGCGGACGCCGTCTTTAGGGCTACCGTCACCTATCTGTTTCCGCCGACAGCGACAACGTCGATAGCAAAAATAACCGTCAGCTGGCCCGCCGCGCAGGGTGATTTAACCAGGGTTGCAGGGTCGATCGATATGTTCGCTGCCGTTAATCGATAATGAAAAAGCAATCCTCGACCGCCGCTGCACAGGCCAGCTGCCACGCCTTTACGCTCGTGGAAATGCTCATTTCGATTGTTGTGCTGGCATTGCTGATTCTGCTTGTCACCCAAGTGGTCAATACTGCTGCCACCGTCGTGCGCCCCGCTAACAAACATATCGATACCGATACTCAGGGCAGGGCCATTCTGGACCGTATGGCGCTGGATTTCGGGAAGATGCTGAAACGAACCGACATTGATTACGTTATTAAACAGCCCGGTGTGGCAAACTATCCCGGCAACTCTGGCGGACACAGTCAAGGTCAAGGAAAAAAAGCATCGTCGGGCCAGGAATTGAACGATTGGATGGCCTTCTTCAGCCAGATGCCGGGCTACTACCCGTCTGGGGCACAAAGTCCGGTTTCGCTCGTAGCTTATCGAGTCAACGGTGATAGCAATTCGCAGTCTTATCTTAAACTTGAACGGATGGGTAAGGGGCTGCTGTGGAATGGCGTCTCTAACGCAATAAATCCCAGCGCCAGCGCCATCTATCCAATTGTTTTTTTGCCCGGCACAATTGCCGGGGTTGGGTCGTGGTCAGCCGCAGTCACAAACGACAACAGCAATTCCAGCAAAGATTCAGATTACGAAACGATCGGTCCCCAGGTCTTTCGCTTCGAATATTATTATTTGTTAAAGAACGGCAACGTGACTGATACGCCGTGGAACACCGACGCGGGCCACACATCAATCGCGGGTATCGGCCTCGCAGACGTACAGGCGATCGGTGTCGCAATCGCCGTGATAGACCCCACAAGCCGTTCATTGATCTCCCCAGCCAGCCTTTTTGATCTCGCCTCGGACATGGACGATTTCGCGACGCAGAAGGGGAAACACCTCGGCAACCAGAAAACCGGTCAACTTGAGGACGAATGGAACAGCGTTGTTCTTAGCGTCTCCCAGACCGGCCTAACCAGCAGAAACAAGCCCGTTCCACGAGCCGCAGCGTCGGCGATCCGAATTTACAGCCGCTATTTTGATCTGAGGACCTTCTAAGGTGGCTGCGCTGCGCAAAGCTACCTCTCCTCGTAAGCGAGGCGCGGCCCTCGTTATTGTTCTTGCATTCGTCGTGCTTTTGACCGGCTTGGTCGTCGCCTACTTGTCGCGTGCAACATCGGACCGGCCGGTTGCCCAAAGCAGCCTCCATCAGTCGAAGGCCGACCAAGTAGCCGCCAGCGGCATGGACCTTGTTATCGGCGGTCTCCGGCAGGAGATCACGGGTCCATTTCCCACACCGACACCTCCCTATTTACCGCTGACTAATGCGAACATGCTTCCGCTGCGCAGCGGAAATCCGAGCGGCGTACCCGACCCGATCCCCAATTTGGTTCGGCGCAGCGTCCGCGCAGATCCGATCCTGGCGCCCGGTGTTTCAAGCTTTGCCTCGGCTATGAACTCAACGACAGACGCCTCCGCTAATGGACGTTCAATTAGTCTCGCGCGCTGGAACAGCCATTACTTGATCCCGAAATCGAATACGGGTGACGACAAAACTGACCCCATAGCGTCATTTGTCGCACCGGATTGGGTTATTCTTACTCGCAACGGTCCGGTTGCCTTTTCCACGTGGAATGCCGCCTTGGCCGACCAGACACCGACTAATAACAACTATGCCGTCGGCCGCTATGCCTACGCTATCTATGACGAAGGTGGTTTGCTGGATATGAACGTTGCGGGCTACCCCAACGGCACGACGCCGGATCAAGCCGGTCGTAAAGGGCCTGTCGCCTTTGCCGATCTAACGGCGCTACCTTATCCCATCCCGAACTCCAGTTCGCCTTATCAGATAGACAGGCTAGTTGGGTGGCGCAACTACGGAACTACCCAACCAAGTAACAACTTTCCTGATACGGCACCTGCATTTGCAGCGAACTTCCGGACTGGTTCGGGTCCGGCATTGGCATACTGGAATTCCGTAATAAACAATATCCCCGGATTCCTAACTGTAAGAAGCAACCCCAGCCCCGCGCCCTATCCTTGGAATGGACGAACAGACCAGATGTTTCTAAGCCGACAAGAGCTACTCGCGTTCCGAGCCGCGACTCTGTTTAACGTGAACGCCCTTCAATATATGTGCACTTTCCTCCGCGAACTTAATGCCCCGAGTTGGCAGCCTTCGACCCCTACTGGAAGCACAATCGACTACGCGACTCTGGCCAACACGCCAACTGCTGACACTTCAACTGCGATAAACCGCGACCTTTTCACTGTGCGCGTGACAAATAATAATGATAGCAATCCGTTCATCAGGGCGGACGGCTCTGCTTTCCAAAACGGACAATTTCTGATTAACCGGCGATTCCCACTTAGCCGAATCAGTGGCCTCGCCGACCCGACCTTCCCGGTAACTGCGGGAAATTCTACGATCGTTAATGGCCTTTTGACACCGGCATCTACGTCCACTGTTCAGCGCGATTTCGGCTTGCGGTGGAACAACGCGGGCAATGTCAATCACTGGGACTACGTGGGAGCCAGCGGGTCAACGGTCCAATCTGCGATAGAGCGGCTCGACCAGGTAGCGGCTGAAAATCGAGAACCGAATTTCTTCGAGCTGCTTAAAGCCGGGATCTTAAGCAGCTCGGTGGGGTTGGGATCGGGAACAGGAAACGTACGAACCTTCGTCAATGCTGAGACAAAATACTACTCCACTCCACTGAGCTCCGACTATCAAATCATGCAGATCGGAGCTAACATCATCGATCAATGGGATTCCAATAATGTTCCAACCTTTATTAATTTCGGCAATCCCGCCAGTGAGTTAGCGGGTATCGAAAATCTCCCGTACTTAAACAAACTCGTTTTCAAGCCCGCCTGGATAAAGGCTCAGGGCAAGGACCAGTTTGCTGCCTGGTTGCTTCCATCGCTGTGGAATCCAAACCAAAACGCGCCTCCTGCGTCGCAGAATGTGCAAATAGCCATGCCCAACACGACGCAGTCAATGACAGCAACCCTAACAGATGGTGGCACTCCCTCTTCAATAACGTCGACCGCGCCCGGTGTAGCCGGAGCTGCAAGACAGTTCATGACTGTTGACGCTAAGGATTTTGGAACCTCTCCATCTGCTCCAACAAATGCCACCCCCGACTCTCAGAGCACCATCACTAAAAGTCCGGACAATTATTACGGCTTTCATTTTACTTTTGCGACTACTACTGGAGTGACGCCGAGTAATTCACTCACGGCATATCCTGACTTCGGGACGGGTTGTGATTTCGAATTGCAGGTTCAGGTCAGCACATCGCCCGCAGTATGGAAAGCGTATCAAAGATGGACGGGGTGTGGTCCAAACCATCCGCTCATCTTCCAATCGCCGCCCAGTTGGACGGCGCCCACGCTTCAGGACCCCGAGTTTGTCACTCTTGATCCGCGAACGCTCCGTTTTGGTGCATGGGGAAACGCTGGCAATCAGTCCACCGTTCCAGCCGATTATACAACTGGTGTGCTTACCACTTTAGAGCCATCGACGGGGGTCTTCGAAAAGATTACGGCATTGCCGCCGAACGGAACTGGGTTTAGCTCGCCGACTTCAACTGATCTTTATAAGTATGCGAACAACGTAGACACGACTGTCCATTATACTGATCTCGACGGTCTGCAGAGGCAAGGCGACCTTCTCACAACAGGAGCTACGACCGCCATGTTGCCGACGGACTTTCCCGACCGGCCACAGATATTGAATCGCCCATTTCAGAGCGTTGCAGAACTCGGGCAGGTGTTCCGTGACCAGCCTTGGAAGACGCTCGATTTCGGCGATTTCATCACGACCACAGTCCCCGGTGCCGACGCTGGTCTCCTCGACGTATTCACGTTGCACGAGTCCGCCAATGAGGCGGGTAAAACCTCGCTCAATACGAGACAAACGCCCGTCTTAACCGCGATCTTATCGAAAGCGACGAAGCGCTTAACCGATCCAACCGGACTCACTCTGATCACTTCGGCGCAGCGTGACGCTATTGTCAACGCTCTCGTCGCTCTTCAACCAATGGTCCGTAAGACGGACCTACTGACACAGCTGGCTGCGGATCCTTCCATTACCGGCCTGGGCAACAAAGAGGCCCGTGAGTTGGTTATCCGCGCTTTTTCCGATGCGGGCCAAACGCGCACGTGGAACCTCATGATTGACGTTGTTGCGCAGAGCGGCCGCTATCCGACGACCGCGAACAGTCTCGCAGGCTTCCTCGTCGAAGGCGAGCAACATTACTGGGTGCATGTGGCCATTGACCGGTTTACCGGACAGGTAATCGACAAGCAGATCGAGGTCGTAAACGAATAGCAATTTTTCAGGGGTAGCGCCGCGTGGCGGGGCTACTGACACTTCGTTCCTAACCACTGAAAACAGTGTCGAGCTCGATCATGCGTGTATAGGCACCTTTCATAGAGTCTCGCGGTCAACGATTGCTTTGCAATTCGTGGCCAAACTCGACTGTTTAAAGCAGTCAAGCTTCGTCGACAACAACACGGACCCCGCCCACTGTTGATGTGCTTCGGTACGCAGCTTGAAGAAGTGACCGAGTAGCCGGAGAGTCGATAGTTGAGAGCTGATTGACTCTCCTTGCTGTCTTCGGCGGACCACGAGACCAGAGACTAGGGGACCACCGTCTCAGGAATCAGGAGTCGCAAGTCAGGGGTCAGAGATCAGGCTCCGGACACGCGAAAAAATCAAAACCGAAAACGGTTGTATTCCTCGTGTGTGCCGATCCAGAACCATGCGATCGTGTCGTCTTCACGTAGTCCGAGGGCGCGGTAGTGCTCTCCGATTCGAACGACGCAAATCCCATTGCGACGCTCTTCGAAATGCAGCGACGGTTGATAGGGATCACGTTTCCAGAGGGCGTATTTTTCGCGCGCGAGTTTTTGAACTTGAGGCGGCAGCGTTCCGAAGAATTTCCAGAAGCGCTTTTGTGTCCTGCCGATCACGGCAGATCATCCAGTCTGCCCGCTCGAATATCTTCCCGTACTTCATCCAGGAGTGGTCGCAATCGGCCATTGTCCGCAAAATCATCATCGATTTGGCGATCCCAAGCGGCATTTTCACGTTCTCGGATGAAGGCTGCCAATTCAGCCAACTCCCCGGAGGAGAGTGAGCCAACGGCATCTTTGATTTCAGCAAGGCTCATTATGAATCATAGCTGCGAAGGGATCTGTTGGCAACGAATCTGGAAGGCGAAAAGCGGTACTGGCTTCACATCGCACTCGGTCGACTTGGTATCCGGACAAGTGGAGGTGCTCGGTACGCAGCTCGAGGAAGTGACTGAGTAAATTTTCCGATCTTCGAACGCGAGCTCTTGACCAAGCGTGTATCTACACGTTTTGTCACAAAAATTAGTCTCCTTGTCGGGAGCAGGGCGTGCGCCGCGCATTCCTCTAAAGCAGATCAAGGTCGTAAACGAACAGCTGAATTGCAAAAACGGTACTGGCTTCAAATCGTGCTTGATCGTGACGCCGAAACGGTGCTTGGTCAACAGCTTGAAGAAGTGGCCGAGTAATCGCCTCACGGGCGATTACTAACCTACTTCGGGCCGCCAGCCGACAACCCGCTGACTGGCGTCCTCCATCATACGTGTATATACACTTATCATTTGCTGACTTGACTGGTTCCTGACGTCTGATTTCCAACTGTTGCGCATCTTCGCCGGTGCGGTTGATCGATCTAATTGTGCAGCACAGTCACTACTCACCGACTGCATAAGGCGTCGCTGATTTCATAGTGGAAGGCGAATAACGTTAGCGGGTGCATGTCGCTATCGAACGGTTTACGGGGCAAGTAATCGATAAGCGGATCTAGGTCGTAAACGAGTAAGAATTCTCGGACGCCACAGCTTCCCGCCAAACCGCTACGGCGGCGGAGCGAGGTCGGAGCTCCAAATGGGGCAACGCACTCTGTGTTCGACTGGACGTGTGCGAATTATTAGTGTTATTTACCTTCATTCTGATCGGTTATGCTGCGCGAGTTGCCACGTTGAATTCCAATGGATCCCTTGGCCTTTAAGATCGAACGTGACGTAAAAGCGGGCGTATTGGTCGCCTCATGGGATGACCCCGAGGGTGGGGGAATTACAACGCAGGCTAAGAATCTGACCGAGCTCGCAGAGGCGATTAAGGAATCTGTTCGGTGTCATTTTTCAGGCCGGTCGGCCCCGCGCGAGGTGTGAACGAGTAATTTCCCGCGCTTGAACCCCCGGGCGCTCGATCAAACGTGTATCTACACGCGTCATCGTAAACGAATATCAATTTTCAGGGGCAGCGCACGCGCGGCAGGCTACTGACACCCAACAGCTCGCTGTCCATCTCGATCAAGCGTGTATCTACACGGATCATCAGAACCTCGCGCTCGGTCGTGACCTTAACGCCGGAAGCGTGAATGTGCTCGGTACGCAACTCGAAGAAGTGACCGAGTGATTTAGCTACGGCGGCAGCCCTCCGGGCCGCAATTCCTTAACGCTCGCAGGCGACACGCCTGCCACTACAGTACAGGACTGTCTATTTCGATCATGCGTGTATCTACACGTCTCTTGGCGGTTACCGTGCGCGATTTCTGGATGGTCAACAGCTCGAAGCAGTGACCGAGTAGTGGCGCCTTGACGGACTGCGAGACCACGATCGGCGCCTTGCATCATGCGTGTATATGCACCTTTCGGTTGTCCTTCATGCTCGATTCTGGATGCTAGATCGTTTCGTGAGGGACCCGGCGCACTGAACATGGCCAAATCTAGAACCGGAACTGATTGTATTGCTCATGTGTGCCGATCCAGAACCAGTAGTAATGACCGTTCCGCTCGCGAGCGAGGGCGCGGTAGCTGCGGCCGATTTCGACAGTGTAAACCCCACCTTTCTTGCGGAAACCTAGAGACGGATGTCGCGGATTGGCCTTGAAGAGAACGAAATTTTTATCGGCGAGCTTTTGAATATGCGCAGGGAGCTGCGCGTAGCATTTCCAGAAAGACGCCAGCGCGTGTGACGTCACGGCAGCGGCGTGAAATTGCCCGAATCGATTTCAGCGTCGATCTTCTCCAGCGCCTTTTCGTGCTTTCCGCCTGGAGAGAAATCCTCTTCCAGTTCTTCGTCCCAGGCGAGCTTATCGCGCCGCGCAATGTACGCAGCCAATCTCGTCAACTCTTCCGGCGACAATGCATCAACGGCCTTTTCGATCTCAGCGAGACTCATGAAAAAACATAACGGCGGAGCGATCTACTAGCAAGAGGGGCTGGGAGTACGCGCATGGCTACGGCGCGTGCCGAACCCGAGCGTGGAATCTAATACCTGATGTGGTAGCGCAAAGCGGGCGGTACGCACCGGGAGAAACGACCTTGCAAAATTCAGCGTCGAAGGCGAGCAACATTATTGGGTGCACGCCGCGATCGACCGGTTTGCCGGGCAAGTGCTCGACAACCAGATCGAGGTCGTAAACGAGTAATTTCCCGCGCTTGAACCCCGCGCGCTCGATCAAACGTGTATCTACACGCGTCATCCTAAACGAATAAGAATTGCTGACGCCACAGTAATCGGTCAGGAGCTTGAAGAAGTGACTGAGTAATTTTCCGCCCTTCACCCCCGAGCTCTGGATTAAGCGTGTATCTACACGCTTCGCGCCTGCCTCCGGTGGCGTTGGCAGTCATTTCCAAATTCAATCTGCGAACGCGACCGAAATTTTGTTACACGCGAAATTCGCGATCAAATTCGCGATGGGTACCGATCCAAAACCACAGCCAATCGTCACCGATACGAAGAGCGACCGCGCGATAATCCCGGGTAATGCGCACAGACCAAGCGCGCGGGTCAGATTTTTATCGTTCCAGATGTAGCCCGGGATGTGCAGGATTTTCACGGAATAGTCGGTAGGCTTTGCGCATTGCTGCCTGAACCTGCTGCGGCAAGTCCCGATAGAGCTACCAGAATAGAGTGGTCCGGCGCGAGGTCACGAAGGCGAAGAAAAATCACGCTCGTTCACTTCCAGGAAGGCGTCCGGATTGTGGCGAAACTCTGCCTCCGTTTTGTCAAGTAATTCGGTTAGAGCCGAACGCGGCCTCTCATCCGCGATGATGCGTTCCCATTCCGCGTCGCCGCTTAGTTCGGGAAATAAATCAGGGATGTGATGCAGCAGTTTGTTGCGCTCGGATGCTGGTAAGGAGCGGATCGCCTCTTCGATTTCGCGTGCCGTGCTCATAAGCGAGACAATAGAGGCCGATGAAATGTTCGCAAGGATTTCGGGGAACCGCTCTTTTGGGCGCTATGCAGCGAATCCATCGTAAACACGTACGATGCGTGCCGCGCGATATGTGATGCCCATGCTTAACATCGTCGAAGGCGAGCAACGTTATTGGGTGCATGTGGCGATCGACGGCTTCACCGGCCAGGTGATTGGCAAGCAGATCGAAGTCGTAAACGAATAAAAATTTTCGGAGCCTTTACTGGTCGTAGTGGCGGACGCCCTGAGCGTCGATCCAGTAACTTCGGCCGGAAGCGTCTGCCCGGTACTATTCGCGGAGCTGGTGTTGGCGTCGGCGCGGCTGGTATCGGCGCAACCTCCGTTGGCTTCCCCGTCAGCTTGCTGCGCACCTGATCCACCGATTCTTTAAAAGGCTTTTCCCAGCCAAAATAAATCAGGGCACCGATAACAAATATTTCGACAAGCGTTCGCATGGCAAGCCGACATTCTCAAAATCCAGACCGCAACGCAACTGCGAATCGCACAGGTTTTTCGGCAGTCATCTGTGTTAGTCTATGGTTGGGAAAACTGCGATGCGCTACCGGCTTGAAATTAAAGAGGAAGCTCGCTAACAACTGAGGGCTTTGGCAAAAGAACAAAGTCGGAATGTCGGCAGGAGACTTGATGCGCTGCAAAGCAACCTTTCCGGCGACGTGAAAAGACTCACGGCGAAAACACATGAATATCGGCAGTTTGCGAGTGCTTTCACACTGGAAAAAGATCTGATCAGCGTTGTATGCTGTGCGGGATCGAAAGCAAGCCTATGAGTAACGTCGCCAGCCCGAAGAAACCGACCCTGAAATCGCTCGCTGCTTAAATGCGTCGGCTTCAAGAGCGTATCGAAGACATGGAAGACCTTATCGAGCTGCGCCGCGCAATTGAACGCAATGCCGGCAAACCGGGCGTGCCATCGGAGCAAGTGAAAACAAAGTTGGATCTCGACTAAATGAGGATGAAGGCCGGCAACCACTGAGTTCTTACTCCCTGGCCTGTGCCCTCCATCATGCGTGTATATACACGCATGATGGAACCTGACGCCTGACTCTTGACTATCGAGCACAAACCTGGGGTTCGAGAGCAGTCGCCGTAGCAAATAGCAAGTTTCCGGCGCCCTTACTGGCCGTAGTGGCGCATGCCCTGAGGAAAGAACACATTCGTTCTCAACTTCTGACCATGGAATTGCAGCCGAAGGATGACCCGCTTCCTAGACCAACATTCTTGCACCTTCGTTTTCTTGGCTTGCTTCTGTTCACCGATTGCCTTCGCGGCTTGAAATTTCGTTCGTGAACGAGTTTGACGACCCAACTCTGACTGTGTACGGTCTTGCCGTGGATTATTCGAAGATCATCACGGTTGAACCTGGAAAGCGCAGTGGTAAACCTTGCATCCGAGGCCTGCGCATCACGGTTTATGACGTACTCGAGTATCTTGCTTCAGGCATGACACACGAGCAGATCCTGCGTGATTTTCCTTACCTGACTGAGGAGGATATCCAAGCGTGTCTCACCTTCGCCGCCGATCGTGAGCGCAGGACGAGCTTCGTCGCTGGTGAGGCTTCTATTTGATGAAAACCTGTCGCCGGGACTTGTTTCCCGGCTGGCAGATTTGTTTCCCAACTCTGCACACGTTCACGAGTGCGGCCTTGGCGCGACCAGTGACGCTGCCATCTGGGAGTTTGCAATAAGCGAAGGTTTCACAATTGTGTCGAAGGATTTGGACTTTCACGATCAAGCTGTTTTACGGACTGGCCGACCGAAAGTGATTTGGCTGCGAATCGGAAATTGCTCAACTGATCGGTTGGAGGAACTTCTCCGGTCATTTTTTCCAGCAATCGAACATTTCAACGCTGATCCAGCCAGTACGCTGCTCATGCTGCCTTAGTGGCCACTAGTCGCGTCAACGGCAGCATCGGTGGTCAGTAGCTCGAAGAAGTGCTCAACAAGCAGATCGAGGTCGTAAACGAATAAAGATTTCGCTTGCCGCCGAGGTCGTCCCCTCCAATTTTCCGTAGTTTCTAGGGCCGGCCCGTTGGAGTAGGAGAAGGGCGATCCAAGGCGCCTCGATGAGTCGCGTCCCACATCCATGCGCCCGACGGCGTTGGCGTTGATAGTCCTTGGATGCCCGGTACTATTCGCGGAGCTGGTGTTGGCGTCGGCGCGGCTGGTATCGGCGCAACCTCCGTTGGCTTCCCCGTCAGCTTGCTGCGCACC
>WNGL01012382.1_pt1 | contig 17973 bp, 21 predicted proteins | sample 5400591 | NCBI WGS metagenome assembly WNGL01 (sample SAMN13153377, study PRJNA577476) | soil metagenome | isolation source: 80 cm soil or saprolite under Garry oak tree replicate 1 | place: USA:California | collected 2016-06-15 | reverse complement strand
CACGGCCGCTGCTTTCCTGGCATGCTATTGTCCCCTTTGCCTTTCGGCTCCAGGTAAGCCATCAGACCCAGGAATACCCTCCAAATTCCTCCCGGCTGAGCCGGGAATACAACAGGGCGCCTCGCGGCGCAGTCATGTCTTTATGCACGTCGATTCCCGCGACGCGCTCGTACATCACTCTCATACCGTCGGCCACCTCCTGCAGCGCCAATCCACGATGGGAACAAGCGCGCCGGCGGCCAGGGCCCCGGATCAGTACAGGAGACTGACACACGCGCACGCAGCGGCAGCGGGGGGTACCCGGCATGGGGCTCCAGCGCCATTCTTTACTACGGCCTCGAACGGTCCTTTACTACGGCCTCGAACGGTCCAAACAGTTACGGCGACGGCCGCCGGCACGCCACCGCAACTGTGCACCTCCGGCCCCGCCCGCATCCACCCGATCCCGGCAAAAACCCCGGCCGCCCACGGCCGGAAACACGCCAGTGGCGCAAGGGGACCCAGTTTTCGTCCCACCACGGGAGAGCCGCGAAGCGGCGCATGTATTTCTTTACTGGAACCACGGATCCGGCCGGCCTGGCTCAGATCGCAGACACCTTGTCGCAGCCTGCGGCTATAGGGCGGCTGGGCCAGGCCTGCGACCGGTGGATCTACACCGCGTGCCTGTGCTTCGGCCTGGACCTGGCCGACCAGCAGGCCAGCGGGTTCCGCTACGCCTACTCGGTCTGCCAGGCCGAGTACAGCCGGAACCTGATCTTCGCCTCCGGCGCGCGGATGGACCGGGTCTTCGGCACCATCGCCGGCCGGACCCGGTCCCGGCTGGACGTGCCCGCCCTGCGGACCCTGTCCGGGGTGAGACAGCGCCCGGCCGGCACCGCCGGGCCGTCACTGAAGCTGGCAGTCGTGACCGAGAGACCTAAGTATGACCTGACGCTGTTCAAGGTCCACTTCGGGCTGCTGACGCTGAAGGGCTATACCAAAGGCGAGCGCGTGCTGCGGTTCGAGGCGATCGTGCACAACACCAAGACCCTCAAGACCGGGCGGGCGCTAGGCAAGTTCCCGGACATCGTCACCCGGCTGGCCGGCATGGCCGGCCGGTTCTGCACCATGCTGGACTGCATCGACACCGGGTTCATCCCCGACGGCATCCTCGACGAGCTGCCGCTGCCCGCCCAGATCGGCGCCGTCCGCACCGGCGGCATCGACCTGAACAAGCCGCGGATGCGAGCCGTGCTGGCCGCCGCCGCGGCCCTGGCGCCGGCGCCCGGCGGGTTTACCGTCGCGGACTTCGCCGCCCGCGTCCAGGCGATGACCGGGCACGAAACCTACACCGCCCGGCAGGCCGCCTATGACCTCCGCAAGCTCCGCGGCAAGAAGCTGGCCGTCAAGCCCGGCAATTCCCCGCAGCTACTACATCCCGCCGGACGCAGCGCGCGCGATCACCGCGCTGCTTACCCTCCGCGACCACGTCATCGCGCCGATCCTCGCCGGGGTGCGCAGCCCCCGGCGCGGACGCAAGCCAGCGCACTGGACCGCCGTCGACCGCGACTACGAGACTCTCCGCACCGGCATGCAGGACCTCTTCCATGACCTGGGCATCGAGATGCAACCAGCAGCCGCATAGACAACATCTTGTCGATCGGAGATCCGCAAGCGGCTAGTCACCTGCGCCATGACCAGGATTCCCTTTCTGCCGTGGTACAGGGCTCCAAGCCCCGGCGTACCAGCAGGACGCCCGACATCGGTGCGCAGGCTAGCGATGGCTGCGCCCTACACAAGGAATGGTAGCAAGTTCCCCGAGATGCCCAAGCCTGGCCGCGAGGCCTCGTTACGCTGCTGCATCGTTCTGATCCGCGGCACCAGACGGCTCGGAGTTGCCGTGCTCAGCTTCAAGTTCCCTGGGCTTGTCCCGCCCGGCTTCTAGCTCCCGGCCCCCCTCGCGCGGCGCAGGATCGGCTTGTCGGCCGATCTCGATGCTGAATGTGACGAGACGCCAGATTCCCGCCTGGATGCGGAGCCAGCCAGTCTTGCTCTTGAGTCCGTAGAAGCCAAGGCCGATAACGGCGAGAATGACGATGCACGCGAGTACAGCCAGCACAACGGCACGCCCCAACCGCCATACTGCGCCGCCGCCGAACGCCTCTACGCCGCAGCCCGCCCGGCACCTGCGCAGCCGCGTCCGGCTCCGCGCGCAAGCACCGCCGCCCAGCTCGCAGGGCTGTCCTTCCCCCAGCCAGTGCGGCCCGTCCCGCGGCCACCCTCACTCGGAGAGCCCAGGCCCAGTCCAGGTGGCCTGCCACCGGCAGCACGCCGACCGCCGTGGCCACGTCACGCGGACCCGGCCGCTAACTTAGCTGAATACGAAATGTCATTACCTTATTGCGTAATGGGGTTACCGGATAGTGTGCCGCGCGTCTCGCCGCCCGGTCTCGCGGGCTCTACAGGCCGAGCGCATGCGCTGCTTTTTCGACCAGATCGAGCAGACCCGCCCCGGCGGGAACGCTGGCCGCGCCAATGCCCGATCTGGCGGACGGTATCAAGGACCTTCCGGACCGTGCCGGGGTCCGGGGCTGGCTCGGCGGCTGCGCCGCGCAGGCCGACCACGATCTGCGCGGTCCGGCGGGGATCGTCAGCAGAGACCGCGAGCTGCGCAGCGTGCTGCTGGAGGTAGTCCGCTAGGTCCGTGAGGAGTTGCCGCGTCTCCTCGGTCACGATGCCGGTGATCGCTTGCGAGGCACTGGGGCTGTGGGCGGCCACATTGACGTTGCGCGAGCAAGTGATGGTGATGCTGGTCGCAGCGGGCTGCACTGGGGGATCGTCGCGCGTCGACCGGCTGGTCTCCACCGTGTGCTCTCCCTTCTCGGTGATCGCCACGATCGTGTCACCTCCGGTGGTAGCGGCATGCAGGTAGTCGTGCCTGGCGAGCCAGTCGACGGTGCTCGTGATCTCGGCATAGGAGAACAGGTCGCCGCGGGTACTTAGGAACCGGGCGTAGCGGCTCAGCACGAAACCGGAGGCAGTGACGGGCTGCTCGCCGTCGGCGGCGCGCTCGTAAGCCCAGCGCAGCAGCGCGTCCCTGGCCGTCACTCGGCGGGCGGCCGGATCACCGCGGCGCTGACGGATCTGCCGCATTACCTGAACGCCGGTCTCGGTCAGCATGGCTCGGTCCGGCATGCCCGGAGGCCCGTCGTGCCGCAGCACGTACCAGACCAGCCGGTCCCGGTAAAGCTGACCGAAGGTGTCCTAGAGCGGCGCCGGCCGACCGCAGCCGACGGGTGCGGCGATTTCCGCTGGGTCGACGGCTACGGCCTCGTCCGCCTGGCCGCCGGCGCGGTCGTAGAGCCAGTCGAGCACGTGCAGCTGGCACTGCTGCTCGGGTGCCAGGTCCCATCCGTCGCCGAGATCCACAGCGTCACGGTACCGTCTCCCGCCGACCGTGGAGCCGTCCCGCCTGCGCGTCCAGCAAGGGGAATCAGTGGTGCCTGGCCCGGGTGCGGCGGCCCCGCGCGTATCCAATGAGGATGACGGCGCCGGCCAGCGCGAGCCACCTGCCCGGCACCCGCGCGCGGACGGCTTCTGAATGTGCCGGCCAGCGGCCAGGAAGCGCGCTGTGCAGAGGTGGCGGGCTGCTGCCTGCGGCAGTTCCGTCCCGGGAAGGGCGGCGGAGCCATTCGAACAGCAGGCTTGCCAGCACCGACCCGGTGATCCCGAATGCTACGGCGAAGATGACCACCCAGTTCTGGAGCAGCGCCATGGAGGAGCCGTCGGTCAGCCGCACGAGCGGGCTGACCGGGTTCTGGTCCTGCCAGGTCAGCGGGTACGGGCCGGAAGCCGACGGGACAGCGGAGTCGACCGACCAGGTCACCGGTACGTCGTCGGCGGTGACCTGGACGTACTCCTGCAACGGGCGGCTCCAACTGCCGCTCAGGCCGCTGACCGCCGGGTACTCCCCGAACACGTTCGCCGGGATGTCGGGCAGAGCCCCGGTCAGCGGCCATGCCTGGGCGGCGTGCGGCCCGTGCCACAGGCCCCACGGCCCGGACCAGCTCTCCTGAACCGGCCCCGATGTGACTCCTGTGACTCCCTCGGCACTGCCCCCGGGCAGAATCCCGGCCGACTGGACAGCAGCCGCCGGCGGACAGGGCGAGACGTCGGGCAGGCTGATGCGGACCAGCTCGGCCGCGCCCAGGTCGATGACACCGTTGTAGTAGAAAGCCAGGTCCGGGATGTGCTGGATCTGCGGTGCCGGGGATGAGGGCAGCGGGGAATCAGGCAGTGCCGCGCTGAGCTGGGCGCTGCCGCCTATCAGCAGGTCACCGGAGTACGGCCGCGGGCCGCAGGCCACGACATCATAGGCTGCCCGGGTCTGGCCGCCCTGAGTTCGTGCCTGCACCAGGATCTGCACGGTGTCCGCGTTGGACGCGGTAGCGGGCTGGAGCACAGCAACCCAGCCGGCCAGGGGGTACGCCGGCAGGCCGTTCACGGTGAAAGACAACGCCACGTAGCCCGCGATGCTCATGATCATGAGTACCCCGGTAACCAGCTCGGCTGTCCGCCGCAGGCGGTGCCCTGCCATTGTGCGGCTACTACTGCTGCGGCTGGGCTTCACGTCGTGTCCTCATCGCGTGGTTACTCGCTCCAGTCGGTGACGATGTCGCCCGGTGGCTGCAACCTCCAGCCTGTCCCTCGGGGCAGGTCGGAGGCAGCATAAGGGTTGTTCTCCTGGTACCAGGCCCACGCATCATCTGCGTTGCTGCGGATCGGGTAGGCATGCGGGAACGTGCTGGCAAGCACGGAGAAGCGATTGACAGCCGCGTACTGCTGCTTCATCTCCCACTCGCTGCGCTCGGCGGGCGGCGACAGCCGGTCGAGGTCGGCGTTCATCGCGGCGAACGCTTCCCGGAACTGCTCTTCGGTGAGCGGCACGCCGTTGGCGTAGAGGTGAGTACCGCTCACCGGCACGTACTTGACCCGCTGCGCCCGTGCCCTGGCAAGCGCGAGGACCGCTCTTGCCATGCTCGGAGACAGCACGGCGCCGAGAACGGCCGCCAGTATGACCGGGACGATGGCAATTAGCCAAGGGTTCGGGTTCATGAACTGGAAGGTATCTTCTGGACCGCCTCGGAGAGGCTCCTCTCCTGGACAATGGCTGCTGCATCTGACGACAACGATGAGTTACGTAGCGGGATGGCGACGACCGAGCCTCCTCGCTCTGGTCGGCCATGCGCGTCGAGATCATATCTCCAAGGTGATCTACATCCCCTTCGAGCGGTGTCCACTCTGGCTGCTGAACGGGATCCCGACGGCCATCGGGGCGCGCACCGGCTCAGATGATGATCCACGAGTCAGATGATCTTGGCGCCAACTATCGCCGGTATGTGCCAATTATTACTGGGGGTCGCAGATAGCCAGGTATTGACCGAACGCGATCTGTATCTCACTGTGTGATTTAGACAGTTTCTTGGCTACGTGCGCAGGAGGCAGATGAGCAAGTCGCGATCGGCCGCGAGCCCTGGCCCTGAGATCCTGCTCGAAGTGCGCCCGGCGCAGACTTCTGGTGATCTTGCGCCTCGCGCGGTGGTCCCAGAGGAGTTCAAGTCCAGGGCCAGCGAGATCGCTGACAGCATCGCGGAAGTCGCTGACCATTTCCGCTCACGGCTGGGGAAAGTACTGCATCAGCAAGACGACTCTGGCTTGCGGATTGGGACGGTCGAGATCCAGTTCGGCATTGCGGTGCAGGCCGAAGCAGGCGTCGTTATCGCGAAGGCGACGGCCGGCGCGACCTTCTCGGCCAAGATAGTCCTCCAAGCACCAGGAGACCACCCAGGATGACCTTAGCGGTGGGACGGCTGAGTGCAGCCGGGTCCAGGAGGCAGCTGGGGAGCGTCTTCGCGGTAACCCGGCACTTGGCCCTGACCGCGTTTCACTGCGTACATGACGACGACTTCGAGCCGGACGTGATAACGCGTGTGCGATGCGCATGGCAACATGGAACAAGCGACGCCATCGTCGAGGCTTGGGATGAGAACGACGACGTTGCCTTGCTGCGACTGAGCCGGATGTTGCCGGACTCACTCGATCCAGTGCCGTTGACGAGCGATGTCGCCAGTCACGACCCCTTCGTGGCGCCGGGCGCTCCTGCCGCAATGCCCGAGCTGCACCTTGCTGCGGTCTCAGGCATGGTGATGTGGCCCGATGCTCCCATGCCAAATGGGGCCAGCGGCATCTCGCTTGTCTGCTGGCAGGTAATGGCCGGGCTGTCGCTCCATGGCCTCAGCGGCGCGCCCGTACTGAAGGGCAATATGGAGAAGGCCGTCGGCGTGATCAGGTGGAATCCACCGCAGGCCGAGAACCAGGAACTCGCCCGAGGCGCGGAAGTCTACGCGGCTCCTGCGGGACGGATACTTGAGCGCTGGCCTGAACTTAGCCCATCTGCGAACTTGTCGGAGCTGGTGCGCCAGCTTGCGGATCGCCGTCGAGCGCGGGACACGGCTGGCGTTTACGCCAATGTCAGAGCGCTCCTGTTCTCTGGCGACCTGAACCTCGGTCAGGGCGATCTCAGGATCATCCCCACGCCGGAGGATGGACGCAGCGGGATGATCGCCATCGACACAGGACAGGTCGTTATCAGCGTCGAGAGCAGCCTGAGTCATGCCGCCATACGAGCGGTGGCGGAGCGAGAACTCGCTGACGCCATATCCAAACGCGCGGCTTATGCCGGCCAACGCTACGCCGCATTGCTAACCGATGGGATCACGTGGTTCCTCTACCATACACTCGGCCGCCAGCTAGAACTGGTGGATATGCAGACGGCCGATCCCGCGGCGCCCGGGAAGCTGCTTGGCTGGCTTGAAGCGATTGTTGCTACCGGCCATAACGTCGCGCCAGGCCGCGACGTTATCGAAAGTAAGCTCGGCTCCCAGAGTCCAGCCTACAAGCTTGACGCCGCGGAGTTGACAAGTATCTATCAGGCGAATCGCGAGTTGCCCACGGTAAAAGTCAAGCGGCGCATGTGGGCCAAACTTCTTACCACCGCGTCAGGTACCAGCTTCGCGGACAACGACTTGCTTTTCATCAATCATACGCTGCTGGTCGCCACCGCGAAGGTGATCGGTCATGCGGTTCTAGACATCCGGCTGGATGAACCTGAAATCACAGCACGCGCACTCATGTCTGGCACTCTGTTCACTCAGGCGCAGATCACAGGCGTAGTTGAGGATGACTTCTTCGGCTGGATAACCGAGGTGCCAGAGGGTGAACAATTCGTTAAGACGCTAGCCCGGCGCCTCTGCCGCTTCGACTGGCGACAGGTCAAACATGATGTCCTTAAACACCTATACGAATCGATCATCCCGCAAGCCACACGACATCAACTTGGCGAATATTACACCCCGGACTGGCTCGCGGAAGCAATTATCGCTGAATCTGTGCAAGATCCGCTCAATCAGCGTGTCCTGGACGCTAGCTGCGGCAGCGGAACCTTCCTGTTCCACGCTATCCGGTCATATCTAGCAGAGGCGGAAAGCGAACGCAAGACAACAGCCGAGGCCATCAGCGGGCTAGTGACGCACGTTCTCGGCATCGACGTGCATCCGGTAGCGGTCGCCTTGGCACGGGTTACCTACCTTCTAGCAATCGGCAATCAGCGCCTTCAAGGCCGGCAGGCCTTCACAGTGCCAGTCTTCCTCGGCGACTCTCTACGCTGGGGACAGGAAATCGACCTGCTCACGTACGATTATAAGGGCCTGAGCGTTTCCACCAGGCTCGACCCGGATTCATTCGTCACCGGAGCAGCCGCACCAAGCCAGCCAGAATTCGCAGAACAGCTCAATTTTCCTGACCGTATCGTCGCCGATACTGCCCGTTTCGACCTCCTCGTCGCGAGACTCGCGCACCTTGCTACCTCACGGGAGCCGAAGTCCCCGGTCCCTCTGTTGGACGACACCTTCGAGATGTTCAGCATTCACGAAGATGACCGCGAGGTACTGATGCAGACGTTCGCGAACATGTGCCATCTGCACGACGACGAGGAAGACCACATCTGGGGATATTACGTCCGGAACCTCGCACGGCCGGCCTGGCTGGCGCGGCCTGCCAACCGTGTGGACATACTTGTCGGCAACCCGCCATGGCTGGTCTACCGCTACATGACCAAGCGGCAGCAGCTCTCGTTTAGCAAGATGAGCAGCGATCGCGGCCTGTGGGCTGGCGGCGCTGCCGCCACCAGCCAGGAACTGGCCGCTCTCTTCGTAGCCCGATGTATCGAACTGTACCTAAAGCCCGCGGGCCATTTCGGATACGTCATGCCGTGGTCAGTCCTGCCCAGACCCGGCCAACAGTCGCGTGGACGGCACGCAGGCTTCCGCTCAGGCAGCTATGTCACTGGAGCCGAACTGGTAAACGTTGCCTTCACACAGGCCTGGGACCTGCACAGGGTGAAGCCGTCGTTCTTCCCGCTAGCCGTCGGCGTGATCTTCGGCCGACGCCAAAGACCTGACGCTGGCCCCGTGCCTATGCCTGAAAGATCCAAAGTGATGGCCGGACGGTTCGACACCCAAGGGGCCACCTGGGCCGAAGCTGAGCAGAGCATCTCGAAACTGGATACAGAGCCGTGGTCGACCGGACGGCATTCACCCTATGCCGACAGGGTCAGCGCTGGCGCAACCGTATTCCCGCGGGTCCTCTTCCTCGTAGAACCCGACCAGGCTCCCTTCGGGCGGGTGGCAGGCCAGCGCCCAGTTCGGAGTCGGCGTAGCCCAAGAGAGAGGGAACCCTGGAGACACCTGCGTGAACTCCACGGGGCTGTCGAAGAAGAATTCATCCTTCCCATACTCCTCGGCGAGTCCATCCTCCCATTCCGGCGCCTCAAGCCACTAGAAGCAGTCATCCCCTGGGACGGCCAGCGCCTCTTGGGCCTCGGCGATGCGCTACTCGGCAGGCATCCCGGCCTTGCGGACTGGTGGCACAAAGCCGAGGCAACCTGGATCGAGCACCGCCGCAGCCGCAGCCAGCGCCTCAGCCTCAAACAACGACTTGACTACCACCGTGACTTGAGCCGTCAGTTCCCCGTGGCCAAGTACAGGGTTGCTTACAGTGCCAGCGGCACCTACCTGGCCGCAGCTACCGTGACAAACTCACTGGCAATTATCGAACACAAGCTTTACTGGGCACCCGTTGCCAGCCATGATGAAGCGCGATACCTCACTGCCATTCTGAACTCAACAGTCGTAACGGCTGCTGTCAGCCCGATGCAGGCACGCGGCGAGCACAACGCACGCGACTTCGACAAGTACGTCTTCCAGCTTCCCATCCCGCAATACGACCCTAAGGATGCCGAACATACGCGACTCGTCGTTCTCGCCGAGCGAGCGGAGCGCGTAGCCTGTACGACCACTCTGCCGGACGTTCGGTTCGAGCGACAACGCAAGTACATCCGCGATGCACTCGAACTCGATGGTGTTGGTACCGATATCAACGCCATTGTAAAATCGCTTCTTGATGCGGGTACCTGAACGCGCCTGATTATCACATGCATGACATGCATAATGTCGCCTTATGCAGGGTAGTACAATTAGAATCGCATTATCAGGCGGACAGTAAAGGAATACTATGTCCAATACCGCATCAACTGCCCGCAGCTCCGACACCCGCCGTCATAAGCTCACCGGCGATGTTCATCTACTCCTGCTCAACCCGGAAGGGCTGGTCCTCTTCGGGCGTCGCCATAACACCGGCTTCGAGGACGGAGCCTGGCACGTGCCAGCGGGCCACCTCGAAGCCAGTGAATCGGTAGTGCAGGCGCTGATCCGCGAAGCCAAGGAAGAGGTCGGCGTGACCATCGCGCCGGAGGATGTCGAGAGTGGGATGGCACGCCGGAGAACCGCGAGCCGGAGAAGTGCAGCGAACTTGCCTGGGTCCCGCTCGATGCTCTGCCTGACCACATGATCGACTACTGCCGTGTGGCCCTCGACCACGTTGCCGCAGGCGAGCACTTCTCAGTCTACGGCTGGTAACCGATGAGCCGGACGTCCCAGCCGGTGGTGTGCTTCAGCTACCTCGCTGCCGCCGAGTTGTGGCAGGTACCGCGTTTCCCGCTGGCCAACTACGGTGCCGAAGTCTTGGATGTCGCGCGTTCAATCGCTGCCGATGCGCCTATGGCGGCCGCCATGCTGACCGCACTGGGCGTGCCGACACTGCTGCTCGCAAACGACATAGGGAACGACCAGAAGGGGAGCGAGGTCGGCGTCTGGTTGCAACGCTACGGCGTGAGTACCACGGCCAGGGTGAAAACGGACACGACTACACCGCGGATCGTCGTAGTGGCCGACGATGACGGCACGCGCACCTGGTTCCCGCACCTGCGCGGTGTGAGCGATGCCCTGACCGCGGTCGATCTCTCGCCGCTTCTCAGCGCCTCGTTTGCCTACATCGACTGCTACCAGCTCATTGAGGCATCAGCCGCTTGCGCGATTCAGGCGGCACGATCGGCCGGTGTCCCGCTGCTGGTCAACCTGGGCGGCTCGCAGTTGTCGTCTACGGTCATCGCCGCGGTGCGCGGCTACGCGGGCCTGATAATACAGAGCAACGCCGACGAGGCGGCCTGCGCGGACGCACCGCGAGTTGCCCATGAAGTCCTGACGGCGACTGGTGCCGCCTGGGTTGTGATTACCGCCGGGGCGGCGGGCGCGGTGGCCCTCAGCGAGAATCAGCAGCTTGCGAGTCCGGCTTTCCGCGTGAGGGTTCGTCATACTCACTGTGCCGGTGCTGCGTTCTCCGGTGGTCTCATCTACGGCCTGCTGCATGACTGGCCGATGGAGGATTGCCTGACTTTGGCGTGTGCCAGCGGCGCGTTGCGCTGTGAGCGTGCTCACCACGAGCCGATGCCGACGCTCGCCGAGCTGTACGCGGTCATCGGTTCGCGGGAGCGTTTGGTCCTGCCAGCGGCCTAGAACAAATCCCACTCGCGCAGTGAGGTCGTCAGTTCGGCGAGCCGTTCGACGGTCATGCGCTTCTGTTCCGCGTCGTAAGCCGGTTCATGGCTGGCGCAGTACTGCCACCAGCTCTGGCCTGTCTTGCGGTCCATGACCAGGAAGCGGTCCTTCACGGCTGGTCCGCGGATGACGAGGGATACCGTGTACGGCTCGGCTACCACGGCGTGCACCATGGTGTGGTGCAGGGCGTAGGCGCTGCCGGGCTGCTCGTCGCGGACCATGAGTGCCTTGAGGCTGGCCGGGTCGATTGACTCATCCAAGTCGGCGTCACCGAACAGGTAATGCCGGTACTGGCCGCGCAGGATGGCACTGGCATACGACCAGCGGTGATTGTGCGGCCGGTCGAAGTAGCCGGGCAGGAAGACGTGCAGCCGCACCCGCACGCCGGACGGGTCGTCGTGCAGGACGATCTTGTCGAGAATGTCGTAGTGCTCGCACAGGCCGAGCAGGTCAGGCCGCTCGGGGAGGTCCAGCAGGATGTCGCGGAGCATCCGTCGCTGCGAGGTCAGCATCGCGAGCGCCTTGACTGTGGCAGCCTCTACTGTGTCAGTGTCTTCCCAGTCGAGCGAGCGCAGCGGCTCGATGATGGTTTCCATCATGCCCTTCTCGTCCTCCTTTGGTCATTCCTCTGGCTTGGCGCTGGATTTCCAGAGACGGCAGACCGGCACGATGTCCTCGTAGGCCGCGCAGGAGCTGGCGCCCATGACGATCTCCTCAGCCGGGCAGCCGCCCAGGCAGGCCAAAGCCTTGCAATCACCGCACGAGCTGACCACGAGCGGCTTGGTGAACAAGTCAAACTCGTTCTCCCCGTGGTTGAGCCGCACCCGGTCGCCGTCCATCTGCGCGAAGTACAGGTCGGTATCGAACAGGTAGGAGCAGACGTAGCATCGCCCATCCGGGAAGACCGAGATGCGGTCCAGGGTCCGGCCGATGCAGCCCTGGTAGCCCTCGGCCTGGTAGCGCGCCATCTGATCGCGCCGGGCGTAGGTCGGCTGGTACCAGACCCGCGTCCGGTAGCGCGGCGCGACCTCGTTCAGGTGATCGCAGAAGCCCACCCACTCCGGTGGTGTCATAGCCAGTTCGGGGTTGCCGTGTCCGGTGCCAATAGTGGAGAAGACGTGGAACTTGACCAGGGACACGCCTAGCCCGTCCGCGATGTCCAGCAGGTTGAGCGCGTCGCTGCGGTTGGCCTGGTTGACCGTGCAGATGATCCGCGTGTCAAATCCGCGCTTGGTTAGCTCCGCCGTGGTCGCCAGCGCGGTATCGAAAGTGCCTGCTCCACGGATAGCGTCGTGCGAGCTTGCGCTGCCGCCGTCCAGGCTGACCTGAACATAGGCGAAGTCGCCCGGTTCGAGCTGGCGGAACTTCCTCAGCGCCGGGGCCTGCGCGTTCGTGGTGGTGATGACGTGTTCGTAGCCGAGCTGGTCAGCGGCGCGGATGGCGGCGCAGTAGTCCGGGTGCAGTGTCGGCTCGCCGCCGAGGATGGTGAGCTTGCTGCCGCCGAGCCGCCGCCAGGTCGCCAGCGTGTCGATGATCTGCGGCAGCGGCATCTTGAGCGCCCGGTCCAGCCTGTCGCCCATGTAGCAGTGCTCACACCTGAGCTGGCAAGCTTCGGTGATGTAGAGGTAGACGTTGCGGAACCGACCGTACGCAACGCGGTCGATGCGTTCCGGCTCCGGCGCGGTGGCGTGGCGCGGCGTGCGCGCGTGACCGTAGCCGTCGCGGGTACCGCGCAGGTGCGGCATAGGGAGTGCGGTTGTCGTCATAGCGGGGTGCTCCTGGTTGCCAGTAGCAGGGACAGTTCAGACGCGGTCTGTTCTGGCGGACGGTTGCTGTCGATCTGAAGGACATCGATCCCGGCCTCGGCGAAGGCGGCGCGGATGCCGATGGCGGCTCTCGAATAGCGCTGCATGCGCGCGGCCAGCAGCCGCGGCGCGTCACCGCGCCGGGGATGGAGAATGCCGTTACACCGCGCACAGCGGCGGGAATCGGCCGGGCTTGGTTCGGCGGGCAGGCGCGGATCGTGGATCGGATCCTGCTCACACTGGTGACAGACACGTCGGTCGCGGACGCGGCGCTCCAGGACAGCCGGGGTGCACATGAGTTCGGCTACGTGCAGTGTGCACCACGGGGCGAGCTTGCCGAGCAGTGACATCAGCAAGTGTGCCTGCGTATCGGAGCCTGGGAAATTGTCCAGGAGCACGGTATGCGCCGTGCCCGCCTGGATGACCGTCTCCATGTAGCCGCGGAGCGCTCTGGCCACAGTCAGGTCATCGAGCCAGCCCAGCCGTTCCGCGCTTGTGGCCGTGGCGGCCAGCATGGTCTCCGGCACGTGCTCACGTAGCCGGAAAACGCAGCACGCTGGCATCTTCCCCAGCCACATGGTCAGCGTGGTTTTGCCCGCGGCCGGCGGCCCGATAATGGCAAGCGCGCGTTCCAGCATCACAGCTTCCGGTGTTCCTATCTGTATTGCCCAGGCACCCGGTGAGGCATTTCGTCTGGAGGTTTCCTGAAACTTGCGCCCATACGATCTTCCCGTTCATGCCTTCCGGCCGGTACCAGTTCCAGGAATCGCTCATTACTTCCACAAGGAGCAGTCCTCGCCCGCTCTCTGAATCCTCGGTAACATCGATGCGTACCGGAGGCTGTGGATTGCCGTCCCACACAAGAATGAGTACTAGGCTCTTGTCTGATCGCAGCCACAGCCGGATGGGCGATGCGTCCTCGGTGAGTTGCGAAGCCCGCATCGCGTTCGTGACCAGCTCGGATACCAGCAATTCCACCGGCTCGCTCAGCTCTGAAATTCCCCATTCCCAGAGCACATGCCTGGTATGCAGCCGGGCGCACGGCACCGCGCCGGGCAGGGTCCCGAGTTCTAGGTAGCTGCGCAATGGCCAGTCGTCATTCATGCGTGCTCCTCGCCACCCGCCTTCATCAGCGCAGGCCATGGCGCCGAATGCTGGTAGCGCCGATATGCTCCTGCCGCCACTCATCGAGAAACTCCTTTACAATGATCCGAGCACCATTTCGGCCAGCACCATCCGCTCGCACGGGAAAACAACGACGCAGACACCGCAACGGCCGTTCACATTGATGTGCCGGTTGATCTCTCTCCGAGCGGTCTGACGCAGCCGTTCCAGAGGTGCAGCCGGGCCTGTCATGGCCTGCGCACATGCCTCGCGCAGCGGCGAAGACAGTGACGGCATGCTTCGCCTCCTTCACGTCTCGTCAGGTGAGATGTTCCTCATCTAGCGTCGGCTCACCGCGCCAAGGCGACCACGAGACTCACGTATGCGTCTCATGCATGAAGCGCATACGACCGCCTACCGAACGCAAGTAGTGTCGTTTTACTGCCAGGCAGCGGCGTTTATCCAGCGCACCCCGAGCGGACAGTCGGAGCATCGATGGCGAGCACGCACCCGGTTCGCTACTGCGACCGATGCGGCACGCGCCTGGCGCGCGACAACCGCGGCAGGCGATGCGCCGGGTGCAGCCACAGTGCCCGTGATGCGCTGCTGAAGCCGCCAAATGCGCCGCGCGAGTTCTGGGATACCCGCCAGATGCGCGACGCGCTCGCCACCTGGCACATGGGCCGCGTCATCTTCGCCTACCGCACCCACCCGTGGCATCCGCGGCCCCTGTCGCAGGAAACAGTCGGCAACTGGCTCGCCCTTACCCAAGCGCAGCTCAGCCGGATCGAGAACGGCCGCGCGCCCGAGGAACTGACCAAGCTGGTCTGCTGGGCGCGAACCCTCCGCATCCCCGGCGAACTCCTGTGGTTCAAGCTGCCGGACGAGGCTGACGACGTTACTGCACTACCGGGTCAGGCACCGCCAGCGGTGACGCTGCCGGTGCTCCTGCACGGCCGCTCGGTGCTTCTGCCGATCGACATGCAAGCGGCACGGGCAAACGGCCTGACCAGCCTGCTCGATGAACTGGCCTGCGGCAGCGTCGCGCATGCTCTGCCGACCAGCGACCTGGACGAGCTGGAGCACGTCGCCGCCGCGCTCGATGACGCCCGCCGCTACCTTGACGGGTCGGTCGTCGGCTACTTCCGCCAGCAGCTCACCCGTAGCAAGGCCGATGACGGCAACCTCGGCCCGGCCCGGGCGCTGCCCTTGGTGCTTGGCATTCTCGGTGCCATCTCCCAGCACGTCCGCGAGGTCAAGCCTGACGTGCGCGGCGCGCTGCTGTCGCTCGGCGCCAATGGCGCCGAGTTCGCCGGCTGGCTGTACCGGGACTTGCAAGATCCGCCGAGCGCGACGTACTGGTATGACCGCGCCATGGAGTGGGCACAGGAAGCCGGCGACACCGCCATGCAGGGCTACGTGCTGCTCAAGAAGTCCCAGATGGCGTACGACCTGCGGGAGGCCCATCGGGTCGTGACCTTCGCGGAGGCAGCGCAGCACGGCCGGTGGCAGTTCCCGCGCAAGGTGCGCGCCGAGGTTACCCAGCAGCAAGCCTTCGGCCTGGCCATGACCGGCGAGAGTCTTAGCAAAGTCGAGCAGAAGATGGACCAGGCCCGCACCCTGCTCACCGGCAGCTCACCAGATGACGACCCGCCAGGTCCGGACGGGGCGTACTTCACCGTCGAGACGCTGCTGCTCAGGCAGGCGACCTGCTACACCGAAGCGGGCAAGCCCGCTAAAGCCGCGGTGCTGTTCGCCGACGTGATCGCCAGCGGCACTCTGTCACGGCGGGACGCTGGCTTCTTCCGTGCCCGGCGCGCAGCCGCGCTGGCGCTGTCTGGTGAGCCGGACGAGGCTGCCACGGTCGGCCTCGACGCGATCCTGGTGGCCAAAGAAACCAGCTCCGAACGCACCATACGCGTATTGGCGGACGTGGCAGGCACCCTGACGCCGTGGCGTACCCGGCCCGGCCCGCGGGCACTCATACATGCGCTGGCTGCGACTCCGCGGTAATCCAGTCCGTCACGGTGCGGATCACGAACGCCTGCCACTCCTGGCTCTGCGGGTTCAGGTACTTCGGGTCGTCGTGCACCGCGAACCCGTGCTGCGCACCCTCAATCTCCACCAGCTTGTGCTCGACCGTGAACCGGCCCATGGCCGAACGCGAGGCCTCGATAGGCACGAATGTGTCCTTGGAGCCATGCACCACCAGCGTCGGCGCCGTGATCTCAGGCAGCACAGCTAGCACGTCGAACCAGAACGCCTCATTGAGAATCGGGCGGCCGTGCCTGAGCGTCGGCGTGAACTGGATGAAACCCTGCTGCTCAAGCTGCCGCGCCATCTCCTCTTCGAGACGGTCATCGCTCCAGTAGGGGCGGCTATCGATGGTGCGCTGCTTGTAGTCGAGCTGAGGGTTAAGCAGCACTAGGCGGTCAATCTCGCCTGACCGCCTGGCTCCGTAGTACGCGCAGACGCCGCCGGCGAAGCTCGCACCGAGCAAGCTCAGCCGACGAGCACCGGTCGCTTCACGAACGTAGTCAAGCGCCACCCTGATGTCGTTGAGGATGGTGGTGAGCGTCAGCTCCTCCTGACGACCCTCACTCTCACCGTGACCACGGAGGTCAAAGCGCAAGGACCCCAGGCCAGCCTCACCAAGCCCGCCCGCCAGTCGCGTGAAGAAGCCACCCTCCTCACGGGTGACACCACCACCGTGGACCAGGACCACAGCATGCTCGGGCTGTCGGTTGGGTGTAACGAGTGTGGCAGCCAATTGGAGGCCGTCGAGGGTGCGGAAAGTTACAGGCTTGCTCTGCACGGACACACGGGCTCCCATCAGTCGGATGCGCTGGCTCCCATACTCCCAGGACGGGAGATGCTCCAAGCAGTACCTCCTGCCACGGAACGTCATCTGTCCAGGGAACTGCAAGGCACGGCTAAACGGCTGGATATGACGGAGTCCCGTCACCACAGAAGGTGACGGGACTCCCTGATCATGCAGCACATTGTGCTGCCCCAGAGGAGTACCGGTGCTACCAGGTCTCCTTACGCGGCATCATGCATGCGACGACCGGCGCGGCTGGCCAGGCAATCGGGAAGCAGTTCAAGACCACCAACGCGATGTTCTCGACGTGCCTGACCACGGCGATCGTGGTGGGCAGGACGTACAAGGCCGCGAGGCCGACCAGCAGTCCGATCCAGAACACTGGGCTGTTCGCGAGCGGTCATGACCGGTCTTCCTCGCCAGGTGGATCACCGAGCCGTTCCCGCTGCTCGGCATCTACCTCTGCCCACGACGGGTGGTCGCGGTCCACGACCACCGGCCGGTCCTCGTCTGGGGTCGGCTCGTCGTCCTCGTCCTCTGGTGTGAGCGGGCCGTACTCGTGGCTGATGATCTCTTCGGCCTGATGGCGGGCGGCGATCAGCCGCCGTACCTTGGCCAGGTAACCCTCACCTGGCGGGTCATCACCGGCCAGCAACTCGGCCAGTTCGGCGGCAGATAGGTGCAGCGCGCACCAGTACATGGCCAGGTACGTGTCTAGGTCATCGGCTTGCTCATACCACGGTGGTCCGAACCACGGCCAAAGGAGCTGGCACCACCACGGCAGTTCGTCATACCGCTTCATGTTCATGCCGCCTCGCTCTCGGGCAGGTGGCCATTGCCGGATGCCGTGACCTCGGTGACAAGCTGGCTCACTCTGCGCCGAGACAGGCCGAACCGCTCGGCCATGGCCCGCTGGCTCAGCGGCTGCCCGGCCGCGACCGACGCCGCATAGGCCGCGCGGACCGCCTGCTCCACATCGCCCGGCACCTCTGGCACGGCTGGCACGATGGTGGCCGCGCGTGGTGCGCGAGCTCGCCTCACTTGCTGCATCGCGATCTCCACCGTGCCGATGAACGCGACTGCGGGCCAGGCCGAGATCAGCGCCCCGAGCAGCCCGGAGCGGGAGGCGATAGTGCTGGTCGCCGGTGATAAGGCGGGACGCTGGAGCGCGTGGTATGCGGAGGCGGTCCCGCTTGCTGAGGAACGGTACGCCGCTTACCGGCGGGAAGCTGGCGGGGAGGAAGAATGAAGG
>WNGL01003896.1_pt1 | contig 17977 bp, 15 predicted proteins | sample 5400591 | NCBI WGS metagenome assembly WNGL01 (sample SAMN13153377, study PRJNA577476) | soil metagenome | isolation source: 80 cm soil or saprolite under Garry oak tree replicate 1 | place: USA:California | collected 2016-06-15 | reverse complement strand
CCGGTACTTCCCCGTAGTTTGTCATAACACCACGACAGCCGCCCGCTCCGGCAATCCAGCAATGCCGCACGCCAGAACCCCTGTAAGGGCTCAACGACCAAGACCTAACCCAGTCCTTATGCGGAAAACGGGCCTAGGGTCACTCCGGACAGGCGGGGAGCAGTACCGAGACCTCCAGGCCTCCCGCGGGCGCCCTGGCGGGCGTGTATCCCGCCGCGCGCGCCGCCAGGCTCGCCCCCGCCGAGGCGCTCCGCGCGTCGTGACCGCTAGCGCCGGCCGGGGTTTGCGGGCCGGGGCCGCCGCGGCGGGGGCTCCTCGCTCAGCCGGGCAGCCAGGATCCGCCGCCTGCGCCGGGCGACCAGGGTGACCAGCGCGACCGTCAGGCAGGCGGCCGGGATGGCCAGGCCGACCTCGCCGTTGTTCAGCATCGAGACCAGCACCCCGACCAGGCTGCCGGCCACGTTCGACACCTGGTTCAGCGTCTCGGAGACCGCGAACGCCGACGACCTGATCTCCTCGCCGATCTCCCGCTGCACCGTGGAGTCGAGGGACAGCTTGGCCAGCCCGGCGGCGAGCGCGGCCGTGAACGCCACCGCGATGGCCGCCGTCAGGCTGAAGAACCAGGCGCACGCCGCCGTCACGACCGGCGCCAGGGTGAGCATGCCGAACAGGATGGCCTGCGGAGCCCGGGCGCGGACCAGCGAGCCGATCGCCATCGCGGCCAGCGCGCCGGCCGCGGCCGCGGCCACCAGGGCGCCCAGGGCGAAGTTGTGCGACACGCCGAAGTGTTCGGTGCGCAGGTAGAAGGCCAGGAAGAAGACCATGTAGCCGGAGAACGCGCGGAGCACCGCGTTGCCTCGCATCGCCTCGCCCACCACCGGGCCGACGTTGGCCAGGCCCCGCCACCGGCGGGCGCCCGTCGGCGTCCTGACCCCGTCCGGCCGGGTGGGCCCTGCTCGTGGCGGTGGGGCTCCCGGTGACAGGGCGGCGGGCTCGAACGGGATCGTGCGGCCGTCCCGGCCGCGTCCGGCGGTCCGGGCGCCGTTGCCGGAGCCGGGGGCGTATGGGCCAGGCCCGTTCGGGTAAATATCTGGCGGCGGGCCGGCCGCGGCCGGAGCCGGCGGCGTGTCCACCTGGTCGGAAAGCCGCAGCGCGAGGACCATCGCGGCGAGGTAGATCACCGTGCCCGCCCGCAGCACCCAGGCCGCCCCGGCCGAGGCCTGGATCCCCGCCGCCACCGCCCCGCCGAGCATCGAGGCGGTCAGGGTGATGAGCTGGGACCGCGCGTTGGCCGTCACCAGGGTGATCTCCGCGGGCAGCAGGCGCGGCGTGACCGACGCGCGCGCCACGCCGTACGCCTTTTGCAGCACGAGGATGCCGAACGCCGCGGGCAGCAGCGTCACCGGGCTGTTGATGGCGGCGGACATCCCCCAGCACAGCAGGCCGCGGGCCAGCAGGGTGCCGGCCAGCAGGTACTTCCGGCCCTGCTGCATCCGGTCGAGAGCCGGCCCGATGAACGGCGCGAGGACCGCGAACGGCGCCATCGTGACCAGCAGGAAGAGCACCACCCGGCCGCGGGCCTGATCCACCGACGTGCTGAAGAAGATCGTCCCGGCCAGCGACACGGCGACGAACGCGTCCCCGGCACCCCCGGCCGCGGTCAGCTCGATGAGCGTGGACAGGCCGGTCCGTCCCGCCCCCGAGGCGCCGGTCACCCGGTGCACCAGGCCGCCCGTCCTGCGGGTCGCGGTGCGGCCGGCCCGCGCGCCGGACCGGACCGCGCCGCCGGTGGCGCGGGCCGCGCCACCGGTTCGCCGCATCGCCTCGGACAGCCGCATGTAACCAGTATTCTTTGTTGTCGGCACTGCGGCGACCCGGCCCCGTGGCCGGCGCTGCGGCATCAGGCGTGATGAACGAGAATTGGTAGCCGTGAGCCCCACCCGTACCCGAACCAGGGAACCAGATCAGGCGTGCGCCGAGGCCGTTGACCTCGCGCGGGACGCCGTCGTCGCCGTCGTGGGCGCCGCCCAGGTCGGTGACCACCGCGGGGTGCAGGCGGATGGCGAGCGGATCGTCACCCACCTGTTCGACTGCACCGATCCGGCCTACACCGGCTGGCGATGGGCGGTGACCGTCACCCGGGCGCCGAGGTCCAAGGTGGTCACGGTCAGCGAGACGGTGCTGCTGCCAGGGCCGGGCGCGCTGCTCGCGCCGGACTGGGTGCCGTGGCAGGACCGGCTGCGGCCGGGGGATCTCGGCGTCGGCGACCTGCTGCCCGCGCCGCCGGACGACGAGCGGCTGGTGCCGCTGGTCGTGCTCGAAGGGGACGACGCCGTCCTCGACTGGTTCGACGGCGATCCGGACGCCGGTCCCGGGGAGCCCAGTGAACTGCCCGCGCCCGGACGGTCGCGGATGCTGTCCGCCATCGGCCGGGAGAGCGCGTCCGATCGCTGGTACACCAGCGAGCACGGCCCCAGGACGCCGCTCGCCCACGCGGCGCCCGCGCAGTGCGTCAGCTGCGGGTTCTTCGTCCCGCTGAGCGGGGAACTCGGCCGCCTCTTCGGCGCCTGCGCGAACGCGTACGCGCCGGACGACGGCCGGGTCGTGTCGGCCGACCACGGCTGCGGCGCCCACTCGGAGTCCATGGCCGACACGGTGGCCGCGCGCGCGACCGCGCCGGTCATCGACGAGTTCGGCTACGACCTGGTCGACCTGCCGGGGGTGTCGGTCGAGGAGACCGTGTTCGAGCCACTGTCCCGCGGTGCCGACTGAGCCTGGGCTGACTGATCCTGGGCTGACTGAGCTGGGGCTGACTGATCCCGGCTGGCCGCGGCCCGGGCGCGGCCGTGTTTGAGCCTGGGCACGTACCAGAGCCCGAAGAGCCCCATCGCCAGCCCGGCCGCGCAGGTCCATACCCACCAGCGCTGGCCGGCCGGCAGGCTGCCGCGGACGATGAGCAGCACCACCAGCGCCACGGCCCACCCGGCCGTGATGACCTGGATGACCCGCTGGTCGTTCGCCTCGAGCGGCGGTGGCGGGGAGGGGTGCTCCTGCTGCTCGCGGGTTGGCTTCACCCCTTCAGGCTACGAGGTCTTTAGGGTCGCGGCGGCTGCGCCTGGTCCGCCAGCGTGATGTACTTAGTGCACGCCCTAGGCCGGTCGCAGAAAGAGCACAGAGTTAGCGATGACGACAGCCACGCAGACCAGGACCGATGCCGGGCTGGCCACTGCTCTGCGGATCTCCGTGAGCAGGCTGGCGAGGCGCCTGCGGGCGCAGCGCACCGCGTCGGGCCTGACCGAGGCGGTCCTGTCCGAGACCCAGCTGGCCGCCCTGTCGGCCCTGGAAGTGCACGAGGCGATGACCCCGGGCGAGCTGGCCGAGCACGAGAAGGTGCAGCCGCCGTCGATGACCAGGGTCATCGCCGTGCTCGAGGAGCGCAACCTCGTGCTCCGCTCGCCGCACCCGACCGACCGGCGTCAGGTGATCCTCACCGTCACGGAGGAAGGACGCACGGTGGTGCAGCGGGTCAGGCGGCGTAAGGACGCGTGGCTGGCCCGCAGGCTGGCCGAGCTGACCGCGGGCGAGCGTGCCACGCTCCGGGCGGCGGTGCCGATCCTGGAGAAGCTCAGCCAGTCGACGTGACCGGCCCGGTCGTGACCGGCCCGGTCGTGACCGGCCCGGTCGTGACCGGCCCGGTCGTCGTGGGCGGAGCGCTCAGCGTCCAGCTCGCCAGCGAGGTGTACCTCGGGTGCTCGGTCGCGCCCAGGCGGCTGCGGACCAGGTGAACGCGGTCCGCCGTCCAGGTCTGCCCCTGGTAGCCGTCCAGCGTGGCGACGAGCCCGGTGACGTCCGCGGGCATGCGGCACCTGGCCAGGGTCAGGTGCGGCTGGAAGCGGCGCCCTTTGTCGGGCGGCGCCGCGCCCGCGCGGCGCGCGCCCGCGGCGACCGATTCGGCCAGCCGGGCCAGCGCCGCGCAGTCGCCGGACAGGCCGCTCCACAGCACGTTCGCCCGGGTGGCGGCCGGGAAGGCGCCGGCGCCCGCGAACGCGAGCCGCACCTGGTGATGCCGCCGGGCGGCTCGCTCCAGGCGCGGCAGCAGCCGGTCCGCGGCGGCCTCGTCGACCTGGCCGAGGAAGGCCAGGGTCACGTGCCACGCCTCCCGGTTCGTCCAGCGCAGGTCGAGTCGCCTGGCGCGGAGCGGCTCGACCAGGGCGTCGAGTTCGTCGAGCACCGCCGCGGGCGGGGCGATGGCCACAAACAGCCTCATGAGATCCCCCGAAGCGGCTTTTGACCCAGGGGGCCGCTTGATCCCCTCCCGCGTCCGGCGGGTCGTTGGGTCTAAACCGGTCCGCGGGGAGTGCGCGGGCTCGCTCAGCACGTCGGCCCGGTGAGCGTTGTCACCCATGACCCACCTCGGATCTTGTCTTGTCTGCAGGTTTATAGGCTGTCGTCGTGAACCGGCTGCCCCGATGGCTGCTCCCGGCCGTCCTCGTGCTCCTCGTGCTGGCCGTGCTGGTCGGTTCGGTCATTCATTAGCCGCTACCCCCGTCAGCTGGCGACATGCGCGGCCACGTAGTCGATGCAGGCGGTCAGTGCTTCCACGTCCGCCGGATCGACCGCGGGGAACATGCCGATGCGCAGCTGGCTACGGCCTAGTTTCCGATAGGATTCCGTGTCGACGATTCCGTTCGCCCGCAGGGCCGCCGCTATGTCGTCGGCGGCCAGCCCTCCCGTGATGTCGATGGTGCCCACGACCTGCGAGCGCTGCGCGGGATCGGCGACGAACGGGTCCGCGAAGGCCGCCTTCTCCGCCCAGGTATACAGTATGGCAGCCGACCGTGCCGTCCGGGCGGTGGTCCAGGACAGGCCGCCGTGTTCGAGCATCCATTCGACCTGGTCGGCCAGCAGGAACAGGGTCGTCACCGCGGGCGTGTTGTAGGTCTGGTCCTTGGCCGAGTTCTCCAGCGCGATCCGCAGCGACAGGAAGTCGGGGATGTACCGCCCGCTGGCGGCGATCTCGTGCACCCGCTCCGTCGCGGCCGGGGACATCAGCGCGATCCATAGCCCGCCGTCCGAACCGAGGCCCTTCTGCGGAGCGAAGTAGTACACGTCGAACTCCTCGGCCTGCACCGGCAGGCCGCCTGCGGCGCTGGTCGCGTCGACCACGACCAGCGGCCCGGGATCGGCGCCCGGGACGCGGCGCACCGGCATCGCCACGCCGGTCGAGGTCTCGTTGTGGGTCAGCGCGTAGGTATCCGCCCGCGGGTCGGGCCGCGGGTCGGGATGGGTGCCCGGAGCGGACTCCACCACGGTCGGCTCGGACAGCCACGGCGCCCGGCCGGCCAGCGCCGCGAACCGGGCCGAGAACTCCCCGAAGCTCAGGTGCTGGGAGTGCTCGCGGATCAGCCCGAACGTGGCCATCTCCCAGAACGCGCTGGTGCCGCCGTTGCCGAGCGCGACCGTGTAGTCGGCGGGCAGGCCGAACAGCTCGGCCAGCCCGCCGCGGATCCGCTGCACCAGCGACCTGACCGGCGGCTGGCGGTGCGACGTGCCGAGGTAGGCGGCTCCCGAGTCCGCGAGCGCGGCCAGCTGCTCCGGGCGGATCTTGGCCGGACCGCTGCCGAACCTGCCGTCCTTGGGCTTGAGCTGCGCCGGGATCACGAGGTTGGTCATGGCCGCATGGTACCGGCGGGTGCCGACAGCCGGGGCGGCCCCGGCGCGCAGGCGGGCGCTAACACCGGCTGGTCGAGCACCTGTTCCGCGCCGGGCACGTCGCGGACGGGCCGCGTCGGCGGCCCGATGTACCTGGCGGCCGGCCGGACCAGCCGTCCTGTGCGCTTCTGCTCCATGATGTGGGCCGCCCAGCCCGCCGTGCGGGCGCAGGTGAACATCGAGGTGAACATGTGCGCGGGGACTTCGGCGAAGTCGAGCACGATGGCCGCCCAGAACTCCACGTTGGTCTCGAGCACCCGGTCCGGGCGCCTCGCCCGCAGCTCGGCCAGGGCCGCCTTCTCCAGGGCCAGCGCGACCTCGTACCTGGGCGCGCCCAGTTCCTTGGCCGTGCGGCGGAGCACCCGGGCCCGCGGGTCTTCGGCCCGGTACACGCGGTGCCCGAACCCCATCAGCCGTTCGCCCCGGTCCAGCACCGAGGTCACGTACCCCTGGGCGTCCCCGGTCTGCTCCACCTGCTCGATCATGTGCAGGACGCGGGCGGGCGCGCCGCCGTGCAGCGGCCCGGACATCGCGCCGACCGCCCCGGACAGGGCGGCGGCCACGTCGGCTCCGGTGGACGCGATCACGCGGGCGGTGAACGTCGAGGCGTTCATGCCGTGCTCGGCCGCCGACGTCCAGTACGCGTCGACCGCCTTCACGTGCCGCGGGTCAGGCTCGCCGCGCCAGCGGATCATGAACCGCTCGGTGATCGTGGCGGCCTGGTCCACCCGGCGCTGCGGCACCATGGGCAGCCCCACGCCGCGGGCGGCCTGCGCCACGAAGGACAGCGCCATCACCGAGGCGCGGGCCAGGTCCTCGCGGGCCTGCTCGTCGGTGATGTCGAGGAGCTGCCGCAGCCCCCAGGCGGGCGCGAGCATGGCCAGGGCGCTCTGCACGTCGACCCGGATGTCGCCGGAATGGACCGGGATCGGGTAGGGCTCGGCCGGCGGCAGCCCGGGCGCGAAGGCGTTGTCGACGAGAAGGCCCCAGACGTGCCCGTAGGAGACATGGCCGACCAGTTCCTCAATGTCAACTCCGCGGTACCGGAGCGCCCCGCCCTCTTTGTCTGGCTCGGCGATTTCCGTCTCGAAGGCGATGACGCCTTCAAGGCCTGGCTTGAAGTCCGACATCGGTGTTTCCTGCCTCTTTCTCTTCGGAGTGCTCTTGGATCTCGCAAGACGCCTTTCCGGGCGGAAACCTGGCCGCGAAGGCGGGTTTCCGGCGGTTCCCATTCAACCCCCCTGACCAGGGTTGCGGTAGCCGTAACAGGTGTGAGGATCATTACCAGCAGCGTCGCCGGCGGTAAGCGCGTGGCCGGGCTGGCGCCCCGTGGCGCCGGACTCACCGCCGTGACGCGGGTTGCGACAGGTGATCGAGGTGTGCCGATCATTGGTCATGAACGCTACACGGAGTGCGCCCGCGGCCCGGGTGTTGTCCGAGGACCTCGTGGCCGCTGACCCGATGACGCAGTTTGCCCGGTGGATGGCCGACGCCGAGGCGGCCGGCCTGACCGAGCCGACCGCCATGGTGCTGGCCACCGTCTCCGGCGACGGCCACGTCCGGGGCCGGACGGTGCTGCTGAAGGACCATGGCCAGGAGGGATTCAGCTTCTACACCAACCGGACCTCCCGCAAGGGCCGGGACCTGGCGGCGAACCCGCGGGCCTGCGTGACCTTTCCCTGGTACGGCATCGAGCGCCAGGTGATCGCCGAGGGCAGGGTGCGCGCCCTGTCCCAGGCGGAAAGCGAGCCGTATTTCCGGTCCCGGCCGCGCGGCTCGCAGATCGGCGCGTGGGCGAGCAGGCAGTCCAGTGTCATACCGTCACGGGCCGTGCTCGATGACCGGGTCGCCGACCTGGAGCGGCGGTGGCCGGAACCGCAGCAGGTGCCGATGCCCGACTTCTGGGGCGGCTACGTGCTCGAACCCGAGGTGGTCGAATTCTGGCAGGCGGGCCAGTACCGCCTGCACGACCGGCTGCGCTACCGGGACCAGGCCGGGGGCTGGATCCTCGAGCGGCTCGCTCCTTAGATCTCCCGCGCCCCACGTACCCAGTCGGCTCCTGGGCATAGCATCACAAGCAGGAGGATGAGGAGTTGACAGCCCAGGGGCTCATTGACACCACGGAGATGTACCTCCGTACCATCTTCGAACTCGAAGAGGAGGGCGTCGTCCCGCTGCGGGCGCGCATCGCCGAGCGGCTGACGCAGAGCGGCCCGACGGTCAGCCAGACGGTGGCCAGGATGGAGCGGGACGGGCTCCTGCACGTCGCCGGGGACAGGCAGCTTTCGCTGAGCGACGTCGGCCGGACGCTCGCCACCCGGGTGATGCGCAAGCACAGGCTGGCGGAGTGCCTGCTGGTCGGCGTCATCAAGCTGCCGTGGGAGGAAGTTCACATCGAGGCGTGCCGCTGGGAGCACGTGATCTCGGAGAGCGTGGAGCGCCGCCTGCTCGAGCTGCTCGGCTACCCGGTTCGGTGCCCGCACGGCAATCTCATTCCTGGCCTGGCCGAACTCGGGCTGCCCGAGGAGGCGCTCGACCGCATGCACGCCGCCACGAATGAGACGGGTGATGCGATGACAAAGGTCGCATCTGCGGATGATACGCGGGTGGTCATCCGGCGAATTGGCGAGCAAATTCAGAGTGATCTTGTTTTGATGCTTAAACTCAAGCGCGTCGGGATACAACCCGGACGCGAGGTGATTCTCATGGCAGCCGACGACGCGGTCCGCGTGACAGCGGGCGACTCGATGGACACCACCCCGACTGAGCTTCCTAGTCAGATCGCCGCGCACATTTTCGTGTCCATTAGCAGCCGGTATCACGCGGCGGCCGGAGCGTGATCATATCAATCGGCAACGCTGCCTGGGTCGGGGAGCGCGGGCGTGACGGGCTGGGGTGAGGCGGCTTTCGACGCGTATCTCCCCGCGGACATGGTCCTGAGCCAGGCCGACATCGCGGTCGTGGTCACCGACCGGCTGAGCAACCTCCTGTACGTCAACGAGTTCGCGGCGAGGCTGTTCCGGGTCTCCGGTGACGTGGCGCGGCTGGCGGGCTGCCCGGTGCTGTCCCTGGGCCTGTTCGCCGACGACGACGGGCGCACGACCGGCGACCTGGCCGGGCAGGTGCTGCGCGGCCGGTCCTGGGAGGGGACGTTCGAGAGCGGGCGCGGCGACGGGTCGCGCATGCTGATCCGGGCCCTGGCCGTGCCGCTGCGCCACCCCGGCGGTGACATCGACGGGATGGTGATCCTGGCCCGGGAGGCCAGCAAGCGCGACGGGCAGGGGCAGCGGGACCGGATCGCCCTGCTCGAGCGGGTGGGCGAGCGGCTGGCCGGCTCGCTGGAGATCGGCACCACGCTCAAGCACGTGGCCGAGATCTTGGTACCGCAGTTCGCCGATCACTGCTTCATCGACCTGTACCAGGGCGACCAGCTCGTCCGCCGGGCCATGCGGCACGCCAGTGACTGGGTGCCGCCGCCGGGCACCTGGGCCCAGGTAGGCGAGCAGATCCACTACCCGGACGGTCACTTCTGCCAGCAGGCGATGGCGCGCCTCGACACGATCGCGATCAACGACCTGGACAGCGAGTACTACCCCGCGCCGAGCCCGGAGAGCATGGCGGCCGCGCACGAGGCCGGGCTCACGTCGGTGATCGCCGCGCCGCTCTACGCCAGGGGCGAGCTGCTCGGCGTGATGAGCCTGGCCCTGTCCAGGCTCACCGAACGCGACGAACGCCACTACGACACGCCTGACCGCGACCTCATCGGCGCCATCGCCAGCCGGGTGGCCATCGCGATCGACAACGCGATGCTGTTCGAGACCGAGCGGCAGACGGCGCTGGCGTTCCAGAAGAGCCTGCTGCCGCAGGCGATCCCGGTCCTGGACGGCCTCCAGGTCGCCTGCCGGTACGTGCCGGCCAAGCCGCTGGAGGCGCAGGGCCAGGGGATCCAGACGCAGGTAGGCGGCGACTGGTACGACATCATCCCGCTGGCCGCCGGGCGGGTGGGCATCGTCATCGGCGACGTCGAGGGCCGCGGCGCGCGGGCGGCAGCGATCATGGGCCAGCTGCGGGCCGCGCTGCGCGCCTTCGCCCAGGACGAGAAGTCGCCGGCCGACATCATGCGCAAGCTCGACGACTGGTGCCGCGCACTGGCCCCGGCCAGCGAGAACGGGCTGGCCGCCGGGGATCCGCCCACCGCGAGCTGCATCTACGTGATCTACGACGCGTGGTCCAGGGAACTGACCTTCGCCAATGCGGGCCACGACGCCCCGCTGCTGGTCAGCGCCGGGCAGGTGCGGCAGCTCGAGTTCATGTACAAGGGCGTCCTGCTCGGCGTGCGCGGCAAGGGCATCAGGGGGCTGCCCACGTACAAGGAGCAGACGATCCCGATGCCGCCCGGGGCGATCCTGGTGTTCTTCACCGACGGCCTGACCGACCGGCGGACCCGCGCGGACGGCTCGGGCCACTACTCGGAGGCCGAGGCGGTGGAGATGCTGCAGCGCGCGGTCCGCGCGGCCGCGGCGGGCGGGGACGCCGACGCGGTGGCCACGGCGGCCGAGTGCGCGGTGCCCGGCGACATCGACGACGACATGGCCATCCTGGTGGTGAAGTCCTCGCCGTCCGAGCTCGCCTCGACCGAGCGGACGTTCCCGGCCGAGCCGATCATGGTCTCCGAGGCGCGGAGGCTGGCCGCCTATACGTTCCGCACCTGGGGCATGGATCCCGGGCAGGCCGACCTGGCGTGCCTGCTGGTCTCCGAGGTGGTCACCAACGCCGTCCTGCACGCCTCGGTCACGCCGAGCCCCGGCCGCGACCTGGACTTCGACATGGAGCCGCTGATCATGCCCGCACCGGTCGGCGTGCCCGCCGGCCCCGCGCCGTCCGGCCGCCCGCCGGCCGCGGCCAGGAAGGGTGCCGTGCCGGTCCAGAAGACCGCCGAGGCACCGGATCGGGGAGGCATTCGCTCCTGGCCGGACGACGCGCCTGTGCCGGCGCTGCAGGTTCCGCCCAGGGAGTTCACGCTGCGGCTGCGGCGCGGCGCGACCTCGGTGTGGGTGGAGGTCTTCGATCCCGACCTCAGGCTCCCCCGGATCCGCACCGCGGCCGAGACGGACGAAGGCGGCCGCGGCCTCTACCTGGTCGAGCAGCTCGCCACCCGGTGGGGGTCCAGGCCGACGCCGGAGGGCAAGGCCGTCTGGTTCGAGATGCCGCGCAGCGGCGGGCTCACCTAGCCGCCCGCTGTCCCCGGGTGTGCGCGCGTCAGCGTTCGCCGCGTCAGTGGCCGGTGTGCACCGACCACATCAGGAGCAGCACCAGGCCGACGATGACGATCGGCCCCAGCCAGTGCTTTCCCGACACGGGTAGCTTCATCTTGCCGCGCAGCCGCGTCCATCCGAACGCGATGATCGCGCAGATGAACACCAGCAAGATGAGTCCGGTCATAGCCGCCTCCCGAACCTGCGGTTTTGCGAACCCGTTTCCGAGACTACGGCATTCGGTCCCCGGGCGCGAGACGAGGTACCGTGAGCTTCGGGAGCGAAAGCCGCAAACGGGTCAGCCCCGACGGGGCCAGGCCCGGGAGCTCGCAGACGGAGGCCGTGATGGCGGAAGCGTTCATAGCCGGTGCGGTGCGCACCGCGATCGGCAGGCGGAACGGATCCCTGGCCGGTGTTCACCCGGTCGATCTCGGCGCGCACGCCCTGCGCGCGCTGGTGGACCGGACCGGGATCGACCCCGCCGCGGTCGACGACGTGATCATGGGGTGCGTCTCGCAGATCGGCCCGCAGACATTCGACATCGCCAGGAACGCCTGGCTGTCGGCGGGGCTGCCGGAGAGCGTGCCCGGCGTCACCGTCGACAGGCAGTGCGGCTCCTCCCAGCAGGCGGTCCACTTCGCCGCCCAGGGGGTGATGTCCGGCACGCAGGACCTCGTCGTCGCGGCGGGCGTGGAGAGCATGAGCATCGTCACCATGGGCTCGACCGTCACCTTGCCGTTGAAGGCGGGCATGCCGGCTCCGTGGGGCCACGGCTGGCGGGACCGCTACGGTGACCAGGAGATCTCCCAGTTCCGCGGCGCCCAGATGATCTGCGAGCAGTGGGGCATCAAGCGGAGCCAGCTCGAGGAGTTCGCCCTGGAGAGCCACCAGCGGGCGGTCCGGGCCATCGACGAGGGGCGGTTCGAGTCCCAGATCGCGCCGCTGGACGGCGTCGGCACGGACGAGGGCCCCCGCCGGGACACGTCACTGGAAAAGATGGCCGGGCTCGCGCCGCTGCGCCCGGACTGGGAGATCACGGCCGCGGTCGCCTCCCAGATCTCCGACGGGGCCGCCGCCCTGCTGATCGCCTCCGAGGCGGCGCTGGAGCGGCACGGCCTGACCCCGCTGGCCCGGGTGGACACGCTGGCCGTGGTGGGCTCTGACCCGGTGGTGATGCTGACCGGCCCGATCGAGGCGACCAGGAAGGCCCTGGCCCGGGCTGGGATGAAGGTCGGGGACATCGACGTGTTCGAGGTCAACGAGGCGTTCGCGCCGGTCCTGCTGGCCTGGTCCGAGGACACGGGCGCGTCGCTCGACCGGACCAACCCGAACGGCGGGGCCATCGCGCTCGGGCATCCGCTCGGGGCGACCGGGGCGATCCTGATGACCAAGCTCGTCTACGAACTCCAGCGCAGCGGAGGCCGGTTCGGCCTGCAGAGCATGTGCGAGGGCGGCGGCCAGGCCAACGCCACGATCGTCGAGCGGGTCTAACCGCCCCGGGGCCTCCGGGTTCCAATCCGTGTCCCGGTTGCGGGCCTGGTCCGGGTTCCGCAGCGTGTAGCCCACGCCGCGGCGGGTGTGGATCAGCGGCGGCCCCAGCCGGTGGAGCTTGCGCCGCAGGTAGCTGACGTAGGTCTCCACCACCTGGGACTGGCCGGTGTAGCCCTGGCCCCACACCTGCTGGAGCAGCTGGGTCTTGGTCAGCGCGCTGCCCTGGTGGCGCAGCAGGAAGGCCAGCAGCCGGAATTCGGTCGGGGACAGGTCGACCAGCGTTCCGGCCCGGTGCACCGTCCACCGGGACTCGTCGAGCACGAGGTCCCCGCAGCGCAGCAGGCGCGGCTCGCCGTCATGGACGGGATCGGGGGCGTATGCCGGGCCAACCGGGTGCCGCCGGCGCACCCGCGGGGACCGCGGGTGCGCCGGCGAACCGGGTGCCGCTACCGGCTGGCCGACTGGACTCACCAGTGGGTCGCCACCGCGGTCGGCGTGACCGCAGGCGTCGCGCCGGCCGCCGGGGTGAAGGCGCGGCCGCCGACGACGGCGGTGCTCAGCGGGGTGAACAGGACCAGCTGGGCGTGCAGCGTCCAGTGCGAGCGCGTGCCGACAACCAGAGCCAGGTCACCGCGGGCCAGCGCGTTCGTGGCCTGCCATGCGCTCTGGGTGAACGTGACGGGGTTCCACGTCGGCATGGTCGCCGTCGGGGTGGTCGCCGTCTGCGACACGGTCGCCGTGTTCCTGGTCACCGTGACGGTCACGGTGAGATCGGTGTTGGCCACCTGGACCGTCACCGTCTGCGCCGCCGGGGTCGGCGTCAGCAGGGCCGCGGCCGTGGTCGGGCTGCCGGCCATCAGCGTGGTCGCCGGGATCATGTTGCCCGAGGCCATGGCCTGCTGCGTCGCGCTCGTGCTCGCGGTCATCGCCTGCGTGCCCGCCGCCGTGTTCGAGACGTTCTGGAACTTGGTGGCGCCGGACAGCAGCCACAGGTGCAGCGAGCCGTTGGCCGACTGCAGGATCAGGAACCTCTTCGTGGCCAGGATCACGATCCCGCGCTGCGCGGCGACCATCGAGCCCTTGTGCATGGTCTGGCTGAACTGCCTGGCCTGGGTCAGCTGGGCGAGCGCGGCGTAGGAATTCAGCCGGGATCCGTTCCAGTTGCTCATGGCCGAGCTGATGGCCGTGCCCTCGTTGCCGAAGCGCGACGAGTAGGCGGCCGACGTGGCCGCGGGCGCGGCTCCGTGGTTCGTGGCGATGACCGCCGCCGCGGCCACCGCGCCGCCGGCTAGTACCGCGGTCGCGATGCCGACCCGGGTCTTCACGGGGCTCTTCCCGTACCGCCGATCGCGGGCCCTCATGGATGCCTCCTTCTTCCGTGGACGCTTCTTCCGTGGACGCCGCGCCCGCTTCGCGTGTCCGGGTAAGACTGTTCAGTGCTGGGGGATGCTTGGGAGCCGACGCACGGCTCGTTCGTATCCATGGGTTCGAGAGTGCCCCGCCCGACCGCGGCCGGGCCCGGAATCAGGGCTCTCGTAAGCAGTACGTTCGTGAGTTCACATGCTGGCGGGCGGCCAGGAGGGGCGGCCCGGCGGCCCGCGGCGGAGTTCAGCTCTCGGTTACATCCGCTCGGGAACAGGCACCCCGAGCAGGGCAAGGCCCTTGGTCAGGACGTCAAGGGTGAGCGCGCAGAGCGCGAGCCTGCTGACCCGCAGTGACTGTGGCTCCGCCTTGAGTACCGGGCACTCCTCGTAGAACGTGGTGAACAGGCTGGCCACCTCGAACAGGTAGGCGCACAGCCGGTGCGGCTCCGCGGTCTCGCCCATCTGGGTCACCATCGTGCCGAACCCGAGCAGCCGCAGCGCCAGCGCCCGCTCCGGGCCCGCGGTGATCGCGACGCCCGCCGCGCGGGCGGCGGCCTCGGCCCCGGCGGTACCGGCTTCGGTGCCTGCGTCGGCCCGGCGGAAGATCGACCGGATCCGTGCGGTCGCGTACTGCAGGTACGGGCCGGTGTTGCCGCGGAACGAGATCATCCGGTCCCAGTCGAACAGGTAGGCGCTCTCCCGGGCGGTCGACAGGTCGGCGTATTTGACCGCGCCGATGCCGACCGCCTCGGCCACCGCCGCCAGCTCGGCCTCCTCGAAGCGGGACGCCGCGTCCAGCTCGTCCAGGATGCCGCGGGCCCGGCCGACGCCCTCCTGGAGGAGGCCGCTGAGCTTGGGCGTCTCGCCTTCCCTGGTCCTGATCCGGTTGCCGTCCTGGCCGAGCACCATGCCGACCTGGGCGTGCTCGAAGCTGGCGCCGTCCGGAATCCAGCCAGCCTCACGGGCCACCGCGAAGACCATCTGGAAGTGCAGGGCCTGCTCGGAGCCGACCACGTAGATCGACCGGTCGGCGCTGAGCTTGTCCACCCGGTAGCGGACCGCGGCCAGGTCGGTCGAGGCGTAGTTGTAACCGCCGTCGCTCTTGCGGATGATGAGCGGCAGCGGCCTGCCCTCGCGGCCCGTGAAGCCCGCCGGGAACGCGCACAGCGCGCCCTCGCTCTGGGTCGCGATGCCCCTCTCCTCCAGCTCGCCGACCGTGTCCGCGAGCAGGTCGTTGTAGAAGCTCTCGCCGCGGATGTCGTCGTCGGTCAGGCTCACGCCGAGCCGGGCGTAGACCTGGTGCAGGTACCCCCGGGAGATGTCGACCAGCCGCTGCCAGATGGCCAGCGTGTCCGGGTCCCCGGCCTGCAGCCGCACCAGGCGGCTGCGCGCGCGCTCGGTGAACGCCGGGTCGGTGTCGAACTTGCGCCTGGCCGCCCGGTAGAAGGCGTTCGGGTCGGTGGTCAGCAGCTCCGCCTCGGCGGAGTCGGCGCCCACGTCGAGCAGGTGCTCGATGAGCATGCCGAACGGGGTACCCCAGTCGCCGACGTGGTTGTCCCTGATCACCCGGTGCCCGGCGAACTCGAGTACGCGCGCGATGGCGTCGCCGACGATGGTCGTGCGCAAGTGCCCGACGTGCATCTCCTTGGCCACGTTCGGCGAGGAGTACTCCACCACCACCGTCTGGGGGATGGCCGCGAGCGCGAGCCCGAGCCTGGGGTCGCTGAGCATCTGCGAGGCCTGGGCGGCGATCCAGTCGTCGCGCAGGGTGAAGTTGATGAAGCCGGGCCCGCTGACCTCGGGCTCGGCGCACATGTCCGTCACGTGCAGCCGGGCGGTCAGTTCGCTGGCCACCTGCCGCGGCGGCCGGCCGAGCCGCTTGCCGAGCGGCAGCGCCACGTTGGCCTGGAAATCGGCGAACGAGGAGGGCCGGATCAGCGGGTCCGCGTCGCCGTACTCCGGGCCGAACGACGCGACGATGGCGTCGTGCACCCGCTGCGCGAGAACCTGCTGTGGATCGGCCATGACCTAAGCCTATAGGCGGAGGCGCAGGCTCTGGCCCGGCCCGGACGCGCTAACGGGCGGCGGAGGAAGTGGCCGGCGCGGCCGGGGGACCGGCCGGGGCTCATCCGGTGGGTGATCTTCTCGGTGATCTCGCCGCGGGCCAGGTCGGCCGCGAGCAGGCACGCGGAGGTGACGGCCCGGGCGGTGCTGGCGCCGTGGGCGATCACCACGGTTCCGCCCAGGCCGAGCAGGACGGCTCCTCCGTAGCTCTCCGCGTCGAGCCGCGCGGCCAGCTCGCGCAGCCCGCGGCGCTGCAGGAACGCGCCGACCCTGGCGGTCCGGGTGGCGGTCACGGCGCCGCGCAGCTCGGCCGTGGCGAACCGGATCGAGCCCTCCAGCGTCTTCAGCGCGACGTTGCCGGTGAAGCCGTCGGTCACGATCACGTCGAGCTCACCGGCCAGCAGGTCGCCGCCCTCCACGTTGCCCGCGAAGCTCAGCGGGAGCGCGCCGTGCGGAGGGTCGCCGGCCAGCAGCTCGTGGGCGCGCCTGGTGAACTTGTTCCCCTTGCCCGGCTCGGCCCCTATCGTCAGCAATCCCACCCGGGGAGCGGGCACGCCGAGCGCGGTCTGCGCGTAGGCCACGCCGAGCTGGCCGAACTGGACCAGCATCTCGGGCTTGGGATCGGCGGTCGCGCCGACGTCGATGAGCACGGTGCGCCCCGGCCTGGTCGGCAGCACGACGGCGAGCCCGGGCCGCGGCACGCCCGGCAGCGACCGCAGCCGCAGCCGCGCCGTGGCCACGATCCCGCCGGTGGGGCCGGCGGACACCACGGCGGCCGCGTCGCCGCGCCGGACCAGCTGGCAGGCCACCGCGACGCTCGACCGGGGCCGGCGCAGGCTGGCCAGCGCGCCCTCGTCCATGGCCAGGTTGTCCTCGGCCGGCACGACCTGGATCTCGTGCACGGCGCCCATCCCGCCGAGCACCTGGCGCAGCCGCGCCGCCGGGCCGGTCAGCAGGACCCGGATGCCGTGCTCGCGCTGAGCCGCGAGCGCCCCTGCGATGATCTCGCCGGGAGCGTGGTCCCCGCCCATCGCGTCGACCGCGATCACCGGGCGGACCCCGGTCGACGGGCGGACCCCGGCCGACGGGCGGACCCCGGCCGACGGGCGGACCCCGGCCGACGGGCGGACCCCGGCCGACGGGCGGACCCCGGCCGACGGGCCGGCGGCGATGGCCGAGCCCGAGGCGCCGCGTCCGGGGCGCGGTGGACCGTCCGCCGGGCTCCCGGCCTCGTCCGTTCGGTAGTAATCCCTGGCCCCTCCCGGTTCGGCGGGGCCCGCGGCGTCTGCGGCACGCCTGGACCCCCCGCCCTGGCCGTCCCGGGCCGGGGCGCGTCGCTCCGGGCCGTCCGACGGCGCGCTCAGCGGCTCATCCTTCGTGTGTCCTTCAGCCAGGGGTGCCGGTGTGGTCGGCCCCATTATGGCCCTGACGAGTAGTTCGGCCTGGCGTGGCCCCCGGCCGGCACCCTGGCCCACGGCCTCGGCCAAGGCCCCCCGGGGCGCGACGAATTTTAACGCTAAAACGCACAGAATGGTGCGCGAACCAAATCTAAGGGTCTTGGGAAGTTGCTGTGATCCCGCCGAATACTTCCTGCGAAACATGGTAATTGTCTTTGCGGCGGAAAGGCGGAAGGAGAATCGGAACTACCGAGGCTGCCGGAGCGTAAACAAACGTGGGGGCAGTTATGGTCACGCGTCACCAGGGGAACGCGGCCAGGCGGGGGAACCGCTGGGGAGCGGGTGTCTTTGGGCTATTTTCGCGCGTTTACGCGGGACATCAGCCGCGGCGCGCCAAACGGAGGGAGAAAGTGGCGTGACGGACATCCAGCAGGTCATACCGTCGGCACGGTCGGCGGGTCGCGGGTTCCGCGCCTACACGGCGAAGCACCTGGACCTGCTCGTGCAGCGGGCGGGCCTGTCACCCGACGAGCGGCTGGCGGTGCGGGCGGTGGCGACCGTGCTCCCGTTCCGGACCAACTCGTACGTGGTGGAGCACCTGATCGACTGGGACGCGGCCCCCGACGACCCGATCTACCGGCTCGTCTTCCCCCAGCCGGACATGCTGCCCGCGGCAGACGTGCGGCGGCTCGCG
>WNGL01003894.1_pt1 | contig 17977 bp, 11 predicted proteins | sample 5400591 | NCBI WGS metagenome assembly WNGL01 (sample SAMN13153377, study PRJNA577476) | soil metagenome | isolation source: 80 cm soil or saprolite under Garry oak tree replicate 1 | place: USA:California | collected 2016-06-15 | reverse complement strand
GCCCGCTTCATCGTCGGACGTTGCCGCTGCGAGCGGCTCGTTCTGCGTGCCAGGCGCCGGCGTCCAGGACGCCATCGCCAAGCCGCCGAGCAACGGCTGCGCCAGAACGGGCAAGATCGAGAGCACGAGCGCAGGCCCCTTCGCCGCCTTCGCCTCGATCTTGCGCGCCTGTGCGCGTGATCACCAGTCTGGCGGCATTGCCTGGTGGCCACCGGCAACGTTAGGATTCGCGTTGATGCTCGCGCTCTCCGACACCGCCTTGGCCTACATCGCCGATCGCCGCCACGGCATTGCCGCCGAACGCGCGCGGACCGTGACTTGAGCGCTTGGCCAAGAGGATCGAAGCAACTTGGGAATCCCGAAGTTGAGCGACGCCGATGGTGACCCGCGGCACGGAAGGTGCGGGCGGCCCGGCTATCTAGCGAGGCCGTCATATCCCGCCGGATACGAACGCGTTGTCCCGCCACGCCGAGCTACAAGCCCGCTATCGTCGACATCAGCGCAATGGGCTTTTGAGCCTTCGTATCCTCGTCGACCGCGAGGTATTGCCGCCAGAGAACCCCCCGTCCTCGTACTTGGCTCGTAGCATGCTCCATCCGGCGTGCGCTTGGCTGCGAATATAGGCTTGTGAGGCGTCATATTGGGCGTCGAGCGAGTTGAAGTCCTGCTCGAGTCCTTGGTCGGTCGAGACGCGGGTATAGATCGCGCAACGAACGGGCTTGGCTGATCCCCTCTTCATGGTGAGGAGCCTTTCGATGGCTTGTCTCGGAGGCCGAAGAATTTTGGCCCACTCCAGCGGGTGCCCGTGATCGCGAAGGCAACCTTCGAGAGGCTCGGATAGGTTTTGCCGTTCCAGGCAAAGCCATCCGCGATGACAGCGACCCGCTGCATCTGTCCGTTCCATTCGCGCACCAGTATCGTGCCCGGGTGGAGTTCCGTGGCACGTCGGCCGAAGGCCACTGCCCGGTGTCCTGCTTTCTCGGGCGACTCTGAGCGATCGAGCAAACGCTGACTTTCGCCATCAGGGTCGCCTAAATGGTCGGCTTGGAGCCGATACGCCAGAACGCGAAACAGCAGATGGCGGGGCAGGTGAGGGTGCGGTCGTCGCCCGAAGCACTACGCCAGCAAGGAAGCCGCGCACCGAATGTTGCTGCCAACCCGTGGCTTTCATCATCGCTGCAATTGTTGCCCCCGCGGGTGATTGCAGCATCGCAATGACGCGGGATTGCTTCGAGCCCGGCTCGCCTTTCTTCAGGCGAGGGGGGATCGGGGATTGCCAGCGGCGACGGCTTTGCGGCAGCCGCTCCCGTCTGTGCTGGCTGATGTGATCGCTTCTTTGCAGACTTGGACATGAGATCCTCCGTTCGGTTGATGACGGCGTCACGCCGCACCACCGAAGCCCCACCTCGGCCACCAAGCCGGCGGGGCAGGATCTCGGAGCGCGATTGGTGCGCCCGGAATTGGCGACAGTACGGCTCCAACCGCGGGCGAATACCAGTCCTTTCTGGATAATGTTATTGCTCAGTTTGGGCGCGCTGGAGCATGGAATGATCAAATCGGGCGGAACCGCCGGGCACACCGGTTCCTTCATTCCGGATAGGGGAAACGAGCGACTCATTCCGCCTTGACGTTCGCTGTTTTGATGATCGGCCACCACTTCTCAATCTCGGCCTTGTGAAAGACGCCGAGTGCTTCCGGCGTCTGTTGCTCGCGCGGCGGAAGCTCCATGCCTAGATCGGCAAAGCGCTAACGCACCGCCGGATCGGCCGACGCATCCACGACCGCGACATTGAGGTTGCCGATGACGGTCTTCGGTGTGCCCTTGGGGACAAAAAGGGCATGCCACCGACGTATAGAAGCCCGGCAATCCTGCCTCGTCCACGGTCGGGACATCGGGCGCCGCTGCCAAACGGCTCTTGGCCGTGACGCCATAGGCCTTGACGTTGCCGGCACGCACCTGCGTCAGAGAATTGGCTGCTAGGTCGATCATCATATCGATCTGCCCGGCCAGCAAATCCTGCATCGCCAAGTTGACGCCGCGATAAGGCACGAGCTGAAAGCGCGTGCCCGTTTCTTGTTGGAAGCATTTCGATACAAGGTGAAGATCGATCTATTCACGCGATATTCTGATGGTGGTTTCTGCCGATGAAACGTTACAGGCCTTCTATCGCTGCACGTGCCGGGGCCGACGCTCGTCGTCCAGGGCGACGTACGTGAAATTACCTTCGGTCACCAAGAAACGGCTCGTTTGATTTCGCCGGATCACCCAGGCCTCGACATGAATTCTAATTGAAGTCGTGCCCACTCGTATGAGATCAGTATAGATGCACATGACGTCTCCAACGTAGACCGGCTTGCGGAATGTCATCGCGTCGACCGCGACCGTAGCTGTTCGAGATTTCGCAATATTTGCTGCAACGATGCCGCCCGCAATATCCATTTGCCCGAGCAACCAACCGCCGAAAATATCTCCGTACTGATTGGTATCCGCTGGCATAGCGAGGGTGCGGATCGAAAGCGTGCCGCGCGGTTCGGACTGCGCCGCGTCCAGACGGATATCTCGTGCCGCTTCTGTCATGGAACCTCCTATTCCGCTTTTCCAGCTACGGTGTAGCGGGCAGCTCGGCAGTGCTGACTACCGTGCCAACAGGATCGGCACGCCGATTGCCAACAGTGCTCCAAGGAAGATGAAGCCGAAGATCGTGGCAAGCCGCCAGAAGTCCGCCGATGGCAGATAGCCGCTCTCGTAGTAGGCAAGTCCGGGCCCAGTCGCGTAGGGGGTGATCACGCCCATGATGCCGGTTGTCAATGCGAGAGCCAAAGCGAGCTTGTCCGCCGGGACACCGGGTATACCGAGGCCGACCGCCAGCATCACCGGCATCATGGCGCTCGTGTGGGCCGTGAGGCTCGCGAACATATAATGGGAACAAAAGTACACGGTCACGAGCGCGATGATTGTGAACGTCGGCGATAGTCCGCCCATGTGGGCCGCGACGCCATCGGCAAACCATTTGACGAAGCCCGTGCGCGAGAGGCCACCGGCGAGCGTCACCAACGTCGCGAGAAGCGTGAGCGTGGTCCAGGCGGTATGATTGCCAGCCATCTCTTTCCAGGAGACGACGCGCATGATCAACATGAGTGAAATGACGATGAGCGCAGCGGTCGTGGCTTCGACGTAAGCCCCTCCGAACATCCACAGCGTTATGGCAAGCAGAACCAGAGCAGAAAGAATGCGCTCTCGACCCGAAAGGGGCCCCATCTTCTGCAGCTCTTCGGCCGCCCAGGCGGGAACCTCGTGGCCACCCTTGGTTTGCGGCGGATAAAAAACATAAGTCAGGATCGGCAGCAGCAGCAGGAGGGGCAACGCGAACGGCGCTGATGCCAGCATCCATTGGAGATAGGTGATCTCAACTCCAGCGATTTTTCTGATGAATTCGAGCGCAAGGAAGTTCGGCGCGCAGGCGGTCATGAACAGTGTGCTGGTCACGCAGCCAGCGGCAAATGTCACCCACATGATGTAACCGCCGATCTTGCGGGCCGAAGGCTGGTTCGGCATGGAGCCATAGAGCGGCGGCAGATTGGCCACCACGGGATAGATCGTTCCGGCGCTGCGAGCGGTATTCGAAGGCGTAACAGGAGCCAATATCGCGTCGGTCAGTGTTGTGGCATAGCCGAGCGAGAGCGTGTTGCGCCCCATGACTTTGACCATCACGAGCGCAATGCGGTGGCCAAGGCCGGTCTTCTCGTAGCCGAGCGCAAACATAAAGGCGCCAAACACGAGCCACACCGTGCTAGAGGAAAAGCCGGAAAGCGCCCATCTGAGCGCCTCCTCCGCTTCTTTGAAGTCGGGCTTGGCTATCTCCGTCGGACTGAACAGTACCCACGGGGAGAGTACGGTGACGGTTGTTACGCCGATCACGCCGATGGCCGGGCTCGGCAGCGGCTCCACCACGAGCGCGGCGATCACTCCAGCAAAAATCGCAAAATAGTACCATGCATACAGCGCGAGGCCGGCCGGAGCGGGTGACAAGGCGATGGCCGCGACGATCGCGAGCGGCAAGATCGCCCGCCAGTAAGAATGGCCTTCTTCAACTGCGCTCGCGTGACCGACTTTCGAAACCTCCACGTTCATCTGTCATCCTCCCCAATCCGAAGGCTTCTTTTGAACGTTGGCTTTTCGCGTTCCGAGCCTTGGCTGGTCCTTTTGTATTCGCGAGCCGGTCGATGGTCGGGCCGGAACCCGGTGCCTCTCGAGCCTGACGGCGCCCGCCACCCCACCCGACCGCCACGATCAAACTACGAACGCACACTGTTCCTGGGGCGTCCGCGTATCCATGTTCCGCCCGCGATTAAGATGGTCGTCGATCTCTGCAGCAGCGCCGATCATGCGGCCGTACAGGAACACGTTGAACGCAGCCGTCTCGAGATCTTTCTCGGTCAGCGCGCCGGATCGATAGTCCTTCCAGAGAACCGCAAGCAGCAGGGCCGCGATCACCGCATCGACGTTGACGCAGAACACGTACCGCGTCGCGCCGGTGTCGTAGAGTGCCTGCACGAGCTCACGGTAGAAGGCGTGGAAGACGTTGTAGTCGCCACGTTTTTCCATGAACTCGGCGATGAAGCGTTCGCGGGGGTCGTAGTTGACCGGCTTACCCTTGAAAATCGGGTGATGGACTCCCGGCAGCGCACGCGGCCCATCCAGGCCGGTTTCCTTCGATTGAAACTTTTCTTCCTTGTAGGTCTCGGCAAATCTTGTCGCCATCGCCCGGAGATCAAGTCCGTGATTGCGATCGGCCGGGTCCTTGAGGCCGGCGTCCTTGAACCGCTCCAACAAGAAAGCCATGCCCTCGAAGCCGTTGCCGCCATGGCTGTAACCGCTGTGGGTTAGAAATCCGACCATGGCCTTGTTGATCTGTATCCGGCTTGGCGTCTGTGGCCCATCGGCCGCAACCGCACCCTTGGCGCCCTGCGCCGAGATCGAACCCGGACCGTTGGAGATGAGAAGGCCGATCAAGATCTGGAGCGGCCTTGCCTCGGTCTCAGTTGGTTTCTTGCCGGTCAAGGCCAGGAACAGAACGTCAGCCATGCTCCAACGACTAAATCGTTCCTCGCGCGAGATGCCGCAAAGGCTGCCGGGCTTGTGATGCTTGCCGGGAATAGAAGCGCCTATCATCACGCCATAGAGACGGAGATACCACGGGAGCGTTTCCGCCGTGACACGCGAAATGCGCTTGCGCATCAACGGACCCCACGCGATGGTCGTCGAGATCGCTGCCAGGATCGCATCGCGCGATGGACGTGCCCCGAGAGAGTCGAGGAATTTCAAGAACAGCGACTTGCCGCCGCGATCGCGAACGGCCTTGAGCATCGCCTCGGGACGAGGATCGCTGGCCTCTGCAGCCGTGGCCACAAAGAGCGCGCGGGTGTTCTCATCGACCTTGGTCGCGCTACAATCGAAGCCTTCGTCGCGGGAGTCCAATAAACCGGAATGGGCGAAAAGATCTATCAGCTTGGCCGCGCACGCAAGCGCCCGCTCGACGCGTTTGGGTCCGATGATTGCAGCGGCCGCCGCCATCACCGTGTTTGGCGAATTGCCCCCTTCGCGCGCGGCATCCGCTGCAATCAGGGCGAGGTCGCCGACCAGATTGGTCTCCGCCGCAACGGCAATGTCGAGCATGGCGCGGTCGTTTTCCCCCGCGATCTCGTGCACGAGCGGCAGCGCGAAGTTAGCTTCGAGCGGCAAGAGCGCGAGGTCGAGCACTGAATGTCCGTGCACGCTCGTAACCTGTGTTTTCGAGTCCATCACTGTAGCGCCGGACTTATCTTTCATGTTCTGGCGGGGAATGACGGCCCCAATCTGCCGACCGAGCGCTTTGATCTGGCCGTTGTACGGCGCCATCGCCTCGATCACGGGCAGGGCAAGGTATGGAGGCAGCGATAAGCCCTGATCGTTGGCGATCCACGGTTTGAGCGAAAGGCTACCGCGCGGCTCGAAATCGGGGCTCACGTTGTTGAGCTTCATCACTGCCGTAAGTGCCAATGGGATGTGCGCGATGTTGGTCACGACCGCACCTTTGGCCGAAACGATTGGTTTTTCGGGTGTGAAAATTCCGTCCACCCCGAAGCTCTCCATGAGCCAGCGTTCCTTGTCCTCGGCTTTATCGCCCGAGCCCGCCATGGCTCCCGCGTGTCCGACGGCCCTGGTCAACTTGGACTTCCACCGACCGACCACGCAGGCCACAACCGGCTTGTCGAATTTCACGTCGCGCTCGTAGTAACCGCCGGGCTCCGCGTAGAGAACGGCGGCCTTACTACGAACGTCGTGATTGAACGCGTGCGCGAAATCGCGGGCCGCGTAGTGGATGTAGACATCCTTTCCGGACGAAACGAGTGTCGTCGTCCCCCATCCTTCGGTTCCGAGATACTGGGCGATGGTGGTGGTGAACCCGCCGGAGTTGGAGAAAATGGCGATCGATCCCTTGAGCAGCACCTCCTCGGGACTGTCACCGCCGAGCGCTCCGCCGATCCGCACGCGGTTCCAGGAATCCGCAACGCCAAGACAGTTCGCGCCGAATATGTCGACGCCATTGGCCTGGCCAAGCGCCCGAATCTCGCGTGCGTCGTGCACGGAGATCTTTTCCGTGATCATGACGATCTTTTGGAGATCTGGATTCACGCGGACGAGCTCGGCGACGCCATCACGGACGCCTGACGGCGGTAAGTAGACCACGCCGGTGTTGAAGGACAGACCGTCGTCCAGGCCCTCTCGAACGTTGTTGTAGACCGGAATGTCGCCGACGGGCGTCGATAGCACCTGGCTACGCCGGCCCGGCGAAGTCCCGAACACTACGTTGCCACCGGAAAATGTGTGACTAACGGGAGTGACCTGGCGGGACTCACCGCCCAGAATATTGAGAACGCAAACGCGATCGGTGCGCGTCGCCACCTCGCTTAGCGAGTTTACGCCGACATAGTAAGGAAAACCTTCGATACCCTTCTTGAACATGCGCGTCTCCGACCAATGGCTCCGGCTTAGGCCGGCTGCAAGCCCAGCTTCGCGGCGATCTCCTTTCGTCCACCTGCCCGCATCCACCCATCGACTTTCTTCGTGTAGTTGACGACTTCCGAAATCGCGCTGTCGAAGCCGAAGAACCTGTACGGCAGGTTCAACGAGTCGCAGGTTTCCGCGAGAGCGCCCATTCCGCGGACGAGGTTGGGGCCGCCACGACCGACCACGACGTAGATTGGGGTCGCTCCGTGGCTGCTGAAATGCTCGCGCAGCGCGTCTCCCATCGCCCGGAAGGTTTCGTAGATGTCGGTGTTATTCGATTTGCCGCCGATGATGAACAAAACATTGGCCTGCTTGAGCCAGTGCTTGTAGCAGATGCGCGCCACCGCCTTCATCTTCTCGTAAGGCGGGTTGCCGCCGAAGTCGGACGAGATGATCGCCGTCTCGCCCAGGACTTCCGTCACCAAGGAATTCGCCCCGCCACCGAAGGTCGGGGCCAGGATGGTGCCGTGCGGATTGATGACAAAAACGTCGGACTGGCCCTGGTGTGTCCGCAGCTGGTTGACCTCGCGCTCGAAGTCTGACGTATCTGCCGTGAGAAGATGGTCGGGAAGATCAAGGCGCTGCCAGCGCGGGTCATCCCGATCGAAGCCGCACTTGAAGTCGCAAGCGACCGGCGTCAGCCGCCCTTCGCGACCCGGCCGCATGCGGATTGGATTGAGCTCCAGCGTGGTCATGCCGTAGTGGTGCACAAGTTCCCAAAGCTTCGGCAGATGCTGGACCAGGGGCGAGATGATCTCCTTCGGGGCGCCGATATCGGTCAGCGCGTTTGCGACAACGAACGCTTTGAGGCCGGTCAGCGCTTCGAACGGCACCTGCGCGACATGCTTTTTGTCGAGCTCCTCGATATCGACGCCACCCATATGGGTGAGAGTCATGGTGGGAGCGCGGAACTCGGTCGAGTCGGTGATTGCGAAATAGACTTCGCGCTCGGCCGGCACTCCGCTCTCGAAAGTCACCCCGTTGGCCTTGGCCACAACATCTCCATGGCGATGCTCCGCGAAATAAAGGCGCTCCTTCTCCGCCAGTGCCGTCTTCAAATCGCTCGCCTTGCCGATCAGGCCGGACTTGCCCTTCTTGCCGACTCCGCCTTTGAAGAGCGGTTTGATGAAGATCAGCTTGTGCCGGTCGATGAGAGCCTGGATCTGGTCTTCCGTGGCATCCGGACCCAAGACTTCGGATGTTGGGAAGTCCACATGCGCGAGTAGGCGGGACCCATGGAGCATGCCAGTGACGTTCATTCAGGCCTCCCGGAATCGGGCGAGACTTCTAGTCGATTTACCCGACTGAGACACTTGTGCGTACTTGTCAGACCTCTCTTGAGCAGCTCCGCGAAGGATGCATTCGCATCATCGGCGACGAGCTGGGTTCGCCACGACGCGAAGCGCGAAGGCGCTCGAAATCCTCGCTAGCGTGATAAGACGAGCGCGTCAGCGGGCTTGCCGACACCATCAGGAAACCTTTGGCATAGGCGACAGTCTCGTAGGCTTTGAATTCGTCAGGCGTGACGAAGCGAGCGACGCGGTGATGCTTGCGCGTCGGCTGCAGGTATTGTCCGATGGTCAGAAAATCGACCGCTGCTGTGCGCAAATCGTCCATCAGCTGCAGCACCTCGCTGCGCTCTTCGCCGAGACCCACCATGATGCCGGACTTGGTGAATATCCGCGGATCGAGCTCTTTCACCCGCTGCAACAGCCGCAACGACGCGAAGTAGCGTGCCCCCGGCCGGACAGTAAGATAGAGCGAAGGCACGGTCTCGAGATTGTGGTTGAACACGTCGGGCCGCGCGGCGAGGACTGTCTCGAGTGCTCCCTCCTTGCGCAGAAAGTCGAGCGTGAGCACCTCGATGGTCGTCGGTGGCGTGCACGCGCGGATCGCGCGGATCACCTCGGCGAAATGCCGGGCGCCGCCATCGGAAAGATCGTCACGATCGACCGAAGTCACCACGACATGTACGAGCCCGAGCTTCGCGACCGCATCGGCAACGCGTTGCGGCTCCTCGCGGTCGAGCGGACCCGGCAGGCCGGTCTTGACGTTGCAGAAGGCGCAGGCGCGAGTACACGTGTCGCCCATAATCATGAAAGTCGCGTGCTTCTTCTCCCAGCACTCGCCGATGTTCGGGCAACTCGCCTCAACGCATACGGTGTGAAGGCCGTTCGCGCGCACGATGCGGCGCGTCTCTGCATAGCCAGGCGAGCCCGCCTTGACCCGAATCCAATCGGGCTTCTGTGACACGGGCGAATCCGGGCGGTGCGCCTTTTCAGGATGGCGCAGGCGTCGATCGGCGGAATCAAGCACGACCATTCCTTGTTACCTTCCTGCCCTACTCAAACCTTCACCCAAGAATGGCTGGTGCGGATCGTACGCGCCCTAGTCCGTCTGCCCTGCTTTTCCGATTTGCCGGTAATAGCGAATCGCCCCTGGATGGAGCGGCAGAAAGGAGTTGCGATCGATGTTGGCAGCAACAGTGGCTGCCGCCGCGGCATGCGCCTCCATCATTTCCTCGTGGTTCTCGAAGACTGCTCTGACCACATTGTAGACGAGGTCGTCTGGCAAATCCGCGTGCGCCACGGCAAAGTTATAGAGGCCCAGTGTCTGATAATGCCGCAACAGCGACGGATATGTCCCCGCAGGAATACGCGAAGGAGTCAGTTCCGGTATTGCCAGGCGCAACGCAGCGATCTGTTCCGGACCAAACGCGATGTACCGGACCTTGTCCTTCGCCTCGAGTTCGATGAACGAAGGAAACGGCACACCGGCACCGACGGCGAGCACGTCAAGCGTGCGCTGGTGTACCTGCGCTGCGAGCTCCGCCCATTCACCGAAAACGAGGTTCACGGGAACTTTCAACGTATTGAAAAATTCCGGAAAATAGGCTGCCGAGGTCCCACCGCGCGGGCCGACACCGACGCGCTTGCCGGCCATTTCGGCGATCGAGCGGATCCCGGATTCCTGCAGAACGAGGAATTGGAACGGCGTATCGTACATCGGAAAGATGGCACGCATCGAACGAGCCGGCTTTTTGCCAGCCCACACGCCGGTGCCATTCCACGCCTGAAGCGCAATGCCAATTGTAACGAAACCGAGCTTGGCCTCGCCCGCTTCGAGCAGTTCGATGTTTTGTGCGGGCCCTTCAGTGGCCAGCTTCACAACCGGAAGATCGAGGGTGCGGGTCAGAATCTTCGCCAAACCTTCGCCGTAGACGTAGTAGGTGCCGCCAGGCGACGCCGTCCCGATGAGGAGTTGATCCGGCCAGTTGGGCTCGCCGGAGCGTGACGGTGTCGGCCATAAGAGGGCCACCGCCGCAGCAAAGATTGCGAACCGAAGCCAATGGGCGTTCATGAGTCGCCTCCCATCTGCGCGTCTTAGGCGGGCATCGTCCGTTCTGGTGCGTCTGCCTCCAAATCCGTCTCGTGATCAAGGTGCTCGCGCATTCGCCGTTCGTCCAGCGCATCCTCCCATTTTGACACGACGATGGTGGCCACGCCATTTCCAACGAGATTTGTGAGCGCGCGTGCCTCCGACATGAAGCGGTCAACTCCCAGGATGAGTGCGATGCTCGCGACCGGGATCGAGCCGACGGAAGCAAGCGTCGCCGCAAGCACGATGAAGCCGCTGCCGGTAACCCCGGCTGCTCCTTTCGATGTCAGAAGCAGTATCCCGATGATGCCGAGCTGTTGCCAAATCGTGAGCTCGGTGTTGGTTGCCTGCGCCAGAAAGATTGCCGCCATTGTCAGATAGATGCAGGTCCCATCCAGATTGAACGAATAGCCGGTGGGAATGACCAGTCCCACGACCGACTCCTTGCACCCCAGATTCTCGAGCTTGTTGATCATGCGCGGCAACACCGATTCGGAAGAAGAGGTGCCGAGTACGATCAAAAGCTCTTCCTTGATGTATTTGATGAACTTCCAAATGTTGAAGCCCGTCAGCCAGGCAATCCCGCCGAGTACGCCGAAGATGAAGATGAGGCAGGTCAGGTAGAAGGCCGCCATCAGCTTGCCAAGCGAGAGCAGCGTGCCGACGCCGTACTTTCCGATGGTGAATGCCATCGCGCCGAAGGCTCCGATCGGCGCAACCTTCATGACGATTCCGACGACGTTAAATAGTGAATGCGAGATGATATCGATGAAATTAAGGACCGGCTTGCCGCGCTCGCCCAGCATAAACAGCGCAAATGCGAACAGGATTGCGAAAAATAGAACCTGCAGAATTTCGCCTTCGGCGAAGGCTCCGACCACCGTGTTGGGTATGATGTGCATGAGAAACTCGACGGTGCTCTGCTGGCCCGCCTTGGTCGTGTAGACCTGAATCGACTTGGTATCGATCGTCTTAGCATCGACATTCATGCCGACGCCCGGTTGCAGGACATTGACGACCACAAGCCCGACGAGGAGGGCGAGCGTCGTCACTCCCTCGAAATAGATCAGTGCTTTGAGGCCGACGCGTCCGACCTTCTTCATATCCTCCATGCTGGCAATGCCATGCACGACCGTGCAGAAAATGATCGGAGCAATCAGCATCTTAATGAGCTTAATGAAACCGTCACCGAGCGGTTTCATCTGTTCTCCCAACTGCGGATAGAAGTAGCCCAGCAGGACACCGAAAACGATCGCGGTCAGCACCTGGGCATAGAGATGCGTATAGAACGGCTTGTGTGGTGCAGCCGCCGTTGTCGCTGTGCTCGCCTGCATGGCGTTCTCCCTATGGGCTCTGGGTGTGGATGCTCTGGTTCAGTTAGCAGAAAAAGCATGCGATCTGGCGCGAGCAAACGGGCGCACCAGTGACCTGCGAGATGGATCGACGGCCAAAGCTGTGAGTGTTTGGATTGGCAAAGATGGCATCCTCCCAGGCCGTTCCGCGCGCGATGGCATGGCATGAACCGCACGCGCTATTCTTCTTGTGATAGTGCCATAGCCGAGCAAGAATGGGGCCATCTCGGGTGATGGATGTCGCGAGATGAAAACTGCTGTTTTTCCCAGCGAAACCCACCTTTCGGCGAGTACGATTACGAATTGGACGTGCGATTTTCCGGAAAGAGTTGAACCCAACTTTCTGATGCTTCGGTCATCCCAATATCGTTACGGATGTAACGGATATCGATTAACGAAAGCCGTACAGGCGGCCGGGATGCCGATCGTGCACGGTTGCAGCGAAGCGATCGTGCTTGTGGCATGATTTCGGAAGCCCGCATAGGTGCGAATTCTGAAGTTTCGCACGGAATTTCCTGGGTCGTCCGGGTGCTGACTGAAAACATGCGATAGAGCAATGCTTTCTTTTGCTTTCTAGATTGCGTGTCGATTGGCACGGATCATGCGATGATAGATCGTAACAACAAGAATCGAGACTAAAGTGCCGGGAGGAATGAATGGCAGGGACAACGGATCCAGATGCCGTAGAAACGGGAGAATGGATCGATTCACTCCGGGCTGTCTTGCATCATCGGGGCTCTGACCGCGCGACGTTTCTACTCGAGCGGTTGACCGCCGAGGCGCAGCGCGCCGGTGCCGCCGCCACCTTCGCTCTGAACACCCCTTACGTTAATACGATTCCTCCGGAGCGCGAGGAGCGCGCAAATTGGGACCGCGACGTCGAGCACAGCATCCGGTCCATCATCCGCTGGAACGCCGTCGCGATCATTCTTCGTGCTAATAAAAACTCCTCCGAGCTCGGCGGCCACATCGCCAGCTTCCAATCGGCGGCCACGCTCTACGACATCGGGTTTGGCCATTTCTGGCAAGCCCCATCGGAAAAGCACGGCGGCGATCTCATCTACATCCAGGGACATTCATCGCCCGGAATCTACGCTCGCGCCTTCGTCGAAGGGCGGCTCAGCGAGCAACAGCTCCTGAGCTTTCGCCAGGAAGCCGGCGGTACGGGCCTCTCATCCTATCCACATCCATGGCTGATGCCGGACTTCTGGCAGTTCCCCACCGTGTCGATGGGGCTAGGGCCGCTGATGGCGATCTACCAGGCGCGGTTCCTCAAATATCTGCATGGGCGTGGCATCGCCGACACCGCGGCCCGAAAGGTGTGGGCCTTCATGGGCGACGGCGAGATGGACGAACCGGAGTCCTTGGGCGCGGTGTCGCTCGCCGGGCGGGAACGTCTCGACAACCTTATCTTCGTCATTAATTGCAATCTCCAGCGCCTCGACGGGCCTGTACGCGGCAATGGCAAGATCGTGCAGGAGCTTGAGGGCATTTTCCGGGGCGCTGGCTGGAACGTGATCAAGGTGCTGTGGGGCTCGGGCTGGGACCAACTGCTTGCCAAGGATACCTCCGGCCTGCTGCGCAAACGCATGGAGGAATGCGTCGACGGCGAATACCAGGATTTCAAATCGAAGAACGGCGCCTATGTGCGCCAACAGTTCTTCGGCAAGTATCCCGAGACTACCGATCTGGTGAAGGACTGGAGCGATGACGATATTTGGGCGCTCCGACGCGGCGGTCACGACCCAGTCAAAGTATACGCCGCTTACGCAGCCGCGCTCAAACATGTCGGTCAGCCGACCGTGATCCTTGCCAAAACGGTGAAGGGATACGGCATGGGTGAGGCCGGCGAGGGTCAGATGATTACCCATCAGCAGAAAAAGATGGGCCTGGAGGCGCTGCGCAAATTCCGCGACCGTTTTTCCATTCCGGTGTCGGACGAAAAGCTCGAAGAGATTCCATTCCTGGGGCTCGCCGACGGTAGCGCTGAAAAGAAATATCTGCAGGAGCGGCGCCAGCAGCTCGGCGGACCATTGCCACAACGCCGACGGAAATCTGCGTCGCTCGAAGTGCCCCCGCTATCCGCGTTCGCTGCCCAGCTCGGCAGCACGGAAGAGCGCGAGATCTCGACCACCATGGCCTTCGTGCGCATCCTGAACACGCTTCTGCGCGATAAGGCGATCGGTAAGTTCGTCGTGCCGATCGTGCCGGATGAATCGCGCACCTTCGGCATGGAGGGAATGTTCCGCCAGCTTGGCATCTTCTCGCAGGTCGGCCAGCTCTACAAACCTCAAGACGCCGATCAGCTCATGTTCTACCGCGAGGACAAGTCGGGTCAGATGCTCCAGGAGGGTATCAACGAGGCCGGCGCCATGTCGTCGTGGATCGCCGCAGCGACATCCTACAGCACGAGCAACGTGCCGATGATCCCATTCTACATCTTTTACTCGATGTTTGGACTGCAGCGCGTCGGCGATCTGGCCTGGGCGGCAGGCGACATGCGCTGCCGCGGCTTCCTGCTGGGCGGCACCGCCGGACGGACCACCCTCAACGGGGAGGGTCTCCAGCACGAGGACGGCCACAGCCATTTGCTCGCAGCCACGATTCCCAACTGCGTCGCCTACGACCCGACCTTTGCCTACGAGGTCGCGGTAATTATTCAGGACGGCCTGCGCCGCATGTTCAAGGATCAGGAAGATGTCTACTACTACATCACGCTGATGAACGAAAACTATTCGCACCCCGCGATGCCGAAAGGCGCCGAGGAGGGGATACGCCGCGGCATGTATCTGTTCCGGGAAGGAAGCAAGCAGAAGCCGCGCGTGCAGCTTCTGGGCTGCGGCACGATTCTTCGCGAGGTGGTTGCGGCCGCGGACCTGTTGGAGAACGATTTCGGCGTCGCGGCCGACATCTGGAGCTGCCCGAGCTTCAACGAGCTGCGCCGCGAAGGTCTAGAATCGGAGCGCTGGAACCTGCTGCATCCGGCGAACAAGCCGCGCAAGAGCTACGTGGAAGAATGCTTGGCCCGACGTGACGGGCCCGTCGTCGCTGCGACCGACTATATGCGCGCATTCCCTGAGCAGATCCGACCCTACGTGCCGAAGCGTTATGTGTGTCTCGGCACCGACGGTTTCGGCCGCAGCGACTATCGCGTCGCGCTGCGCAAGTTTTTCGAGGTCAATCGCCACTATGTGACGCTTGCCGCACTCAAAGCGCTAGCCGACGAGGGACTGCTTTCCACGTCGAAGGTCGAGGCCGCAATCGCTAAATACGGCATCAATGCTGAAAAGTCGGCGCCGTGGAAGACGTGACCAAATTTCCCTAATGCGACCAGTCGCGCGCTCGCAACAGGGTCTCGACAAATGACGGTCAAGGCCGGGGAAGGTGTGATGGGTGAGATTGCACAGGTCAGCGTTCCCGACATCGGCGACTTCACCGACGTGCCGATCATCGAGATCCAGGTGAAACCGGGCGATCGAGTGAAGGCGGAAGATCCGCTGATAACGCTGGAGTCGGACAAGGCCTCGATGGAGGTCCCCTCTCCAGCGGCAGGAATCGTCAAGACTGTTGTCGTCAAGCTCGGTGACAAAGTGAGTGAAGGCACACCAATCCTGACGCTGGAGGTCGATGGCGCGCGCACCAAGACCGAACCCGTAAAGCCTGCGGTATCGGCGCCTCCGGCGCCGACGAGCGCGCCGGCGGGGGTGGCGGAGGTGCGCGTTCCCGACATCGGCGATTTCAAGGACGTGCCGATCATTGAAGTGATGGTCAAGCCCGGCGACCCGATCAAGCCGGAACAGCCCCTCATTACGCTCGAATCCGACAAAGCCTCGATGGAGGTGCCGTCCCCGCTTGGGGGTGTCGTTCGCGAGCTGAAGGTAAGGCTCGGCGACCGAGTGAACGAAGGCACAATCATTCTCACGTTGGTGACCGATGGTGCATTGGCGACGCAAGGGGCCGCATCTGCGATGATGCCGGCACCCGCGGCCGCACCGGCGCCCGCTGCGGCAGCGGGCGCGATCGTAGCGCCGTCGCCCGCGCCGGTCGAGCAAAGCGCGGCGGACGCAGCCTTCGATATTCCTTACGCCGGCCCGTCGGTGAGAAAACTCGCGCGCGAGCGTGGCATCGATCTGCGTCAGCTCAAGGGCAGCGGTCCGCGCGGACGCATCCTGCCCGCGGACTTGCAAGCCTTGGCCAAGGTTTCTCCACCGGCGGCTCCACCGAGCGCGCCTGGCACCACAGCAGTGGGCCTCAATCTGCTGCCGTGGCCGAAAGTCGATTTCGCAAAATTCGGCCCGATTGAAAGCAAGCCACTTTCGCGTATCAAGAAGATCTCCGGCGCGAACCTTCATCGCAATTGGGTGATGATCCCCCACGTGACCAATCATGATGAGGCCGACATCACCGAGCTGGAAGATTTTCGCATTAGGCTGAACAAGGAGATCGAAAAATCCGGCGTGCGGATCAGCATGCTCGCCTTCATGATCAAGGCGGCGGTGGCATCGTTGAAAAAGTTCCCGGAGTTCAACGCCTCGCTCGACGGCGACAATCTGATCCTAAAAAAATACTTCCACATCGGCTTTGCCGCGGATACCCCGCAGGGACTTGTGGTGCCGGTCGTTCGCGACGCCGACAAGAAGAGCGTAACCGAAATCGCGAAGGAGATGGGCGACCTGGCGAAGCTCGCCCGCGACGGCAAGCTCAAGCCCGATCAGATGCAAGGCGGGACCTTTACGATTTCCAGCCTCGGCGGCATCGGCGGCACATATTTCACGCCGATCATCAACGCGCCCGAAGTCGCCATCATGGGTGCCTGCAGGTCGTTTCATAAGATGGTCTGGGACGGCAAGCAGGCGACGCCGCGCCTCATCCAGCCGCTGTCGCTCTCCTGGGATCACCGCGTGATCGATGGTGCTGCGGCCGCGCGCTTCAATACCTACTTCGCGAGCCTGCTGGCCGACATGCGCCGGGCCCTCGTCTAGAGGTCATGAACGATGGCAAACCTCATCGACGTGAAAGTTCCTGATATCGGCGACTTCAAGGACGTACCGATTATTGAGGTGCTGGTCCAGCCGGGCGATCGGGTCAAGACCGAAGACCCGCTGATCACATTAGAATCAGACAAAGCCTCGATGGATGTGCCCTCGCCGGTCGACGGCGTGGTCAAGGAAGTCAGGGTCAAGGTCGGCGACAAGGTCTCTGAGGGCTCCCTCATTCTTGTCGCCGAGGCGGAAGTCGAGCCCGCCGGGGTTGCGCCCAGAGAGAAGGTCAAGGAGGGCGGGCGCTCCACCGGCGAGGGTGCGCCGATTGCCGACTACGGCGCGGCTTCCGGCGTCTACGAAGTCATCGAGGTGCGAGTGCCCGATATCGGCGACTTCAAGGATGTCCCGATCATCGAGATCGCGGTGAAGAGCGGCGACAAGATCGAGCCGGAAGACCCGCTGATCACTCTCGAATCCGATAAGGCTTCGATGGAAGTGCCGTCGCCCGCGGCGGGGACGGTCAAGGACGTGAGGGTCAAGATCGGCGACAAGGTCGGTGAGGGGAGCCTCATCTTGACACTCGAAACAGGCGTCACCGCTGCCGCTCCGGCGGCACCTACCACGACGCGCGAAGCTATCGCTGCGCCCGCCGTGCCCATACCGGTGGTTGCGCGGCATGTCGGTGAAGCCGACATTGAATGCGACATGCTTGTTCTGGGTGCCGGCCCCGGCGGTTATTCGGCCGCGTTTCGCTCCGCCGATCTCGGCATGACCACGGTACTGGTGGAGCGCTATCCGACGCTCGGCGGCGTCTGTCTCAACGTCGGCTGCATTCCGTCCAAGGCCTTGCTGCATACCGCATCCGTAATGGACGAAGTGAAACAGATGGCGGCCCACGGGATCAGTTATACTGCGCCGCAGATCGACCTCGCCAAGCTGCGTGCCCACAAGGAGAAAGTCGTCGGCAAGTTGACCGGCGGCCTCGCCGGGATGGCGAAGGCGCGCAGGGTCACCGTACTGGAGGGTGTCGGCAAATTCCTCGACCTCCATCACCTGGAAGTCACGCCCAAAAACGGCGCCGGTCGCAAGGTGGTCAAGTTCGATAAGTCGATCATCGCCGCCGGTTCGCAAGCGATCAAGCTGCCGTTCATCCCCGATGATCCGCGCGTCGTCGATTCCACCGGAGCCCTTGCGCTGCGACAGATGCCGAAATC
>WNGL01003893.1_pt1 | contig 17978 bp, 12 predicted proteins | sample 5400591 | NCBI WGS metagenome assembly WNGL01 (sample SAMN13153377, study PRJNA577476) | soil metagenome | isolation source: 80 cm soil or saprolite under Garry oak tree replicate 1 | place: USA:California | collected 2016-06-15 | reverse complement strand
ATTTTGGATATGATGAGTGTGGAGAGCTACCGTGCTGAAGTTGCCAGCCAGCATCACCTCTCTGAGGAGACTGGCTCTAGTCTTATGAATCGGAACCAATAGTAATCGGTGGCGGCCATTCTAGTTGACTTTTAACAACAATATGTCAAATTGAATATAAAGCAATATGCTTATCGGTTCACACGTCGTTTTTGCTCAAAAAGCACGGAGAGAAGCCGCGCAAAGCGATCGTACCTTTCCCGGAGCGGTACAACCACGTTTAAGTTATTGTTGGCCAAGTCCTAACTGATTTAATTTGGGTAAGTTGTCTTTTACGAAATTGGTGGTAAGCTCTTGGTTTATCAGTGCTAGAAGTTTTAAAACTCCTCGCAACGCTGTTACTATTTCGGTTCTTAAAGGGTCTTGCAGCTCAATAGCGGTACAGCAGAGCGTGATCACCGTTTGCAGCGGAGCGAGGATGCGTGCTTCATGTCTGGCAGCGATAGCTTGTTGAGTAAGTGTTAGCCAGAAAGGGATGAAGTGGTAGCGGCTATCTCGCTGAAGCCACTCCATGGCTTCTTGTTCGTGCCCGAGATAGCAGAGGATGCAAAGCGCTATACGACACTCTTCTTCTGTTGCTCTTGACCAGAGGACTTGCGCGCGTTCAATAAAACGCCGGGCGAAATGGTTGTAGGCTTTCTCGACTTCTGGAGCAATGGTGACTTGATAGACCGTCTCGCCGCGTGGGAAGCGATCTCCTCGATATGAAAGCCAGTTGTGCGATCCGCTAAAGTGAATGTTGCGGTCTATAATGATCTCTTTCGTGTGCGAATTCCCCAGCCACTCAACGATAACCCCAGGCGTGCCCTCCGCAGTCTGGATAGCGCGTAAGCGCTGCTGCAGATGAGGCGGGATTGGTCGTTCTTCCTTATTCTCATCGCGTCCGATGCCGTGGCCAATCAGGATACAAACCCCCTTCTGAACCAGGCTTTCCAATAGAGCGAGGAATTCATTATCAACCACCTGTTCGTTGATCCAAGGAGAGTAAATAATGATTTGCTCGCACGCCCTCTGTAAGGCTTTTAAGAAGGCTGGCCGAATTTCTACATCGCGTAGCTGAAGGGCGGTCCCGGCTTCCTTTTCAAGCGTCTGACCTTCTACTTTCAGACGAAGCTGGTGTACCGCTTGCAGGCGAATTGCTTCTAAGCGCTCTTCAACTAGGCGCTCCTCAGCGTTCTCGTCGGTTTGAAACTTCTCTTCCTGGGCGAACACCTCATCATCCAGCCCGCAGAGGGTTTTCAAGGAAAGGCGTTGATGCTGAATCTGCGATTCGAGCCATTCGGTGATTATGGGCAGTGATTGGCCTTCTGAGCGGGCTTGAATGGTGATGCTTTTATCGGCGCTATCGCTGAGCGTGTCATACAGAACGAAGATAGCAACGCGTTTCCAGCGAAGTTCCGGCTCGCCTTCCGACTCCATCTCCGTGACAAAGCGACCCTCATCGGGATTATGGAAATCCAACCCCAAATCCTGAAGCTGTAGCGCGGCAGGTTGAAACTCAAAGGCAGGAAACCGCACCAGATCTTTCTGCACGTAGGGGCTGAGGTCTTCAAACTCATTCTCATCAATTTCAGCCAGTGGATAGCGCGAGAAGTTAGCGCTGCCCTGCACCGGGTCTTGAATAAGGTACCAGGTATCATATTCAGACCCTTCAGAGACAGTCTCTGAGGAGAGGGATTTTCTGCCCTCTTCGGTGACTTGCAGGCTCTGACTGATATTCTGGAGTGAGACCAGATCATTGAAGGTGTTTCTGATAAAGACCGGGTCCAGGCCCAATGCTCCAGCCAGTTCCTCAATAGAAGGGGCCGGAGTTATCTCGGCATAGGCGCGCAGCACAAACTTTTCGAGAAGATTCAGTTTGCGATAGCGTTCAGCTCGCAGGTTGACTTTTTGTTGCTGCACGGGATAGCGAAATTCACGCGCCGCTAAAACGTGCAGGCCAGGAAAACGCTCTTCTATCTTCTGAGCCTGCTGAAGCAGGGCCGGGGCAATGGGGCGCAGATTCGTGTTAGGTGCAGGAAATATCAACGAAGTCTCCTCGATGTTTGACTATTTTTGCAACATTCTGGTAGCGTTCCACCGCCAGCCCTTCGCGTGCCGTGCTGCAAAAGAGGTCGTGACAACCGACAATGACCAGGAGTTGTTGTGCACGCGAGAAGGCGACATTGATGCGTTCATCCTTTTTGGCGAAACCGATATCCCTCTGGGAATTATTGCGGACCATGCTCACGATAATAACGGCTCGCTCCATCCCCTGGAAGCGGTCAACAGTTCCGACACGGAGGTTGAGGGCGTCAAACTGCGAACTTTTGCCACCCTTAGAAACACCCAGGCTGCTCTGGAGGAGATTGCTCTGGGCTGCGTAGAATGTAATGATACCAATCTCCTTTGGTGCGGCCCCCCTGGCTTTCTTCGGTGCCCAGATCTGCTGGAACTCCTGGCAGAGTCTTTTGATGATTTCTACTTCGCGCTGGTTCACGAAAGATGTGCCAACGCGTTCTTCTCTAAAGCTTTGATAGGTACTCTGATAGGTAAACACCTCGTGTCCGCTAGCACGATTGCGGGCGCTGATCATCTGGGAGTGGCGGTTTTGCGCATGCGTGGAAATCTGAGGAGTGGTGATCCAGATGAGGTGCTTCCTGGGGCCTATGAGTGGCGATTCGAGTTGGTGATCGCGTTCGCTGTCCGGCTGATTCAACCCGCATTCCAGGGGACGCTCGTAAAACTGATTGATAGCGGCCATAATGTCGGGGTGCATGCGATACTGGATATGGAGCATGCACTTAATCTGGTCGGGCGCTTTGCTATAGAGCTGCGCGAAGTAGGGCGCGTTGAGGTAACGATATGCTAGGGGATCTTCGCCCATTTCTTCGGCCATCTGGTCTAAAGTTTTATCTTCAATCATGGGAGGCAATTGATGCTGATCTCCGATCAGGATGAGCTTTTTCCCGCGGATCGCAGGCAAGAGCAGCTCTGGCGGCGTGGCTTTACTGACTTCATCAATAATCACGACGTCGAAGGTAGAAATGGCGCTAAAATCTCGGTAGGAGAGACGGGGAGCCTGTCCACAGGTAATGCCGATCAGGTTGGCATTTTTCTGATAGACCTCTCCCAGTTCTTGTCTGCCATGATCAGAAACGTTGTGCAGGGCGACAATCCAATCGGCAACGAGCCGATCATAGCGCCGGGAAAATGTTTCCTCCTTTTCTAGTTCCAGCTTCCAGGCATCAAATTGCTGCTGCATGGTGTTTAAAAATGAGTGCGCAAAAATGCCTTCTGGTGGGGGCAGTGGTCGTAAATGCTCTGGAATGGTTTCCCAGAGACTGCGCCACCATTGCTGTTCGATTTGAAAATCTGTCCGGGCCTGTTGCATCCTGGCAGCAAGCGTCTCTTGTTCGTCGCGAAGGGTGCGCAAGCGCTGCTGCTGTTGGGCAAGTGTCGAGCGAGTATGAGCAAGCCGCTCCTGTACTTTTTTTGTGGCGCCCTCTATCTCATCCCAGAGTTCAGTTGTGAGCGTTTCTAAGCGTTGAACTTCACCGGTCCACCGCTGTACCTGCGTTCGATATTCCTGAACGAACGCAGGAGAAGGGGTGGTGTTTTGGCTCGCTAGCTGGCGTAACACTGTGGGGAGAGCAGCATTTATACTTATATGCTGTAAGAGACCGGCAAGCTGCTGTGTACGTTCAGCCAGGGTTGTCTTCACATGTGATAGTTGAGCTTCTTCGTTCGCAAGGACTTCTTGAACCTGCTGGCTCTCCTTCTCTAGCTGATTTTTTTTGTGCAAAGCGCTCCTGCAAGCCGTATCAGCCTCTTGCTCTTGCGCTCTAAGCCTCTTCTGAAGCTGGGAAGAAAGACTTGTGGCTATATTCGCCGCGAATTTCTCATTAAAGGACTCTATGAGTTGGGGAATATGCTTTTGACTCTCGTCGGCTGCGGCTAACAGGTCGCGTGTCTGAAGTAAAAGTTCTAAAAGCTGTTGTCTATCATGTTCCTTGAAAAGACGGCTAATGAGGCCTGGCGTTTTTGTGCGCATGTGAGAAATGATATCCACATTATGCTTAATGTCGCTGATGAGCCGGATGAAACCGGAGGTATCCAGCGGAATCTGTTTGTACCTGCCACGCGGCACACGCTCGATCGCCTGGTTGATTTCAGGAAGATTTGACCACTCCTGCATAAAACGTTGCCTACACTCAGCCAGGCTGGTATAAGCCTGGTTATACCCACCTATCTCCTCAACGGCCCTCTGGACCCTCTTCTGTATCGCCCTTTCGGCGAAGTCCCACATGTCTGAAAATGCTCTGGACGAAACTCTACCTCGTACAACCAAGGCGACTTCGCTGGCGAGCGTTTCTAACGTCAGCGGGCTGAACTGGCCAGGCACAGCACGTTGTTTACGAATTTCTGCGTCTATAAACTCTCGCAACCTGGGAGCAATGCTGTCTGGATGAGGAAGAACCTTCGCGGCATTTCGGAGTGCATGTATAGTGGTGACGTGGCTCTGAACCTCGGCCTGGAGAGATGTGATCTGTGTGGCAAGGGCAGCCAGACGCGCTTTTTTGCTCTGAAGCGAAGCCTCCCCATCCCGCTGCTGCCGCTCCATTTTGCCCTGTTCGGTGAGCGTATCTTCTATCTGGTCGAGCAGGTGTTTGTTGCTGGTCCATGCTTGCTTATAGATTGGCACTATCTCGTTGAGCCAGGCCACGCTTTGCAGCAGGTGCCCTTCGCCTGGAGGCGTCTGGCCAACCTCTTTCATAATCTGGAGACTGTCGTTTAAATGCCTGATAAATTGCTGTATGTTTCCCCTTTCGCCCAGATACAAAAAACCGTCTTTCAAGGCTTCATTGAGGCCGGGCTTCTTCCAATCGATTGTTGCGGAGAGGATAGCCGAAAAGGTTTGCTGAAGTGGAGCGTATTTTCTTATATCTCCCGCGCTCTGAATGGTGCCCGCTTCGAGCTCGTTGATTTCCTGGTAGAAACGTTCGTATTTGCGTTGCAAAGATCGGTTCGCATACTCTCGTTCTATTTCTCTGAGGTGATACTCAGAAAAGCGTTGAGTGTCTTTCAAGAGTATGCTGAGGAGGGCAACAGTCTGTTTCCGCTGCTCCAATTTCTTCTGGCAATCCTGAGCAGTATGGTTGAGCCAAGTCTGGACGACGCGCTCTTCTGTAAAGTCTCGGCCCTCATCCTCGACCCCGTCGAGGCTGCCTTTGCGGACGGCGCGAATGCTTGGATTGTGAATAAGCCTTCCGAGGGCGTTATCGACGGCCAGGTTCGACTGCGAAGCGATGAGCGTGCGTCCGCCCTTCAGCGCGACCTGGTAGCAAATCTCGGCGATCACCGTCGTTTTTCCGGTGCCGGGCGGGCCTTGAATAAGCAAGAGGTCGGGGACCGCCAGGGCCATTTCAATCGCTGTAATTTGCCCGCTATTACACGTGCCCGAGAGGAGGTCTGCTGGTTGGAAGCGTTGGATAGCCTGGGGGAGGCGGGCTTTTCGAGGGTCGAAGAAAAAATCGGAAAGCAAGGGATTGTGTGTTTTTCCCTGCCTCAAATCCATAATGGCATTCTGTTGCCGCGTGATTTGCTGTACATCTCCCCAGGCCTCGAAATGGAGATAGCCTTTTGGTGGCAAGTCAAATGTATTGCTACGCAAGCTCTCTGCTATCTTCTGATCCAGGCTGATGGTGAGTGTGTCTTCTGCCGTATTAAAGCGTTCCACACTGCCAATATCGGTGCCGCGAGCGCGCTTGGAGGTTGCAGGGAGTTCGCTAAACAGCTTGAGGTTTTCCCTTTTTGATTCACGTGCCCGCAACTGGAACTCTTCGTAGGACAACGGTTCCCTCTGGTCATCACAGGCGCTTTGTGTGTCCAGGTAGAATGTGACTCTAGAGTTCCCCTCGCGGTAGTTATGCTTGTTATAGCGGATCCAATACTGGCGTTTTTTGCTGATCTCACTATGGAACTGAAGCAATGCTTCCCAGCCCTGAAGCTGGTCCACATCCAACTCCTGCGGATCCTCGATGCGTTGCTCTTGTATCTGGGCGATGAATTCCTGGGGAATGCCTTTGTAGCCTGGCATAGAAGGGGCGAGCCGAAGCATGGCTGGCAGCGAAACGAGATTCTGGACCCCGGCCTCCATTTTGAGAAAGTGGATCGCCGTAATTTTTACTTTCCCTTTTCCTTCCCGTTGAACTTTTGTGATCAGGCGCAGGGTCTTCTTGCTCTCGGCGAGCAGGGGTGGGAATGAAGAGCTATCGGTGGCGAGTGTGAGCTCCCACACCTCTTCTTCAGGGTTCTCCTCATCCATCTCGTCTACTCTGAAGCGTCGCACATACCAGCAGAAGGATGCGAGCCCGACCAGGTTCGCGAGGAGACTTGTGCCACGGTCAAAAATTTCTTTGCGCAGGTGCTGGTTTTTCTGTCCTCTTTGCCATTGTCTGGCCAGGGCCTGGTCCTCCTCACTGCCCAGGACGCGCAGCATGTTTTGGGCAGCCTCGTCCTGGAGCTGAAATTGCCACTCCATGTGTGAAGTGGAAAGCGGCGCGCTAGAAGGCGCGGGTGGTTGCTCTAACTGGCCCTTAATCTGGATGGCATGCGTTTCCGTCTCGCCTTTTAAGTTAACCTCTCCACCAAGTATCGTCCCTGGTGGTCTTCCAATGGCGTGAAAGGTGAGCGAGAGGGTATGCGGACCGGGCGATATGCGAGCCGGAAACACCTCCAGCCCTGGCACATTGGTTTCGACCATGCACCATTCTTTGACTTCGATCAAGACGGCCCTCACCTGCTGGCTCCCAACCGGAATGCGCCCGAAATCGACGCCGCCAACAGGGAGCTGCCATTCCGTATCCTCCCAGCGGGCGCCTTGCGCGATGCCGCCTGAAACAGCCGCATGGCATAAATCGTAGGAAACGTCGGTATCCACGAGAATGGCTGCCTCGTTGTTGCTCTCGGGGGTACGTTGGATGATCATATTTTCCAGGCGCACGCCAGAGGTACGGATACGGATCACTGGCTCATCGACCGCGTAGAGTTTTGTCGCTGAGCCGGCGCCAATCAAGCGGAGGCGCTTATCAATGGTAAATGGCCCCTGATATTCGCCGGGGTCCAGGCAAATGACCTGGTCATCGGGGAAGATGGGAAGTAGGCCGGCAATATTGTCGGGATTGACATGGATCTTGACTGCCTTTTTCACGATGGCGCTATGGAGGTCGCGATGGAACTCAATGGGGGTCTGGTAGCGCTCTTCTGGGGCTTTTGACAGCATCTTGAGCACCACATGTTCGATCTCGGGCGTAAGCTTTTGATTGAGATCGCGCAAGGGTGGTGGAGGCCTGTGACAATGCCCCTCCTTTATTTGTTCCAGGCTGCCGGTGAAGGGAAGCCGCTTGGTAAGGAGTTGATAGGTGATAACGCCCAGGCTATAGAGGTCGCTGCGATATTCTGGTCGGCCCGCGAAATGTTCAGGCGCCATATAGGCCGGGGTGCCGGCGTTGCCTAGTGCTGACTGAACGCCCTGGGTGCGGGCCGTATCAAGCACTTTTGCCAGCCCGAAATCGGCGATGACGACGCGCCCATCCTTATCGCGTAAAATATTATGCAGTTTAAGATCGCGGTGGATAACCTGCTGCTGGTGGGCGTAGTGCAGTCCATCGGCGATCTGTTTGATAACGTCGTCAACTTCCTCAACGGGGAGGGGGCCAGGGGCATTTTTGAGGAATGTAGCAAGATCGCCCCCGTCGATGTAATCCATGATCAGGTAGATCTGGTTATCTTTGACGGTCAAGGTTTGTAAACGAACGATATGTTTATGATCTAACTGGCTCAGCACCTGGCCTTCTTGCCAGAGGGCCTCGGCCATTTCCTCGTCGCTCTGATGGTCGGACCGAATGATCTTGATGCAGGCCTGTTTTTTCAGGTAGCGATGTTGAGCTTTGTACACCTGGCCAAAGCCGCCCTTGCCGATTGGTTCGCCAAGAAAATAGTCACCGATAAAGGATTTTGAAGTGGTGGTATTCTCTAATTGAACCATTGATCTTTCTTTCTAAGCAAGGTGCTAGAGGTCACTGACCATTTTTTTGCTGATCAGAGGGATTTCTCCTCAGGGGAAATGACTTCTCAGCGTTGAGAGCGGGGGACGGAGGGCGGGAGAACGCTCCAGGCAGGCTTCGAGCAGGCGTATACCTTCGCAGGCGAGGTCATTGGCCACCGTTAGCAGTTGAGGGGTGAGGTGAACGGGCCAGGGGCGGCGTTTCCCGGCTAGCTTTGCTTCAGTATTGGGGAAAGGCAGGTCTCCGGTCAGGAGTTCCCAGGCAATGATGGCCCAGGAAAAGAGATCGCTTCTCACGTCCCCCGTAAAGCTGAGCGAAGTACCCGGAGTCGTTTGTTCAGACTCGATATACTCTAAGAGTTCAGGTGAGGCATAATCATCCCAGATGGGAGAGCGCTTCGCCCCTTCTTTCATGTGGTTGAACTTTGTGATAGCGCCGGGAAGTTTGGTGCAATCAAAATTAAACAATTGCGCGACCGGGGTTGTGCCGGTGAATTGTACAAAGATACTATCTGGTCGCAGGTCGCGGTAAGCACTGTGCTCAAAGCCAGGCTGCTGCGTAAGATACTTCAGCGCGTTCAGAAGATCACCTAAGATCTGGAGGCGAGCGCTCAGATCAAATGGGATACGCACCAGATCGGTCTGAGTTGTGAGACCAAGCGGCTTCTGGCTAAGTAGTTCGCTAAGAAAGACTCCCGGCTTGCGCGATAAAATGACATAGAGGTGGGAGGCAGTTGATTTGAACTGGTGATAAGCGACGATGTTCGGGTGCTGCGGAAAACGACGAAGAATATCGGCATGACGTAATACAAGTTGTTCTCTTTGATTGCGCTTTGCTGGCGGAGCAAAGACCTGCTCGTATTCTTTGATCCAGACCTGCTCGTTGAACAGTTCACCTTCTCCCAGGTAGATTTTGCAGTTGAGAAAGGTATCAGTGTGATGTTCGGCGATGACCCTATAGTCTTCGATGCGCTTCAGACCATGCCTGGCTGGTGCTTTTACTTGCGCCAGAAGAGTGCTCGCCAAAGCTGAGCGTTGAAAAGGGGTGAGCTGCACTGCAGTGGGACGAGCCGCGCGGAATGCCGCAAGAAGTTGGGGGAACTGTTCAATGCGGCAGGCCCCCACGCCATCTTTGGGCCGAGGATTATGAGGGTCGCCGCCAGCGAATGAGACTGGTGTGTTGCACGTGTCCGTAAAGACCATGACCGAGTAAATCCGAGGATGAGCAGGCAGCCACTGGCGCTCGCGTTTCAGCCGACTAGCTATTTCCCGTGCTGCGTATTCATAGTTAGGCAGCGAATTGACTTCTACTTCCCAAGCTCCATGAAGGAGCCGTCTCACCTCTCCGTTGGCTCCCTCAACCTCAATTCGCTCTCCGGGCCAATCTTTAAAGTCGAGCAAGAAAATAGCATCTGGCAAGAGAAGGATAGCATCGATCTCGCGATTTTCGACACGTTTGCCGATAAACATGACTGGGAGGATATAGCCCTCTTCCCGCGACAGGATGCGCTGGAGATGCTCTACAGCCTGGGCTTCACTCTGGCTGATATACCTCGAACCGGCGGTGAGATTTATCTTAATCATCAGTATTGCTCTTGAAGATCTTCTTAACTGTTTCCAAGTATATCTATGTCGCAATTTAATACATTGTTCAATGAGCCTTGTTGAAAGTCAATTAGATAGTACCATTGGTGGTAATTACTTTTCCGATACCATATTACCTGTCTTACAAGAAAGTGATCGATCCATCCAGAATATCCGGGAAGATTTGCTACCCCAGCAGCCTACACTGGTATCTACCTGATGAAAATATATGGAGCTTCTCTAAGTACTACAGTGCCATTTAGCTGAAGAGCAATCGTCGTAAAATGCCTTCTCAGGCTCATTCTCTGACAAAAGCCTGAACAGCAGCAATTAGCTTCTGAAGCCGTCTCACCTTTTAAGTGGCACTGTAGTATTAAGTCTTGTTTTTTGCTCCCCTGAAGCTGCCCTACGAGGTCCGTACCGCGCTGTCTCCTCTTCTGTGCGCCGAACAGGTAAAAGCCACCTAAGCCCGCTGGTGGGGAGGGAGCATAAAACAGTTGGCCTACGATCGCTTTGAGCTACGCTTTGATCACACCCTGGCTGCAATGGCCTGGCAGAGCTGTTGTACGACCTGCTCTGGGAGCGCACGGGGTTCTTCGTCGGTTTCAGCCGCGAGCTGGGCAAAGAGCGCATCAACCTTGCGCTCGTTATAGATATCCTGACTTCCCAGGACGGCTTTCATAGCCTGGACATCGGTTTCAGCATCCATGATTCGTCGGTGGGCGCTGACACTGATAATATCCAACCCGTTCGTCGAGATCCAGACCTGGAATAAACCGGTGTGGGGATGTTGCACCAGACCGACGACAAACTGGCGCGGCGCTAATGGGGCTGTTGGATCAGTGCGTCGATAAAAGGCCTGCTTCACCTGCGCGTTGCGGGTCGTGAGAACAAGAGACGTGCCCATAGATATCCTTTCCTGGGTTGCTCACCCAACTCACCGCATCGTATGCTAAAACAGGCCACGATGCAAGCGCTCAGACATCGGAGCCAGCACAACTGCTCGGCTCCTTCCTCCTTGCTCTCGTCTTTTGTTGCAAGGTGGCGTGCCTGAAAAAAAGGACTGGGACGGGGATCCCCGTCCCGGTCGTGCGCGCTGCCCTCCCTATGCCTCTTCGGCGTCGGAGCACGTGAGCGCCGCATCATGCGCCTCCAACACCCTCCGCAACACCTTCAACGCCGCTCCTTCGGCTGCGTTGATTCCCCCATACGTGCCGCCGATCAGTCCGCTAATAGTATCGCAACTCATACCCGGTTGACCATCCAGACCGAAACGCAACGTGATCACCTGGCGTTGGCGTGGGGACAACGTCTCCAAAGCTTCATACAGCACCGCATAGCGTGCACGTCGCTCCTCCAGGCGTTCTTCCTCCTCCAGAAGCATTGTGGGATCGGCTGCTGGAGCCTGGACGAACTCCAGGTGCATCACCGTGCCATCGATGGAAAGTGGGGCGTCGAGGCTTTCCACCGTCACTACGCCGAATTTCTCGAACATCTTCCGGGTGAAACTCGAAGGCTTGCTCACCAGAGACGAGCGATAGGAAATGTACAGCGCGATCGCCCGGCGTGCAATGCCACGCAGATATGAGCAGGGATTCTCCCGTTTTAGCGCCCGGCCCAGATCGTCCAGCATCGCCAGACTCGCGACCTGCACCAGGTCCAGCAGATCGTCGTGAGCAAGCTGCTTCAGGTTATAGATGACACGGGCTTTTCCCAGCGCATAGCGCAGGCAACTCACGACGAGCGCGTGGTGGGCTTCAGGCGAACCTGCGCGGGCGCGTATCACCAGGTCGTGCTCCTCTGCGAATGAGAGCCGGGGCAGCCGGGCCACTTCTGCCGCGTAGAGCGTGGTGGCCAGCAGATCGTCTAAGGCGTTCAAGGTGTCAATGTCCAACATGGTCTGTACCTCCATAGTGTGTGGTGATGCAGGCCAGCCCGTCTCGTGCGGGCTCTTGACCTGCTCGGCCACCGGAGACCACGCGCGCGCAGCAAAGTCAAGGCGGGTCCTGAATGACTTTTTTAGCGAAGCGTTAAGAAAAAGTCATTCGGGTGCCTTGAGTTTGTGAGCACGTGTGGTACACTTGGAAGAGCAGGCAGAGCTAAAATGTGGCACCTGGGGGGCGGTTGGCAGGGATTTACTCAAGCAAGGGGTCCGGGCTGGCTGGGGGCCCATGCAGCGAGAGCGGAATGGGCCGCGCCGTCGAGGCGCGCAACCTACGGCGGCCAGAGCAGCAGCGTCGTCACAGGTCGTAGGTCCGGGCCAAGAGGTGACAGCAGATTGCCGTGTCACAACGCATCGCGCGAGGAAGCACCATGTAGGGAATGTACCTCGTTTGCACGGTGAAAACCACCTAAGCGCCCACTGCGCTGGAGGAGGCGTGAGCGCCTGTTGCTTGCAAGTACGAGAACCCGCCCACGTTGTGCCAACCCTGAGCTGGTTTCAGCTCCTCACCTGTGCTATCTATCGTTGCGGCTTCAATCCGCAAGAAAGCAGCCTGCCGGGTCGCAAACGAAGGACAGGCTGCTTTTTCGCATCCTCAGCCAAAAATAAAAGGTGGATACCACCCAACGGGATATACCCACCACAGGGAGACGACTCATTCAAGAACGGGGTCGCACCCGCTCTTTGTGGGGACAGCATATCCAATCCTGAATTCTTTACGCTAATCAGCAATCCATACAGAATATCCGGGAAGATTTGCTACTCCAGCAGACCTACACCAGTGTCTACCTGATGAAAATGTATCGAGCTTCTCGAAAAGTGGCAGTAGCTAGAGGATGATGCATAGATTTCAATTAGTATATCCCTAAAAGCGACCTAAATACGTTCTACATATCATCTAAATGATAATAGAGGGCGTTCATGTACCTGGCTTGCGTAGAGGCCTGTAGCATAAAGCCAGTTTTTTCAGGGATGAAGGCATTATGCTGCCGCCTCTGGAAAGCAGGAGTCTATCAGCATGAAGGGTAAATAAAATATATCATCATACCTGGCAAGCGCTGCACCCACCATCACGCACCGAATCAGAAATGAGTCTCGGCGATACGCCTCACAAAGTAGCGAAAAGCGTGTTACTAGTTGTCTCGAAACCGGCTTCAGCTACCTTCTTTTGGATGTTCTTACAGGTACTTCTTAGTCTTCCCTTCCCTGAGCGAGGAAATCATTCAAATCTTTTCGTTCGATGCGCCAGCTGGCTTTTCGTTTTGTGCCAATATTGGTGGCCTTGAGCCTTTTGCTCTTAATCCACTGATAGACAGTTTTTACATTCACCTGTAGCTCTTGAGCTACCTGCTCTACAGTGAGGATCTCCATCATACGGCGTCTTCCTTTTGCTCCTTAAGAGCTTATTGTAAGGAGTATACCTTGTGACAGGAAATTTGTCCACATACCTCTTGAATTTTCCTTTATTTGGATTTATAATACTAAGCAGTATGGAAAAAGGAGTACTACTCTTGTAATGTTCTTGAGGAAGTTTGCTGTTCCTGGCTCGTCATAAGAGGATGTCGGGCTAGCAAAAAACTTGGTAGAGAGCAATAGCTGTAGCGTGTCCCTTGTAGAGTCATTGTTTGTAGTAGAATGTGTGGTCTGCTGATAGGTCGCCGCAAACGACCTACCAGCGTTTTGAGAACCAGCGTACCTCAATGCTCCCCTGGTCCTCATCGTGCATTATCGCATCGTGAGGCCAGGCGGTCAATGCTGTCTTTGCGTCTAAAGGAGACGATAATGCAGAGGAAACATGCTTCACCCGGAATGGGTCTTCCCCAGGAGCCGACCTTGTCTATCATTATTCCCGTAGACATCCTGCTCCACACCAGCGACATCCCCTTTTGTCCCGTAGACCCCTGTGATTGCCATGAGGACCCCGAACTGCTCGCTCCGGTCACCCAGGCAGTGTATGATGGCCTCCTCACCCCTGGAGAAGCCACTCGCCTGGTAACAGGCCGCATGCTTTAGTGCTGATGAAAGGAACTCACTCATGGAAACGACATGCTATTATGACACGCCTCATCCACAGGCAGGTGATCCACTCCCATCTCCGGGGGAGCAGCGTTCAAGTCGTAACGCCCCCTGGATGCCACTCGACGACGTAGCAGCAGTATGGGCAGCCTTTGGCAGAGAGGCAGTGACAGCTGCTGCCACTAAGGCAGCCAGTGAAGCGTTTGCCGCTTTGGCTGAAGAACGCCGTGCGCTGCGCTCCGTCATCGAGGCTGCTCAGGGAGCGACTCCGGCGTTCTCCCTCTGGTCCGGCCCATTCCTCAAGTGCGAACATGCCCTCGAAGCACTCAGTGATGCGGCGATGCACTGGCTGGCGGCTGCTCAAGAAGTCGCGCGCCACGCCAATCAGTACTCATCGGACACCTGGGATCAACAGCATCTGCAAGATCTCACCAAGCAAGCTCTCGAGCAACGCTTGCGTGTCTGGACGATCGCCCAACACCTGCTCTGTGAGCAGATGGGGCTGTATCAGATGTATTACGGTGACCAGTGCTCTTGCGCTGGCACGATCCAAAGGGAGACTGAGCGATGAGAGAACAGCGTGCTCAGCACATACCCATTCCCCAGCGTGCCAGCACCACAACCCGCAGCCGCTATCACGCACCCACCACAGATACCTCTGTTGAGGTAGACGAAGAAAGAAAGGAGGTATATGCCCGACCTCCAGGCCCCACCAGCACAAGGCGCTATGATCTGATACCTGTTCGCAGGCAAGAGCGACGGACAGAAGCACTACCCCCTCAGGGAAAACATCCGATGTTTTACATTGGTATCTGTCTGGTGATAATGACGCTCTTCCTCACCTGCTTTGTGCTGATCCCACCAGCACTTCAGAAGTGGAGTGATGATCGAACCTACGGCTACCCTCGCACATTCCAAACCGATGTCAATGTAGGTCATGGAGGCACAGAGCATTTCCTTGCTCTGAACAACCACGGCATCATTGAAGTGCTCGAAATCCCAAGCAACCCAAGTACAACAAACCAGCCACGCTTGTATATCATTGTTCGGTTGAGTAGCCAGGGAGCAGACCTCGTCCCTGCTACGCTGGCATTTCCTGATATCAACGGTGATGGAAAGCCAGATATGCAGGTGACAGTATTAGACGGATCAAACCCGTCCATTTGGATACTGTTCAACAACGGAACCACCTTTGTTCCGAAGCTATAGCCAGTTCCAGAGGAGCGGTAGCAATACCGCTTCTCACCAACAGAAGGAGAGCCAGGGATGCACACCAGCGCAGTTGAGGAAGCGGCATTGACAGAAGATACCACCGAGCCACAGCCAGAAGCACAGAAGTCGGAAACAACAGCGTTAGTGCCAACAGAGCCAGATGTGATCGAGGGAGAGGTTATCGAAATTGAGCCGCCAGAAGCACCAGAAAACCACCCGCCTCAGAAGCAGCAACCATACTGGTTACTTATTCCCTTCACCATACTGTGCTGCATGGTGTTTGTTGCAGCCTCTTCTCTTTTACCACTTCTTAGCCCATCAGCAACCATAACTATTATTCCTGTAAGCCGCGATCTCTCAATCACAGCAGCCATACAGGTACGCAGCAAAGTGTTACCAGCCCTGACACTCTCACAGAGCCAAACCACGCAAGCAACAGGCAAACGACACCAGGATGCTACCCAGGCACACGGTGCCATCACCTTTTATAACGGCCAATTCAGAAGCCAAACCATCGCAGCAGGAACAATATTAACAGGGGTAGACGGCGTAGCAGTTATCACAGACCAACCAGCTCGTATTCCTGCTGGCAACCCGCCGAGCTACGGACAAGTATTCGTAACGGCTCATGCCATGCATTCAGGCGCACAGGGAAATATCCAGGCATATGACATTAGACAGGCGTGCTGTACCACATCGGTCCTTGCCAAGAATACAGAGGCTTTTAGAGGGGGAGCAGACGCAAAGGATGTTACTCTTGTGACTCAAGGTGATATCCAGCGTATTGCCACATCCCTTACTGCAACCCTTACCACAAGCGAACAGGCAGCATTACAAGCGCAGCTCATCCCAGGTGAAGGACTGAGCATCCTACCATGTAGCAATGTCCTGCACAGCGATCACCTGATAGGCGACCAGGCACGACAGGTAACTGTTGCTCTTTCCCAAACCTGCACCGCAGTTGTATACAGCACTGCTTTTTTACAAGACAAAGCAACGCGGTTACTTACCCAGGCAGCAGCACAGCAGCTAGGGACTGCCTATCGCCTCATGGGTACTATGCAAGTATCTATCCTTCATCCAACGCGCATAGACCACAGACGAGGACTGGCAACTATCGCTGTCCGAGTAGATGCAGCCTATGCCTACCACCTATCCCAAAGCGAAGCACACCACCTTGCAATACTGATTGCAGGAAAGAGCAAAACGCAGGCACAACACATCCTGTTAGCAGAACCCGGAATACAAGGAGTAACGATACAAGCGGCCAATACGACCACACTTCCAACAGATCCAATGAGGATGAGATTTCTTTTCTTCTACAGGCTCTTTATCAACTGTAGCGCCAAGGGGCTCCTTGGCTTCTCTCTGGACAGGAGCATGAGGAACGGATGAAACAGGTGGTGATCTTACCGGAACCGGCAAGCACAACAGGAATAGCTTTGTAGCAGCGTACCAACGTAGGATGATGAAGGATGGGAACACTCTCATCCCTCTGATCCGTGAGTGACAGAATGAGCATCAAAGCGTACAAATACCGAATATATGCCAACGCACCCACGACAGGCAAACTCTACGGAGTACTCAAGCTCTGCCGTCATCTCTACAATGCGGCGTTGCAAGAGCGGCGTGATGCCTATGAGATCAAGGTGAAACGGCATCCTGGGTACTATGACGATGAAACACGCAAACAGTTGACGTGTACCTATGCGGTTAGCTATTACGAGCAAAAACGCGAACTGGTCGAGATCAAAGAGGTGTGTCCAGAGTGTCAGGAGGTCGCTTCGCATGTGCTGCAAGATGTGATCTTGCGGGCCAAGAAAGCGTATGATGGCTTCTTCCGGCGCGTGAAAAACGGAGAAACGCCGGGGTATCCGCGCTTTCAGGGAGGCAATCGCTACACAAGTTTCACCTACCCTGACGGCGCGGGCTGGAAACTGGATGCCAAAGAGCGTCCGGCAGACAAACAAGGGATCGTCCGTGTCAACCTGAAACTGACGAAGATTGGCACTGTTAAACTGCACCTGCACCGAAATATGGCAGGTACCATTAAAACTTTGACCATCAAGCGTGAAGGAGAACACTTCTACGCGGTGTTTACCTGCGAAATTGGCAAGCCGGAACCCTTACCCACCAGTTACGAAGATGTAGGCATTGACCTGGGCGTGACCCATTTTGCCGCCCTCTCCAACGGGGAGTTTATTGACCATCCCCGCTATTTGCGGCATGCAGAAAAGAAGCTTGCCAAAGCACAACAAGCCCTTTCACGAAAGAAGCGCGGGAGTCACAGGCGCAAGAAAGCGGTACAACGGGTAGCCAGGTGTCACCGCGAGATAGCTAACTGTCGCCGTGACTTTCAGCACAAAGCCTCACGCAAGCTGGTCAATCAGTATCAAATCATCGTGTTTGAAGACTTACAGGTAAAAACCCTCACAAAAGCGCCAGCTCCAAAGCAGGATGAAGAAACAGGCCAGTATCTCCCTAATGGAGCAAGCGCAAAAGCCGGACTCAACAAAAGTATTTTAGATGCCGGGTGGAGCACGTTTACACAGATGGTGAGCGTCAAGGCAGCATGGGCCGGACGTACCGTTATCTTTGTCAATCCATCCAAAACATCACAACTTTGTCCCAATTGCGGAACACTTCGCAAAAAGACGCTCGATGAACGGTGGCACTCCTGCCCATGTGGGTGTGAACTGGATCGGGATACGGCATCAGCAAAGGTTATTCTGGACCTGGGACGCAAACAGCTTTTTGGCCGGGACGCGGCCAACGTCGGCAACGGCGTAGAAGCCTCCGGTCTCTGACCGGAGGTACGTTCACCAGCTCTACCGGCAGATACATGTTGATATGTTGTCGAAGGCATTTCGCGGGACGTGCGTGGTGAAAATGGTGTATGGCAGGCGGGCGCGATAAATTGCGGTCCCTCGATAAATCGGGGACCTACAACGCCCTATCCACGCTTTTTGCTAAAACTCGTAATCGACCTCTACCGGTTTAGAGCTTTGCCAGTTTGTAGCCGACATCTGGTATGGTTACGATGTAGCGTGGATGGCGCGAATCTATCTCGATCTTGCGGCGCAGGCGGCTGATGTAGACCCATATAAAGTCGATGTCACGGTTATATTCCGGTCCCCA
>WNGL01010702.1_pt1 | contig 17982 bp, 15 predicted proteins | sample 5400591 | NCBI WGS metagenome assembly WNGL01 (sample SAMN13153377, study PRJNA577476) | soil metagenome | isolation source: 80 cm soil or saprolite under Garry oak tree replicate 1 | place: USA:California | collected 2016-06-15 | reverse complement strand
AGATCTCCATGCTCTCGCGCATGGCTCCATCCTCACCGCCCGAAAAGCGGACATATCATTTGCTAAAAACACCGGACATATTATGTGCTAACGACAGTGCGTTTTCGTTGGATAACCCTAAAGGTAATAATCGCGACTACGAAATTCGAAGGTGGTCGGCGCTGGAAACGCGCTTTGGTCTGTTCGCAACAGTTGAGACTAGAAGACGCGAACATTTCTGAACATTGGCCGACTTCGCGGTACTTATCCGTATGAATAGGCGACTCCAAAGCGCAAAGTTTAGCCATCTCTCTGTAAATGAACTCGAAGGCGAAGCGTTTCTCGCCCCTGGCGTTCACATCCCAAGCAAGCCTGAACCAGAAGTAGCAGTGCGGCTCGCTTGAAAGTCTGTCCGGATTCTGCTTGATTTAGATGGCAGGTGGCTGACGGTAGAGTTTTTGCTATAGAATGCGATGCCATCGGGCGGGAAGGGGCACAGCCTGCGAATTCCCTCCGCCATGGAGAGACGATGTCAGCTCCCGATATAGTTTGGAAAAACGGCAAGTTTGGCCGAACATCGCGGCGCGACGCCTGGTGGCTTTCTCCGACGGCAGTCTTCCTAGGCTTCGGCGCGTTTCTGGTCTATGCCAACTGGGCGGCGTTTCAGAACAGCCACTACACCTTTGGTCCATATATCTCACCGTTTTATTCACCCGAGCTTTTCGGCAACTCTCCGCACGCCTTGTTTGGCCCGAAACCTAGATGGTACCCGAACTTTCTGCCCTTTTCTCCGGCTCTGCTCATTCTCTGGATCCCAGGTCTGTTCCGCGTGACCTGTTACTACTACCGCGGCGCGTATTACAAATCGTTCTGGGCCGACCCTCCGGCTTGCGCGGTAAGCGAGCCCCGCAAGAGTTATCTTGGGGAACGAGCCTTTCCGCTTATTATGCAGAATTTTCATCGCTACTTTCTGAGGCTCTCGTACATTGTCTGGGGCTTTCTGGTCTACGACGCCTTGCGATCGTTCTTTTTCCCCGAGGGATTCGGGATCGGGATTGGGAGCCTGGTTCTGGTCGTTAATGTCGTGCTTCTTGGCGGATATGTTTTCGGGTGTCATGCGTTCCGGCATCTGATCGGAGGAACATTCGACCGTATCTCGGATCACCCCGTACGACAGAAGATTTACAACTTCGTGAGTAGCCTTAACGCGGGGCACAAGAAATGGGCCTGGGCGAGCCTCCTTTGGGTTGCGTTTTCCGATATCTATGTCCGCCTGTGTTCGATGGGCATCTGGCATGACTGGAGAATTCTCTAGATGCCGGAATTCCAACGGTTCTCCTACGATGTGCTGGTGATCGGAGCAGGCGGAGCAGGCTTGCGCGCTGCCATCGAAGCCGGAGCCACCGGCGCGAAGGTGGGAGTGGTCTGCAAATCGCTGCTCGGCAAAGCGCATACCGTGATGGCCGAAGGAGGCATCGCGGCAGCACTGGCCAATGTCGACGATCGCGATAGCTGGCGGGTCCATTTCGCTGATACGATGCGCGGCGGTCAGTATCTCAACAACTGGCGCATAGCCGAACTGCACGCTAAAGAAGCGCCGGAATGCGTCTGCGAACTCGAGGCATGGGGCGCGCTTTTCGATCGCACGACTGACGGAAAGATTCTGCAACGAAACTTCGGCGGGCATCGTTACCCCCGGCTAGCCCACGTCGGCGACCGCACCGGCCTGGAGATGATACGCACACTCCAGGATCACGGCATCCACACAGGGATGGAAGTCCACATGGAGTGCACAGTACTCAGCCTGCTGGTCGACGGAAATCGAATTGCCGGAGCTTGCGGATACGACCGCGAGAAGGGCCGCTTCCAGCTGTGGCTGGCAAAGGCAGTGGTGCTGGCCACCGGTGGAATCGGGCGCGCCTTTAAGGTCACCAGCAACAGTTGGGAATATACGGGCGACGGCCTTGCCTTGGCGTATCGCGCCGGAGCCGAGCTCCAGGACATGGAATTCGTTCAGTTTCACCCCACCGGCATGGTCTGGCCGATCAGCGTGCGCGGCATTCTCGTAACCGAAGGTGTCCGCGGCGAAGGCGGCGTCTTGCGCAACAGCGAAGGCCGCCGGTTCATGTTCGACGACATTCCTGACCTGTACAAAGAACAGACAGCAGACTCTGAAGAAGAGGGCTGGCGGTATACACAGGGCGACAAGAATGCGCGGCGTCCGCCTGAGCTGCTCACCAGGGATCATGTTGCGCGCTGCATTAATCGCGAAGTCAAGGCAGGCCGAGGCTCGCCGCACGGGGGCGTCTTCCTCGATATTTCATGGATTCAGGAGCGAATGCCGAAATCAAGCGAGCACATCAAGCGCAAACTCCCCAGCATGTACCACCAATTCAAGCAGCTTGCCGACCTGGACATCACGAAAGAGCCGATGGAGGTCGGTCCCACGACTCATTACATGATGGGTGGAATCCGCGTCGATGGCGATTCGCAGATGTCCACTTTGCCCGGGCTTTTCGCAGCGGGGGAAGTGGCGGCAGGATTGCATGGCGCAAATCGGTTGGGCGGAAATTCCCTTTCTGATCTAGTCGTTTTCGGACGGCGGGCAGGCCGCTTTGCCGCGGAATTTGCCAAGGCCAATGGCCCAGTTACGATCGACGAGGCAGAGATTCAAGCCACGGCAACGGCGGCCCTCGTTCCGTTCGACCGCGGCCTTTCCGGCGAGAACCCATATCAGATTCAATACGATCTGCAGGAGACCATGCAGGACCTCGTCGGGATTGTGCGAGTCGAGAGTGAAATGCAACAAGCTCTCGACGCCATCGAGAAATTACGCGCGCGGGCAGAGCGAGCGGGTATTGCTGGGAATCGCGAGTACAACAATGGCTGGCACACAACCATTGATCTTGGAAACATGATGATTGTTTCTGAGGCGATTACCCGTGCGGCGCTTCTGCGAAAAGAAAGCCGCGGCGCGCAGTTCCGCGAAGACTTCCCCGGGAAAGACTCGGAGTGGGGAAAGTACAACATCGTCATCAAGCGCGGCGGAGACGGCGGAATGCAAGTCGAAAGGCGCGCGCTTACGCCGATGCCGGATGAGTTGAAGAAAGTGATTGATGAGATGAAGTAGCCGGGAGACGAAATAGATGGCCACAGAAGCAACATTTCGCATCTGGCGCGGAGACCCCGCGGGCGGCGCATTCCAGGACTACACGACACCCGTCGAGGAGGGCATGGTTGTTCTGGACGCGGTGCACCGCATCCAGGCGCAGCAAGCACCCGACCTGGCGGTGAGATGGAACTGCAAGGCCGGCAAGTGTGGATCGTGCTCCGCCGAAATCAACGGCATGCCCAAGCTCATGTGCATGACCCGGCTAAGTCAAATCAACCTGAATACTCCGGTCATCCTGGAGCCAATGCATGCGTTTCCTGTCATACGCGATCTAGTCACGGATGTTTCGTGGAATTTCCGAGCCAAGAAGACGATCAAGCCATTCAAGCCCCGCCCACCCGACGCGGCCGATGGCACATGGCGCATCCAGCAGGCCGACGTCGAGCGCGTGCAGGAGTTTCGCAAGTGTATCGAGTGTTTTCTCTGCCAGGACGTGTGCCACGTCCTGCGAGAACACCACAAGCACGACGAATTTATCGGTCCGCGTCTGCTCGTCTATGCCGCTGCACTCGAAATGCATCCGCTCGATACCGAAGACCGGGTCAGCGATTTGAGGCACCTGCACAATATCGGTTACTGCAATATCACTACTTGTTGCCGGCAGGTGTGTCCGGAGTCGATAACGATTACCGAGAACGCGATTATTCCCCTCAAAGAGCGCGTGGTGGACCGTTATTTCGATCCCCTGAAGCAACTGTTCCGCATCCTCTGACTGAATCTCAGTTCCCCAATACCGTGGAGATTTGCTATCTCGGCGGGGTGTCCTGGGCGTCGAAGGGAACCAATCCTTGTTCCAATTCACCCCATTCATAGGCCGGATTTTGAAGCAGCCGCACGCAACGATTCCAGCGAAGGATGGCATCGTCGTTTCCTACCGGACGGATTTTCTCCGCCTCCGCGAAAGAATGTAGAGCGTGGTCGAAAAGCGCTACCAATGAACGAGGTAGTTGCCCGGCCTTGAGCTGCGCTTTCGCGCGTCGCTCGTGCAGAATCCCAGTGTAGTAGAGTCGCTCGTACGGATCCTTCAACTGTCGGAAGATCTCTTCAGTTTCCCGATAATGATCGGACCCACCGCCGGTGAACTGATCTGTAAGGGCGAGACCAAGCAAACGCAATGCGAGTTGATGCTGCGGTTCGATGGTCAAGATATCGCGACAGATCGACTCTGCCGCTTCCGGTTCGTTGAGGGAGCGATAGAGCTCCGCCTTCGCGATGGCTTCGGCGATCCCAGCTGTCGAAATGCGCTTAACCTCATATTCCATGGCTCTTCCCTCCACACCCAGATTTCCCTGGCGCCGTGAATTTTGCGAATCAAAGCTCCATTTTTTCCCGACTGGCAATTTCTCCGAAAGACCAGATTCGGAAGTCAGCTGCGCCTGGATCGCTCAGCGTTGCGCCTGCGAACGAGCCTTCGGCATTGGCCAGCCTCCCTATTTGTTCCAATATCCTCTGCGAAGAATTGATTCAAATCTCCCGCCATCTCGAGGCCACGGGTTCAACCGGTGTTGTCGCGCCAGCCCTTCTTGACCACGACATTATGCTTCTTTCCACGGGTGTAGTCCAGGCTTGATTAGAGCCTCGCTGGCGGGCCTCGCAGCTCCACATCTCCTGTGATCAGTAACTGGTAAAACGGGCTTCACTTCATTAGTCGCCGGGATTCCGTCGACCGACGAATTCTGACTAAGTACAAAATCGCCAACGCTCTCACCGAGCATTGAGGGTGCACAGATCTACCGTTCGTTGGAGTCATTCATTGACTCCTGCGTTTGCGAACTTGTGCCATTGACCTCGGGAACCTGCGCGCGCATTTGGACTTATCGGTTTACTAGGAGAAATTGGCTCGTTCGGCTATGACACCGGCTTTTCATCGGGGGTGCAGGTGCCCAAGACTTTGTCGGGGGAAGCTTCAGAGGCGAGTTCGGGGGTACGTTCCAAAGCGCTCTACTGTGGCGATTCGGCGAAGAAGGAGGCGCACGGCTGGACCCTGGCTTTCTTCGCGATTCTCCTCAATATGCCCTAGATGACGGCGAAGGACAGCGAGGAGGTCGTAAGGGGGCTGGATGATCATGTGGGTAACTGGAGGTCCCAGCGACCGTGTGGGATTAATTCGTGATTCGCTGACCGGCTCAAGCACTGCACGCAGCCAGGGCTTCCTGCTCTGATTGGTACACATTGAAAAGCGTCAGGATGCCCACCATCTTGAAGGTTTTGGTGACAAAAGAAGCCGGATTCACCAGCTTCACCGAACCGCCCAACTTCGTCGCCATCCGCAGCGCGTTCACGATGGAACCGATTCCCGACGAGTCCATATAGGGCAGAGCCTCAAGATCGAGAACCAGGGAAATATGCCCGCTAGACAGGGCTGATTGAAAGGCATTCTCAAACTGGGCGACCGGGTCGCCACCGACCAGTCTGCCTTTCAGCTTGAGAACACAAACGTTCCCACTTTGCCTAATATCGAGATCCACGGCTCTCCGTCTTCGAACGAGATTTCGCTTTACACCAGAAGTTCCGCTTGTTAATCTCCAACCCACAACTACTTGAGAATCTATACCTCATTCCCCCTTGTCAGGCAAAGTTTTCGACCAAGAGCCGGATAGCCGATGATCTCTCCAGTGAACGATGCCGCTGCCGAGGTCGGCGCATTACTTCTGACCGCGCCCGGTGCGGCTTCGCGTGCTTCGATCATTGCTTCGGTCATTGTTGCGCAATTGCCAAACTGTGCCTGCGCCGTTCACCGGTTCATCAATGAGAATGTCGAGAGCGCATGGACTGTGATCGGTTTGGCCGGAGATATCTCCCTGGAGCCGGCGTCCATCGGATCTGGCAACCGGCTCATGGCTCCGTTGGTGCTCGAGTCGCCTCAGACTCTCATCTATCCCAGCACCGAGATCCTGCGTGAGGACTACTCCCATTTGCGGATCTCGCGCTCTGTCTCATCCATCACCTATATCCCCCTTCTTCACGAAGCGGAACTGGCCGGGGCAATTGAAGTCCTTTTCTTTTCAGGAAGCCCAAGGCTGCAGGATCTGGAGACGATTGCACCGATCGTTCAGCTAGCGTCGCCGGCGATTATGGCAGCCGAAAATGCCGAGTCGCAGCGGCAGAATCTCCTCGACTCCGTGCATCGGATGTCGCAGCTCTACGATCTTGAGAAATCGCTGAACTCAACTCTCGAATTCGACGCCGTCATCGCGTCCATCCCGAATAAAGTGTCGGCGATGCTGCCTTGCCAGGCCATTCATCTTTGGCTCTTCGATGGTGACGACCTTCGTCTCGTTTCTGCTCACGGGGAAGACGCCACCGTTGAAGTCGGCATGGTGCAGACTCCGGGCCACGGCTACGTGGCCGATATGGCGGAAGAGGGCGAACCGATCCTGATTGCCGATCCTGACGACGAGCGTCTCAGCCTCCGCAATGCCGACGCCGATCCGAACAGTGGAATTCCGAGGATCACAGATGCCCTTCTCGTCCCCCTGATGCAGGATGAGGCCGAAGTCGGCATCGTTGAAGCCATCAACAAGGAGAACGGACCCTTCGACGAGGACGACCAGTTTCTCCTCATCTCTATGGCCGAAACGATCGCCAGCGCCCTCAAAAATGCGAGCCTGATGCTGGCTGAGCGCAAGTTGGAGATCCTGAAGGCGCTCGTCAACGTCAGCTCCGAGATCACTTCAACCCTGCGCCTCGATCGCTTGCTCCAAATCATTGCGAACAGCCCGCAAGGCGTTCTGCCCTACGAACGCTGCGCCATCGCACTCGATCAGCGCGGACGGTTACATTTAAGAGCCGTTTCGGGCATGGCCGCGCTTCCCCTCGGCGACATCAATGTCGAGCGCCTGAACAACCTGCTGCGCTGGCTTACCTCGCAAACCGAGCTTGTTCATTTGCGCCAGATTGAAGACACCGGTGAAGGTGAACAGGCAGAGCTTCCTGCCCCCGTTGCCCGCTATTTTGCTGAGACCGGCTTTCGCGCTCTTTATGCCATCCCGCTTGTTGACGATCAGGGCCGCGTGGGCTTTCTGATTTATGAAAGTAGCGACCCCGACTTTCTCGACCTGCCACATATCGAAATGGTCAAGATTCTTGCCGGGCAGGCGACGGTCGCCATTCGCAACGCGCTGCTCTATCGCGAAGTTCCGCTGATCAGCCTGATCGAGCCTCTCGTGAAGAGGAAACGGGCTCTGCTGAACAACCGGCGAAGTCGCTGGATGACCATCGGAATTCTGTTCGAGTGCGCGCTCTTCCTCTCCTTCTTTCCGCTGCCCATGCGGGTTGCCGGCGATGCGATTGTCGCGCCGCAGCACCTGGTGACGGTTGCCGCACCGGTCGATGGCAACGTCACGGCGGTCTATGCCCATGAGGGGCAGAACGTCTCAGCCGGAGACCCCTTGGGTGCCATGAGCGACTGGGTATGGCGCACCGATCTTGCCGCCGCTGAATCGAAGTATCAGCAGGCGATTCTGGTCATGCAGAATGACCTGGCTCACGGCGCTGCGCAGGCCGGCGAAGATCGCGCGCAGGCCGATTTTCTTCGCGCCGAAGTGGCCAGCGCCCGCACCCGCATTGAAAATGCGCAACTGCGTTCGCCCATCGACGGCATTATAGTCACTCCCAACCTGCAAAATGTTGCGGGCCTGCATCTCGACGCGGGAACTGCTTTCGCGCAGGTGCTCGATCTCTCCTCTGCTGTGCTGCAGATCTCTGTCTCCGAGCGCGACACCGCTCTTCTTGGCCCCGGCCAGTCAGCGGCTATCAAGCTCGACAGCTATCCGCAGCGCACCTGGCGCGGACGCGTTTCCGTGGTCAGCCCGGTGGCCCATGTCGGAGACGGCGAACGTACCTTCACCGTCGAAGTTCCGCTCTCAAACGCAGACGCAAGCCTGCACGCGGGCATGACGGGCCGCGCAAAGATCTCTCTTGGCTGGCGGCCCGCGGGATATGTCCTCTTGCGCCGCCCGGCACTCTGGGTCTGGCAGACACTCTGGAACTGGATCGGGTGGTGAACCCGTGAAGAAACACATTTGCTGGCCAACTCGAAGTTGTTTCACTGCCATCGCAGTGTCTTGCGCATGCCTGTCGCTCTCCACCGGTTGCGATTCTCATCAGGAACCTGTGGACGCCAGCGCCGCAGTAGCCGCTGCAAGCACTCCGCCGCCCAAGGTGCTTCCGGTCGCCGCGGCCGCACCTATTGCAGAGGAGCCTGATCCGAAATCCTTCGTCACCACAGGCCCCCTGGTTGCTGAGCAGCAGGCCGACGTAGCCGTGGAACGCAGTGGCCGCATCGTCAGCATCAACGTCCGCATCGGCGACCGCGTAAAGAAGGGTCAGCTTCTGGCTCAGCTCGATGATCGCGAGCTCCGGTCGGCCTGCGATTCCCAAAAGGCTCGAATGGCTTCTGAGCAAGCGCAGCTCCGCGAATGGGATGCGGAACAGGCGACTGCCGAAGCCGACCTGCGCCGCGCCGACGCGATGCGCGCAAACCAGATCATCAGCCAGGAAAACTGGGAGCATGCGAAATACAGGGTCGACGCAACGATTGCGGAAGTCGCGCGTTTTCGCGAAGAGGCGGCCGCGGCCACTGCGGATCTGAGCACCGCCAACCTGCAGTTGGAACAATCGCGCATCGTCGCGCCGTTTTCCGGCGTCGTCGGACGCAGTTCTGTCCGCCCGGCGCAGGAAGTGAAACCGGGCGACGTCCTTTTCTGGATCACAGCGGAAGCTCCACTTCAGGTGTTGTTCACGGTGCCGGAGACCTCGATGGCGGCCTTTTCTGTGGGCAAGCCGCTTGAGCTTACAACTGCGGACTATCCCGGCCTTCGCCAGACCGGCCGCATCGCTCGCGTTAGCCCCGTCATTGACCCGGCGAGCGGCAGTGTCCAGGTGATTGGTGCGCTGGTTCATCCCTCTCCGCTGCTGAAGCCCGGAATGTCAATGCAGGTGCGTCTGGCGCCATGAACCTGAGTGAAGCTCTCGATGCGGCACTTCCCGAGATACCCAGGGCGCAGCTGACACGCAGCCGGCCGCCCCGGCTCGATCCGGATCTCATCGTCCATGAAGATGTGCTCGACGGAGAGCCGATCATCGGCATACTTCAGCGCGATCGGTCGAATTACTTCCGCTTCCAGCCGTCACAGTGGCAACTTGCGCAACTCTTCGATGGCAACCGGTCCTACGCCGAAATTGTCGACGCCTTTGCAAGCCAGACCGGCCTGAGCATCGACCCGGAAGAGGTGCGATCCTTCGCCGAGCAGATGGATGCGTCCGATTTCTGGCACAAGACACATCAAGAGAAGAACCTCGCAATGAGCGAGAAACTCATCGCTCAACGCGGACGCCGCGGCAAATCAAAAGTTAATCTCGCGCACATTAGTTTTTCCGCCTGGGATCCTGACCGCTATTTGGGCTGGCTCAACCGGAAGGCTGGAGCTTTCATCTACAGCCCGTGGTGTGCGCTGGTCGCCGTCCTTCTATTTGTGTTCGAGACCGTCGTCGTTGTCGAGAACTGGCGAATTATCGTTCCGGACACTGCGTTGTTTTTCAATTTCACGCAGAAGAGCTTCTCTGACTTTGCGCAGTTCTGGTTGCTGATGCTGGTGATTGGCTTTTTGCATGAGTCGTCACACGGTCTCACCTGCAAGCACTTCGGCGGACAGGTTCACAGTATGGGGCTCATGTTCCTTTACCTCGCTCCGTGCTTCTTTGTCGACGTGACAGAAAGCTGGGTCTCGGCCACCAAGGTTCAGCGGTTGGCGACGATCATCGCTGGAATCTGGGTAGAGCTTATGATCTGCGGGATGGCGATGATCTTCTGGTTGAACACGCCGGTAGGCGGGTCGTTACACAATTTTATGTATGAGATCATCCTCCTTACCGGGATCGCCGCAGTGATCATCAACTTGAATCCGCTCATCAAGCTCGATGGCTACTACTTCCTCACAGAAGTGATTGAAATCCCGGAGCTCAAGGAACGATCCACCGCATTTCTGTCAGGTTGGTTCCAGGCCAAGATTCTGCGGCTGCCAGTTGAAGTCCCAATCGTGCCGCGCAGACGTGCCGCACTCTTCGTCATCTACGCTTTTCTATCCGGAGCCTACAGTTACATTCTGCTCTTTTTCGTGGTTCGCATCTCCTACAGGCTGGGGTCGAAGTGGTTTGCCGAGTTCGCTCTCATCCCTTCCGGAGTACTGGCCTTTGCCGTGTATCGCTCGCGTCTCCGATCTCTGCGCCGTGTGATTGCGCAGTTTTGGCAACAGAACTTCAGCGCGGGATTCCACGGGCGTCCGAGCTATATCCTCGCCGCGATTCTTGCTGTTGCTCTTCTGTTTCTCCCACTCTGGCGCGATCGTGAAGACGCGTTTTTCGTGATCGAACCAACACTGGAGCACTCGGTTTGTGCGAGCGTGCCCGGTAGAGTGAATGCAGTTCTGGTTGAGGAAGGCCAAAAGGTTCGCGCAGGTCAGCCGCTCCTTCGCATGAGCAGCTATCTGGCAGCGTCAATGGATTCCGCGGCTGTGGCCCAGACGCGAAGTGCTCGATTCCGTGCCTTCGATGCCCAGGTTCATGGTCAGGGCATTGGGACCGCAGCCGCCGAGCAAAGCCAGGCCACGCGTATGACTGGCTTGGCCAAGGAGGCCCAATCCTCCCTGGAACTCACAGCTCCCGCGGATGGCACTGTTCTCACCGCCAATCCGGCGGTGCTGATAGATCAAGATGTCGCTTATGGCCAACCCTTGCTTGACTTGGCTGGGGGATCTCGGACGATTCGTGTTTTTATCCCCTCATCGGCGCTCAGCCGCATTCCAAAAAATGCCGCGGTTGAGCTCGCCATCCCTGGGCAATTCACGCATCTTGGCGTGACGCTTCCTCCACCATCGGGCGAGCAGGTCACGTTGCCGCCCGGGTTGATTCCCATTGAGAAGTTCCAGGGCATCAAGTTGCCGGTCTTCTATTCCGCGCGCATCTCATTGCCTCAGACGGCAGGAAATCCAATGTTCGGACTCTCCGGCCAGGCCAAGATCTTTGGCGTTCGGCGGAGTCTCGCCGGCCGCTTTCTAGCCATGATGACCGATCTGGTGAAAGCTCATGTCTGGTAAAGCAAAAAAACGGCGACCGAATCAACGGCCGCCGTTTTTCCTTCCAAGGGGGGAGCGAACCCCATCCGAGTTTGTTCAGTCAGCCAAGGCAGCTTGACCCCACCAACATCTGAAAACAGTCGGTATCAATGGCGTTGCGAGGGTTTCAGTACAGAATGCCTACTAGACAATCTTGGCGTTGATCATCTTGGCGTTGATCATCTGTGCGTTGATCAGCTTGGTCGCGACGAGTTTGCTGGCCGGGTTGGATGCTTTGGTCTTCGTGGTGGATTTCTTAGCCGGCTTGCTGCTGATCAGAGACTTTTTCGTAACCGCCATCGTAGTTTCCCCCATCAATTTGAGTTTGACTGCTTTACGCTGGATAGTAATGCACATCGAATGCCAAATATTGATGAGAAAGCAAAGATTCCTTCAAATAAATGATTTTAAATCGCTTAAACACAAAATTTCAGAACAGCAGTAAATCGCAAACCTCGCTGTTTGGGTGAAAAACTCACCTCTAGAGGATTAATTTTTCACCTCTCGGACTCTACAACGAGTACTTGCGACAGAGATACTTCATCCGTTGCACATCCACTCTTAGGAGCTTTGCAGCCGCACTCTTGCTGTCCTTGGTCCGCCGTAGGGCAGTCGACAGCAATGCCAATTCGAGTTGCCGAATCTGCTCGTCGAAATCTGTCCCTCCCTCCGGCAGAAGAATTGCCTCGCTGGCAGCTACGCTCTGCGCCACAACGCGCGGCGGCAAATCCTGCGGGCCAATCTCCTCGCGGCGGGTAGTCACGACGAGGCGCTGGATGAGGTTCTCCAGTTCGCGCACGTTCCCGGGCCATGAATGTTCTTCAAGTGCTGACAGAGTGTCGGCACCTATCTGCTTGATCGGAACTCCATTTGCCGAACAGTGGATCTGAAGAAAATACTCACAGAGCAAAGGTATATCGCCAATTCGATCACGAAGCGCGGGAAGGTGGATGGGGATGACGTGAATCCGGTAGTAAAGATCCTCGCGAAATCTTCCCGTCCGGGCCATCTCTTCCAGCGGCTCGTTGGTGGCACAAATCAGCCGAAAATCGATCTTGCGAAAAGTGCGCCCCCCCAATCTCTGAACGTGATGATCTTCGAGCACGCGCAGCAGCTTGGTTTGCAAAGGCAGGGTCAGGGTAGCGATCTCATCCAGAAACAGCGTTCCGCCGTCGGCCAGCTCAATGTGTCCCGGGCGCGATTCCGTGGCTCCCGTAAATGCGCCACGCTCGCTGCCGAAGAGCTCCGACTCGATGAGGTTTTCAGGCAGTGCCGCACAGTTTAGACGGATGAACGGCTTGGTTGCCCGGCGGCTCAGCGCCACAATCGCGCGCGCGGCAAGCTCCTTGCCGGTGCCGCTTTCGCCGCGGATGAGCACATTGATGTTGCTGGCCGCGATCTGCTGAATCGCATCATAGACAAGCCTCATGGGCTCACTTGCGCCAATGAAATCCTGAAAGCGGCTTGACTCGAGTGCCTGCTGGCGCGACAGCTCGCGCTCGGCTTCTTCGCTGCGGCGCCGGATCGTGTCCAGCAGCGTCATGCGCAATTCCGCAACGTCGACAGGGTTGCGGAAGTGCGCGTCGGCACCGGCGTTGAGTGCCTGCTTTTCCACGGAGCGCGCCCGCGCGCGACTCATCGAGATCAGCGTGAAGTCTCCGTTCAGCTTGCGCAGCTCATTCAGAACAGGCAGGCCGCCGTACGGATCCTCTCCCTGGGTGTCGATGTCGAGCACAACGGCCGAAACCCGCTGTTCACGGGTCCGGCGCGCAAGATCATCATATGTATCGCTCGCAACCACGCCGAACCAGGGCAGCAGCTCGGCCTTCAGCACCTCCAGGAATTCTTCGTCCAAGGTGACAACGCACACCGTCGGGAGCGGTGCAACCCCCGCCGGCGGAGACCCGCCGATTGCCACGTCAAGTCGCGAAGGCATACCGCATTTTACATAGGAAACTCAGTCATATGCGCAAGAGTTTGAGCCACAGAGGCGCATCGGTAGCCCTCGGACGCGAGAGCCACATATTGTGCGCAACCTTGCAATTGTGAACTTGCGCGGCATATTTGCAAGGTTGCCACCGCCAACCGAATTCGTTCGGAGTCGTGCCATTCGAGGTGTCTGCTCGAAGAACGCAAGGCCGAACTCGTCACAAAATGCGCGTGAAAGCCTCGTGCGAATTGTTGCCTGCATCGAGGGCGACGGACAATGTCTCTGGCGCCGTTTGATAGAGCCTTGCCGCTTCCGATAAGCGGCGGCCGCGCACGTATTCCATGACAGAACGACCGGTGGCCACGTTGAATGCCCGCGTGATGTGAAATCGCGATACACCCGCAGCCTGTGCAATGCCTGCGGCGCAAGGTGGTTTCCGAAATGGCTCTCAACAAATCAGAGCGCTTTCTCGGCTGAGTTCATCCCCAACCTCTCGCCAGCACAGTCTTAACTATGCTTATTGTCTCTTCTTGCGACTTGATCGAAATTGCGCCTCCGTGAACGCTGGGAGCCTAGACATTGGGCACTCATAATATGGGATTCGACTTCTTTTCGGTTCAAATAGCGCAAAAATCGCCAATGCACTCAATGAACCCGTGATACCGCTGAAGCTCTGAAAACCGTAACAGTTTCTATTTCGCTGGTGCCCCGGAGATAAGAAACTCTTCCCAACTGATGCTCTCGATTCCGTGTCTCTTTGCGGTTTCTTCATCGCCCGGCGCAGAGATGACGAGTGGTTTGAACGCCGGATTGCGGCGGCAGAACTCCAACAAACCGCGGAGCGCCTGGACATCGAATCGTCCGGTTTTCACTTCGACTGCCCATTTTCCCCAGCTCCCATCGAAAACCGCATCAACCTCCACCGGCTCTTCGCGCCAATACGTCACCTGCTGCCCCTGATTAATGGCAAATGCAAGACAGGCATTTTCTACCCAGAAGCCAAAACGCTCTGGTTCACGAGCGCGATCGGGCACGCCGTTGGGGTGCATGGCGGAAAGAAGTGCATTGTTCAGCACTACGAGCTTCGGTGGAGAGGCGCGACGTCTGTGAGCCTGTGACGAATATTTCTCCAGCGGCGCAATCAAGTACGCATCCTGGAGCAGCGCCAGATAATGCGCGACTGTTTCCAGAGCGCCCCCGTCCTGGAGCTGTCCCTGCATCTTCTGAAGCGAGACAATCTGCGCTGGCGAGCCTGTAGCAATCGCGAACACCTGCCGTAGCAGCGCCGGACGCCTTACCGCTCCCAGCGCGAGCACGTCGCGACCAATCGCTGGTTCGATGATGGCGTCGCGCACGTAGGCTCGCCAGCGGGCGAAATCCTTTTGGAATTCCACAGCGCCAGGATAGGAACCGAAACGAACGAGATCATGGACAGCTTCTCGCGGCGGTAGATGAAAAGCCTCGGCCAGTGAAGCGGCAGGCCAGTGGCTCAGGGTCAGCCGCTCGAAGCGGCCGGCCAGGCTCTCACGCGAGCCGGTTGCAACACGCAAGGCCGACGAGCCGGTGGCGACAACATGAATGGGAATGTGACGGCGGCGTGCTCGATCCCACTGGCTCTTGAGGCGTGCCGCCCAGTCGGAGAGTTGATGTACCTCGTCCAGCAGCAGAACCGCAGCGCCTCGCTTCGCGTGCTCTTCTGCCTCCGTCCAACGGCGTTCCCAGAAACCCGGAAGGCTGGCGTCGAAGGCATTGTGGATCTCAACCATAGTCGAATAATTATTCGACTATGATCTATAAACTGTCAACTCACCGCTTCGCTTACTATCCATTCTTGTGAAAACGGCCAAAAAGTGATGACTTCGGTGCAATTTTGACAAAGATTGAAAAGGCGGAATCAAGCGAGTAAGTTGTTTAGTTCGAAGGTATTGTCTGGCTTGAAAGGACTTGTGGTCACTCGAAGGACATGAATCTCACGTCCTAATCCCTAGACGATAGCGCCACACTTAAAGGGGAATGGTCCGCCGCGGCGGACCACTCGTCTAACCTATCAAAAACCAACCTGCTGCCAAAGTTGCCGAAGGCCTTCCCTCGCCTCAGATTCCCAGCTTGCGCACTTCGTCGTTGTAGTACTTGCGGTAGAGAATCTCCCACTCCTGCGAGCCTTCGAGGATGATCTTCCGTTGCGAAGCAATCTTCGCCCGCGCCGCCGTATCGATCCCCGCTTCCTGAGTCAGCAGCGTTTCCAGCGCCTTGCGAGCTTCCTGGCGGATGGTATTGCGATCCTCATTGAAACCCACCTGGTCAATATCAGCCAGCGTATCGGCCACGGTGTGGGCCAGCTTGTTGAGCTTGTCGCGGCTGATCCTCATAGCACCGCCTTGTACTTCTTGGCCAGCTCGGTCTTCACCTTTTTGAACATCTCGGCGTATTGCGCACCGGATTTGCGCATCTCGTCGGAGTACGCGTCGAGAATGACGCGAACCTCTTCGTTGATGCGATCTTCGAGGGACAGCTCCTCGATCAAGCCTTCGGTCACGCGCGATTCGGTACCCTTCAAATCGCTGGTGGTGATCAGTTTGGCGTCGATGAGGTGTTTGACCGTGCGGCGGGCCAGATACCCAATGTACTCACGAGAAAAAATCATGGGCTAAGTTATGAGAATACCGCATCGGGCCGCCCGGTGTACATTCGCATCCCGAACCATTTCAAGGGCACGCGGCGCGAATCCGATGACAGTCATTACCGCAAAATGACTGGCAATGCGTCCGCTTCCTATTGCCCCCGATGCGGACAGGTCTTTGTGTTTACGCATTCATCGGCAAGCCGCAGCCGCTCCACCGGCCTGCCGCCCACAAGGTGCTCTTCCACAATAGCCGCGGCGTCTTCCGGACGCACATGTCCGTACCACACCGCTTCGGGATAAACCACCACGGTTGGACCGTGTTCGCACTGATCGAGGCATCCCGACTTGTTGATACGCACCGTATTGCCGAGCCCAGCAGCTTTGGTGAGTTGTTGCAGCTGCGCGTGCAACTCGCTCTTTCCGTCGGCTGTGCAAGATGGCCGCGGAGCGCCTTCCGGGCGAACATTGTGACAGACAAAAACGTGATGCTCAAATGGGGGCAATCGGTACTCCTCCTGCTTCCAGACTACAGGCCGCCCCGCGCACAAACTTTCCACATTGACGGGCCCGCCGGTCGAGTCCCATCTGAGAGAATGATTGCTTGACTATGAGTACGGACAATCTACTGTCGCTGAAAGATGACATGGTGGCTTTTATCGAGGGCCATGGCCTCGTTCGTCTTCCCGGATACGTCACGGAGGATATTCCGTCGATTGTATGGGAAGGCGAAGGAAACCCCGACGCATGGAAGGATTTTGTGGAGATGGCCAAACGCGTCGGCGCTCCCTTTGTCACATTCAGCGAGATGAAGTTAGAGCGGGAGGAACTTGACGCTCTCATCGAAGAAGCCGGCGAGATGAACTTCCCCGATGAAGAAGCGACGGAACTGGTCGAGGCGCAATGGCTGCGCAAGTATGCCGGAATGGTGGGTTACATTCAGCTCGGCTTTGTCTACCAGGGATTGGTTTTTCTGCATGAGACCACGACCGAGTGGTACGAGCGCTTCCAGTCTCTGCTTGAGGATATCGAGAGTTTTCACGACATCGTGATCGACGACCACGAACACGACGAAGAGGACGAGTAAACAGGTTGATCGCGACGGGCGCGATGCAGAACGGCCATGCTGCACCCCGCAGCTATCTTCGCCAGCGCTGGGTCGTTGCTGAAGCGCATCCGCGAGAGGCCGAGGCACTGGCCAAAGCGGCGCGGCTTCCGCTAGTGCTCGCAGAACTTCTCTTAGCGCGCGGCATCAACACGCCAGAAGAAGCTTTTGCATTTCTGAATCCTGAAATTTCACATCTCCACGATCCGTTTCTGATGCATGGAATGACCGCGGCCGTGGAGCGCCTTGAAGCCGCCATCTTTCGCAAGGAGCCTGTGCTGCTTTACGGCGATTACGACGTGGACGGCACGACCGCCGTGGTGCTGCTCAAGACAACCATCGAGATGCTGGGTGGCGTAGTTCGCTTCCACGTGCCTCATCGCCTTCGTGAAGGCTACGGACTGCAGTCGAGCGTGCTTGAAGCGGCATATGCGGAAGGCGTTCGCCTGGTAATCACAGTGGACACGGGAATGAGGGCATTTGCCGAAGCCGAGACTGCGCGACGTCTGGGGCTGGACCTCATCATCACCGACCACCATCTGCCATCCGCAGACGAGACCGCTCCCGACGCTCTTGCCATCCTCAATCCCAATCAGCCTTGCTGCGGTTATCCGGAGAAGTCCTTGTGCGGCGCTGCCATCGCCTTGAAACTGGCGCAGGCCGTGCTGGAACGGCACGACGGCGCGCGCACACGCGAAAAAATCCTCCCTAGCTTCCTCAAGATGGCGGCCATCGCCACCATCGCGGACGCTGTGCCTCTTCGCGGTGAGAATCGAGTGATTGCCGCACTTGGCCTTCGCGGGCTGCGGCGTCCTGTGGGTGCAGGTTTGCGCGCGCTGTTCGCAGCAGCCGAGCTGGATCCGGCGGCGAAACCGTTAACCGGCTTCGACGTCGCTTTCCGGCTGGCTCCGCGTATCAACGCCGCCGGCCGCATGGATGTGGCCTCGGAGATTGTTGAACTCTTCTGCACCCGCGATGTTGCCCGCGCACAAGAGCTGGCCGCCAAATTGGAAAGGCTCAACCGCGAGCGCCGCGACACTGAAGCTTTCGCGCTCACTGCAA
>WNGL01003891.1_pt1 | contig 17982 bp, 14 predicted proteins | sample 5400591 | NCBI WGS metagenome assembly WNGL01 (sample SAMN13153377, study PRJNA577476) | soil metagenome | isolation source: 80 cm soil or saprolite under Garry oak tree replicate 1 | place: USA:California | collected 2016-06-15 | reverse complement strand
TCCGGCCCTGCATCCGCGATGCGCATCGCGATGTCCGGCCTGTCCACGGCCAGCGAGAAGTCCGCGAACTCGAATCCCGGTCCGACGGCGCACCCCACAAGCGTATATGCCCCCGTCGACCGGGCCGCCTGCCAGGTTCCGGCTGGCACGACGATAGTAGACCGCGTCGCACGCTCCACCGGACCCAGCGGCATGCGACGCAAGCCCTGATCGTCGAACAGCAGCAGCTCGATCGCGGCACCCTCGTGGTAGTGCCAGATCTCATCGGAATCCACGCGGTGCCACCGGCTGAACTCGCCCTCGGTAAGCAGGAAGTAGATCGTCGTCAGCGCGGCCCGCTCAACATTGCGATCGAGCACCTGGACTCGATGCGCCGAGCGAAACACCTCCGCGTAGTGCCCGCCCTCCGGGTGCGGACGCATGTCGAGCAACTTGACCAACTCAGCCGCGCGCGAATGCATCGAGGAGCCCACGAAGGACATTCTGTGTGACGGCACGGCGGTACGCGGCGGTCGATCGCACGTCGTCGATCGGCCGGACGTCGTCCGCGACCGCCGCGATGGCGGCTTCGATGTCGTCCCGCTCGAGCGCAGCCTCGGCGCGGCGCGCCCGCAGCGGCACTTCGGCGACCGATCCGATCGCGATGCGGGCAGGATGCCCGCTCACCGCCATGACGACCTTCGAGATCGCCTGCGCCGCGCGCGTGCCGACTTTGCGGAACGCGACCCGCCGGCCGAGCGGCAAGCGCACGGCGGTGATCAACTCGTCCGGATGCAGCTCGGTCTTGCGATAGCCAATAAAGAACTTGTCGATCGGAATCGCGCGTCGATCGGTCACGACTACGGCGTCGTAGGCGAGTAGCACGGGCAGCGTATCCCCCGCGGGAGACGCGTTCGCGAGGTTGCCTCCCAGCGTGCCGCGGTTCTGGATTTGCGCCGCTCCGATGGTGCGGGCGGCCGCGGCCAGCGCGGGGAGATGCTGCTGCACATCCCGGGACGCAATGATCCCCGTGTATGACTCGGCGGCACCGATCTCCACGCTGTCCTGCACGCGCCGCACCCCCTTCAGCTCGGCGAGCGACCAGAGATCGAGCACCGCCTGCGGCTCGGGACGAACTGTACGCGCGTGCAGCATCACCATGAGATCGGTGCCGCCGGCGAGGGGGCGGCATCCCGGGGTCGTACGATAAATCTGCACCGCATCCGCCAGACTCTTCGGGCGGATGAATTTCACTTCGTGCATGACAGGACCGCGTCAATGATCTTCGTGTAACCCGTACACCGGCAGAGATTCCCGGCGAGCCCCTCGCGCACCTCGTCCGCGGTCAGACGTTTGGAGTGCTGCAGCAAGACGTGGGCGGCGAGCAACAAGCCGGGCGTACAGATCCCGCATTGCGCGGCGCCGTGCGCGATGAACGCTTGCTGCAGGGCCGTCAGCCGTCCGCCATCAGCCAGTCCCTCGACCGTGGTGACCTCGCGGCCCTCAACCTGGCCCACCGCTATCAGGCAACTGTCCACGACCTCGCCGTCGATCAGCACGGAGCACGCCCCGCACTCCCCTTCGCCACAACCCTCTTTCGTGCCTGTCGCGCCAAGATCCTCGCGGATCACATCCAGCAGCCGGCGAGAACCAGATACCTCGACGGCTACGGAATGACCATTGATCGTGAACGCGATGGTCACCGGGACGTACCCTTCCCGCTTCCCCCGTCCCTCTTCCCCCGCAATGCGTCCAACACTTTTTCCGGGGTGGCCGGAACCTCGTCCAGCCAGACGCCGGTCGCGTCGTGGATGGCGGCGATGATCGCCGGCGCCGGTCCATCCATCGGCAGCTCGCCGATGCCTTTGGCCCCGAACGGGCCGCGCGAGTAGGGATTCTCGACCAGAATGGTGCGGATGCGCGGGGCGTCGAGCGCGGTGGGAATGAGGTAGGTGGCCAGCCGGTCGTTCTGATAGCCGCCGTCTTTCATTTTGATCTCTTCGATCGTCGCCCACCCCACGGCCTGTAAGCTCCCGCCTTCGATCTGCCCCTCCGCCATGACCGGATGGAGCGCTTTGCCGCAGTCGACCGCGGTGACGAGATCGGTCACGCGCACCTCACCGGTGGTCAGGTCCACGTCCACATCCGCGATCGTGCACGCCCATGCGTACACCGGATAGGCGTCGCCGCGGTAGGTGGTCTCATCCCAGTGAATCGACTCGGGCTGGATGTAGGATTTCTCGACGCGGATCGGCGGCCGCTCACGCTGCAAGCGCTGCTGGATCTCCGTGGCCGCCTCCTGGACGAGACGACCGACGATCATCGCCGTGCGGGAGGCGACGGTCGGCCCCGAGTCCGGAACCAGCGATGTGTCCTGCGGCGCCAGGCTGACGCGCTCGAGCGGGACCCCGAGGGCGTCCGCCGCAAGCTGACAAAAGATGGTCTTCGTACCCTGACCGATCTCGGTCGAAGCGGTGAGGACTCGGAATGTGCCGTCGGCAAGCGCCTCCAAAGCGATCGTACCCTGCAGCTTTTTCTCTCCACTCCCCGTGAAGCCTGAGCCGTGGAAGACGAGAGAAAGACCACGACCGCGACGGGCGGTTGGAGCGGCTTTCAGTGCCGCGTCCAAAACCAGCTCAGAACCCACGCTCTCAGTAAGGACCTGCCCCGTCGCCGTCGTGTCGCCCAGGCGCAACATCCATTTGCGGCGCAGATCCACACTCGAGATGCCGAGCCGCTCGGCGACGTGCTCCACCATCAGCTCGGCGGCGAACAGCGATTGCGGCGCGCCGAAGCCACGGAACGCGCCGTTGGGCGGTGTGTTCGTGGCGACGGCGCGTGCACGAATGCGCACGTTCGGGCAGGAATAGGGGCCCGTGGCGTGGATCGCCGCCCGCGACAGCACGACGGGCGTCAGCGTACAGTAGGCACCGCCGTCCAGCACGATCTCGATGTCCTGAGACAGCAGTGTTCCATCCTTTTTGACTGCCGTACGGTGTCGGATGACTCCTGGATGACGCTTCGTAGTCGCTGCGAGGTCCTCGTGCCGGTCGTAGATGAGGCGGACTGGCCGTCCCGCCTTGCGGGCGAGGAGCGCCGCATGAACCGCCACGATCGACGGGTACTCCTCCTTGCCTCCGAACCCTCCTCCGGTTTCCGCCTGGACCACCACGGCTTGCTGATCGTTGAGCTTCAGTGCTCGCTTCAGGGCGCGATGGACGTAGTAGGGGCACTGCAGCGAGCCGATGATCCTGATGGTGCCGTCTGCTTCAGGGAACGCGATTGCGCCTTGCGGCTCGATATACAACTGCTCCTGCAATCCAACGCGAAACTCACGCTCCACGACGAGATCCGCCTCCCCTTGCGCGGACGCCACATCCCCCTTCGTTATGTCGACCGTGCTGAAGACCTCGGTGGCGCTCCCGATGTCAGAGACCGGGGTGGTAAGCTCGTACTCGATGCGGATATGACTGGCCGCCTCCTCCAGCGTGGCCCGGTCAGGCGCCGCCAGCAGCAGGATCGGCTCTTCCTTGTGCCTGATCTCGCCCCTTATCGGAGCCAAAACCGGCTGGTCGTCCCGGATCAGCTGGACGACGTTGTCCCCCGGGATGTCGTCCGACGTCACCACGACGATGCGCGACCAGTCGAACGCCGGGTTCAGCGCGATCGCGCGGATTACGCCACGGGCGATCGTGGACCGGATCGTACGGCCGTACCACGCCCCCGGCACGGCGATGTCGTCGGTGTAGCGTGCGCGCCCCGTCACCTTGTCGACACCCTCGCGGCGCGGGACGGAGCGGCCGACGGTCGCGCCTGGGACGGGGAGGGGGCTGGGGGACATGTGCGGTAATATTGCCACAGATTGTGGCGCACCGCGTGCGCCGCGCGCATCGCTCGACTTCTCCAACGACTCGTCCGTGGGGAATCCCTCACCATCGCGCATGGCACGAGGGTTGCGATACCCTAGCCGCCGGAAGCAGCACGAGGGTCTTGGGGGGAAAAAGCCGGCAAAGGCGGAGCCAGGTAAACGCTGGCAACGCGCCGGCTGCCGCAGCGGCCGTGCACAGCCGCTGCGGACCCTCCCCACCAGCGTCGAGAGCATAAGGGGCGGCTGGGAACCGCCGCGCGTCACCGCGCGGCATCCCGGCTAGCCCCGCTTGTTTCCGCGGGAGCGTCGCCCATCGCCGGAGCGCTACATTGCCGATCATGACCGACGCGCGAACGAGATCGGGCTCCGGGCTTGAAGTGCACTCCCCCCAAGCCTCCTTGGAGCCGGAGTTTGCGGAGATCCTGACGGCGGAGGCGCGGCGGTTCCTCACGACGCTGGCGCGGGCGTGCGAGGGGCGCCGTCAGGAGCTGCTCGCGCGTCGCGTGGAGCGCCAGCGGCGTCTCGATGCCGGCGAGCGTCCCGACTTCCTGCCCGAGACGCGCTCCGTGCGGGAGGCGGCGTGGACCGTCGCGCCGATCCCTGCCGACCTGGCGGACCGCCGGGTCGAGATCACCGGCCCTGTGGACCGTAAGATGATCATCAACGCGCTCAACTCGGGCGCGCGCGTCTACATGGCGGATTTCGAAGACTCGAACGCTCCCACGTGGCGCAACAATCTCGAGGGGCAGGCAAACCTGCGGGACGCGGTGCGCGGCACCATCGGATTCACGAGCCCCGAGGGAAAGCGCTACGCGCTCGGGCCGCGCACGGCCACGCTGATGGTGCGGCCGCGTGGCTGGCATCTGGACGAGAAGCACGTGACGGTGGACGGCCGCCCGATTGCCGCTGCGCTGTTCGATTTCGGGCTGTTCTTCTTTCACAACGCCAAGGCCTTGATCGCGAAGGGCACCGGTCCCTACTTCTACCTGCCCAAGCTCGAGAGCCACCTCGAGGCGCGCCTGTGGAACGACGCGTTCACCCTCGCGCAGGACGAGCTCGGCATCCCCCGCGGCACAATTCGCGCGACCGTCCTGATCGAGACGATCCTCGCCGCGTTCGAGATGGACGAGATTCTCTACGAGCTGAAGGACCACTCCGCCGGCCTGAACTGCGGGCGCTGGGACTACATCTTCAGCTTCATCAAGAAGTTCAGAAAGCGCCCCGACTCCGTCCTCCCGGACCGCGCCCGGGTGACGATGGACCGGCACTTCCTCAAGTCGTACGTCGATCTCCTGATTCAGACCTGTCATCGCCGCCGCGCCCACGCGATGGGCGGGATGGCGGCGCAGATCCCCATCAAGCATGACCCAGCCGCGAACGAGGCCGCGCTCGAGAAGGTGCGGCAGGACAAGCTGCGCGAGGTGCGCGCCGGGCACGACGGCACGTGGGTGGCGCACCCCGGACTCGTGCCGGTCGCGGCCCAGGTGTTCGACGCCGCGATGCCGGGCCCGAATCAGCTGCACGTCGCGCGGGACGACGTCCGCGTCACGGCAGCGGACTTGCTGGCCGTACCCGACGGCGAGATCACCGAAGCCGGCCTCCGCACGAATGTGGACGTGGGGATCCAGTATCTCGAGTCGTGGCTGCGCGGCCTCGGCTGCGTGCCCATCTACAACTTGATGGAGGACGCGGCAACCGCCGAGATCTCGCGGTCGCAGGTGTGGCAGTGGCTGCGTCACGGCGCCCGGCTCGCCGATGGACGGCCCATGACGGCGGCGTTGGTCGAGCAGACCATCGCCGGAGAGCTGCAGCGGTTCCAGGGCGGGAAGTTCGCCCTCGCCGCCGATCTGTTCCGGCGCGTGGCGATGGAGCCGGAGCTACCGGAATTCTTGACGGGGGTGGCGTATGAGTACCTCGACTGACGTCGAGCAAGGCTGGGCCAGGGACGAACGGTGGGCGGGCATCACGCGCCCGTACCGGGGCGACGACGTCGAGCGGCTGCGCGGCACGCTCCCGATCCAGTACACGCTCGCGAGCCATGGCGCGGGGCGCCTGTGGCAGCTGCTGCGCGATGAGCCGTACGTCGCAGCGCTGTCAGCCGTCACGGGAAATCAAGCGGTGCAGGAAGTCCGCGCCGGGCTCAAGGCGATCTACATTAGCGGCTGGCAAGTCGCGGCGGACGCCAACTGCGCGCTGACCACGTACCCCGACCAGAGCCTGTACCCGTCCGACAGTGTGCCCAACCTCATCTGCCGGATTCAGAATGCGCTGCGGCGCGCCGACGAAATCCATCACCTGAACGGCGACCACTCGATCGACTGGTACGTGCCCCTGGTCGCCGACGCGGAAGCCGGGTTCGGCGGCGTGTTGAACGCGTACGAGCTGATGAAGCTGATGATCGCCGCTGGCGCCGCCGGCGTGCATTTCGAGGATCAGCTGTCGTCGGTCAAGAAGTGCGGGCACCTGGGCGGCAAGGTCCTCGTGCCCACGAGCGAGTTCATCACCAAGCTCATTGCGGCCCGCCTCGCGGCCGACGTGTGCGGCGTGGACACCTTGCTCATCGCTCGCACCGATGCGAACAGCGCGGGCCTCTTGACCAGCGACATCGACGAGTACGACCGCCGGTGGTGTACGGGGGCGCGCTCGCCCGAAGGCTTCTTCGTCATCGACGACGGCGTCGGGGCGGCGATCGCACGGGCGCGCGCCTATGCGCCGTATGCCGACATGCTGTGGTTCGAGACGGCGAAGCCCGACCTCGCCGAGGCACGCCAATTCGCCGAAGCGATCCACCAGGAGTATCCCGGCAAACTGCTCGCCTATAACTGCTCGCCGTCGTTCAACTGGAAGCGCCATCTCAATGAGGCGCAGCTCGCCGGTTTCCAACGAGAGCTGGGCGCGATGGGGTACAAGTTCCAGTTCGTCACCCTCTCCGGCTTCCATGCACTCAATCACGGCATGTTCACACTGGCGCAGGACTACCGGCAGCGCGGGATGGCGGCGTACGCCGACTTGCAGTCTCGGGAATTCGCGGTGGAGCGGGAGGGCTACGAGGCGGTGAAACATCAGGAGTTCGTGGGCGTCGGCTACTTCGACGAAATCACGCAAGTGGTGCACAGCGGGCGCAGCTCGACCGTCGCGCTGGACGGCTCGACGGAGAAAGCACAGTTCGTGAGTTAGCCCGGCTCTTTAGTTGACAAGCCCCGAGGCGGCCCTAGGCTAAGGGGATGAAAACCCTTCGCAACTACATCGGTGGGGAGTGGGTCGCTCCCTCCTCCGCCGAGTATCTCGATCTCACCAATCCCGCCACCGGCGAGCAGCTCGGGAAAGTGCCGCTCTCGGGTGTGCGGGATGTCGATGCCGCCGTGGCGGCCGCACAGGCGGCATATCTCAAATGGCGTGAAGTCCCACCAGTCGTCCGCGCCCGCTACCTCTTCAAGCTGAAGTTCCTGATGGAGGAGCAGTTCGAGGACCTCGCGGCGACGGTGACGCGCGAGAACGGCAAGACGCTCGCCGAGGCGCGGGGGTCGGTGCGCCGCGGTATCGAAAACGTCGAGCACGCCTGCGGCATTCCGACGCTGATGATGGGCAAGACCCTGGAAGACGTCGCGGCGGGGATCGACTGCGAATATGTCCGCCAGCCGCTGGGTGTGTTTGCCGCCATTACCCCGTTCAACTTCCCGGCGATGGTGCCGTGCTGGTTCTGGCCCTACGCGATCGCGACCGGCAACACGTTCATTCTCAAACCGAGCGAGCAGGTCCCGTTTTCACCGACGCGCATCATCGAGCTGGCGCACGAGGCCGGCATTCCGGCCGGCGTCCTGAACCTGGTGCACGGGGCCAAGGATGTGGTCAACGCGCTGCTCGCGCATCCGGGAATCTCGGGGCTTTCGTTCGTCGGCTCATCCCCGGTCGCGAAGTACGTCTATCAGGAGGCCGGGAAATACGGCAAGCGCGTGCAGGCGCTGGGTGGCGCCAAGAACCACGTCATCGTCATGCCCGACGCCGATATGGACCGCGCCGTCGCCAACATCAGCGAGTCGCTGTTCGGCTGCGCCGGCCAGCGCTGCCTCGCCGGCAGCGTCGTGGTCGCCGCCGGGAAAGCCTATGAGCCATTCCGCGAGCGGCTCCTCAGCGCAGCGAAGGATCTGCGGCTCGGCTACGGCCTCGAGCCAGGCGTGACCATGGGTCCCGTCGTCTCCGCGAAGCACAAGGAAAAGGTGCTCTCGTACGTCGAGGCCGGCCGCAAAGACGGCGCGACGCTGTTGCTCGACGGCCGCGCGACGAAAGTCGAAAAGCATCCGCGGGGACACTTCGTCGGGCCGACCGTCTTCGATGGCGTGCAGCCGGACATGACGATCGGGAAAGAAGAGATCTTCGGCCCCGTGGCGTCCGTGACCCACGTGAGCAACCTGGACGAGGGGATCGAGCTGGTGCATCGCTCCGGGTTCGCCAACGCGACGTCGATCTTCACCCAGAGCGGCAAGGCTGCGCGCGAGTTCCGCTACCGCGTGGGGGTCAGCATGATCGGCGTGAACATCGGCGTGGCTGCGCCGATGGCTTTCTTTCCGTTTGGTGGGACCAAGGGGTCGTTCTTCGGAGACCTGAAAGCGCACGGCCAGGACTCCATAGAATTCTACACGGACAAGAAGGTGGTCATTTCACGATGGTAGCTCGAAAAGTCGTCGGCGGCCTGATCCAGATGTCGAATCCGATCAACGACCCGAACGCCTCCGTCGCGAAGATCAGCACGGCGATGGAGGAGAAGCACCTTCCTTATATAGAGGAAGCAGGCAAAAAAGGCGTCCAAATCCTGTGCCTGCAGGAAGTCTTCAACGGCCCCTACTTCTGTCCCAGTCAGGACGCCAAGTGGTGCGACATCGCCGAGCCGATTCCGGGTCCGACGATCGAGCGCATGCAGAAGCTCGCCAAGAAGCACGAGATGGTGATGATCGTGCCGATCTACGAGCGCGAGATGGCGGGTGTCTACTACAACACCGCGGCGGTGATCGACGCCGACGGGAGTTACCTCGGCAAGTACCGGAAAAACCACATCCCGCATACGGCCGGCTTCTGGGAGAAGTTTTTCTTCAAGCCCGGCAATCTCGGCTATCCCGTCTTCAAGACGCGCTACGCCACGATCGGCGTCTACATCTGTTATGACCGGCACTTCCCCGAGGGCGCGCGGCTGCTCGGCCTGCACGGCGCCGAGATCGTGTTCAATCCGTCGGCGACGGTGAAGGGCCTGTCGCAGTATCTCTGGAAACTCGAGCAGCCCGCGCACGCCGTGGCGAACGGCTACTTCATGGGCTGCATCAATCGGGTCGGCGTCGAGGCGCCGTGGAACGTCGGGCAGTTCTATGGCTCGAGCTACTTCGTGGATCCGCGCGGGAATTTCCTGGCGCAAGGCAGCGAGGACAAAGACGAGCTCGTGGTCGCCGAAATGAATCTCGACATGATCGAGGACGTGCGGCGGACGTGGCAGTTCTTCCGCGACCGCCGGCCCGAGACATACGACGACATGGTCAAGCAGCTGCCGTAGATGGCGCTCCTGATTCGCGACGGCCGGATCATCACGCCCACGGAAGACTTCACGGGCGACATCTACGCCGAAAACGAGACCATCACACGGATCGAGCCGCATATCGATGCGAAGCTCGTCGCCCCCGGAGCGGAAGTCATCGAAGCGCGCGGCAAGCTCGTGTTTCCGGGATTCATCGATCCGCACGTGCACATCTATCTGCCGTTCATGGGCACGTATGCGGCCGACGACTATGAGTCCGCCAGCAAAGCGGCGCTCGCCGGTGGTACCACCACGCTGATCGAAATGATCTGTCCCGGCGCGGCGGACGAGCCCGTGGCGGCGTTCGAGACGTGGAAATCCAAGGCCGAGCCGCTCGCGGCGGTGGATTACACGTTTCACATGTCGGTGGTGCGGTTCGAGGAGCACATCCGCCATCAATTCCGCGAGATCGTGAAGGCCGGCGTCGCGTCGTTCAAGGTGTTCCTCGCGTATAAGGGCGCGCTGAACCTGTCCGACGAGCAGCTGTTTGCGGCCATGAAGCTCGCGAAGGACCTCGGCGTGATCGTCACGGCGCACTGCGAGAACGCGGACGCGATCGACGCCCTGCAGCAATCGCTCGTCGCCGCCGGCAAGACGGGGCCGGAATGGCATGGCCGCTCGCGCCCACCGGTCGTCGAGGCGGACGGCGTCCACCATCTCTGTACATTTGCCGAGCTGCTCGGCACCCACGTGTACATCGTCCACACCTCGTGTGAGCCGGCGGTGCGCGCGGCGCTCGACGCCCGCAAACGCGGCGTCAACGTGTGGATCGAGTCGGTGATCCCGCACTTCGTGCTGGATGAGACGTTCGCCGAGCGGCCCGCCTTCGAGGGAGCCAAATACGTGATGTCCCCGCCGCTCCGAGCCAAGGCCAATCAGACCGTGCTCTGGAACGGGTTGAAATCGCGGGACATCAGCACCGTCGCGACCGATCACGCGCCGTTCCGGTTCGGGGACCAGAAGCAGATGGGGCGGGACGCGTTCACGAAGATCCCCAACGGCATCCCCTCCGTGCAGGAGCGGGTGGACCTGGTCCACACCTGCGGCGTCGCCGCGGGGCGGTTGGGACTGCAGGCGATGGTGGATGCCTGTTCGACCCAGGCGGCGAAGCTGTTCGGACTGTACCCGAAGAAGGGGACGATCCAGCTCGGCAGCGACGCCGATCTCGTCGTCTACGATCCGGGCTATCGCGGCACGTTTTCCAAGGAGGGCAGCTACTCGCGAGTGGACTACAACGCGTACGAAGGCTGGGAGCAAAAGGGCCGGGCCTCCGTCGTGACGGTTCGCGGGCAGGTGCAGGCGCGGGATGGGGAGTTCGTCGGCACAATCGGCCGTGGTCAATTCTTGAAGCGGGAGCCAACCCACTGATGGATTCGCAGACCGTACGCCAGAAGCACAAAGAGTTTCTGTTCCCGTGCGTCGCCAACTACTACGCCGAGCCCGTCGTCATCACGGAGGCGCACGGCTCGACCGTGAAGGACCTCGACGGCCGCGAGTACCTCGATTTCTTCGGCGGGATTCTCACCGCAGGGATCGGGCACTCACATCCCGAGTTCGTCAAGCGCATCCAGGATCAGGTCGCCCGGCTGGTGCACACGTCAAGCGTCTACCCGACGCAAGAGCAAGTCCGCGTCGCCGAGCGACTCACCCAGATCACGCCCGGGAAGCTCAAGAAGAGCTTCTTCACGACGAGCGGCACGGAAGCCGACGAGACGGCCATCATGCTCGCCAAGATTTACACGGGTCAGCAGGAGATCATCGCGCTGCGCCACAGCTACGCGGGCCGCAGCCAGGGCGCGATCGCGATCACGGGGCAGCAGCCGTGGCGCGTGTTGCCCACCCAAATCGCCGGGATCAAACACGCGCTCTCGCCGTACTGCTACCGCTGCCCGCTGGGCCTCGAGTATCCCGACTGCGGTATCCGCTGCGCCCAGGACATCGACGATCTGATCAAGACGACGACGACGGGGCGGCCCGCCGCCTTCATGGCCGAGCCGATTCAGGGCGCCGGCGGCTTCATCACGCCGCCCAAGGAGTACTTCGAAATCGCCGTCGGCATCGTGCGCAAATACGGCGCGGTTTTCATCTGTGACGAAGTGCAGACGGGCTGGGGCCGCACCGGCGATACCTGGTGCGGTATCGAGCACTGGGGCGTCGAGCCGGAGATCATGACCTTCGCGAAATCGATCGCGAACGGCTTTCCGGTCGGCGCGACGATCGCCACGGAAGAGGTCGCGAACGCCTTTACCGGCCTGTCGCTGTCCACATTCGGCGGCAACCCGATCTCCATGGCGGCGGTGGACGTGACGCTCGATGTCATGCAGCGCGAGAACACCCCCAAGCGCTCCGCCGAGCGCGGCAAGCAGCTCCGGGACGCGCTGGAGGAGTTCAAGAAGCGGTTCGCGTTCATCGGCGACGTGCGGGGGATGGGCCTGATGCAGGGGATCGAGTTCGTCGAGGACCGCAAAACCAAGGAGCCGTCGCCCAAGAAGACAACGACGTTCCTCGAGGCAGCCAAGCGGCACGGACTGCTCATCGGCAAGGGCGGCCTCTACGGCAATGTCATCCGCATCGCCCCGTCGATGCTGATCAGCAAGGCGGAGATCGACGACGGCTGCAAGCGGATCGAGCGCGCGCTCGCCGAGGTTACGTGACGCTCGCGAACGAGGATCTACTGCCGGTCGCGCCCGAGCGGCGCACGTGGAACTGGTGGCACATCGCGTCGCTGTGGATCGGCATGGCGATCTGCATCCCGACCTACACGCTCGCGTCCGGACTGATCGACCAGGGCTGGACCTGGCAGGCGGCGGTCGGCGCCGTCATCCTCGGCAACGTCGTGGTCCTCGTGCCCATCGCGCTCAACTCGCACGCGGGCACGCGCTACGGCATTCCCTTCCCCGTGCTCGCCCGCGCCTCATTCGGCGTACTCGGCGCGAACATCCCGGCGTTGCTGCGCGGACTCGTGGCGTGCGGCTGGTTCGGTATCCAGACGTGGATCGGCGGCTGGGCGATCTACAAGCTGATTGGCGTCATCTGGCCCGGCATCGCGACGCTGCCCCAGATCCTGCCCGCGTTCGTCGGCCTCAATACGGGCGAGTTCCTCTGCTTCATGTTGTTTTGGGCAATGAACGTGTGGATCGTGCTGCGTGGCATGGACTCGATCAAGTTTCTCGAGACGTGGGGCTCGCCGTTTCTCCTGGCCGTCGGAGTTGCGCTGTTTGTGTGGGCGGCGGTGCGCGCAGGGGGACTCGGCCCGATGCTGGAGAATCCAGGCGGTCAGGCGGTCGGGCGGTCGGGCGGCCTGACGAGAGTTTTTGGCGCCGGTTTGACGTCCGCAGTCGCGTTTTGGGGCACCATGGCCTTGTCGATTCCGGACTTCTCCCGCTACGCGCGATCGCAACGCGACCAGGTCGTCGGGCAGGCGGTCGGGTTGCCGGCCACCATGGCGCTGTTTGCATTCATCGGGGCGGCCGTCACGAACGCGACCCTCGTGATCTTCGGCAGCCGCATCGCCGATCCCGTCGCCTTGCTGGCCCGCATCGGCGGGCCGCTGATGATCATGCTTTCGATGACGGGGCTGATCGTCGCCACACTCACAACCAATATTGCCGCGAACATCGTCGCGCCGGCCAACGGCTTCTCGAACCTGGCGCCCGACAGGATCAGCTTCAAGCAAGGCGCCATGATCACGGCGGTGATCGGCATCCTGATGATGCCGTGGCGCCTCTACAACAACGCCGCCGCGTACATCTTCACCTGGCTCATCGGCTACGGCGCCCTGCTCGGCCCCGTCGCCGGAATCATGATTGCAGACTACTTCGTGGTGCGGCGCGGTGGGCTGGTCGTGAACGATCTCTACAAGCGGCACGGCGTCTACGAGTATTGGCGCGGGTTCAACTGGCTCGCGATCGGCGCCCTGGCGCTCGGCGTGGTGCCGAGTCTCCCCGGATTCGTGACGGCGCTCCGCGGTGTGCCGGCGAGGGGAGTGTTCGGCACGATCTACAATTGGGCGTGGTTTGTGGGCTTTCTGATTTCGGCGCTCATCTACATCATCGGCATGCGTGTGGGAGCGGGGAGCAGGGAGCGGGGCCCTAAAGGACATGGAGCAGTCGGTGCCACTCTCTGAGGAGCAACTTGCAAAGAATTTCGCCGACATCGCGCCGCCGCTGACGAACGACGCCGCGCTGCTCGACGCGAACAAGTGCCTGTTTTGCCACGACGCGCCCTGTACGATCGCCTGCCCCACCCACATCGACGTCCCGGCGTTCATCAAGAAGATCGCCAGCGGCAACCTGCGGGGCTCGGCGCGCGTGATCCTCGACGTGAATCCGTTCGGGCACTCGTGCGCACGCGCCTGTCCCGTCGAAGTCTTGTGCGAGGGCGCCTGCGTGCTCAATGAGCGGGACGAGCAGCCCATCAAGATTGCGCTGCTGCAGCGGCACGCCACGGACTACGTCCTCGAGCACAAACTCAGACTGTTCCAACCGGGGCCGAGTACCGGAAAGCGAGTAGCGGTTGTGGGCGCCGGTCCGGCGGGACTCTCATGCGCGCGCGACCTGCGGCGCCGCGGCCATGACGTCACCGTGTTCGAGGCAAAGGCGCAGCCGGGCGGGCTCAACACCTACGGCATCGCCGAATACAAGCTCAAGGCCGACGTCGCGCTGGCCGAAGTCCAGGACATTCTCGATCTCGGCGTCGAGCTCAAGACCGGCGTGACCATCGCATCGATCGATCCGCTGCTGTCGCAATACGACGCCGTGTTCGTCGGCGTCGGTCTCGGCGGCACCAAACGGCTCGGCATTCCCGGCGAGGATCTCCCCGGCGTCGTCGATGCCCTCACGTTCATCGAGCATCTCAAGACGCATCCCTATCGCGAGACGACCGTGGGGCGGCGGGTCGTCGTGATCGGGGCCGGCAACACCGCGATCGACGCCGTGACCCAGGCGAAGCGGCTCGGTGCGGCCGCCGCCACGATCGTGTACCGGCGCAGCGAAGCCGACATGCCGTGCTATCACTACGAATACGAGCTCGCCAAGCGCGACGGCTGCGGCTTCCGCTTCAATGCGGCACCGCAGCGGATCATCGGGAATGGCTCAGGAGGGGTCTCGGGACTCGAGGTTCGGACCGACCTCGGCAGCGAGACAATTCCGAGCGACATGGTGATCGTCGCGATTGGACAGGGAGAACGGGACTTCGTCGTGCCGCGTAACGATCCGAGAGTCTTCGTCGGCGGGGACTGTGCGAACGGCGGGGCCGAAATCGTGAATGCGGCGGCGGAGGGAGTGGCTGCGGCGAAGCAAATCCATCAAAGGCTCACCAATGGCTGATCTCAGAACCACCTTCGCGGGGATCCAATCCCCGAATCCCTTCTGGCTGGCCTCCGGCCCGCCCACCAACACCTATGGCCAGGTGGCCAAGGCATTCGACCAGGGCTGGGGGGGCGCCGTCTGGAAGACGATCGGCGAGCCGATCATCAACGTGTTCTCGCGCTACGGCTCGGTCGATCTTGGTGCGACACGCATGATGGGCTTCAACAACATCGAGCTGATCAGCGACCGGCCGGTCGCCGAAAACCTCAAGGAGATCGCCGAGGTCAAGCGCAACTATCCGACGCATGCGGTGATCGCATCGCTCATGGTCGAATCGAAGCGCGCAGCCTGGCATGAGATGGTCAAGCAGACGGAGGACACCGGGGCCGACGGCATCGAGCTGAACTTCGGCTGCCCGCACGGCATGAGCGAGCGTGGGATGGGCAGCGCGGTCGGTCAGGTGCCCGATTACACCTGCCAGATCGTGGAATGGGTGAAGGAAGTCGCCACGATTCCGGTGATCGTGAAGCTCACGCCCAACGTCACCGACATCACCTACATCGCGCGCGCGGCGGTCAAGGGCGGCGCCGATGCCCTGTCCCTGATCAACACGATCAACTCCATTGTCGGCGTCGATCTCTCGACTTTCGAGCCGCAGCCCTCCGTAGCGGGCAAGTCGAGCCACGGCGGGTACTGTGGGCCCGCGGTGAAGCCGATCGCCTTGCATCTCGTGTCCGCGGTGGCCGCGGACCCCAGCGTGAAAATCCCGATCTCCGGGATCGGGGGGATCGCGTCATGGCGTGACGCCGCCGAGTTCATCGCCCTGGGCGCGGGCTCGCTGCAGGTGTGCACGGCCGTGATGCACTACGGCTTCCGGATCGTGGAGGACCTGATCGACGGGCTGTCGAACTGGATGGACGAGCGCGGGCACCGCTCGCTCGCGGACATCCGGGGTCGCGCGCTGCCGCGTGTCGCCAAATGGGAAGACCTCGATTTGAACTACCACCTGCTCGCGCACATCGATCAGGAGAAGTGCATCAAGTGCGAGCTGTGCTGGACGGCGTGCGAGGACGGCGCTCACCAAGCGATTCGGCGTTTGGATCGGGAAACGGGAAACGGGAAACGTGGGCCGGTCGTGGAGATCATCGAGGAGGCCTGCGTCGGGTGCAATCTGTGCGCGGCGGTGTGCCCTGTTCAGGACTGTATTACGATGCGACAGGTTCCGAACGATTACTCGCCTGTGAGTTGGAAGGAATACGCTGCGGGAAAAGGCAAGCTTGCGCCCCGCTCCGATGCCTTTCATACCGCGACCTGGAGCTCCAGCTCGAAGAAATAAGCCTCAAGAGACGTTACAAGACGCCAAGTTGCGAAGTGGCTGCAAGTACAAGCTATGAGTTGATAGGAATGCCCAGCTTCCGAATAAGGCCGAACACCGTGCGGGCACATTCGTCTCGAATGGCAGTCACCTTCACAACATCCTCGCGCCGCAGATAATCGAGCCCCACGGCGAGATCGATGATTGCCTCGATTTCGTCCAAAGAGGCGCGCGCGATGTCGAGGTGCCTGCGGAAGTCCTTCGCCCCTCGTCGACTCGCTCCCTCCGCAATGTTCAGGACAACACTCGACGCAGCACGCCGCCATTGATCGGCAAGGTTGCTTCGTTCGGATGACGGCAGGCGCTCAATGAGAGGCTTGGAAACGAGCGCCAATGCTCGCGCGTGCTCCCAAGCCTTCAGTTTCTTGAAGTGACCCATGCCAATCAGAATGCCGACGAGCCAAGAGTTCGCCGGCATCATATTTCCGCATTGCATGGCCTTTCCTTGCGGCTTCAGCTAGAAGCTTGAAGCCACTTCGCAACTTGGCGTCTGCGCAACTTTTCTGGCGGCTTCGAGCTTGCACCTGCCAGCTTTCAGAATGCGACATTCGTCTACATCGCGTGTACGCTGCGTGCAGTTCTCGTGACCGGGCCGTCAGAACCTCGTCCAACGAGCTGATTGATGATTGTGGTCTCCGTGTCACAAGCGGAAGGTGGACGCGTTCACGCGTTTCCCTTCCACCCGGAGGCCGTTATGAAAACCACATGGTTGACCGTTCCCGCCGCCCTCCTCGCCGTCGCCTGTACCGACACTAGTGCACCGCTCGCCGCTCGATCGAGTGAGCCGGCGCTCGGTGGCATCATGGCCAGTGCCCAGGGCGACAACGCCGTCATCCACCGTGTTTCTGTCGGGGGTAGCGATCAAGATGCCACGCTGAACACCGACGCCAACTTCTCGCTCGTCGCGGTCCAGAAAGCGGACGGATCGGTGCAGGGCGAATGGTCGGATCAGTTCGGCCAGGGCCAGGGCGGCGTGCATGTCGACGTGAATTGCCTCGTGGTCGTCGGAAACCAGGCCTGGATCGGCGGTATCATCAGGTCCGGCAGCACGGGAGTCGGTGGCGTGGACTTGAGCGGCTTGCCCGCGTTGACGCGCGTCGCCGACAACGGTGCATCCGCGAACGATCCACCGGATGCCATCAGCTTCACGTTCATCGGACGCGCGGTGCAATGCACGGCGCAGCCGAATCTGCCACTGGTGGCGATGACGGGTGGTCAGGTGACGGTAAACTGATGCGTCTCGTAGGGGCGCAGCATGCTGCGCCCCTACATTCATAACCGCGTCGGTGGCGCGCTAGGGCAACGCAACTATGGTTTCCAGCGGCCGCCACGCCACGGCGCGGAATGCCCCCGTCGCGTCCTGTGCCCGCCCGACCACCGTACCGTGCTCGTTGATCGCCAGCGGGACGCTCGACTGGCCGCCCAGTGTGCTAAGATCCCATTCCACTCCATTGTTGTCCCACACCTTGGCGCTGTCGATCCGGCTCAGGAACGTTTCGGTGCCGATAATCACGCCGAAGCGATTCATCCCTTTGACGCGTTGATTGATCTGGGACTCCTGGTCCTCGGGATCGGCCGACAGCAGGATGCCGGCCTGCCAGCGGAACGGATGGTGGTCGCTGCTGAGAGACTCTAGGAAGCTCTCGCCCGCGACCCAGCCAAGGTCGTTGATGACGACCGCGGTCGCACTCTTGTGACCGGGCAACGTGCCGAGATCGGTCATGCCGCCCGCTTCCCATAGCACGGCGTGCGACTGCGAGATAACATCGAACGCGCGTCCGACGATCTGACCCGCCCCGTTGATTGAAAAGGCGTTGCTCCCCCCGCCGAGGTTACCCAAGTCGGTCATGACACCATCGCGCCAGACGAACGCCTCCTGGCGGAACGTTCC
>WNGL01004489.1_pt1 | contig 17986 bp, 18 predicted proteins | sample 5400591 | NCBI WGS metagenome assembly WNGL01 (sample SAMN13153377, study PRJNA577476) | soil metagenome | isolation source: 80 cm soil or saprolite under Garry oak tree replicate 1 | place: USA:California | collected 2016-06-15 | reverse complement strand
GGGAGCCCCTCCCGGAATCACGCACCCCGGGCATAACGGCACGGCGTGCCGCGCCCCGCCGGCCCCTCACCTGTCACTCACCGTAACTAATCTCCCGGACCCCGCCAGACACGCCAACACGCTCATCTACATGGCATTGCGGGAGATCTGGAGGATGCGCTGTTCAGCGCGGTCCGGGAGCAGGTGGAGTTGATGATCGGGTGGGCGCGGTCGGATGAGGCGCTCGGGCTGGAGCATCACGGCCTGGAAGACCGCGCGATGACGGACGGGCTGGAGGTGATGCGGCTGCTCGTGCAGGCGCACCTGGACCTGCGGGCACTGCGGGAGCAGCACCGTGATGACGTGACGGACGCGGACGGGGAGGTCCGCCGCACCGCCGGGGACGGGCAGGAGCGCACCCGGGTCATGATCTTCGGGGACGTGGCCACGTCCCGGATCGCGTACCGGAAGAAGGGGAAGCCGAACCTGTACCCGCAGGACGCGGAGCTGAACTGGGGACCGCGCTGCTACTCGGCGGGGGTGGAGAAGCGGACCGCGAAGGCATCTGCAGCCGCGCCGTTCGGGCAGGCCGCCGCGCAGGTCAGCGCCGCCGGAGCCATCACGCTGGGCAAACGGCAGGCCGAGGAGATCGCCGTCGCCGTCGCGGCGGATTTCGACGGGTTCTACGCCTCCCGGCTGCCGGGGCCGTGCCCGCCGGAGACCGGGCTGCTCCTGACCTGCGACGGATCGGGGTTCCCGGTGCTGCCGAAGGCGCTGCGCGAGGCTACCGCGCGGGCAGCTACCGCGCGGGCGAAGGCCAGGGAGGAGAACGGCTGGCCCGATGAGCCGTCGGACCTGCGGAAATCCCGCAAGCGGATCGCCGAGCTGGCCGCGGTGGCCGATATCCCGCCCGCGCCGCGGGTCCCCGAAGACATCCTGACGGCCCTGTTCGGCCCGCCCCGTCCCGGCAAGGAAGCCGTGAAGCCCGCGCCCGGGCCTCAAGCGCAGGGGAAAACGCTGTTCGCGTCGGTCCGCAGGCCCGCCGGCGAGGTCATCGCGGACGCGTTCGCCGAGGCACGCCGCCGCGACCCGCAGCACGAGAGGCCCTGGATAGCCGTCATCGACGGAAACCGCCACCAGATCGCCGTCATCCAGGAACTCGCCGCGAAATACAAGGTCAAGGTGACGATCCTGATCGACCTCATCTCGCGCAATACCTGTGGAAGGCCGCGAACACCTTCTTCTATCCTGGCGAGCCCGCCGCCCGCGACTGGGTCCGGGAGCAGGCGGCCAAGATCCTGGCCGGGAAGCACCGCGACGTCCGCGCCGGCATCCGCCGCCGCGCCACCACCTGGGGATACGGCCCTGCCGAGCGCGCCGGCGCCGACGAATGCGCCCGTTACCTGGAAAACAAGCAGGACTACCTCGCCTACCCCGCCTTCCTGAAGGACGGCTGGCCCGTGGCCAGCGGCCTCATCGAGGGCGCGGCAAGGTGGCTGATCAAGGACAGGATGGAAGTCACCGGCGCCAGGTGGAACCTCGACGGCGCAGAGGCCGTCCTGCACCTCCGCGCCCTGACCGGCAACGGCGACTTCGACGACTACTTCGAATACCACCTCAAGCAGGAAAAACTGCGCAACCACGACAGCGTCTACCGGCAGCCCGCCACGCCCGGACAGCAGGCCGCAACGCTCGCAGCCTGACAACCGGACGCCCGAATTGCCCTACCTCTAAAAGAGCCGCACCCGGTCAAGAGTCGCTTCAAAGATCGCGCCGCTGGGCCGGGGTTGAGTATCCGGCCAGCTCGCGCTCCAGTTCAGAGCGCCGCTTGCTGGCCGCCTTAGAGCTGGGAGGGGGTTAGCAGGGCAAACAGGAGGAACAGCAGGACTCCGGGCAAGAAAACCACGCTGCCTGCGCCGCTGTGCTGCATCAGGGCGCCCACCGTGAGTACCCCCCCAGCCAGCAAAGGCCGCCGGTAGGTCCGCACGGCGCGGGCCAGCCGGATCAGGCCGATGACTGTGAGCAGTGCCCCCGTACGGATCCCCCGGCGGACCCGCCTGGTGCGTGCGACCCGCGTGAACCTCGGGACACCGTACCGGCCGACCGGGCCGACGGACTGGCTCCACACCACCAGGTTCCGCCGATGCGGTCGCAGCCTCATCGCAGCCTCCTGCACCCGGGCTCCGCTCTGCGTGTCCTCAATGGTACGCTTTTGCGCTCTTTAGGAGCGTGCCGCGCACGGGCTGGATACACCAGCTCACGTGATGCCGACCGATGCGTGCCCACCGAGCGGCCACGCTAACCTGCGGTAGCTGAACTGACCCCTTGCTTGCAAAGATCGTTCGCCCGGCTTCCTCACATGGCCCACCACAGGTCAGCGCCAGTCTAGGCGTGTCTGCGGGTGACCGTGATTCGCCGCCGGTCACCTTGTCATCGGGCACGCAACGGGCACGCCGCTGCCCATGCACGCGGTGCAGATCGCAGGTATGCAGGTGTGCGCGTTCCCGCCGCAGGTGCATCCCAAGGCGGGCACCAGGCCGCCACCGCTGCACTCCGGGCACCGATTCTTGCGGTTCATGATCGCTCCTATGCGAGTGGCCTCCCACCTGGCGGGCTTCACCCGATAGGCGCCGATCACTGCCCGGAGCGGGAGCAGTCAAGGGCCTGGTCCGCAGGACTTCCAAGATGCTTTGGCCGTGCCGAGGCTTCGATGGGCGTGAGCGTCGTGCAAGCCGGGAGGATGCGGCCAAAGGATCTTGGATCCTTGACGGCTCCCGTGGAGGGCTGATACTCCCGCGCCGGGTGAAGGCTGCCCCCGGGACCCGCGTACGGGTGCAAGATCGCTTAGCGCTGTGAGAAATTGTGAGACGGCAGGCCCGGCGGCAGTCGTTCGCGGCCTCGCCAGAGATTAGGAACAGGACCCTGGCCTGCTGAGATGGTGGCGCGCTCGGAGGGACTCGAACCCCCAACCTTCTGATCCGTAGTCAGATGCTCTGTCCGTTGAGCTACGAGCGCAGTACGTCTCGATAGTCTACGGCACCAGCCTGATCGGCCGGGCCCGCCAGGCAGCTGAGAAGGGACTCCAGCGCACGCCGCGCGTGTAGCGCCGCGTCCACGGCGTGAGACGAGACGACCCAACCGCCTAAAGTACCGAGCCAGGCGCCTGCCCGGGCCGATGGCCGGGCTGGCGGGGCGGAAGGGGCCGCCGATCCGCCAACGATCGAAACCCGGCACAATTATTATTGCGCTGGAGTTCCAGCTTTCGCTAGCGCACAGCCGGCTGACCTAGCAGATGATCGCCGCTTTGCTTGCGGCCACTGCAGGACTGCTGGGCGGGCAGGATCTCGGCGCTTTAATCGTCACTGGCTGGTTAAAGCCGCTGAAGTTTACGTAGCCGCCGCCGTGGAGCGCGATAGCGAGCAGGTAAGGAGTGCCGGTCGCAGCCACATATAGGGCGTCGTTTCCAGAATCACGCAACGTGATGGCAGGCTTGCCTCGGACCGTGCGGTTCCCGTCCTTGGTTATCGCGCTGGCAGGCACGGCGAGCCATACTTTCAAGAAGGCTCTCATGCACACCTGCTTGCCGGAAAGAAGTCCCACCCGCTCGGCGTTCTGGACCGTAGTCTCCCGCCACCGTCCGGCCAGACGCTGAGCGTTCGATACCCCGAATCTTTGATAGAAGGCTTGACCGGCCTTAAAGTAGAAAGTGTTGCCGAGGCGGATCACGTGCACGACAGCTCCACGGAGCGTCAATGTGCCTGCAGCTTGGCAGGGACTGGCGATGAATTCGTCAACCCTGCCCCCAGATATGCGGCCACTGACATGGACGGAGCGCAATCCATCTGTTGCGGCCCGCGCCTGCTGAAGGATCTGATCAACAGTCTCGCCCTGGAGTCTGCCGGAACGGTTGCTCGCGGACTCATGAGGGGCCGAGGAATGGCCACCACAGCCCGCCGTTACTGCAAGAACAAGGCCAGCGAAGATAGCGCCTGCTGTGCGTGACACCCGCGAACAATGGCACTGCCGTTCGGCCATGCGGGCAACCATGCCACATACTGCTCGCCGCGGCAAACGCCCGGGATAAGCCGCTCTCAGGGTAGGTCCGGAGGCGTCGAGTTTGCTGATACGCCCAGCTGGCGACCGTGGACAGTTACGCTGGCTGGTGGCCGGCAGTTGCCCCGGGGGGTGCCTGGTACATGATGCTCGGCGCTCTGCGGAAGTCATGAAGGGTGCCTGCAAGACGGTGGAGTTGAGCGTCTGATTCGCCGCATAGCGGTCGGTCGTTAGCTGGGTTTTCGCAGGTCAGCACAGCGAGAAGCGCCAGACGACCCGTAGTCAGATGCTCTATCCGTTGAGCTACGAGCGCTGGTGCCCGGACAGTTTACGGCACGACGGGCATGCTCTGTACCAAGCGTTCCTAGCAGCCTCGACCTCGACGTATGCTAGACAAGGTATGTTGTCTTCATGCGGATCGGGGAGCCAGCCCGCAAGCACGGCATCAGCGACGAGGACATCTGGCATGCGATTCGCAACATGATGCGAACTGTCAGCGAGAGCGACGACCTGATCATGGTCATTGGCCCGGCCTGTAGCGGCATGCCGCTGGAGATCGGCATCCTCGGTCCAGCATCCGATACGGCACGTGCGGCGCACGCCGCGGCCTGCCCGCTGCGCCCCAGCTCCGCTGGCCGCCGTTCGGCTGAATGCTGATCGATCAGCTTCAGCGCGAAGACCTCACGCTGGCTCGTCCTGCGGGCCTGACCATTGCCGCAAGCGGCGCAACGCCAGCGGCCACGCTGATCCGCCGTCAAGACAGTTGACCGCCAAGCCCAGGCCTCATAAAGATCGTTCTTAACGAGATTTACCCGGCCGGTCCGCCCCGGCAAAGCGCTCGCCCTCGATACGACCGAGCAGCAGATCGCCCGGTACAGCATCACGTGGCTGGGTCACACGTTCGTGGCCTACGGCATGGGCAACTTCCTATGGTGGGAGCATTCCTACAGCACGCCACCGGCGTCCTGAAGCTCACCCTGCGCCCGCATAAGCCGCTCACCGCCAGGTTCGTGCCCGCGGTGGTCTCCTCCGCCCGCCAGCCCGTCCCGCTGCACAGCCCCACGGCCAGGCGCGCGGCCAGGAGCTACGCCCGCCTCCGCAGCTGTACCGGGCTGTCAGCCCCGGCCGACGTCATGATCTTGCATTTGGCGGTCACGCTCCCGTCACCAGTGCCCAGACGACCTTGCCGGCCCAGCCGCTCGGCACGTACGAACCCCACTCAGCGCTGAGCGCCTCTACCAGCAGCAGCCCCCGGCCGCTCTCGGCCGCTGTCCCCGCATCCCGCCGCTGTGGTTTGCGCTCGCAGCTGTCCCAGACCTCGATCAGCGCCCGCTCGCCGTCGCCGGCCAGCCAGAACAGCAGAGTCGACGCGTCGTCGACCTCGACTCGCTCCTGTCGGCTGCCGGCCGGCCCGGCCGAGGCCTGCACGGCATTGGTAACGATCTCGGAGACCAGCAGTTCGGCGGTCTCAGACAGCTCCGCCAGTCCCCACCCATGCAGCACCTGCCGGGTATGCCGCCGGGCTTCGGGCACCGTCTGCGGTAACGCCCAGAGTTCCAGACGCGACTGCTTCGGCCAGCCAGAGGCCATGAGCGCGCGTCGCCCATGCTGCCCGCTGCCGCCCTGGCGCAGGTCTGACTCTTGCGCCGTCCTGGGTGGCAGGCGCGTCGGCTGCGGCCCGGGGAGGAGGAAGCCGACCGCCGGGGATGCCGCTGGATCTATGCCGGACATCACGCTTCACCACCTGTCAGGCCGTTTTGCCGTGCGTGCTCACCTTGGGCTGGCATGCTGTTTGCCGATGAGCTAAGTACAGTTCATGAGAATACAGTTCTGCATATAGCATCTAAGCAGCATAGAGGTATGTGCGTAGCCTTGGAAAGGGGAAACGTCATGGCCGCTGGCCACAGCCCTACCGTTCGCCGCCGTCAGCTCATCGCCGAGCTCAAGCGCCTCCGCGAGGCTGCAGGCCTCACCCAAGATGACGTGGCTCAGCGCCTGGACTGGCATCACACCAAGGTCTTCCGCATCGAGACCGGCCGCACCGGTCCGCATCCCAATGACGTGCGGGTCATGCTCGACGTCTACGGCGTGACCAATCCCGTGCAGCGAGAAGCGCTCGTCCAGCTCGCGAAGGACGCCCGCCAGCGCGGCTGGTGGTACTCATACCGCGACGTCCTGCCCAGCCAGTACGAGTTCTTCATCGGGCTGGAAGCGGAAGCCGCCTCCATCCAGACCTTCGAGCTGGCCGTGGTACCCGGCTTACTCCAGACCGAGGACTACGCCCGGGCGCTCGTTCGCGGCGGACCACTCGAACTCGACGTCGACGAGGTCGACCGCCGCGTTGAGGTCCGCATGACCCGGCAGCAGGTACTCGCCAAGCAGGACCGGCCGCAGCTCTGGGCGATCCTGGACGAAAGTGCCATCCGCCGAGTCGTTGGCGGTCCTGCCGTGATGCGCGCTCAGCTTCAGCATCTCGCGGCCTTGAGCGAGCAGGGCAAGACGACGATCCAGGTCGTGCCCTACAGCGTTGGCGCCCATCCAGGAACGGCAGCATCATTCATCATCCTGGGATTCGCTGAGCCCGGCGAGATCGATGTCGTCTACATGGAGACCATCGGCGGCAACATATCGGTGGACAAGCCCGAGGAAGTCCAGCACTACGCCACGGCGTTCGACCACCTCCGCGCCGTGGCCCTGAGCCCCGACGGCACCCGGGCTATGCTTCTTGCAGCGTCACAAGCACTGACGTAGCCGTGGGAGGAGGCGCGGGATGACCCGGACGGACCTGTCCCGCGCAGTCTGGCGCAAGAGCCGTCGCAGCCATCAGAACGGCGCATGCATTGAGGTCGCCCGGAATCTGCCGGGAATCGTGGCTGTGCGGGACTCCAAGCACCGCGACGGACCCGTGCTGACCTTCGCCCTCCCCGAGTGGCGGTCCTTCATCAGCGGAATCAAGGCGGGCCAGCCAAGCCGGTAACCGGCGTTCCGGCATCTCCGTCCGGAGGCGCCGGCGCTGACGGACGCCATCCTGGAGCGATGCTCTGGCTGCACTCAGGATTGCTGCGGCCGGTAGATGTCCGAACGGTGCTCGATGGCCAGCCCGGTGACCCGGCGCTGCTGGTCGTCGATGCGGTAGATCACCCGGTAATCGCCGCGGCGGGCACTGTGCAGGCCGCCGAGGCCGAGCTTCAAGGGCTTGCCGACCCGGTGCGCGTTGTCGGCCACAGATCCGTATAGGAACTCGACAACCGCGGTAGCAACCTTCTCCGGCAACCGGGTCAGGGCGCGGCGGGCCGGGCCGGTCCACGCGATCGCGAAGCCTTCCTCGCTCACTGGTCAGCGATCAGGCGCAGGGTTTCACCCCTGGTTAGCGCTGGTGCATCTGCGATGCTGAGTTCGGCTAGGCCCTCGCGGATGTCGTCCAGGAGCGCCGTGCTGCCCATGACGTCGAGGGTTTCCTCCAGGGATTCCAGGTCGTCCAGGCTGACGATGACGGCAGCGGGGCGGCCGTGCTTGGTGATGACAACCCGCCCGTGCTCCCGCTCCAGGAGGTCCACTACTTCGGACAGCCTGTTCTTGACCTCGGCGAGAGGCATCTGCTCTGTGACTGACATGGCCATAAGTATAGCTAATTTACCGCTCAGGCGTGAGCGCATTAGCCGCTGAAGATCGGCGGCGGCGGTCGCTGATAAACCTGTACAGATTGACCATGACTGGAATGCCAGGGCACGGGCGGCCGGACTCCGGGTCGCCCCCGCGCAGCTCGCGTAGCTGGCGGCTGCGACTCCGTCCAGATGCTTCGGCATACCTATGCGGGCCGCTCCGGCCAGGGCAAGACGGTGAGGCCCGGCCATTGCCGACGCCACCGCGTGGTCTTGGCCTGGTAGACGTGCCGGGGCGCAAGCACCGGGTTGGGGCGGACGACGAGATTGAACATGTCGGCCAGCCCGTGCGGGGCGTAGATACGCCACCGCCCGCTGGGTAGCAGGTGGACGCCGAGGCAGGCAGTGGTGGCTTCGAAGGTGTCGATTGCCGCCTCGGTGGATTCATACGGCGGGCAGGGCACGCCGAACTTCTGCTCATACCACAGGTGGACGCGTGCCTGGTTGCGGATCTGCACCGGGGCGGGCAGTCCCGCGAAGGTCTTCTGACCGGCCTGGATGACCGCGTCCTCGGCATCCCAGGACAGGTCCGAGCCATCGAAGTAGGCGAGGTCGTAGTCGAGGATGCCCGCCTCGGGCGGCTGGCCGGTGACCACGTTCCACACGGTCTGATACAGGCACCCGGCGGCCAGGTACCAGCCCGGCAGGCCCATGGTGGCCGCCCGGGCGAGCACCTCGGTCAGCGTGCGGTTACTGGTCAGCGCTGCCCGGAAACGCTCCAGCTGTTCGTCGATGGGAAGCTGGCCGGCGCGCATGGTGATGTTCTATCAGCCTGCTGGAAACCACGCGCCGCCGAGCTTCCTTCCGCACGAGACCTGCCCATGGCCAGTGGGATATAACGCGCCTTCTGACCCGGGAGACAGCCGCCTGGATCCCCGCGGGCCGGGGTGCTTTGATGTGATCCGTGCCCGGAGGACCAGGCTGAACCGCATCGGGCCCGTAGTGGCAGTCATGATCCTTTCGCTGTCCGGGCTGCGGGCCTAGCCCGGGTGCAACCGCCCGGAAACGGCATGGACGATGATGGTAACGATCAGGACGAGCGTTATCGGAGCGGCTTGCATGCGGCCCACCTCGAGCGGTGATTCCCGGCCAACCGCCGGCCCGCCGGCCAGCAAGGCCGGTGATGCAGGCACCGCCGGCTCCGGCCGGAGCAGCGCGGCCGCCGAGGCGGGAATCGTCAGCCCTGGGCATCCCCCGCCGGCGGCCATCGTCTTGTTCGCGCTCGGTGGCACTATTTCGATGACCGGCCAGGGTAGCGGTGTGGTCGCCCGGCTGACCGGCCGCGACCTGCTGGGCAGCGTCAGCGGCCTGGATGGCATCGAGATCGACGTCCGGGATCCGGCCGCCGTGCCGAGTGCGAGCCTGTCGTTCGGTGACATCCTCGATGTCGTCGATGCGGCCGGCAACGCGGTGCTGACCGGTGCCCGCGGCATCGTGCTCACGCAGGGCACGGACACACTGGAGGAGACCGCCTTCCTCGTCGACTCGGTGTGGCCGCTTGCGGCACCGTTCGTGCTCACCGGGGCGATGCGCAACCCGACGCTGCCCGGCGCGGACGGCCCCGCGAACCTGCTCGCGGCCATCCAGGTCGCCGCATCCGAGGCCGCCCGCGGCCGCGGCGCGCTGGTCGTGCTCAACGACGAAATCCACGCGGCGAGGTACATACGCAAGGCGCACAGCACCAGCACGGCAACGTTCGCGTCGCCTGACGCGGGTCCTGTCGGCCACGTCGTCGAGCAGGTCCCCCGATTCCTCGCCCAGATCCTGTGCCGCACGCCAGTCACCGGGTTCACCAGGGACGCCCTGGCCGCCGCCAGGATCGCGCTGTACACGGTGACGTTCGATGACGACGGCTTGCTGCTTGACCGGGTTGCGCGCACTCATCACGGGCTGGTCGTGGCCGGATTCGGCGTCGGCCACGTGCCAGCCTGGCTGACGCCATTGCTCGGCGAACTGGCCGCCGCCATGCCGGTCGTGCTGACCTCCCGGACCGGCGCCGGGCCGGTACTTGAGTCCACCTACGGTGCGATCGGGTCCGAGCGCGATCTGCTTGCCCGCGGCCTGATCAACGGCGGTTTCGTGCACCCGTACAAGGCGCGGGTCCTACTACGCCTACTGGTCGCCCAGAGCGCTAGCCGGAAAGCCATCGCCGCCGCGTTCGCCGAGCTGGGCTGAGCCCGGGCCGCCTCGCGCACCACTCTCATCCCTTCATCGCGGAAGATTTGACGCGCTATGACCTGCCGGATCTTCCACGATCAAGGAAGGCGCGCGGCCTCAGCCGGGCGCCATGTCGACGAAGCGGCTGAAGTGCCCTTGGAACGCCACGGTTACCGTGGCCGTGGGCCCGTTGCGGTGCTTGGCCACGATAAAGTCCGCCTCGCCTGCCCGCGGCGACTCCCTTTCGTAGGCGTCCTCGCGGTGCAGCAGGATAACCATGTCCGAGTCCTGTTCGATCGAATTATGGAGATTTATCCCATTTGCGATGAAGTTGTGGTTTCCTAGAACAGTAGCGTCGTACACGGGCTGCGAGCCCGCGGTCTGGATCGACGCAACCGTGTCCCAGAACACGTCGTTGGTGGCGAACATCTCTAGCTCAGCATCTTCCAGCACCTCGGCAATGCGGCCCAGGCGCGTTCGCGTGGGACTGATGTCGGGATTGAGATCCCCTCGACTGCGGGTTCCGATGCTTGCCTGGACTTCCGATCGCGACAGCGAGCGTTCTTTCATGAGGCCGCTGACGCGCGCCCAGACAGCTGCGGGAACCGTGTCACGCAGGCCAGCGGCCGTCATCGACCCCAGTCGCCACTGCGCCTGCGCTACGGCAGACCTGCGCGCACCGTGGACACCGATCTCAGCGACGAACTGACGCTGATCCTTAACACCTTTGACGTCCAGGGTCCACTGAGGATGCCCGTAGCTGTTGCCAACGGCACGCAGTCGGGCCCTTATATCGAACCGAAGCAAGAGATTCTGCAGGTCCCGCGCCAGCCGTTCGCTTGTCGTGCCGTAGTAGACCCTCACCGCTCCGGACTTGGCGACGGTGACCGAGCCGTCGGTGGACCACAGATGGTGCAGGAAAAGGGCAAGCTGCCGCTTGGGCAACGAGAAGATGCATGGCGGGATGAACTTCTCGTGGCTGCGGCGGCCGAACAGTCCGAGCGAGTCCAGCCAGGCCGCGATCGGGTTGCGCTTCCCGTGAGTCAGCCGGTAAGGCGCCGGAAGCCGGAGTGACGTGCAACGAGCGGCTTCATACTTATCGCGGACGGCGGTAACGCCGAAATGCTTCGCTGCCTCGGTCACGGCGGCCAGGTTGGCTTCGTCCGTGCTCGCATACCGGATCGGTTGACGCTTCACGAACGATCCGTCACCGATGAGATGGGCGAGCATGATGATCTCTGATTCGGGCAGCTCACGAGGGGCGAGCGGGTCGGGCACATTCCGCGGTACGGCAACCCGGGCGCCAGGCTCCAGCTCACAGAGGGGGCGCCAGCCCTGGTAGGTAAGGAACGGGTGATTTGCGGTCGCGTGAACCTCCCGGCCCGATGTCAGCCGGACCCGGAAGACCTCCCTCGTCCCGCTGGGGAAGGCGTGCGTCAGGATTCGCGGCACCAGCCGCATCCTGTCGTCGAGCGACCACACGGGAACGTCCCGTTCCCCAGACTCGATCAGTTCCCCCAGCGAGACCTCGGCTCCGCTGTCCGCCCTCAGAATGCGTGTCCTCCCGGTCAGGCAGCCTGACTCCCTCAGGTCAGCGAGTAGCGGCTTCTTGTCGGTGCGCTGCTCGGGGCCGCGGTTGAGCTGCGCGACGGCCACCACCGGGACGTCGAGTTCCTTGGCCAGCAGCTTCAGCGAACGCGACATCTCCGACACTTCCTGCTGCCGGTTCTCCACCTTCTTGGGTGAGCTCATCAGCTGCAGGTAATCGATGATCACCAGGCGCAGGTCGTGCCGCTGCTTGAGACGGCGGCACTTAGCCCGGATTTCCATCATCGACATGTTCGGCGAGTCATCGATGAACAGCGGGGCCTCCACGACCTCGCTCATCCGCCTGGCCAGCCTGGTCCAGTCCTCATCGCCCATCTGGCCGGTCCGCATGGAGTGCAGGGGCACCCGCGCCTCCGCCGACAGCAGCCGCATGGTGATCTCGTTCCTGCTCATCTCCAGACTGAAGATCACCGATGTCAGCCCGTGCCTGACCGAAGCCGCCCGCGCAAGGTCAAGCGCCAGCGTCGAGTTGTGCGTCGGGATCATGCCGTGGCCCGCGAGGTAGAGCTGATCCGAGCTATCCACCTGCACGCACCGGACCGGCCGCGATGGTACCCGGCGCACGTCGACGATGTAGCGCCAGCGCGTGCGCTGCGGGCTATGCCGCAACCGCTCCTTGTGTAGCCGCTGTTTGCGGCTGAGCAGGAAAACCTGATCATCGGCGGTGAGATTGACCAGATAGCGAGCTGACGCGTTCTCTGTGCTGCCCATCATTTGCCTGGCCGTCACGGAGCATTGATAGCCGAGGCTCAGGACAAGCTCTCGCACATCGCGGGCAAGCCGATCGCTCGGCACTCCAAGCTGGATGGATCCGTTGCTGAGCACACTCCCGTCGACATCGAGGATTCCCGCCAGCAGGGCGCGGCGCTGAGCTTCGGACGCTCGAAGGTAGGGCTGGGGAACGAGCCCGCTGTCCAGGACCGCATGCGGATCCAGAGAGCCCGCTGCCGCCTCCATCCGCATGACTATCTCCGGCTCTGCGATGGCAGGCAGGGTTCCCGTTGAGCTGCCGCTGCCCAGCCGGACCCCCGCCGCGTAGGGCGGGATGGGCAGGTCAGCCTCGGGAAAGCTGAGCGGCGCGCTCATCGCTACGGCATGATTCGGTCGCCGGCCAGTTGCCCGGCACCGCAATGTCGCCGCGATCTGCTCAGTCGTCACTACGTCTGGCCGCACTGGGCGGGCACCGGACCGCTGGTCGCCGCTGAGCTGAGCATCAGCACGCCTGGCGGCCCATGTCCACGTGAGCCACTGATGCTGGCCATCGGCAACGATGACCTCCCCGGTGGAGAACTCGACCTCATAGCATGGCCGCTCGAGCATCACGCCCGTGGCTGCGACAACCTTTACCGGCGCGCCGTCAGCTCCGATCAGATAGTCGCCGGCCCGGACTTCTCCCATCGTCGTCCATCCGGTCGGCGTCGGCAGCGGAGTGTCAAGCGCGAGCGCCTTGCCCAAAGCCGGCCTTGCCGCGATCACGACCATCTGGCCCGGGTGCAGCCCGTTGGTGAGCGCGTCGAGATCGGTGAACCCGGTCGGCACGCCGGTCAGCGCGCCGCCCCGGCTGCCGATCGCCTCGATCTCGTCCAGCGCTCCCGGCATGATCTCGGACAGCGCCAGGTAGTCCTCGCTGACCCGCCGGTCGGCGACCCCGTACACCTCGGCCTCGGCCCGGTCGAGCAGTTCGTCCGCGTCGCCGTCGCCGGAGTAGCCGAGCTGCACGATCCTGGTGCCCACCTCCACCAGGCGGCGCAGGATCGCCCGCTCCCGCACGATCCTCGCGTAGTACCCGGCGTTCGCCGCGGTCGGCACGGAGGCGATCAGCGTGTGCAGGTAGGGGGCGCCGCCGACGCGGCCGATGTCCCCCCGCTTGGTCAGCTCGGCGGCGACCGTGACGGCGTCGGCGGGCTCGCCGCGGCCGTACAGGTCGAGTATCACCTCGTGCACGAGCTGGTGGGCGGGCCGGTAGTGATCCTGCGGCCGGATCACCTCGAGAACGTCGGAGATCGCGTCCTTCGACAACATCATCCCGCCCAGCACGCACTGCTCCGCGGCAATGTCATGCGGCGGAGTCCGCTCGAATTCCCCGTCCCGCGGCGCGATCTCTGTGACGCTCACTAGATGCCACCTCCCCCCTTGCCGGTGGGCACTCCCGCAACGGCCCGCGCGGGCGGTCATGTCCGTTCTACCGGACGGCTCGGACAGTCTCGCGGCACCCGGTTCCGGCGTCTAGTCGTGCTGTGCACATGCCTGTGGACAGCCTGTGCAGACACGCCGCAGACGCTGTGCGCAGCTTGGGGACAGGACTGTGGAAATAGCCTGCCACTGCGCCGGGATAGGGCTTCTGCCTGCGCTTACGCCATCCACCACTTGTGTGCAAGAAAAAGTTGCGCGCGGCATGACGATCCACAGCCACCAGAAGTTATCCACACCGGGAATTTGACGTCGAACGTTACATGTAAGCCCTGACCACCCGACTGCCGGTCACCCGGTGCCGCAGCCGGCCACCAGGGCCGCGTCCCGCCCAGGCCAGCGCACCGGGCGACTGAATGCTGACAGTGAGCAACGGACCCGGCGCCTCCTGAGCGTTCCGGCAACACGGAAAAGCGACATAGCACGGTAGGCGAGGACGGGTGGCGACCAGGCCGCTACGGACAGCGCTGCGCTCCGTCGGCCGGGCTCTGCGGATCAGGATAATTGGCAGGCGCCGGACCCCCGGTCGGCCCTACTGTCCGAGTATGTGTTCGACAAAAGACGAGCGGCTGGCCCAGATCGGCAGGGCCATTGCCCAGATCGGCAGGGCCATCGACGAGTTGGCAGCCGACTCCGTGGCGCCGCGCCGCGCCGGGTCGGACGCAGGCATGGAGGACCGGCTTGCCAGGATCTGGGCCATGATTGCCGAACTCGATCCTGAACTCGCCAGGCGCGTCCCTGACTACCACCCCGACCCCAGTCAAGGTCCCGACCCCCGCCAGAGCCCCGGCGCCAGTCAAGGTCCCGACCCCAGCCAGAGCCCCGGCGCCAGCCAGAGCCCCGGCGCCAGCCAGGTCACCCGCACCCGCACCCGCACCGGCAGCCCGCAGACCCGGCCTGGGCCTGCGCCGCGGAACGCCCCGCTCAGCCTGCCGTGACCTCGACGTCGAGCGTCGCCCTGACCTCCGGGTGCAGCCTGATCGCCACCTGGTGTGCGCCCACGGTCTTGATCGGGTTCTTGATCTCGATCCGGCGCTTGTCAAGCTCAGGCCCGCCGGCCGCGAGCACCGCGGCCGCGATGTCGGCAGGCGAGATCGAGCCGAACAGCCTGCCGCCGCCGCCCGCCCGCCGCTGCAGCTGGACGGTCAGCGAGCCGAGCCTGCTTGCCGCGTCCCTGGCGTCGTCTAGGCCGCGGATCTCGCGGACCGACCTGGCCCGGCTGATCAGCTCGATTTGCTTCTCGGCGCCGCGCGTCCAGCGCATCGCCAGCCCGCGCGGGACGAGGTAGTTGCGGCCATAGCCGCCCGCGACCTCGACCACTTCGCCGGGGCCACCCAGGCCATCGACCTCCTGGGTGAGGATGAGCTTCATCGGCGTACCGCTCATCGGTCCGCGACCTCCCTCGGCATCAGCGTGCCGTGCTCGTGTACGGCAGCAGCGCCATCTCGCGGGCGTTCTTGATCGCGGTCGCGACGTCCCGCTGGTGCTGCGTGCAGTTGCCGGAAACCCGTCGTGCCCGGATCTTGCCGCGGTCCGAGATGAACTTGCGCAGCAGCCCAGTGTCCTTGTAGTCCACGTGGGTGATCTTCTCCTGGCAGAACAGGCAGACTTTCTTCTTCGGCTTGCGAATCGGTGGCTTGGCCATCGTGGTGCTCCTTAGCAGAGCCCCGCCCGGGCGGGGATGGTCGTCTCATCGGGGCGGATAGGGCTTGCTGGCTGGCCGCGGGCTAGCGGGCTCGGGCCAGCGGGCTGCAGGCTAGCGGGCCGTGGGCCCGCGGATCTGAGCTGGGCCCGGACGGAGCCGGACCGCCGGCGCAGCCGGACCAGCGGCAGGGCCGTCGGCCGGTGACAGGTCAGAATGGCGGCTCGTCGGTGAACCCGCCGTCGCCCGCTGACCCGCCGCGGGCATCGGATGCCCACGGGTCGTCGGCGGGGCGGCCGCCGCCCCCACCATACCCGCCCTGGCCGCCGGCGCCGGCCCCGCCGCCGCCGCCGAAGCCGCCAGTCGACCGCTGCGACTTGGTGACCTTGGCTGAGGCGTTGCGCAGCGACGGGCCCACCTCGTCGACCTCGACCTCGTAGACGGTGCGCTTCTCGCCCTCCTTGGTCTCGTACGACCGCTGCCTGAGGCGGCCCTGCACGATGACCCGCATGCCGCGCTGCAGGCTCTCCGCGACGTTCTCGGCGGCCTGCCGCCAGACGTTGCAGGAAAGGAACAGCGAGTCGCCGTCCTTCCACTCGTTCGTGGTCCGGTCCATGAACCTCGGCGTCGAGGCCACCCGGAACGTGGCCACGGCCTGGCCGGTCGGGGTGTAGCGGAGCTCGGGGTCGGCAACCAGGTTGCCGACAATGGTGATCGCGGTGTCGCCTGCTGCCATCGGGGTACTCCTGGTCTTTCGGATGGGTGGGTGCTAGCCGCGCCGCGGTGAAACAGCCCGGCCGTGAATCGGCTCAGTGCGCGTCGGGGCGCAGGATCTTGGTCCGCAGGATCGCCTCGTTCAGGTTCAGCTGGCGGTCCAGTTCCCTGACGGTGTCGGGCTCGGCGGTCAGGTCGATGACCGTGTAGATGCCCTCGGACTTCTTCTCGATCTCGTAGGCGAGCCGGCGGCGGCCCCAGACGTCAATCTTGTCCACGTTGCCGCCGGCCGTGGTCACCACCTTGAGGAACTGCTCAAGGGACGGCTGGACGGTGCGCTCCTCAAGCGAGGAATCGAGGATGATCATCATCTCGTAGTGGCGCATGCGCGTTACCTGCCTCCTCTGGACTGACGCGGTCACGGTCTCTCCGTGACAGGAGGAGCCGCGCGCCGCCTGGACGGCGGCCATCTGCGGCCGGGTCAGCTTACCAGGCACTCGGAGCCGGGCTGCCAGCGAAGGACCCGACGACCATTTATTACGAGCCCTCGGTCGCTGCTCCCGGGCGCTGGCACGCCCCGTTCGTGGCCGGCCGCCCGCCGGTGACGGGAAGACACCCGGTTGACAGGTTAAGCAGCAGGACGCCCTTTGAAGGGGTGACAGCCGTGCCAGAGACGATCAAGGACAGCACCCGCCAGTCCGGCCTCGCCCAGGCCGGTCGGTCCGGCCAGGAACAGTCCAGTCAAGCACAGGACACCGACGGCGAGCGGCATCCGGTGCAGCTCGGACTCACCGCGTTTACCTTGCTGGCCGGCCTCATCGCGTTCGTGGCCGGCCTCATCGTGCGGCAGCACCTGGCCGCCACGGTGCTCGGCCTGGCAGGCCTGGTAGTCGGCCTCTACACGCAGATGATCTCCGCGACGAGAACGCAGCGGATCGTGCTGATGGCCGGGGTGGTGCCTGCCTTCGTCGGGATCTGCCTCGGCCTCGCGCACGGCGGCTTCGGCTGACCGGACGCCGCGGTAACCCGTACATGAGCCGGTGGACACGGCGGTGGACACGAGGCCGGTGAGCACGGCGGTGGACACGAGGCCGGTGAGCAGGGGGCCGGTGGGCGCGGGCTGGTGGGCCGCGGGCGGCGGCGGGCCGGCTGGCCGGCTGGGGGCGTGCCATGGCCCTATCCGCATTAGGCTCTGAGCATGGTGCGCATTGGAGCTCATCTGCATGACGGTGACCCGCTGGCGGAGGCACTCGCGGCGGGCGCCGACGACGTCCAGTTCTTCCTCGGTGACCCGCAGGGCTGGAAGGCCCCGACGTTTCCCGGCGACAAAGACCCGGCCGAGATCCGCTCGGCCTTCGCGGCCGCTGGCGTGCACGCCTACATCCACTCGCCCTACGGCATCAACGTCGCCTCGCCGAACAACAGGATCCGGATCCCCAGCAGGAAGCTGCTTGCCCAGCAGCTTGAGGCGGCGGCGGCCGTCGGCGCGAAGGGGCTGATCGTGCACGGCGGGCACGTCACCGCCGGGGTGGAGCCGCGGGAGGGCTACGACAGCTGGCGCAAGGCGATCGAGCGGATCGACCGGCCGCTGCCGATGCTGATCGAGAACACGGCGGGCGGGGACGGCGCGATGGCCCGCAGCCTGGAGGCGATCGCCCGGCTGTGGGATGCCGTCACCGCGGGCAGTGCCGACGGCAGCGGCGAGGTGGGGTTCTGCCTGGACACCTGCCACGCGAACTCGGCAGGCGAGGACCTGGCCGATATCGTGGACCGGGTAAAGGCGATCACCGGCCGCATCGACCTCGTGCACTGCAACAACTCGCGGGACGAGTTCGGCTCGGGGCGAGACAGGCACGCGGGCCTGACGGCCGGCACGATCGACCCGTCGCTCATCGTTGGCGTGGTGCGGGCGGCCGGCGCTCCGGTGATCTGCGAGACGCCGGATCCGGCCGCGGACATCCGCTGGCTCCGCGGCCAGCTG
>WNGL01009102.1_pt1 | contig 17987 bp, 15 predicted proteins | sample 5400591 | NCBI WGS metagenome assembly WNGL01 (sample SAMN13153377, study PRJNA577476) | soil metagenome | isolation source: 80 cm soil or saprolite under Garry oak tree replicate 1 | place: USA:California | collected 2016-06-15 | reverse complement strand
CTTGGCAGCTTCTGCCAGGCATTGCCGATCGGCTGCATCCGCGTCTTCATGACGCCTTCCTGCAGCTCGGCGGTGACGTTCGACAGCCGCTGCAGCGGCACCTTGAACTCGGTATCCTCGTTGCGCCGCGAGATCTCCAGCAGCTGATTGCGCGTCAGAACCAGTTCCGACACCATCGTCATCAGATGTTCCAGCGTGTCCACATTGACGCGGATCGACTGGTTGGCGATTTTGTCGGCTTCCAGCACTTCGACCTCAACGACCGATTTGGCTGCCGCCGGTTTTTTCGAAGAGGCAACGGCCGGCGCGGTGTCCTGCGCGGGTGCGGGCGGAGCTGCCGGCGTCGACTGCGGAGCGATCTCGGTTGTGGTCTCGCGGAAGGCGCGCTCCAGCTCATCCAGCGACACTTCGCCGGGACGCAATTCGCGTTCGAGTGTCTGCGGGGGGGACATCACTTCCTCTTTGACGGCAACAGGTTCGGAGGCTGTCGCGAAAGATTGCATGCTCAGTTGGACCAATGGATCGATCAAATCCTGATCGGTGCCTTCCGGTTCTGTTTCGGTGGCCTCAAGCCCTCCGAGAATTTCCTTGATGCGGTCGATGCTGCTCAGGATCAGCGTGACGGCCTCGGCGGTGACAGGCATTCCGTCGCGAAATTTACTCATCAGGGTCTCACCGGCATGAGCCAGCGCTTCCAGGCGCGGCAGCCCGAGAAAGCCGCAGGTACCCTTGATGGTGTGGACCAGACGAAAAACGTTATCGAGGATCTTCGCGTTATTCGGATCCTGCTCGAACCGCACCAGCTGATTATCGACCGTATCCAGGCTCTCGTTGGTCTCCGTCAGGAATTCCCGCAAAAGATCGTCCATCAGAATACGCCTTCCAAGCGTTGGTGTTGCGGTCGGCCGTCAACTGTTCTGGAGATAGTTGAGCGGGCATTCTTGTTTGCAATTAATAACCCTAGCGGTTTGACAACGACGTTAATTTTCTTGTCCGTGCAAATACGGATGAAGCAAGCGCAGCAGGCACGAGCAAGTTGGAAGCCGGCCGCGCGCAACACCGCGCCTGACATGCCTCGTCAGCGGTGACGACTCTGCGGTCGCAGTCGATGTCGATCCGTGAACTCAATGTCGCGCGATGCGGATCCGCCCGCATCTCGACCGTTTGCTCAGCACGAGCATCCAGACAGGACGTGTCAGACAGGGTTGGCGTGCGAGGTGCCGGCAGACTTGAACCGCATCAGGCATTCACTGTCTGCGGTGCTTCCTCGCGCTTCATCAACTTCCGGATTTCCTTGAGAGCCTTGTAAAGCGCACCGGACGAAATGTGAGCATTGACGACGTCGATCAAATCGGAATGTCGTTCTTCAGATACATCATCTGAACGCAGAAATAGAGCCGCTTGGCCGGCGTGTTGGCGGTCTCAGCGGTCACGGTATCCTTCTCACGAAGAATGGGCGCCTCACCGTCGATCAGGAACGAGGTGCGCGTGCCCGAATTGATGATGACGGTTTCGCCGATGATGATCCGTTCAAACGGCTTCAGTTCGACTCGCAACGGCATGGTCGTCTCCTGTTCTAGGGTACGGCGCGGGCGTGACCACCCTCGACCTTTTCGAAATATCGCCGGTACAAACGCGCGGCCAAAACGCCGCCATCCCATTGCTGGAACCGTCAGACCGATAGAAGCGGCGGGGTTTCCCGCGCCGCCTTGATTGTTGGTCTCGTCGCCGAGCTCAGCGGAGAAGCTGAAGCACGCTCTGCTGCGAGGTGTTGGCCAGAGCCAGCGCGGACACCGCGATCGACTGGCGGGTGGACAGCGCCTGGCTGTTCGCCGCTTCCTCGTTGGTGTCGGCCAGCGTCAGGTTGGACGAACCGGTCTGCAGCACGTTGATCAGGTTCTTCGAGAAGTCCTGACGGATCTGCACGATCGACAGGTTCGAACCCAAGGCCGAGGCCTGGGTGCGCAGCAAGGTGCTGGCGCCGCTCAGGTAGGCAACGACCTTGTTGGTAGCCGCGTTGTCAATGAAGTCGGTGCCACTCGCAAGATTGGCGAGGCCAAGACCGGCCGCATTGAAGCTAACGCCGACGATGTTCAACGTGGACTTTCCGGTCTCGTTGAACGTCAATTTGAGCTGGTCGCCTACAAGCAGGTTGATACCGTTGAACGAAGCATCCTGGGCCGTGGTGGTGATCTGGGCCAGGATGTCGTTGTACTGCTTCACCAGGTTGCTGCGGACGGCCTGCGCCGAACCGTCGATCACCGGAGCGGAGGGGGTCGAGAAGGAGATCGAAGAAGTAACGGTGCCGCCGATCGCTCCACCTGCCGCCACCGACCCGAGGGTCGAGGAAGCGTAGTCGTTGGTGGCGGAGATCGTCAGCTTGCCGCCCGAGTCGATCGTCGCCGCTTGGTTGTTCGCCAGAAGTTGGGCGTTGAGCTGATCGAGCGTCTTGACCGTACTGCCGGTGCCGTCGCCGAAGGTGATAGCGACCGGCGTGCCGCCATTGAAGGAGGTGAAGGTCAACGTCTTGCCGTTGATGCCGCCGGCTCCCGCGGTGCGGGAAGCGGTGAAGCTGGTGCCGGTGCCGGTTGGGCCGGTGAGACCGAGGACCGACAGAGCATTACCGGTGCTGGTAATGTTCAGGTCGGCTGCGGTGCCGGTCGAGAGCTTCAGCGTGCCGTTCGCGGCAATCGTCGAAGCGGTTGCACCGGATGCGGTTGTGATGGTCGCCGTTCCGCTCGCATTCGCCGCAACTTGCGTGCCCGTCGCCAGATCGATGGCGGTGAGGACATCGGCAATCGTGCCGCCCTGCAGGAAGATGGTCGAGTTGCCGGCACCATCGTTGACCAGGTTGGTGTTGCTGACGCCCGAGCCAGTCGGAACCGCGCCCAGTGCAGCAGCGTTGGCGTTCTTGAAGGTGATGGTATGGCCGTTGACGTTCAGGGTTGAGCCATCACTGATCAGACTGCCGAGGCTGGCGGCGGTCGTCACACGAGCCGCGGTGATCGTCGTGTTACCCGCACCGACGGCAGCCGTGAGACCAAGTGCCTTGATGCTGTCTGCCTTGCCGGTGATGGAGAGATCAGCACCCGTCGAGCTGCTGAGGGTGGTGATGCCGGCGAGGGTGGTGCTGGCCGTACCGCCCAAGGTGGCGACACCGGAAGCAACCGACGCTACATACTGGCGACCGCTGGCGAGATCGATGGCGGTGGTGAGATCACCAACACTTGCGGCCGACTGCGTACCGGCAGGCCCGAGGTAAAGGGTGGAATTGCCGTTTCCGTCAGTGACGACGTTACCGGTTGAGCTGAGACCGGCTGCAAGGGTGCCGGCGCCGGGGACTGCACCCGACTTGATGGTGATGGTCTTGCCGTTGACGTTGAAAATGTCGCCATCGACGAAAGACGTTGCAGCCTGGGTGGTCAGACCGCCCGTACCAAGAGCGCCGCCGGCGGGACCGTAAAGCTTGGTGGTCGCGACGATATTTGCGCCAGTATCGTTCTGAACCACGGCAACCGCGTTGACCAGCGTACCGGATGTTGCGCCGAGGGTCTTGGTCGCGATTGCGGCGGTAGCACCACCGGCAGCGCCGCTGTACAGCGCGGTGCTGATGGCGGTCGCGTTGGTGAAGCTCGTGGTGCCGCGAAGGTCGAGCGCGGTTGCGCCGGCAATCGTCGCGGAGACGTTGGACTTGGTCGAATAGCCGACCGTGGTCTGCAGCGCCTGGTTGGCGATCGACTTGGCGGTATCGACCAGCTTCTGCAGCGAGGTGATGCCGGCGTTGGCAGCCTGCAGAACCTGCACGCCGTTGCCGATGCCGTCCAGCAGGTTGCTGATGTCGCTGGCGCGGCCATCGAGCGACTGAGCGGTGAAGAAGTTGGTGGGGTTGTCGAGCGCGGTATTCACTTTCTTACCGGTCGAGAGGCGGCTCTGCGTGGTGGCAAGCAGATCGGCGGTCGACTGCAGTGAAAGCAAATTCTGGCGGACGGAGGCTGAGAGAACAATGCCGGACACGTTGATGTCCTCCTTGAATGAATGCCGCACGTTTCAGTCGGCGATGGCGTGACAGTGTTCTGTTAACCCTACCTGTTGGTTAAATCGCAGCTCCGCACTAATACCTAGAAATGAGGGTGAACGAGGCGAACCGAATGCAGCGTCAGTAAGCCGAAAGCGGCGGGGTTTCCCCCGCCGCCTTGATCTGATGTCTCGTAGCCGAGCTCAGCGGAGAAGCTGAAGCACGCTCTGCTGCGAGGTGTTGGCCAGAGCCAGCGCGGACACCGCGATTGACTGGCGGGTGGACAGCGCCTGGCTGTTGGCCGCTTCCTCGTTGGTGTCGGCCAGCGTCAGGTTGGACGAGCCGGTCTGCAGCACGTTGATCAGGTTCTTGGAGAAGTCCTGACGGATCTGCACGATCGACAGGTTCGAACCCAATGCCGAACCCTGGGTGCGCAGCAAGGTAGAGGCGCTGCTCAGATAGGCAACGACCTTGTTGGTAGCCGCGTTGTCAATGAAGTCGGTGCCGCTCGCGAGGTTCGCGAGACCGAGACCGGCCGCATTGAAGCTAACGCCGGTGATGCTCAACGTGGACTTACCGGTCTCGTTGAACGTCAGTTTGAGCTGGTCGCCTCCAAGCAGGTTGACGCCGTTGAACGAAGCATCCTGGGCTGTGGTGGTGATCTGGGCCAGGATGTCGTTGTACTGCTTCACCAGGTTGCTGCGGACGGCCTGCGCCGAACTGTCGATCACCGGAGCGGAGGGGGTCGAGAAGGAGATCGAAGAAGTAACGGTGCCGCCGATCGCTCCACCTGCCGCCACCGACCCGAGGGTCGAGGAAGCGTAGTCGTTGGTGGCGGAGATCGTCAGTTTGCCGGTGGAGTCGAGAGTAGCGGTCTGGTTATTCGCCAGGAGCTGTGCGTTCAACTGGTCGAGCGTCTTGACCGTACCACTGGTGCCGTCGCCGAAGGTGACAGCGACCGCTGTACCGCTGTTGAAGGCAGTGAAGGTCAGGGTCTTGCCGTTGATGCCGCCGGCTCCCGCGGTGCGGGAAGCGGTGAAGGAGGTGTCGGTGCCGGTCGCGCCGGTGAGACCGAGGACCGACAGAGCATTACCGGTGCTGGTAATGTTCAGGTCGGCTGCGGTGCCGGTCGAGAGCTTCAGCGTGCCGTTCGCGGCAATCGTCGAAGCGGTTGCACCGGTTGCGGTGACGATCGTCGCCGTTCCGCTCGCATTGGTCGCGGTCTTGGTGCCCGTCGCCAGGTCGATGGCGGTGAGAACATCGGCAATCGTGCCGCCCTGCAGGAAGACGGTCGAGTTGCCGGCACCATCGTTGACCAGGTTGGTGTTGCTGACGCCCGAGCCAGTCGGAACCGCGCCCAGTGCAGCAGCGTTGGCGTTCTTGAAGGTGATGGTATGGCCGTTGACGTTCAGGGTCGAGCCATCACTGATCAGGTTACTGAGGCTGGCGGCGCTAGTTGCACGAGCCGCGGTGATCGTCGTGTTACCCGCACCGACGGCAGCCGTGAGACCAAGTGCCTTGATGCTGTCTGCCTTGCCGGTGATGGTGAGATCAGCACCGGTCGAGCTGCTGAGGGTGGTGATGCCGGCGAGGGTGGTGCTGGCCGTACCGCCCAAGGTGGCGGCGCCGGAAGCAACCGACGCTACGTAGCGACGGCCGCTGGCGAGATCGATCGCGGTGGTGAGATCGAGAACACTCGCATCGGACTGCGCACCGGTGCCGAGGTAAAGGGTGGAATTGCCGTTTCCGTCAGTGACGACGTTACCGGTTGAGCTGAGCCCGGCAGCCAGGGTGGCCGCGCCGGGGACAGTGGCTGCCTTCAGCGTGATGGTCTTGCCGTTGACGGTGAAAATGTCGCCATCGACGAAAGACGTTGCAGCCTGCGTGGTCAGACCGCCCGTACCAAGAGCGCCGCCGGCGGGACCGTAAAGTTTGGTGGCCGCGATGATATTTGCGCCAGTATCGTTCTGAACCACGGCAACCGCGTTGACCAGCGTGCCTGAGGTGGCGCCGAGGGTGATGCCGGCCGCTGCTGCGGTCGCGCCGCCAGCCGTGCCGTTATACAGCGCGTTGCTGATCGCAGTCGCGTTGGTGAAGCTCGTGGTGCCGCGAAGGTCGGTCGCAACTGCGCCGGAAATCGTCGCGGAGACGTTGGACTTGGTCGAATAGCCGACCGTGGTCTGCAGCGCCTGGTTGGCGATCGACTTGGCGGTATCGACCAGCTTGGAGAGCGAGGTGATGCCGGTGTTGGCAGCCTGCAGAACCTGCACGCCGTTGCCGATGCCGTCCAGCAGGTTGCTGATGTCGCTGGCGCGGCCATCGAGCGACTGGGCGGTGAAGAAGTTGGTGGGATTGTCGAGCGCGGTATTCACTTTCTTACCGGTCGAGAGGCGGCTCTGCGTGGTGGCGAGCAGATCGGCGGTCGACTGCAGTGAAAGCAAATTCTGACGGACGGAGGATGAGAGAACGATACCTGACATTTTACTATCCTTCTGGATGAACACTATTGACGCGACGCCGCACGTTTCTGTCGGCGACCGGGCCACACTGTTCTCTCAGCGCTACCTGTTCGTTAAATCTTCCCTCCGTACAAATACCCACAACAATTGCAGCTCGGTACAATTTCTCCGTACAACTACTGACAAACGCATGTCGATCAATATGATTGCGTCCATGATCGCAGCAACGGAGCGGCCATAACGTGGGAATGCCGCGCAATTTCCAGCGGCTTGCAAATCGCCACGTCGAAGAGAATTTCGTTTGCGTCAGGCCGCGAGGGCGGTGCGGATCATCTTCGCCAGATCGACCTTGCGATAAGGCTTGGCGAGCAGCAGAACTTCGGTGTCGAGATGCCCATGATGAATCATGGCATTTTTCGTATAGCCGGACGTATACAACACCTTGAGCGACGGCCTGCGATTCAATGCTTCAATGGCCAGTTGCCGCCCGTTGATCGAACCTGGCATCACCACGTCAGTGAACAGAAGATCGATTTCTTCGCCGTTATCGATGATCGTCAAGGCCTCGCTGGCGTTGCCCGCGGCAAGCGTCCGGTAACCGAGGCTCTGAACCTGGGTGACGACGCATCTGCGCACCAGCGCATCATCCTCGACGATCAGGATGGCCTCATCGCCTCCTACGATACACGCCTGGCTCGGATCTTCCGCCAGCGGCCGAGCGGCGCCTGTTGCCAGGGGCAGATAAATTTTGACTGTCGTCCCGTGACCGACTTCACTGTAGACTTTGATATGGCCGCTCGACTGCCTGATGAAGCCATAGACCATACTGAGGCCAAGGCCGGTCCCTTTCCCGACCTCCTTGGTGGTGAAGAATGGTTCGAAAACCCGATCGAGATGATCAACGGCAATCCCGCAGCCGGAGTCGCTCACCGCGATCATGACATAGTTTCCGGCGGCGACCTCGCTGTTGGAGCCGACGTAACTCTCGTCGAGCACGACGTTTTTGCTCTCCAAAGTGAGCTTGCCGCCATCCGGCATCGCATCGCGGGCGTTCAGCGCGAGATTGAGGATCGTGGTTGCAAGCTGACTGGGGTCGACGAGAGCGGGCGCGGCGTCATCGGCCAGTATCGAGTCGATTTCGACGTGTTCGCCCAGCGTCGGCCGCAGCAGCCGGGCGGAATCGATCAGCAGCGAATTGATGTCGACTTTGCGAGGTTGCAGCGGTTGCAAGCGCGCGAACGCGAGCAGGTGCGCCGTCAGCTCGGCGCCGCGGGCGGCGGCCTGGTCGATCAGCTCGGCAATTGCGGCGAGATCCGGACGGTCTGCGACCTCCTCGCCAAGAATCTGGATGGTGCCGGTAATGACGGTGAGAATATTGTTGAAGTCATGAGCGATGCCGCCGGTCAACTGACCGACCGCCTCCATCTTCTGGGCCTGACGAATTTGCCCTTCCGTCGCTTCCACCTGACGGAACGTCCGAAGCCTGTCCTCGGCGCCGCGGCGTTGCCTGCCTTCTTCTTCAAGGGCGGCCTGTGTCTGGCGAAGTTGGGCTAGCGAGGGAATGGCAAGAAGCTTTGGCAGCAATTGCCACAGCAATGCGGCGGTGATGATCGATGCCACAGCGGTCAGCGCCTTGACCAGGCCTTCGATTCCGTAGACCGGCACCCAGAGCGTATAAATCGCGAATACGTGGGTGAAACCGCACGCCATAATGAAGATAGCGAAAGCCCAGAAGATCCAGTTGAACTCGATGTCGCGCCGTTTCGAGACAAGGAGGGCAAGGGCAAAGGGAATCGAGAAGTATGCAACCGCGATCACCGCATCGGAGGCGACGTGCAGCCAAATCAACTCGGGCTCCCACAACAAGCATATGCCGTGGGGAGAAAACATCGACGAGTCCAACAGGCGCTCGAGAAAGGCCCACATCGCAACCGTCACTTTTCTGAAATGCGGAATCTGCCCACGCCGATATCCAGCATCCGCCAGGCCCGATCCGGGATCAGGCATCGACGTGCAGGGCCGTGTACGTCGATCGCGATGACGCAAACCGGCCGGCCGCTGTCACGATGCCGGAGCAGCGTGCCCGCGCCGCTCGGCTTGCTATCTCAAGTGAACGACGCGGGTGGAACGGGACTGGGCTTCGGCCAGACATTCGTTGACAACAGTCAGCAGCGCCACCGGCGTGAACGGCTTGCGCAAGCAGCGCGTTGCACCGAGTTCGAGAGCCATCCTCAGAAAGTCGGGCGCTGGCGAGTCGAGGTTAGCAAAGGCGTATCCGGACATCGCGACCAGCGGAATGGTCGGCGCGCGCTCGTGAAAGATCCGGATCGACTCGAAGCCGCGCATATGCGGCATGAAGATATCGACGATCATCAGATCGAATGCCGTGCCTTCAAGGGCGCGAAGTCCGGCTTCGCCGCCGTCGGCGACGGTCACCTGAAAGCTGTGCCGTTCGAGATAAATCTCAATGGCCATGCAGACCATTGGATCGTCGTCGACAACGAGAACGCGTGGCATGTTCGCTCCTTGGGCTTGGGTATGCGGTTTCGACGGTCCTGAAACTGAATCGTGTTGCAAGCGCTTCTCCCCATTCTGGATTTGAATCAAGAACTCCGGCCGTGTCTGCATGGCAGAGTGCAGACGAATATTGCGGAGCCTTGAGCTGGCGGTTTTCTCGCGGACAGCGTCGGACAGCGGCGATGGCTGAAAGCCTGTGTTAGCTTGAAACACCCTCTCTTGACCTGACCGATAACGGCATCTTTTCCTCGGATTCAGACACCGCGCTCGCAACGGCGGCCAGAGTAGCGACATACCTGCGGTGAGGTTCGGCCTCCGACAGGCATTCGTCGATCACACTGAGCAATGTGGCTGGCCTGAAGGGCTTGCGCAGGCAACGTGTCGCGCCGAGCTTGAGCGCCATTCTCAGGAAGTCGGGGCTGGACGCCTCCAGACTGGAGAATGCGTATCCGGAAATCGCGATCAGCGGTACCGTGGGTGCGCGATTGTGAAATACCCTGATCGATTCGAAACCGCGCATGCCGGGCATGAAGATATCGACGATCATCAGATCGAACGTCGAGCTGTCGAGAGCGACGAGGCCGGTGGTGCCGCCATCGGCGATGGCTACCTTGAAGCCATAGTGCCGGAGCCACGCTTGAATGGCGAGGCAGATATGCGGATCGTCATCCACAACCAGAATGCGGCGCATTACGGGCTCCTCGCCGTGTGCCACGCGTTTGACCGACTCGACTAATTGATCGCGTTCAAGATTTTGCCGCCGCGAATCAGCGCCTGATTCTTATTTCAGCCTCAATGCGGATCGTTGTCTGCCCTGCACCGTGTATAAGGCCATGATGCAACTTAGTGGTTTGCGCCATCGAACGGCCTAGCACCTCTCGCGTTGATTATCCAGCAAACCAAGAAGCGCCGCTGACAGAAAGAGCGGTTGAATTCAGAAAGAGCGGTTGAGTTCCCGCCTTTCAGTCGGAGGGCCTATGCCCCAAGCCCCTCGTTCGACCAATCATCTGCTGCAGTCCCTGCCCGCGGCAGAATTCGAGGCGCTGCGTCCGCATCTCGAACTTGTAGAGTTGGACAGGGAAACTGTCCTGGTTGAAGCCGGCGCCCGGTTGACGCATGTCTATCTGCCACAGAGCGCCATCATTTCAATGACGGTTCGCCTTTCGGAGGGACAGTCGGTGGAGGTGGCGTTGGTCGGCCGCGACGGCGTTTTCGGCGCCTCGGCCGCGCTCGACGGCGGGATCGCGTTGACCGACGCCGCCATTCTTCTGTCGGGGACCGCTTCAATCCTCAACGCCGCGGCTCTTCGGGCGGCGGCCGAGCGAAGCGCTGCCCTTCGAGCCCTGCTCGCACGACATGAACAGTGCCTTGTCGCACAGGCCCAGCAAGCCGCCGCCTGTAATGCGTCGCATTCGGTCGAAGCGCGCGTGTCTCGCTGGCTGTTGTGCGCGCGCGATCTGACCGAGAGTGAAAGCTTGCCGCTGACCCAGGAATGCCTGGCGCAGATGATCGGTGTGCAGCGCAACGCGGTCTCGATCGTTGCCAATGCGCTTCAGAAGGCCGGTATCATCAGCTACAGCCGGGGGCAGATCGAAATTACAAACGTGGCCGGTCTGAGAGAAACCGCCTGCGAATGTTATGAGGCCGTGAAGGCCCGACGTGACCGGTTGTTGAAGCCTTCGGAAGGGCGATCCGCAATGGCGGGTGGTTGACCGAGTTCCCATTTCTTCTGCGCTATAGCGCGCATGGGAACGGTGCGATGCGGCGCGCCAATTTGCAATTTTCCTTGCCATTAATGGGTGCAAGGATCATCCTCGACGTCGGACAGCGTGCATAAAACTGGCGGCCCCGGAGACCGGTTGCGCTCCCGTTAAGCAGGAGACTTCTTTGGACTCCTTTCCTCGTTCACCCAATGGATTTTTGTCGTCACTGGCCGCTGACGATTTCGAATTGATCCGGCCTCATCTGCGAACCGTCGATCTCGTCCAGGAAACCGTGTTGGTCGAGGTCGACGAAGCGCTCAAACGCGCCTACCTGCCGCATAAAGGCGTAGTCTCCCTGGTCGTAAAACTCGCCAAGGGAGAGCACGTTCAGATCGCACTGATCGGCCGCGACAGCATCTTCGGTTCGTTCTCCGCTCTCGGCGACACCACCGCGCTGAACAGCGCGGTGGTTCTGGTGCCCGGCGTCGCCTCGACGCTTGATCTCGATCGCCTTCGGGCCGCCGCCGATCAAAGTGCGACGTTGCGGGCGATGCTGATCCGGCACGGCTTGGCCGTTTATGCGCAGATCCAGCAGACTGCCGGGTGCAACGCCACGCACACGGTCGAATCCCGGCTGGCGCGATGTCTGCTGCACACTCGCGACCTGTCCGGCAGCGACAAGCTTGTTCTGACCCAGGAATCGATGGCGCAAATGATCGGCGCGCGCCGCAACAGCGTATCGCTGGTGGCCAACACGCTGCAGCAGGCCAATTTCATCCGCTACAGCCGGGGACACATCGAGATCACCGACCTGGACGGCCTCAGCAGAACCTCGTGCGAATGCTACGCGACGGTCAAGGCCCAGTACGAACGATTGCTTCATCTTCCTTGCCTGTCGTGAGCCTTGGTCGCTCCGGCGAGCGAAAATGACCCTGGGAAATCGCATTCGGAACATTTACTCGGGATCTCGCGCCTGTCGATTACAATGAATCGCGAGCCGCACATCAACGTGAATCCGTACTATTACTGACCCGGCGCGATGGCATCGGGAAATTTATTCGTCCCGGAATTAACTGGCTGTTCAACGACCGCTGATATTCGTCACAGAGCCGACGGGCACGAGTACGCAGAAGCATCGAAGATTTTCGCATGCCACGAGTATCTCTCCCGCGTTCGGTAATCTTTTTCGAGCAGCGCGGAGTGAGAGACATGGCCTTTGATTTGTCGATGCCGATCCTGGTGGTCGACGACTACAACACCATGATCCGGATCATCCGCAATCTCCTCAAGCAGATCGGCTTCGAAAACGTCGACGACGCCAGTGATGGATCGGCCGCGCTCGCCAAGATGCAAGGCAAGAAATACGGCCTGGTGATTTCCGACTGGAACATGGAGCCGATGACGGGCTACGATCTGCTCAGGGAAGTCCGCGCCAGCCCGGAACTTTCGCAGACACCCTTCATCATGATCACCGCAGAGTCAAAAACCGAAAACGTCATCGCCGCGAAGAAGGCCGGGGTCAGCAACTACATCGTCAAGCCGTTCAACGCCGCCACCTTGAAGACCAAGATGGAAGCGGTGTTTCCGGGGTCGGCCGGCTAGATCTTTTTCGGAAAACCGGTACCCACCCATCGGGTCGTGGCCCGAGGGCATGCTTTTCCGGATCATGCTCTGGCATTCGCGAGCGATCCGAACGATCTTTTCCGTGCCGTGAGCAACTGAGCGGCATGCATCCGCCGTTGCCGACGCTGCCTGGTCGAGGCGCAGCGGCGACGGCGAGCTCGGAAAGCGAACTCAAATCTCCCAGATATTTTCTGAATGGATGCCGTCTCGCATTCGCTCAAGAACAGTGCCGGACATTGAGCTATTGCGAACTCGCAAAGCGCCGCTGCCGCGCGCCGGCAGGTCCAAAGCTTCGAGTCGCGCCGCAGCGTCTCGCGCTCAAGACGCTCCGCGCCGGCCCGCATCACCTCGTCTCTCTCTTAAACACAGACTCACTGTTCCGCGTGACAGGCCGGTCAGTTGAGGCGCCGGGTTTGCGGCTGTGAATTGCTTCGCTGCGCTCGCAATGACGGTCTTGTGTCCGGACCAGGCGATGCCGCGCACGTTGAAGCGCCGGATGTCCGGACCAGGCGATGCCGCGCACCCTGGTCGCAACGGTACTTCTACGGCTCCGAATTTTCACACATGGATAACAATAATCGGCGATAGTTGGCGGGAACAGAGGAGAGCTTCATGTTTACGTTTGAAACGACCGACCAGAAAGAAGTTCGGCGTTTCCGTATCGCGCAGTTCAACGGCAGAACGGCGACCGTCAGGTCGGGCGGTTCGACGGTCACGGGCCATGTTCGATCGGTGCTGGAAAGCAAGTCGAGCACCCCGGCATGGACGATCACGATCGTCCCGGTCGAACCAAAGATCAAAGCCGACACGCAGCGGCCCACGCCCCGTGTTCGCGCCTTCGCGGAAGACTTCTACTGAAAGCAGGAGCGCCCGGCGTCGCCGGGCTTCGCACATCAATCGGCAAATCCGAATCTGAACTGGCCAGCGCGAAGCCGCGTCCGGATGATGGCGTGCCGTCGATGCCCGGCGCGCCCGCCGCGAGCCCAAGCGTGATCCGGACAAGCACCCCCCGGGGCTTGAGCCGAGGGTGAAAACTGCTTTCCCTCGGAACAAACGCGAGGCGTCTGCCTGGAGATCATGCTTAAACCAAAAAGTAACGCTAAAGTCTGATTCAGCTCAGTTGAATCTAGACGGCACCCGGGTGCAACAGCGCCTTGCGAACAAGGTCAGCGGTGTTTCGTGCCCCGAGCTTTCGCATAGCCTCGGCGCGATGGCTTTCGAAGGTCCTTGGGCTGATCCGCATCCGCAAGGCGCCTTGTTTGTTGGAGCACCCTTCGCTGATGAGGTTCAGGACCTCGCGCTCGCGCTTCGTCAAGGGCTTCTGGCCGGAGTTCGATGCAAACATGACGCCCGGCGTGCGAACACCATCGCCGGGCTGGCCGGCTCGCGTCTTATAAACTCCCTTGCGGCTTGGCGCGGCAGCGGAGCCGTCGTGATTTTCTGCGAGCTGCTTCATCATGGCGCAGACGCGCTCGGTTTGCTGAAGCGCATTTTCCACCACCTGCTGCAGGTAAACCCGTTCGCCCGCAGACTGCGAAAACTGATGGCTGTGTTGCTTGATCTCACCCATGTAGAGCAGCAGCGCCGTCAAAGGCCCGTTGAGCTGACGCGCAATCGCAGCCCCGGCTTCATCCATCGCCAGTGTGCGCGTAGCTGACAGCCGGGCAATTTCAAGAGCGTCTTCCGGAGGCGCACTGCCTTCGACCCACTTCGAGAAATGCGAATCGCTGATTCGGTTTTCTTGGTGTGACATGTAATTTGTTTAACGTTCCTGACCTCCACGAGGGTTAATTTTTTACCTAGTAAGACTACGGTGATTTCAAGTCGCCTTCTCGACGTAAAAGTGGCGCAACCACCTCGAATTGGACCAAATTGCCCGCACATTGCCGCAAGTTCTGCGATGCGGGATCAAATCTCCGTAGTTCTACTGACCTCAAAGCGGCCCTGGGCTAACGCCCCGTCCCCGTAATTCCACGGGCTCAGTAACACTCTTAATTTACGGCCATCTGTTTTTCTCTGTTCCATACGCGCGACGGCCAGCGCGCGACCGGCCAATCGTTGACGCGGAATTAATTGTGGAAGTTGCGTTCCATGCCAGAACCCGATCGGATTCAGGATTATCTGCGGCGGTTGACGCCGCTGTCGCGCAATAACCTTCTCACCGAACTCGAACGGTTGGAGGTCTGTGACGCCGCCTGGTCTGGCTTTGCGATAGTCGTGGAAAAACTGCGCGCGGAATTTCGCAAGGACGGACAGATCCAGAATCGCGACAATCCCTCGCGCCATTTTTTTGCGCCGCTGGAACCGTTACTCGTCGATGGCGCGCCCGAGCATGCCAATTCCGGCCGGATACTGCGCGGCTCGCTGGCTCCAATCTGGGAATGGATCAGCCGAAATCTGTTGCCGACGATGGCGCGCGACTATGTCAACGAGATGAACCGGCTGATCGCCGCCGACAACCTGCGCGAAGCCGGACGGGTTAGCGCCACGTTCCAGACCAAGGTCGTCAAATCTCTCGAAGGCACGCTCGCCTCGTCGGATGGCGCGGATCTGGCCCGGGCCAAACTGGCGATCTATACGGCTTCGCGCACGGTCTATGACGATGTGACCAAGATGCTATGCGTGCTGCGTGCACGCGACGCCCTGGCGAAGTTCAGCGACGCGCTGCCGGCCTCGATCCGCAAATTCGACGACCCGCAGGTTACCAGGATATCGGAATTGCTGGACGCGTTCGGGAAGAAACATGCCGATGCGCTGCCCTTCGCGCTGGCGTTGGTGGCTACACGGCTCAAGACTCCCTGGCAATTGATCCGTCTCGCCAGCAAGGCTGCGCCGAGCAAGAACGCTGCTGATATCGCTGCGACGCCCTATGCGATCACGGTCTCAATGGTGCTGGACCGCATGGACGACAACCGATCGGCCTTGCGCGTCAGCTTGAGGAACGAGCGGATCCTGGTCGCCAAGACCATTCTGACGGAGATGTACGACACCGAATACGCACTACAAGTCCGCATCGATCGGTTCGACGAATCCGACTGGGGAAAGCGGCTGCAGAATTTGATGAGCGCGGTCAGCGCTCTGGTGGAAGCGGAGGTGAACCGCTTTCCCGATGAAGTCGACCACGTTCTGGCATCGCGCAGCCTGCGCAGCCATCAATCCCTGGCCGGACGCCTGACCCACTTGGCCTGGAAGGGACGCGATGTCGTAAGCGACGGAGCGGCCTATTGGAAGAAACTGGTTGGCCAGTAGCAACCCCGCGCCTGGACAGCCCGATTGCTGCAAGGCGTTGTGAGCGCCCTGCGCGCCGCAAATTGAGAATTTCTTCGAGGAAGTCGTCCGAGACGACGAACCTGAACCACCGACGCGCCATCCGCCGCATCGTCATTGGTCCCTCTTCGGGGGTTACGTAAACGCCCCTGACCGTATTTTCACGGACGCTGAATTTACTTCTAAATTTACGACGACCTGCTTTTCTTGATTGCTCGCCCGCGCGTGCCCGCGACAATGCCTGCGTGCGACCGGCGAACGCTGACACAATCGGATTGCGGAAATCGCTTGCCATGATGCATCCCGAACGGATCGACGATTATCTGCAGCGGCTGACGCCATCGGCGCGCAGCAACCTGCTGACCGAGCTCGAGCGGCTGGAAGTCTGCGGCACATCAATGCACGGTTCCGCGGCGATTCTGGAAAAATTGCGCGCGGAATTTCGCACGGGCGAGCAGACCCATAAGGGCGGGCACACCAATGTTCGCGTAGCCCACCCGTCGCGCTATTTTTTCATGCCGCTGGAACCACTGCTCGTCAACGGCGATCCCGAGCATGCCAATTCCGGTCGGATATTGCGTGGCTCGCTGGCACCAATCTGGGAATGGATCACCCGGGATCTGTTGCCGACGATGGCGCGCGACTACATCAACGAGATGAAGGGGTTGATCGCTGCCGACAAGCAGCGAGAAGCAAACCAGGTTGCCTGTACGTTCCAGACCAAGATCGTGAAATATCTCGAGAGCACGCTCGGTTCGCCAGATGGCGCTAATCAAACCCGCATCAAGCTCGCGACATATACGGCTTCGCACGGGGTCTATGGCGACCTGACCAAGATGCTGTGCGTGCTGCGCGCACGCGACGCCCTGGCGAAATGCGAGAATGCACTGCCGGCCGCCATCGACGAATTCTACAGCGCTCGGCTTGGCAGAATAACGGAGTTGCTGGATACGCTCAGAAAAACCAATGCCGATGAAGTTCCCTTCGCCTTGGCGATGGTGGCCAAGCGGCTCAAGACCCCCTGGCAATTGATCCGCCTCGCCACCGTGGCGGCGCCAACCAGGAACGCCGCTGATATCGCCGCTACGCCCAATGCAATCGCCGTCTCGATGGTGCTGGACCGGTTGGACGACAACCGGTTGGCGTTGCGCGCTGCCTTGAAAAACGAGCGGGTCCTCGTCGCCAAGGAACGTCTGCTCGAAATCTACGACACCGAAAACGCATTGCGGGCCCACATCGACCGGCTCGACGAATCCGACTGGGGAAAGCGGCTGAACAATCTGATGAACGCGATCGCCGCTATGGTGGAAGCGGAACTGAGCCGGTTTCCCGATCATGTCGACCACGTTCTGGCATCGCACAACCTGCGCGGCCCGCCCAGCCATCAAACCCTGGCTGGACGCCTGACCAATTTTTGGCGCGGAATGAGCGCGACGCCGTGAGCGGCGGAGCCGTCTATTGCAGGAAGCTGGTCGGCCAGCAGAAATCTCGCGCCCGGGAAGATGGCTTGCCGCCGTGCACCGGCAGACCCATGTGCGATTGTCGCAAATGCGCGCCGCGACGCGTTATCAACGCCGCCGCAAGTTGAAAAACTTCTCGAGAAATCGCCCTGACACGACGAATCTGAACCACCAATATGCCATCCGCCGCGTCGACATTTGCTCGTCCTCGCGCTGGGGTCGCCCCAACTGCGCATCTCAATAACGCCGAACCCGGCGACCGAGTGTGACACAGCTCACATTGCCAGGATTGTGCCCGCGTTGCGTGCCGCGCAGAAACCTGCACGCGACGCGCCGGCTCGGCCACTGTCATTCGTCCTTCGCGATTGGTGCCCACTCTCGGATCACGTCCGCGGCCATGCTTTTGCGCAATACGCGCTGGCCTGCGATGATCGCCATCTGCATAATCCTGCGACGTGATCAAACGTTCAGAAAAGGGAGACGGCGATGGGTCGAGGAAAAGGATCACTGAAGGCGGGATCACTGATCGCAGCGGCGGCGCTGGCCGGCGTTGTGAGTTTCAATTCAGGCGCTTTGGCGCAGACGCCCACGGCGCCGACGGAAAACGCGGCGCCGACAGCCGACAACGCCGTTATGCTCACCATATTCTTGAAGCACGACCAGTCGCGTCCCTTGAGCGAACTCAACGCGCAGCTCGAGAAGCAGGGCTATTATAAAGCTTTTCCTCCGGCCGGCATCGAGGTCGTCAGCTGGTATGTGATGATGGGGATCGGACAGGTCGTCACGCTGCGGCTTCCGGCGTCCCGGCTTCGCGAGATCAACCGCATATTCGAGAACACGGCCTGGGGCAGCTACCGCACCGAATTCTATCCGACCTACGACTACAAGGCGGTCGGCGTGGCGGCGCACGACAAGGCGCAATAGCGCCTTGCGCGTTTGATCG
>WNGL01005846.1_pt1 | contig 17987 bp, 17 predicted proteins | sample 5400591 | NCBI WGS metagenome assembly WNGL01 (sample SAMN13153377, study PRJNA577476) | soil metagenome | isolation source: 80 cm soil or saprolite under Garry oak tree replicate 1 | place: USA:California | collected 2016-06-15 | reverse complement strand
ATGGACGACCGCCACGCCGCGCTGCTGCTCGCCGGCCTCGCGTTGGCAGGCGCCGGGGTGCGTTATGCGCTCGCTCCCGCATCCGCCGCAGCGCCGGGCGACGTGCGGCTCGCCGCGACCGACACGCCGCCGCCCCGCCGGCTGCGCGAGACGGCGCGCACCGCAGCGCGATTGGCACGCCCGCTGCTTCCGGGCGAGCGCATCGATCTCGATCGCGCCGACGTGACGGAGATCACGCGCTTGCCGCGCGTGGGCCCCGCGCTGGCGCAGCGGATCGTGGCCTGGCGCGAGCAACACGGCCCGTTTGGCAGTCTCGCGCGTTTTGACAGCGTGCCCGGCGTCGGCCCGCACCTCATCGAGAGCCTGCGACCTTACGTGTTGTTTTCGGGTCAGATACCATCGCCGCCTTGACTTCCCTCCGCCGCGTTCTATGTTAGCCTGTTCATTTCCAATGAGTTGCATACGGCCACCGCAGCAGCCACCAGCGACAAGCTGGGCGAACTCCTCGTCCGCGACGGTCTGATCACCCTGGATCAGCTGAAGAGGGCGTTGCTGGAGCAGAAGAACACGGGGATGCGCCTGGGCTACACCCTCGTGAAGCTGGGCTTCGTCGAGGAGACTGAGATCTCCAAGATGCTGGCCCGGCAGTACCGGATGCCGGCCGTCGACCTCTCCCGGTTCGAGGTCGATCCCAAGATTCTCAAGCTCATCCCCCCGGACATCGCCGTAAAGCACACCGTGCTGCCGCTCAAGCGCGAGGGGCGGACCCTCACCGTGGCCATCGCCGACCCCAACAATGTCACGGCGATCGAGGACCTCAAGTTCGTCACGCGCTGCGATGTGTTCCCGGTGATCGCGGGGGAGTACACCCTCCGGAACGCGATCGAGCGCTACTACCAGCAGTCGGACGCCGAGCTGCAGTCCCTGCTCAAGAGCGTCGCGGCGGCCGAAGAGCTGCTGGAGGTCGTCGAAGACCAGCAGGACGAGGATGTCCGGGCGCAGGACCTGGCTGACGACGCCCCGGTGGTAAAACTGATCAACGGGCTGTTGACGGACGCAGTGAAACGGGGGGCGTCCGACATCCATATCGAGCCGTTCGAGCACGAGCTGCGGGTGCGCTACCGGATCGACGGTGCTCTAATGGAGGTGATGAAGCCGCCGGTGAAGATGCGGGCGGCCCTCACCTCGCGCGTCAAGATCATGGCGCAATTGAACATCGCCGAGCGGCGCGTGCCGCAGGACGGGCGCATCAAGCTGAAGATGGGGAGCAAGGTCATCGACTTCCGGGTCTCGACCCTCCCCGTCCTGTTTGGCGAAAAGATCGTGCTCCGCATCCTCGACAAGGGCAACCTCACGCTCGACCTGACGAAGTTCGGCTTCGAGCCGAAGGCCGAGCAGGACCTGATGCGGGCGATCCTGAATCCCTACGGGATGGTGCTCGTGACGGGCCCCACCGGGTCGGGCAAGACGACCACGCTCTATTCGGCGCTGTCCCGCATCAACCAGATCGACGTAAACATCCTGACGGCCGAGGACCCGGTCGAGTACAACCTGCTGGGCATCAACCAGGTGCTGGTTCGGAACGAGGTGGGGATGACGTTCGCGGCGGCGCTGAAGGCGTTCCTGCGTCAGGACCCGAACATCATCATGGTGGGGGAGATCCGGGACTTGGAGACCGGCTCGATCGCCATCAAGGCGTCGCTCACCGGCCACCTGGTGCTCTCCACGCTGCACACCAACGACGCGCCGTCCACGGTCACCCGCATGGTCGATATGGGGATCGAGCCCTTCAACGTGGCGAGCGCGGTGAATCTGATCGTGGCGCAGCGGCTGGTGCGGCGCATCTGCAAGGACTGCAAGCAAGAGCAGAAGTACAACGATGAGGAGCTCAAGGCCCTCGGGATCCCGGCCGCGGAGGCGGCGAAGCTCACTTTCTACAGGGGCGCCGGCTGCGACAACTGCGGCGGCACCGGGTACAAGGGCCGGCAGGGGTTGTACGAAGTCATGGCAATGTCGAGCGCGCTCCGGCGCATGGTGCTGAAGGGCGGCTCCACCGAGGAGCTGCGGGAGGAGGCGGTGAAGGAGGGGATGCTCACATTGCGCTCGGACGGCATGGTGAAGGTGAAGCGCGGGATCACCACCCTGGAGGAAGTCGTGAAAGAGACGGCGGCATGACGGCGGCGGGCGCTTCGGGGGGGCCCCTGAATCTCCGCTCGTTGCTCGAGGAGATGATCGAGAAGGACGCCTCGGACCTGCACATCGTGGCGGGCGAGCGTCCCAAGATGCGCGTCGACGGGGACATTGTGGACTCATCGGTCGACCACGTCCTCACCCCGAAGGACACGCTGTCGATCGCCTACTCGGTGCTGACCGAGAACCAGAAGAAGCGGTTCGAAACCGAGAGCGAGCTCGATTTCTCTTTCGGGATCCAGAACCTGGCGCGGTTCCGCGGCAACTGCTTCAAGCAGCGCGGCTGCGTGTCGCTCGTCATCCGGCAGATTCCCTTCAACGTGCGCACGTTCGAGGATCTCGGGCTGCCGGCCGTCGTAGCCAAGCTCGCCGAGCGGCCCCGGGGGTTGGTCCTGGTGACGGGACCGACCGGCTCCGGAAAGAGCACGACCCTCGCGGCGATGATCGACAAGATCAACAAGGAGCTGAAGGGGCACATCATCACGGTGGAGGATCCGATCGGCTGCCTCGTCAACCAGCGCGAGATCGGCCGCGACAGCCAGTCGTTCAAGCGCGCGCTCAAGTACATCCTCCGGCAGGACCCGGACGTGGTGCTGATCGGCGAGATGCGCGACCTCGAGACCTTCGAGGCGGCGCTCACCATCGCCGAGACCGGCCACCTCGCGTTCGCCACGCTGCACACCAACTCGGCGGCCGAGACGATCAACCGTATCATCGACATCTTCCCGTCGCACCAGCAGTCCCAGATCCGGGCCCAGCTGGCCTTCGTGCTGGAGGGCGTGATCACCCAGACCCTGCTGCAGAAGATCAAAGGGCGGGGGCGGGTCATGGCGGCCGAGATCATGATCTGCACCCCGGCCATCCGGGCGCTGATCCGCGACAACAAAGTGCACCAGATCGAGTCGGCGATGCAAGCGGGGAAGAAGTACGGCATGCAGACGCTGAACGACGCCCTCTACCAGCTCTACGTGGGCCGCGAAGTCGCCAAGGACGAGTGTCTCCGGGTCTCGGCCAACCCGAACGAGTTCCTGCGCATGATCGGCGAGCCGCCGCAGGACGACAAGGAGCCCGCCGCCGGGCAGCCGCAGACGGCCCCGGCCAAGGTGGCGGCGCGCCGCTAGGCGCCCGGAGGGAGTGAGCCATGCCGGTTTTCCAGTACACCGCGCGTACCCTGAAAGGCGATCTCGTCAACGACAAGATCGACCTGCCGAGCCGTGACGACGTCATAGCCCACCTGCGCAAGAACCGCATGGTGGTGGTGCAGGTGCGGGCCGCGCCGCGCGAGTTCAAGCTCAACTTCAAGATCGGCGGCGGCGTCAAGACGCGCGACATCGTCGTGCTCACACGACAGTTCGCCACCATGATCAACGCCGGTCTGCCGCTCGTCCAGGCGCTCGACATCCTGGCGCAGCAGACCGAGAACAAGATCCTCGCGGACGTCACCCGCCAGGTCGTCTACGACGTCGAGAGCGGTCACACCCTGGCCGACGCGCTGCGCAAGCACCCGCGGGCGTTCAGCGACCTCTACGTCAACATGGTCGCCGCCGGCGAGGCGGGCGGCATCCTCGATACCATTCTCGTGCGCCTCGCCCAGTTCCTCGAGAAAAACGACGCCATCGTGCGGAAGGTGAAGGGCGCGATGGTCTACCCCGCCGTGATTGTGTCGGTGGCGGTCATCGCGGTGTCGGTGCTGCTCATCTTCGTGATCCCCACCTTCCAGAACATGTTCGCGTCGGTGAACCTCGAGCTGCCGCTCCCGACCCGGATCGTGATCGGCATGAGCAACCTGCTCAAGAACTACTGGTGGGCGATCCTGGGCGTCGCCGGCGTGATCGTCTTCGGCACCACCCGGTATTACAAGACCGCGCCCGGTCGGCTGCAAATCGACGCGATGCTGCTGAGAATGCCGGTGCTGGGCGACGTGCTGCGCAAGTCCGCGGTGTCGCGGTTTACGCGCACCCTCGGCACGCTGATCTCGTCGGGCGTGTCGATCCTGGACGGCCTCGAGATCACGGCCCGCACGGCTGGGAACATGGTGATCCACAACGCGGTGATGGAGTCGCGCGCCTCGATCGCCGGCGGCGAGACGATCGCCCAGCCGCTAGCGAAATCCAAGGTGTTCCCGCCGATGGTCATTTCGATGATCGCGGTCGGCGAACAGACCGGCGGCATGGACGAGATGCTCTCCAAGATCGCGGACTTCTACGACGACGAGGTGGACGCCGCGGTGAGCACGCTCCTCTCCCTCATGGAGCCCATCATGATCGTGGTGCTGGGCGTCGTCGTCGGCGGCATGGTCGTCGCGATGTACCTTCCGATCTTCGACATGGTGAACGCGGTGCAATAAGGCCGCAACAGGCCGGGGAAGGGGAAACGGGGCCCCACGTGCCGGAGCGCACGCGCAAGCTGCGGCACGATAGCGTGCCGATGCGCCTGTACCATGAGGCCAAGCGCCTCGGCGCCTGGGATCCGCAGAGCCTGGACCTCAGCCAGGACGCGCGGGACTGGGCCCGCCTCAGCGTGACCGAACGCGACGTGCTGCTGCGCCTCACCGCGCTGTTCCAGGCGGCGGAGGAGAGCATGACCCGCGACCTCCTGCCGCTGCTCATGACCGTCGTGCGCGAAGACCGGCTCGAGGAGCAGCTGTTCCTCACGACCTTCCTGGCCGAGGAAGCGAAGCACACCGAGTTCTTCCGGCGCATCCTCGACGAAGTCTGCCAGCAATCCGGCGACTACGACCGCTATCAGACCCCCAGCTTTCGCAAGCTGTTCGCCGAGAAGCTGCCCGCGGCGATGCAGGGGCTGCTCGCCGACCCCTCGCCCACCGCTCAGGCCGAAGCGCTGGTCACCTACACGCTGGTGGGCGAAGGGGTGCTGGGCGAGGCGGGATACCATGTGTTCACCGCCGCGCTCGAGGGCGGCGGCATCATGCCGGGCTTCCGCGACGGCCTGCGGCGGGCCCAGGCGGACGAGGAGCGGCACATGGCCTACGGCCTCTTCCTCTTGGCGCGGCTCGTCGCCGCGGACGACCGCGTTTGGGACGCGATCGGCCGCCGCATGGACGCGTTGATGCCGGATACGCTGGGGATCGTGAGCGAGTTCTTTCAGCCCTATGACACGATGCCGTTCGGGCTCACGCTCCAGGCCACGGTCGAGTACGCGATGGCTCGGTTCGCCGGGCGCTGGGCGTCGCTCGAGCAGGCGCGCGAGCGGGGGCGGGGGGCCAGCCGGTCCCCCCGTCCCGAGGCGGCCCTCCGCGACGTCGTCGCGTGGATCCGCCAGCAGGTGCAGCCCGCGGCCGTCGAGGTCCGAGGTGAAGGGACCGGGCCGATCTACACGGTCCGCGTCGGACCCGAAGGATCGACGGCCTTGTTGATCACACGCGAGGTGCTGGAGCACCACGAGGCGAGTGAGATCATCGCCGCTCTCGGCGCGCGCGACGCGGCCGGGCGGCTGCGCCAGCGCGCCCACCTGCGCCTCACGTGCCTGCGCGTGGGCGGCAAGATCGTCGTCCAAGCACCGGCGTGAGTTACGGCGTCAGGGCACGGACGCGGCGGGCGGCACCAGCGGGTCCGTCAGGCTCGCGAATGACGGCAGCTCGGTCCATTGGCGGGGAAAGCGGGGCAGGAACTTCACGTGCCGGTTTACGACGGCCTGCACGCGTCGCCACCAGCACACGATCGGCCGCGGCGTACGACCCACGCTGACGACGGCGAAGGGGATCGAATCCGCCACTACCGTGCGCAGATCGGGCTGGCTGAGCGAGCACAAGTCCTCGGGTGTTTTCACACCGAAGCTCGAGTCGGGCCCGGTCCACGGATGGTTGTGCCACACCGCGAGGGTCGTCGGCACGCACGGCTGGGGCTCGACCAGATCCGCGGTGGACCGCAGCAGGTCCGGCATCACGAAGTCCCGCACCACGGCCGTATCCCCCGACGCGCTGCCCTGCAAGCACAGCACCACCTCCCGGTCGAGACCGGCAGCCAGCAGGCTGAGCCGGCGGAACAGCGACGGCGTGAGGACGAGACGCTTGAGCGGCTGGGAGGCCAGGATGGCCGAGTCGGCCGGCGTGAGTTGCGCCTGGCCGACGGCCGACCGCGCGCACAGCGCGAGCCCGAGTAGGGCGACGGTGAAGCGATTCCGCATCGAGCAAGCATAGCCAGCGGCCAGCGGCCGCGCTGCCCCACCCGCCGTGCTCTTGCACTTTGCCAGACCTATTCCAATACTTACCCCCGGTGCCGCCGTCGCGGGCTGATCGTGCTGTAGGGTAACGCATTGCTAACATTTCACTTATATGCTGAGGTCTGACGTCTGATGTCTGACCGCTCTGCTGACGGCTGACGGCTGATGACTGACAGCGCCGATTCCAGGAGTGCAATGTGAAATGGCTCGGCGGCGGATCCTCCAGGTCGGCGATCCCGACCCCCCAAAGCCTGCTGCGGTCGGTGTACGTCGGCCGGCTGTGCGTGGCCATCGCCATCTACCTGAGCGCCGCCTTCAATCTCAACGTCGCCGCCCCACTCGATCTCCTCGTCACATCGTTTCTGCTGGTGGCGACCGTCGTCGTCACGATCGCCTCGTACTGGCACACGCACCTGCGGGGGCGCTCCCCGGGCCGGACCTTCCTGTACGCGCAGGCGCTGTACGACGTCGGGCTCATTACGGCGGTCGTGCACGTCACGGGCGGGCCGCAGAGCGACCTGACGCCGCTGTACGTCCCGGTCATCGCCGTCACGGCCGTGCTGATGCCGCCCGCGAGCACGGCACTGGTCACGGCCTTCGTCGGGATCGTCTACTTCGCCGACGTGTTCTTCGGTCACCGCACGCCGATGACGGCGCAGGTGGGCCTCCAGCTGTCGGTGTTCGTCGCCGTCGCGGCCGTCACCGCGTACTTCGCGAGCCGCGTCTCGGTGATGGGTGCGGAGCGGGAGGCGCTCGCCGGCGAGCTGCGGCAGGTTCGGCTCGAGGCGGCGGACGTGCTGCGCAACATCCCCACCGGCATCGTAACGGTGGACGAGGACGGCCATCTCCTGTACTGCAATCCCGCGGCCGAGCACATCCTGGGCTTCAAGGAGCGGCAGTGGCGGGGCCGCTCGGTCATGCCCGAGTTCGCGCGGATCGCGCCCGAGTTCTGGGCGGCGATTACGGCGACGGCGCGGCGCGGCGTCAGGGCGATGCGGGTGGAGGCCACTGTGCGGCTGCCGGACCGGACGTTCCCGATCGGCGTCACCACGACGACGCTCGAGGTCGAGCCCGGCGGCGTGCCGCGGGTGACGGCCATCTTCACCGACATCTCCGACTCCAAGCGGCTCGAGGAGCTGCACCTGCGCGCCGAGCGGCTCGAAGCGGTGGCGGAGCTGTCGGCGAGCCTGGCACACGAGATCAAAAACCCCCTCGCCTCGATCCGCTCGTCGGTGGAGCAGCTCGGCCGGTCGAAGCGCGCCCACCCCGACGAGAAGTTCCTGACAGGACTGGTCGTGCGGGAGAGCGACCGCCTGTCGCGACTCTTGTCCGAGTTCCTCGACTTCTCCCGGGTGCGGGCCACCGAGTGCCGGCCGCTCGACCTGCACGCGGTGGCCGCGACGGCGATCCGGCTGGTACGCGAGCACTCCGACTGTCCCGACGACGCCGTGATCGATCTCGCGGGCGGGACGACCGCGATGGAAGGGGATGAAGACCTGCTGCATCGAGTCGTCTCGAACCTGGTGCTGAACGCGGTTCAGGCCGCCGGCAAGGGCGCCCGGGTGACCGTCCGTACCGGCCGGCCGGCGCCGCACGAGCTGCCGCGGGGGGCCGGGATCGAGAACCCGGTGTCCCTCGCCGTGAGCGACAATGGCCCCGGCATCCCCGAGAGCCTGCGGACCCGCCTGTTCGACCCGTTCGTGACGGGTCGGGCCGGCGGCACCGGCCTGGGGCTCGCGATCGTGCAGCGCGCCGTGGAGGCGCATCGCGGGCTCGTGCTGGTGGATTCGACCCAAGGGCAGGGGACCACCTTCACCGTGTATTTCCCCGCCGCTCGGCGGAAAGAGGAAGCCGCATGACGCAGCAGCCATCGATTCTGGTCGTCGACGACGAGCTGGGCATCCTGGATGTGCTCCGCATCCTCCTGAAAGGCGAAGGGTTCGACGTCGTCACCGCCCAGGGGGGCAAGGCCGGTCTCGAGGCGCTGAAGGCGGCGGCGCCCGACATCGTGCTCACCGACATCAAGATGCCGGGCGTCTCCGGCACCGACATCCTCGCCGCCGTGCGCGAGCAGGACCCCGAAACCCCGGTCATCCTGATGACCGCGCAGGCGTCGCTGCAGAGCGCGATTCAGGCGGTGAACCAGGGCGCGTTCTACTACATCCAGAAGCCGTTCTCGAACGACGACCTCGTGGCGATCTGCCGCCGCGCGGCGGAGCAGCGCTTGCTCAAGGCCGAGAACAAACAGCTGAAGCAGGAGATCCGCCGCCGCGAGCGCTCCGGGCTGGTGAAGCCGCTCGGCAAGTCGCGCCCGTTCCAGGACGTGCTGCGGCTCGCGGAGCAGGTGGCGCCGACCGAGAGCACCGTCCTCATCCGGGGGGAATCGGGGACCGGGAAGGAGATCATCGCCCGCTACATCCACGAGCTGTCGGCGCGCACCGAGGGGGCGTTCCTGTCGTTGAACTGCGGTGCGCTGCCGGAGAGCCTGCTCGAGTCCGAGCTGTTCGGGCACGTGAAAGGCTCGTTCACGGGGGCGGTACGCGACAAGCAGGGGCTGTTCGCCGCGGCGCGGGGCGGCACCTTCTTCTTGGACGAGATCGGGGAGATGTCGCCGGCCACGCAGGTGAAGCTGTTGCGCGTGCTCCAGGAGCGGGAGGCGATCCCGGTGGGCGGCACCGAGGCCATTCCCGTGGACGTGCGGGTGGTGGCCGCCACCAACCGGGATCTGGAGGATGACATCAAGCGCGGGCGGTTCCGGAGCGACCTGTACTACCGCCTCAACGTGATCGCGATCGAGCTCCCGCCGCTGCGCGACCGGCGGGAGGACATTCCCATCTTCGTGAAGGCGTTCCTCGAGCGCATCGCGCACGAGCACGAGCTGGAGCCCAAACAGCTGTCGCCCCAGGCCCAGGAAGTCATCATGGCGTACGACTGGCCGGGCAACGTGCGCGAGCTCGAGAACGCGCTCGAGCGCGCGGCGGTGCTCACCAAAGGCGAGACGATCGAGCTGTCGTCACTTCCCGAGAAGCTCGCCGAGCACCGCGCCGAGCCGCTCGTGTCGGAGCGAGCCCATCCCAACCCCACCCTCGACGTGATCGAGCGCGCCTACATCACCTGGGTGCTGGAGAGCGAAGGCGGTAACAAGACCCGCGCGGCCGAAGTCCTCGGCATCGATCCCTCGACCCTGTACCGCAAGCTCAGTCGCTACGATGGGGAGCCGTCCGCGGAGTGAGACTGAGCGTCCTCATCCCCGTGTACAACGAGCAGGCCACGATCCGCCCCGTTGTGGACCGGCTGCGGAGCGTGCCGCTCGATCTCGAGCTGATCGCCGTCGACGATGCGTCCACCGACGGCTCGGGGGTCTTGCTCGATGAGCTGCAGCGGGCGGGATGCGTCCACCACGTGGTGCACCATCCGACGAACCGCGGCAAGGGGGCGGCGATCCGTTCCGGCATCGCCCGCGTGACGGGCGACGTCGTCGTGGTGCAGGACGCCGACCTCGAGTACGACCCCGTGGAGCTGCCGATGCTGCTGCGGCCCATCGCCGACGGGAAAGCCGATGCGGTGTTCGGGTCGCGCTTTCTCGGCGGCCCGCATCGCGTGCTGTATTTCTGGCACTCGGCGGGAAACCACCTCCTCACCCTGCTGTCGAACATGCTCACCGACCTGAACCTCACCGACATGGAGACGTGCTACAAGCTGGTGCGCGCCGACCTGCTGCGGGGCCTCCCGCTCACGGCCGAGCGGTTCGGCATCGAGCCGGAGCTCACAGCCCGGCTCGCCCAGGCGGGCGCCCGCATCTGGGAAATGCCGATCTCCTACTCCGGCCGCACCTACGCCGAGGGGAAGAAGATCACGTGGCGAGACGGCTGCGCGGCGCTGGTCCACATCCTCCGCTACAACCTGTTCCCGCCGGCGGGCGGGTGGCGCCGCCGCTGAACCGCTTCACGCCCGGCCGTGCCGGGCTGGCCGTGGCGGTGCTCGCAGCCGTGGCCGGAGCGCTCGCCCTGAACCACGACCTGGTCGGAGTCTTCTACGACGACGGTCTCTATGCCGGGATCGCCGTCGCGCTGGCCCGCGGGCTCGGGTTTGTCCATCCGCACCTGCCGGGCACTCCGGCCGTGGTGCACTACCCGCCGCTCTACCCGCTGCTCCTCGCGCCCCTGTTCGGCGCCTTTCCCGTGCCGACGGCCGCCTACATCGGTAAGCTGCTGAACCTGTTGCTCGCCGCGCTGAGCGCCGGGCTCATCGCCTGGCACGCCGCCCGCGTTCGCCTCTTGGGTGACGACGCGCCGGAGTGGCTCGCCCCGGGAGTCGTCGCTGCCGCCGTGATCGCGATCCCTGTGCTCGCGACGCAAGCCGTGCTTTTCTCTGAGCCGTTGTTCGGCGTGCTGCTCGCGGCGGCGGTGATCCTCGCGGACGCTCCGCCGGCCCGGGTGTCGCCCGTCACCGGCGCGGCTCTCGCGGGATGCGCCGCCGCCCTGGCGCTCCTCACCCGCTCGATCGGAGTCGCCGCGGGAGCGGGGATCGTGCTGTTTCTCGTCGCCGCCCGCCGGGCGCCGCGCCACGTCCTGCTCGCCGCCGCCGCACCGGTCGCGCTCGCCGCGCTGGGGTGGGGGCTGTGGCTGCTCCGGCACCGCGGCGGGATCGACCCCGCGCTCGCGATGAACTACGGCAGCTACCTCGAAACCGTGCGGCAAGCGGGCCTCGGGGTGTTCTGGCCCGCCACCCGCGCCTTGCTGCGCCCGCTCGGGGATTTGACGCTTGGCCTCGTCGCGTGGACGCCGATCTACTACGTGTGCGCCGCCGCCGCCGCGCTCGTCGGTGGCTACGGCGTCTCCCTACTGCTGCGCCGCTCGAGTGTCGGCTGGACGCTGGTGTTCTACCTCCTGATCCTCGCCGTCTGGCCGTTCCCATCCGACCGATTTCTGTGGGGCGTGCTTCCGTGGCTCGGTCTCGCCTGGACTGCTGGCGCAGCAGCGTTGTGGCCGGTGGTATGGCACGGTCTCCGACTGCGCCTCGCCGTGCTCGTGCTCGCCGCGTTGATGGCGGCGGGTTACGGTGTCATCGAGGTGCGCGGCTTCAGCGGCCGCTGGTGGGGAACTCAGGCGCACCAGATCTCCGCCAACTTCGCGGAGCTGCTCCCTTGGCTCGACACCCTGCCGCCGCGGGCGGTGGTCGCCATCGACGATGAAGCGCTCGTCTGGCTGTACACTGGGCGCGCCAGCGTCCCGCTCTATGTGTACGGTTACCACGGTCGCGCCGAGACGCGGCCCAGACCAGCCGAGCACCGCGCTTACCTCGAGCGCCAGGGAGTCACCCACGTGGTGCTGACCGGGTTCGGGTCCGGGTCGGACGTCGAGCTGGACGCCCTGCTGGGGGCATATTCAGGCTGGCTGACCGTCATTCACCGCTGGCCCGGAGGGCGCACGGCGCTGCGGGTCAACCGCTCAGGATCCGCCGTCGACCCCTGAACCGCGCCTTCTGAGTGCCCGACGCCTTGCAAAAAGCATGACTTCTGGCCGTTTGTCGGCCGCGGCATTGTGCCCGTGCTAGCGACCCAACCTCTTTTGGGACAGCGCGTTGCACCACCGCCGACTGACCAGGGCACGCCGCTTGCTTGAAAGGGACACCGGCAGAATGGCCACACGCTGTTGAAGGTTAGCCGTAACCAGGGACTCCCAAAGGGGGATGTGCAGATGAACCGCAAGGGTTTCACGCTTATTGAGCTGCTGATCGTGGTCGTGATCATCGGCATTTTGGCCGCGATCGCGATTCCGAAGTTCGCCAACACGAAGGAAAAGGCGTATCTCGCCTCCATGAAGTCCGACCTTCGTAACTTGGTGACCGCTGAAGAGGCTTATTTCGCCGACTCCGTCAAGTATTCGGCGACGATCGGCGCGGGTGCGGGTGGGGTCATCTTCACCCAGTCGACAGGCAACACGCTGCCGGCCGTCGCGCTCACGGCCGATGGTTGGACGGCCAACATCACCAACGTCAACACCACGAAGACCTGCTCGATCTACATCGGGTCGACTGCGTTGGCGCCGGCGAACAAAGAAGGCGAGCCGAAGTGTCAGTAAGCCTTCGGGCTTAACGCTGGAAGCAGAGCAGAACGGAAGGGCGGCGGTGACCCCGCCGCCCTTCGTGTACTAGCGAGAAGGGCCCGCGATCGGCATGCGGCCTGCCGTCGTAATCGGGTTCCGGTGTGATGCAGGTCAACAGAGCGCGCATAGGGGGCTGTCCAGATGAACCGCAAGGGCTTCACGCTGATTGAGCTGCTGACCGTGGTCGTGATCATCGGCATTCTGGCCGCGATCGCGATCCCCAAGTTTGCCAACACGAAGCAAAAAGCGTATCTCGCCGAGATGAAGTCCGACCTTCGCAACTTGGTGACCGCCGAAGAGGCCTACTTCGCTGACTCCATCAAGTACTCGGCGACGATCGGCGCGGGTGGGGTCACCTTCAGCCAATCGACGGGCAACACGCTGCCGGCCATCACGCTCACGGCCGATGGTTGGACGGCGAACATCACCAACGTCAACACCACGAAGACCTGCTCGATCTACATCGGGTCGACCGCGTTGGCGCCGGCGAACAAGGAAGGCGAGCCGAAGTGCCTGTAGGGCGGCGGTGTCCCCGGCGCCCTTCGTGCATTTAGCGAGACAACGGCACAACACCCCACCGACCGTGGCCGGACGGCCCTGGCAAGAGACCTAATCCATTTGGTTGTAGCGACTTACGAACAAGCCCGCCAGCGGCATGTGGCTTGCTCCTCTGGGTGCCGGTGTGATGCACATAACTCGAACTCCCATAGGAGGTTGTCCAGATGAACCGCAAGGGTTTCACGCTCATTGAGCTGCTGATCGTGGTCGTGATCATCGGCATTTTGGCCGCGATCGCGATTCCGAAGTTCGCCAACACGAAGGAGAAGGCGTATCTCGCCTCGATGAAGTCCGACCTTCGCAACTTGGTCACTGCGGAAGAGGCCTATTTCGCCGACTCCGTGAAGTATTCAGCGACGATCGGCGCGGGTGGGGTCACCTTCACCCAGTCGACGGGCAACACGCTGCCGGCCATCGCCAAGACGGCCGATGGTTGGACGGCGAACATCACCAACGTCAACACGACGAAGACCTGCTCGATCTACATCGGGTCGACCGCGTTGGCGCCGGCGAACAAGGAAGGCGAGCCGAAGTGCCAGTAAGCTAGCCGCAAGTCGTAAGCCGTAAGCCAGAGCCGCAAGCTTGCCATTCTTCCTGCAGCTTGCGGCTTTCGGCTTATGGCTGAGTATTCCCCGTCATGCGCGCCAAGCCTGCGCTCCGCACCGAGCTGCTCTTCTATCTCTCCTTCTTCGCCGCGGCCGCCCTGTTGGTGGGCGTGGCCACGACGCAGGTCGCGAGCACCTTCGCTCCGGGTGAGGAGTTCTGGATGGTGATGGCGCTGGTGGCGCTCGAGGTTGGCGTCTTCGTGGTCTTTGGCCGCCACCTGGTGACGCGCCTCGTACTGCGACCCCTCGGTGAGCTTACGGCCACGGCGGACGCCGTGGCGGATGGCGATCTCGACGCCCGGGCGCCCGACGCCGAGACCCGGGACTTCGCGACGCTGGCGGAGCGGCTGAACCGCATGACCGACCATCTGCTCGACGCCCAGAGCCAGCTGGTGCGGTCGGAAAAGCTGGCGAGCATTGGACGGCTCGCCGCCGGGATCGCGCACGAGGTCGGGAATCCGCTGGGCGCCGTGGGCACCTACGTGGAGGTGCTGCGGCGTCGCGAGGCCGATCCGGAGGTGGTGGCCGGGCTGAGCCGGGAGCTCGACCGGCTCGACCGCATCGTGCGCAGCCTGCTCGATTATGCGCGGCCACAGGAGGAGGCGCTGGACGTGGTGCACCCGGGCGAAATCGTGCGGGGCGCCTTCGCCTTGCTGTCGGCCCAGGGTGCGCTGAAGGCCGTCCGGGCCGCGCTCGACGTGCCGGGTGACGTGCCCCCGATCCGGGCGCGTGCCCACCTGCTCGAGCAGACGATCGTGAACCTGGTGCTGAACGCGGTGGACGCCGCGCCGGGCGCCCCCGTGGTGCTGGGGGCGCGTCGCTCGGCGTACCGGCCCGGTCGGGCGCCGCCGCGCCGCACCACTGACCCCGCTATCGCGTCCTTCTCCCGCAGGCCAACGCGGCGCCCGGCGCGGACCGAGTTCGCCGCCGGTGCACCAGGTGCACTCGTGTTCGTCGCGGATGGGGGGCCGGGTGTGCCGCCTGAGGACCGCGAGAGGGTGTTCGAGCCGTTCTACACCACCAAGGCGCCAGGCCGCGGCACCGGGCTCGGCCTCGCGATTGTGGCGCGCGCCGTCCATGAGATGGGAGGCGTCCTGTGGATCGACACCGCGCGCGAGGGCGGGGCGGCGTTCAAGATGTTCTTCCCCGCTACGGGTGAGGAATGAGTCGAGTCCTGATCGCCGACGATGAGCCCGGGCTGCGCCAGTCGCTCGGTCTGCTGCTCGCCGACGCCGGCTATGAGGTGGCCGCCGAAAGCGACGGAAAGCGTGCCCTCGAGCGTGCCCTCGCCGAGCCGTTCGACCTCGTCCTGTGTGACGTCCGCATGGCGGAAATGGACGGGCTGGCCTTCCTGCGCGCGTATCGCAGCCGTGGCGGCAGCGCGCTCGTCATCATGATGAGCGCCTACGGGGGAGAAGAAGCCGCGCTCGCCGCCATGAAAGAGGGGGCGTATGACTACATCCCGAAGCCGTTCCGCCCCGACGAGGTCGTGCTCACGCTGCGCAAGGCCGAGGAGCGGGAGCAGCTTGGACGCACCATCGCGACACTAAAGGCACAGCTAGCCGCCACACCCGACGCCCGGGCCGTCGTCGCCGAGAGCGCGGCGATGCGGGACGCCCTGGAGCTGGTGGCGCGCGTCGCCGAGCACAAGACGACGGTGCTGATCACCGGACCGAGCGGGACGGGCAAGGAAGTCATCGCCCAGGCGATTCATCGCGCCAGTCCCCGAGCCGCAGCCCCCTTCGTCGCCATCAACTGCGCCGCCATTCCGGAGAATCTCCTCGAGTCTGAGCTGTTCGGCCATGCGCGCGGTGCGTTCACGGGCGCCGCCGGGGACAAGGCCGGGTTGTTCGAGCAGGCGAGCGGCGGCACGCTGCTGCTGGACGAAATCGGCGAGCTGCCGCTCCCGCTCCAGTCCAAGCTGCTGCGGGTGCTCCAGGAGGGCGAGCTCCGCAGGGTGGGTGACCAGAAGACCCGCCGCGTGGACGTGCGGCTGCTGGCGGCCACGGCCCGGGACCTCGCGGCCGAGGTCGCCGCCGGCCGGTTCCGGCAGGATCTGTACTACCGTCTCAACGTAGTGACCATCGCGCTGCCCCCCCTCGCCGAGCGGCGCGCCGACATCGCCCCGCTGGCCCGACACTTCGCGGCCCAGCTGGTGCGGCGCCTCGGCCGACCGGTCGTCCTGAGCGACGCGGCGCTCGCCTGGCTCGAGCAGCAGCCGTGGCCGGGCAACGTGCGGGAGCTCGAGCACGCGATCGAGCGCGCGGCGGTGCTGTCGGACGAGGAAGTCTTGGAGCCAGGACATTTCACTGCCGTTCCCCCTCTCCGCGTTGCGGAGAGGGGGTCAGGGGGTGAGGTCAAGGGGTCAGGGGGGGAGGTCACCCTGCGCGACGCCGTCGAAGCGGCGGAGCGCCAGGCCATTCTGGCGGCGCTCCAGGCGACGGACGGCAACCGCCGCGCTGCGGCGCAGCGGCTCGGCGTGAGCCTCCGCACCCTGTTCTACAAGATGGATCGCTACCGCTTGGAGTAGTGCAGCCGATTGCACTAGTGCAGTATTGTGCAGCACCAACGAACCCCCGCTCAAGTAGCTAACGCGTTGTATTTCAATATGTTGCAGCGAGGCACGCATTGTGTAACAGAGACGGTTCGGACTGGAGGGACAGGCATGCGCCGGCTCGGCTTCACTACCATCGAACTGCTCATCGTGATCGTGCTGATTGGGGTGATCGTAACCATCGGGTTTCCCCGCATCCGCCGCACGCTCGACACGACCAACGTGCGCTCGGCGCGGGTGTATCTAGGCACCGCCGTCGCCACGGCGCGGGCCGCGGCCGTGCAGCGCGGCTGCCGGGCGGTGGTGCATTTCACCTCCGGCGCGAGCGGCACGGTCTGGGTGACGACCTGCTCCCGCGCCAATCCGGCGGCCCTGGATACGATCGGCGGTGTGGCGCAGCTGGCGTCCCGCTTCAATGTGACCCTGGCGGCGACCGCTGACTCGATCCGGTTCGATCCGAACGGTCTCAGCACGGCGACAGAGGCGACGACTATCCGGATCACCGGCGCCACGTCCTACGGGCACGATTCGGTCCTCGTCAACCAGCTCGGCAAGGTGGTGCGGTGATGAAACAGGAACAGGGGTTCACCATCGTCGAAGTGATCGTCGCGATCATGGTGCTCACGGTCGGCTTGCTGGCGCTGATGAACAGCTCGGCGCTGGTGACGCGCATGATCGCCCAGGGACAGCGCTCGGCGGTCGCGGCGGGGGATGGGGCGCGCATCCTCGACAGCCTCCGGACCAACGCCTGCGCTGTGCGGAACAACGGGGCCGCGGTGATGTGGCGCGGCGGCACGCCCGTGGACTCGCTCAGCTACCGCACGCGGCAGAACAAATGGCGCCGGGACAGCATGGAGACGTTCATCTCATGTCTCATGTAACGCGTCGAGGGTTCACCCTCATCGAGCTGTTGGTGGCGCTCGTCATCCTCGGCTTCGTCTCGGCGGCGATCTACAAGGTGCTGGTCACGAACCAGCAGACCTATGTCGCCCAGACCCAGCGGATCGACTTGCAGCAGAACATCCGCGCGGCGGCGACCATCTTGCCGGCCGAATTCCGCGAGATGAACGCCGTCGGCGTCAACGGACTGAGCGGCGACATCAGCGGTATGGGCGCCAACTCGATCACGATCCGCGCCATGCGGCAGCTCGCCTTCCTGTGCGTCGCGCCGACGCTCGGCGGCGGCCTCGGCCAGATCACGCTCACCGTACGGCAGCGGCCGATCTACGGGTCGCGGCAGACGTTCTCCCGAGGGGACTCGATCCTGGTGTTCTTCGAGGGCGATCCCACGACCCGCAACGATGACAGCTGGGTGCGCGGCGAGGTCAAGGGCGTGGCTGCAGGAACTTGTCCGGACCCGAACGGCACTCCGCCGGCGTGGATCCTGGCGCTGCAGCCGCAGTGGATCGTCGGCAGCCAGTTCAACGTCGACGGGGCGATCACGAACGGCTCGCCGGTGCGCGGCTTCACGAACGTGACGTATAGCCTGTGGCAGTCGCCCAGCGATAACCAGTACTACCTGGCGCAGGCCGTGGGCGCGAACCCCCCCCAGCCTATGGTCGGGCCGCTCTCGGGCCCCAACGGACTGACGTTCAAGTATTTCAACGCCGCCGGGGTGCCAACGGCGGACTCGACCCAAGTCGCCCAGATCGAGATCCGGGTCCGCGGCCGGACGCAATCCAAGATCCGGCAGGCGGGCGCGGCCGGCGTGACGTACAAGATCGACAGCGTCGTCACCCGGGTGATGTTACGCGGCAACATACGCTGCAACCCTTGCCTCTGAGGGCGAGG
>WNGL01004728.1_pt1 | contig 17993 bp, 19 predicted proteins | sample 5400591 | NCBI WGS metagenome assembly WNGL01 (sample SAMN13153377, study PRJNA577476) | soil metagenome | isolation source: 80 cm soil or saprolite under Garry oak tree replicate 1 | place: USA:California | collected 2016-06-15 | reverse complement strand
GTAGCCGGTCACTGGTGCGCTGATCCGGCGGAGGTGCTGCGCATGGTCAACGAGATCATGCTGGCCGAGGAGTTTGGCGGGCGGTTCGTCACGGCTGACGCCGCGCACCTGCGGTGGCAGAACGGCAACCTGCGGGTCACCGTCGGCAGCGCAGGCCATCCGCTGCCCGTGCTGGTCAAGCCGGACGGGCGGGTGCAGACCATGAGTGGCGGCGGCCTGCCGCTCGGCATCTTCCCCGATTCCGGCCCGCAGGCTCAGGATCTGGAGCTGTCCACGGGCGACGTGCTGTTCTTCTACACCGACGGCCTGACCGATGCTCGCAGCCTCCAGCAGACCTCGTTCGAGGATCGCCTGACCGAGGAACTCGCCGCGCTGGCCGGGAAGCCGCCTGCCGAGGTCGCGTCCCGCGTGCAGGCCGCGGTGCTGGACTTCTGCTCCGGCGAGCTACGCGACGACATGACCATGCTCGTGCTGCGAGCAGGCGAGCCGCCGGGCACATGACCGGCTGCCGGGCGAAACCAGCCAGCCAGTGAGGCGGTGCTGCCGATGAATCCCGTGGAACGCGCGATCCGGCGGGTAGACCGGGCGCAGCAGCGACATCGGGCATCCGCCTTCGTAGTCGGGGTGGTCAAGAAATACGGTGACGACAATGGCGGCACGCTGGCGGCTAGCCTCGCGCACTCCGCGTTCGTCTCGGTGTTTCCGCTGCTGCTCATCCTGGTGACGGTGCTCGGCCTCGTCGCGGCCGGCAATCCGGCGCTGCGCCACGACGTGCTGAATGCCGTGGCCCGGCAGTTCCCGCTGATCGGCGATCAGCTCGCCGGGAATGTGCACGTCCTGCGCCGCTCCAGCAAGATCGGGCTGATCGTCGGGCTGCTCGGGCTGTTCTGGGGCGCCACCGGTCTCGCCCAGGCGGGGCTGTTCACGATGGAGCAGGTATGGAACCTGCCGGGCCCGGCGCGGCCTGGCTACCTTCCCCGGCTCGGCCGCGCCATGGCCTTCCTCGGCGTACTCGGGCTCGGCGTCGTCGTCACGACGCTGCTTAGTTTTGATACCTTTGGTCATCACGCCGTCGTCACCGTCGTGCTGGCGGTTGTCTTGGCGCTGCTGGCGAACGTCGGGCTGTACTTCGTCAGCTTCCGCGTGCTGACTCCCAAGAGCGTGCCCGGCCGGGCCCTGTTTCCCGGCGCAGCCGCCGGCGGGGCCGCCTGGACGCTGCTGCAGGAGATCGGCACCTATCTCGTCCACCACTACCTGCACACCGCCTCGGTCTACGGCGTGTTCGCCACCGTGCTCGGCCTCGTCGCATGGCTCTACCTCGGCGTGCAGCTGACGGTCTACGCAGCCGAGATCAATGTCGTGCTCAAACGGCGGCTATGGCCGCGCTCGATCATCCAGCCGCCGCTGACCGAGGCCGACCGGGCCGCCATGGCGCTGCAGGCGCTGCAGAACCAGCGGCGGGATGAGGAACACATCCGGGTGTCCTTCACCGACCGGCCGCCAGGCGCGCAGCCGGCCCGCGGGACACCGCGAACCCCTGAGGAGATAGCGCCGCCGGCGCCATCCAGCGACAGCTCAGGCTGATCAGGGCCGCGCTGAGCACCCCAAGCGCCACCAGCGTGCGTGACGTCCACCGGTCCAGGCCGGACAGCAGCCGGCTGCCCGGTGATTGTCCCCGGTCTTCCTCCGGATCTCGTTCCCCCATAACAGCTCCAGGCGAATTCACCGGGTCGGCTCGGCCGGCGCTAGCTGCGCTCCCAGGGCGCGACGTCATCCATCTTCTGGTAATACTTCGCCAGGTGGCTTTTCACCCGGTCGATGTCCGCATGCGGGAGGTCGACTCCGCCCCGGGATCCCTGAATGACATTCCCCGCCGCGATGACGCCGCGCGGGACGGCCACCAGCCTGCCGTTCACGACATCGGCGATGAGCAGCTTGTAGGCCGTGAAGTTGTCCTTGTTGTCCGCGTCGTACCACACGTGCGCGTCGCGGTAACTCTCGTTGGGCTCGTCCTCAGCGGCGGCCCATTTCCTGACGCGCTTTTCCGCCGCGGCACCGTCCCACTCGCGGCCCCGGTCGGCCAGCGGAAGATCCTGGAATGCGGAGACAGCCATCGTTGCTCCTTTCGCCAGGCACGCCCGGCCGGCTCCCTGACCAGCGCTGCCTCGCGCGTGCCGGTTGTCATGGCGCCCCGGTTGTCACGGCGTCCCGGCTACCCAGCGGAGGGCGCTCTAACCACCGCTGCCTCTCGTCATCGCGGTCGGCTAGTGCAGTGACCACTAACGTTCATCGGGTCAGTACGGGGGCTTCGCCCAGGCCAACGCTGGTGGGCAACCCGGCGCAGGTATGTGGACACCGCACTAGCCACACGCGGCTGGCTAGCACCGCGGCTGTCTTGCCGCCGCGGCGGCCAGGCCGACCCGCGGCAGGCGGCCAGTGATGGCCGCTGCCGCCGCTGCCCGCATGCCGCGCATGCTGGCCCCCCGCGCGCCGCGCACGTTGCCCGCGCGCCGCGCATGCTGGCCCCCCCGCGCCGTGCATGTTGGCCGCGCATGTTTGGCCGCGCGCATGACGGATAACTGTGCTGGCGCGGTCGCGCACCTGCGGCTGGAAACACTGATGAGGAGGCCGGCAAGTGAGCCAGATCGTTTCCGAGGCACTGATCGAACGGCTGGCGGACTGGGGTGTCGACACGGTATTCGGGCTTCCCGGTGACGGCATCAACGGGATCATGGAAGGCCTGCGCCGGCATCAGGACAGGGTGCGTTTCGTGCTGGTCCATCATGAGGAGGCCGCCGCCTTCATGGCCACCGGCTATGCGAAGGCAACGGGCCGGCTCGGGGTGTGCCTGGCAACATCTGGCCCGGGCGGCATTCACCTGCTGAACGGCCTCTACGACGCGAAGCTTGACCACATGCCGGTGCTGGCCATCACCGGCATGCAGGAGACCTCCGTGCTCGGCACCGGCTACCAGCAGGAAGTCGCTCTCGACAAGCTGTATGCGGACGTCGCCGAGTACGACCAGATGATCTACAACCCGGCCCAGGTCGAGGCGGTAGCGGACATGGCGGTCCGGACCGCGTACGCACGCCGTGGCGTGGCCCATATCACTGTCCCGAACGACATCCAGGTTGCCGATGCCGGCGCCGATCCCTGGCAGCACGTGGCGCCCGCCCGCTCGCCGCACACCGCGCCCATCCGGCTTCCGGCTCCGGGCCGGCCGCGCGAGGAGGATCTGCAGCGGATCGCGGACCTGCTGAATGGCGGGGAGAAGATCGCCATCCTGGCCGGCGCGGGCGCGCTGCATGCCCAGGCAGAACTGCTCGCACTGGCTGAGACCCTCGGCGCGCCTATCGTCAAGACGCTGTCCGGCAAGGCCACCGTGCCTGACGACTCGCCGTACACCACGGGCGGGATCGGGCTGCTCGGCACCCGGCCTTCCGAAGAGCTGATGGAGCAGATCGACACGCTGTTCATGGTGGGGACCAACTTCCCGTACACCAAGCACCTGCCGTCGGCGGGCAAGGTGCGGGTCGCCCAGATCGAGGCGGACCCGGCCAGGGCGGGCGGCCGGATCCCCACCGAGCTGCCGGTCGTCGGGGACGCGAAGGAGGCCCTGGCCGGCCTGCTGCCGCTGCTCAAGCGGCGGACAGACACGTCCTTCCTGGACAAATGCCAGCAGCAGATGGCCAGCTGGCGGCAGAAGATGGCGGACCTGGAAGATGCCGGGCGCGATCCGATCGCGCCGCAGTACGTCGTGTCCGTACTGGACGAACTGGCCGCCGATGATGCGATTCTCACCTGCGACAGCGGGACGATAGCGACCTGGGCCGCGAGGCACTGGACGGTCCGCGGCGGCCGCGAGTTCTACCTGTCCGGCAACCTCGCGACGATGGCACCGGGCATGCCTTACGCGATCGGGATGCAGCAGGCCTTCCCTGGCAGGCAGGTCATCGCCTACGTCGGCGATGGTGGCTTCGCCATGCTGATGGCAGAGTTCCTCACCGCCATCCAGCACCAGCTGCCGGTCAAGGTGGTGATCAACAACAACAACTCGCTGGGACAGATCCTGTGGGAGCAGATGGTGCTCGGCTACCCCGAGCACGGTGTCCGCTACCCCGAGCCATTCGTGAATTACGCAGCACTCGCCGATGCCAACGGCGGCCTCGGCATCAAGGTGGAACGCCCCGCTGAGCTGCGCCGCGCCATCGAGCGCGCGCTCGGCCGCGACGGCCCGGCCCTGGTCGACGTCAACGTCAACCCGGACGAGCCGCCACTGCCAGGAAAGGTCGATTACCAGCAGGCGCGGAAGTTCGCCGAGGCATTCCTGAAGGGCCAGCCGCGCAAAGCCACGATCGCGACCACCCTGTTCAGGGACAAAATCCAGCAGCTCAAGTCCTGACGTCTCGGCCAAACGGCAGGGTGGCCACGATGATCTGGCGAACAGCAGTGACAGGAAGATCAATACCTGCTTAAATGCTAGCAATAATGTGGAAGTCGTCACATAGCTGATCAAAGGTGATACGCTCTCCCGGAGGTAGCAATGCGCGTCGGAGCGGTGTTGCTCGTTGTCTGGCTAGCCATCGGTGCCATCGCCGGCGGCCAGCGCCATTACTACAACGGACCCGTCAATAGCTGCGTCAAGGCGGGCGCGATTGCCTTGACGATCGTCGCGGGCCCGCTGAATTACTTCGGTGTCAATCCGAAGACCTCGTGCACGGCACCTAAGCCCAGCCAGTAGGGGACCGGCTCGCTCGGAGTCTCTCTGCGATCCTGGCGCGGTAGGGCGTCGGGCCCGTGCTGAAAACCGGCCACCCCGGCCCGCCGTGCAGGCGGGCCGGGGTGGCCGTTCCGGGCCGAACGCCGGGTGCGCTTCGGATAGGGCGATGACAACGAGCGGCAGCCGTGCCAACCTCATCTCATGAGTGCTCGATGAAGGGATAGTCATGAAGACCGCCACTGGGTTGACGTTGATCGCCATCGGCGCGATCCTGGCGTTCGCCGTCCATGCTCACCTGCGTGTCCTGAACCTGCAGGTAGTGGGCTGGGTCGTCATCCTGACCGGGCTAGCCGGGATCTTTATTCCGCGCAGCGGGTACGGCTGGCTGCGCAGGCGCGTCGTGATCAGGAAAGGCTCCCGAGGACGGGTCGTCAGCACGGTCGATGAGATCGACCCGCCGTACGTGCTCAACCCGGGCGCGCCGACCGTCGAGGACGTGGCTGAGGGCGTCGACCCAGCAGATCCCGCCAGCAAGCGGCGGCCGGAAACCGAAACGATCGAAGAATTTTACGAGGAATGAGTGCCGCCAGCGGAGCTAGCCCGGGTGCAGCTAGCTGACTGGTTCCTCAGGCCGGCCGAACGCGGTAATCCCGCGACGCGGCTGGACGCCCGGCGCAGCGATGGGCTGGCCTGGTCGACTGGCAATCAGGTGCGCCCGCTTATCCATGGCGCGTCGTACTTCGCTGAGCTCGTTGCCCGTGTCCCCGGAATGGTGGCCGCGCGCCCGCCGCCTCATCTACCTGGAAGACCAGTACCTGTGGTCAAGCACCGTTGTATCGGCGCTGGCCAGCGCCCTGCGGGACGCTCCCGCGAGTCACCTCGGAATACGCGGGTAGTGGCTTGCTTATGGGCACTGAGATCAGGGAAACCGAGCGCAAGTACGAGTTCGGGCCGGGAGCCGCGCTGCCGAGCCTGCGTGACCTGCCGTCGGTCAGCCAAGAGTCCGAAGTGGCGGAGCAGACGCTGGAAGCGGAGTACTACGACACTGCCGACCTGCGCCTGGTCCGCAGCGGTGTAACGCTGCGCCGCCGCCGCGGCGGCAGCGACCCGGGGTGGCACCTGAAACTGCCGCTCAATGGTGATGCGCGCCGCGAGATCCAGTTGCCGCTCGGCCGGACGGGCCGCCGAGTGCCCGCCGAGCTGGCCGGGCTGGTGCGTGCCTATGCCCGCGGCGGAGCGTTGCAGCCGGTGGCGCTTATCACGACCAAGCGTCGTGGCCGGGTCTTGCTCGATCACGCGGGCAACTCGCTGGCGGAGGTGGTAGAAGACGACGTCTCGGCGCGGACGATGGGCGAATCCACGACCTTGACACACTGGCGCGAGGCGGAGATAGAGCTGACTGGCGGCGACGAGGGCTTGCTTGAAGCCGCCGACAAGCGGTTCCGCCGCGCTGGCCTGCGTCGAGCCGGGCACCCGGCGAAACTGGCGCGGGCACTCGCTGACCAGCTGCCCGCACCGGACCGCGAGCAGCGCCTGACGTCAGCTGCCTCGGCCGGCGACGTGATGCTGGCCTACGCGCGGTCGCAGGCAGCCGCCCTGCAGGCGCTGGATCCGATGATCCGCCGCGGTGAGCCCGGCTCCGTGCACGACATGCGGGTCGCGACCCGGCGGCTGCGCAGCATCCTGAAGTCAGCCGGGAAGAACCTTGACATGCCAGCCGCGAGCGGGCTCCGCGCAGAGCTGAAGTGGCTCGGCGGCGTCCTCGGCGAGGTCCGCGACAACGAAGTCCTCGCCCCATACTTGCAGGCTAGGCTCGCGGAGATAGCCGCAGATCAGCTGATGGGGCCGGTCCAGGCGCGGGTGAGCGCTTACTTTGCCCCGCGCGCCGCGTCCGCCCGGGAGGCGCTGCGCGAGGCCCTGGACGCCGGCCGATACATTGCCCTGCTGAACGACCTCGATCAGTCGCTCCGCAGTCCGCTGCCCGCCGGGAAGGCACGACAGCCGGCGGCTGACGTCTGGCCGGCCGCGGTCAAGCGCACCAGCCGGCGCGTGCGCCGCCGGGCCCGCCGTGCGGGACGGGCTCCGGCCGGGCATGCGCGGGAGACCGCCATGCACGAGACCCGGAAGGCGGCGAAGGACGCCAGGTATACGGCCGAGGCGGCAAGCCTGGTCGGCCGGAAGACAGACCGCCGCGTCGTCCGGTGCATGACGAAGATTCAGTCGACGCTCGGGGATCATCACGATGCCGTGGTAGCGCGGGACACAGCGCGGGACATCGGCGTGCGGGCTTATCTGGCCGGCGAGAATGCGTTCAGCTTCGGTTTGCTTTACGAGCGCTGTCAGCGCGACGCACTCGTGCTTGCGGAGCAGGCCAGGGCAGACTGGGCCCGGGCGTTCGGGCCTAAATACGCCCGATGGCTGGACTAGCCAGGATTAGCCCGTGTCCTTTACCGGCCTGCCAGTACTGGCCTGCCGGCGCGGTAAGTCCAGCACACCTTGATCACGCAATCGAGCTGAGCAGCGTGTGCGGTTCTGGCGTGCCCAGCTGGGCAGTGTGCCGTTCCGACGGGACCTGGCTTACCCGGGCGGCAATGGCTGCCAACTCATTCGTACCCCGGCAGCTTCCGTCAAACGTGGCTGCCAATGTGCGCCGTTCGGCGCCAGTCAACTGTCCGCCATCCTGACGCGGACCGCGAAGTTTGAGTTCGCCCTTCCAGGGCAATGCGAGGGGGACATCATACCGAAAGCAGGTGATTCTCGTGTCAACCGGAACCATCGTGGCCGTCGTGGTGGCCATCATCGTGATCGCTGCGGTAGTGATCATGCTGATGGCGGCGGCGCGCCGACGGCGGCTTCAGCAGCGCTTCGGCCCGGAATACGATCGGCTCGTCGGTGAGCGCGACAGCAAGCTGAAGGCAGAAGGTGAGCTATCCGAGCGAGAGCGGCGCGTCCACCGGCTGGACATCCGCCCGCTGACGCCCTCGGCCCGCGCAAACTACGCGGATCGGTGGGCCGGCATCCAGGAGCGGTTCGTGGACGAGCCGGCCGACGCGGTCGAGGCTTCTCATGTGCTCGTGGTCGCCGTCATGAGCGAGCGGGGTTACCCGGCGGAGCAGCATGACCAGGTGCTTGCCGACCTGTCGGTGGAGCACGCGAAGACGCTCGACCAGTACCGGGCCGCCGAGGCGATCAGCGCAAGCGCTGCCGCGGGCACAGCCTCAACCGAGGACCTGCGGCAGGGCATGATCTACTACCGTGTGCTGTTCCGTGACCTCCTAGGCGAGCCCGCGAACGCAGGGACGGCGCCGGCCACCGATGTGGCGCGAGATCGTGCCGCGGATGACGCGCTGGGCGAGCCGACGGCGGCCACTGAGGCGGTCGGCCCGCAGGCGGCAGGCACCGAGGCCGTCGGCCCGCAGGCAGCAGGCCCGCGAGCGGCCGAAACCAGCAGTGCCGTGCCCGCGGACGAGCCAATTGACGACGGGCGGCCCAGCATCCGGGCGCAGCGGACTCCGAGGAGCTGATCACATGACTTCACCCATCGGACAGTCAGGCCGTGACCAGAAGGAAGCGGGTGGCGACATACCAGCGGAGGAGCGGATCACGTCTGCCGCCAGACCTACGGCACCGGGCAACAGCGGTCCGGCTAATGAGCCGGTCATGTCTGATAACGAAGCGGGTGGCGACATGCCAGCGGAGGAGCGGATCACGTCTGCCGCCAGACCTACGGCACCGGGCGACAGCGGTCCGGCTAATGAGCCGGTCGTGTCTGATGACGAGCGGATCGTGCCGGATGACGAGCGGATCGTGCCGGATGACGAGCGGATCGTGATGCTGGACGACGACCCGCTCGTGCTGGACGACGATCAGGACGTGCTGGACAAGGACGACGTGGCCAGCGAAGGCGGCAGTGCTGCGGCGGCAAGCGCGGCGGCAGGCCCGTCATCGGAGCTGACCCCGGGATCAGCGGCCGCCCGGCGCAGCGTGAGCGAAGGCACCCGCCCCGGTGGCCGTTGGCCGGAGATTCAGTCGATGTTCGTCGATGACCCGCGCGCGTCGGTAGAGCTGGCCGCCAGGCTCGTAGACGACAGCGTCCAGACGCTTATCGCGTCCGTCAAGGAGCGGCAGCACGCGCTAATCTCCAGCTGGCAGCCGGCCGGCGCGAGCACCGAGGAGCTGCGCGGCGCGTTGCGCGCCTACCGCACGTTCTGGAGCCAGGTCGACAGCTTCTGCCAGGACGCCTGACGGCATCAAGGCCCGGACGCCCTGCCGGACGCCTAGCTGGCGCTGGCCGCGGCCGGGACGACAAGCACGGGGCACGGCGCCTTGCGCAGCACGTACTGGCTGACCGTCCCGAGCAGCAGGGACATGCTGCCGCGGGTGGCTAGGACGATGAGCTGCGCGCCGCCCTCCCTGGCGGCCTCGACGATCTGCCGTCCGGCAATCCCGGCTACCACCCGCAGCTCCACGTGATCGGCCTGGGTGCCGAGCGCGTCGGTGATGACGTTCCTGAGATTCGACTCCGCAGCGCTGCGCTGGTCGCCGCCGGTACCCGGGGTGGCTATCGGCGGGCCTGCCCGTACCCCGAGCGTGCGGTCTGCGTTGTAGGCCATGACAGCGATCAGTGGGGCCTGCCGGTAGCGTGCCTCCTGCGCGGCTACCCGGATGGCCGCGCTGGAAGCCTCCGTGCCGTCCACGCCTACTACCACGCTCATCATCCGTTCCTCCTTCTAGCGGCAGGTGCTCACCGGATGCCTCTCAGTTCAGCGGCAGTTCCCGCGCAGGCTGCTGGCAGCGGCCGGCGGGCTCCGCGGACAGGCGAGGCCGCCTCGGCGTTTCTTCCGGTCTCGCAGCTACCCAGGCATCGGCGGTTAATCCTCTGGCAACGCCTAAGCTCGAAGATCGCGCGCGTCCCGGGCGCCAGGTTCGGCAGCGGCAATAGGTGTAAACGCGGTACAGGCGGGCAGTTCGATGTCCCGGGCTAGCGCAACCGCCCGGAGACAGCGAACTTCTCACCGCAGCCGAGGCCAATCATGCATGAACCAGCGTCAACCATGACAAGCGACGATGACTGGCGCGCACTGGGCGCCTGCCGGACCGAGGATCCGGAGCTGTTCTTTCCGATCGCCGCGGGCGGGCCCGGACTTGCGCAGGCAGCCAGGGCGAAGGCGGTTTGTGCCCGCTGTGAGGTCCGGGCCGAATGCCTGCGGTTCGCCATGGAGACCGGCCAGGACTACGGCGTCTGGGGCGGCACGAGTGAGGAGGAGCGCCGGGCACGGCGCCGGGTCCGACGGGCCCACGGTGCCGCCGCAGGCCAGGACCGTAGCGCCCGGGCCAGCCAAGAGCGGCAGCAGCGCCGTCGGCCTGCCCGGGCTGGCCGGGCCTGATGCTCCAGCCCGGCTGGCGGGCCTAGCCCAGCCGGAGCGCCACCCTGTGCGGCTCAGCCTGCCCGGCGGAAAAGCCCGGCGACCCGCTCCCTGGGCAGCGCCGGGCTGCGATGCCCGTCCCTGCCGGTCATGTCCTCGTTCGCGACCAGGGCATTGGCTACGGCTTCCTCGGTCCCCTGCACCACGGCGGTGTAGAAAGGATCAAGAAAACCCCACGGGATGAAACGGATACTTCCGTAGCCGGCCCCCCGGTCGGCGTGCAAGGTCTCGGCGCTGGTCGCGAACGCGCCCGGGTTGCCGGTGGAAAACGCGAGGAAGAGGTCGCCGGAGAAATGCGAGCCTGCGGTGCCGGTGCGGGCCAGGCCGAGCGTCACCCGGCGGCCGAATGCCTTGCACTGGCCCGGCAGCAGCGGCGCGTCGGTCGCCACGACCACGATCACCGAGCCGGCTCCTGGCGGCGCGGCGAAATGCCCGGCCATCGGGTTGTCGTCGGAGAGCAACTGGCCGGCTGGCCGCCCGGCCAGCGTGAGCTCGTGCCGGGAACCGAAGTTGGCCTGCACGAAGACGCCGACCGTGTAGCTGGCACCGGCGTGCTCGACCTGCCGGGACGCGGTGCCTGAGCCGCCCTTGAACCCGTAGCAGTTCATCCCGGTCCCGCCGCCGACCGAGCCCTCCTCGACCGGCCCGGACGCCGCCGATTCCAGCGCATCGGCTGCGGTCTGCCCGGTCACGTGCGGGGAGTTGATGTCGTTCAGGTAGCCGTCCCAGGTCTCCGCCACAACCGGGAGCAGCCAGGCGCCCGCCGCCCGCGGATGTTTCCTGATGGTCCACGCGACTACCGCCGCGTGCACGGTGCCGACGGCATGCGTGTTGGTGATGGCGACCGGCCCGGCGAAGGTACCAGACTCCTCGATCCAGGACACGCCGGTCATCTCGCCATTGCCGTTCTGGGAGAAGAAGCCCGCCGCGACCGGGTCGCCGGCCCCGGCCTGCCCGCGCGGGTGGATCGAGGTCACGCCGGTTCGGACGGACTGGCCCTCGATCAGGGTGGCGTACCCGACCTCGACGCCGGGCACGTCGGTAATCGCGTTCCACCGGCCCGGCCGCCCGCCGAACGGTATCCCGATGGAGCGGGCGCGCGGCTTGCCCGCCGGGGTGACGGCATGCGGATCGATCTGACTCGCCGGATCCACGGTCTCGGCCTCCATCCGATTACGCAAAGTCATTTAACTTGCTGAGCAGGTAATCACGTGACATCGGTCAGTTGTGCATAAAAGTTACTTTCATGGCTGTAACTTCGCAGGTGACGGAGGGAATTCCAGCTAGATAGCTAGCTAACTGGCCCGATCGGTGTGATATAGCTCATAACGTCATTGTGCCGACTTCGGGTAGCGGCATACGCCGCCTTACGTCATGTTGGGTGGCTAACAGCACCCAGCGTGCGCGATGATCACCCCGAGTGACACGTCGCCCTGACCCGCGTCAAGTCCGCACGCCGCTGCCGCCGCATCCCCGTTGGTTGACGGCAGCTGTCCTGGGTGAAAGCCGAGCGCGATCCGCGCCCGACCGAAGGTTCATCTTGGCCCCCATCAGGACCCCTATCCGAACGTGCACGAGATTCACCCTCGCAGTAGCGGGCACGGCCATCGCCCTGGTGGCTGCCGCATCCGGCGCCGAGGCCGCATTCCCGGCCAGCGCCGCTGCAGTACCAGCCAGCACAGCACAACCCGCCAGCACAGCGCAGATGGCCGACCCGGCGCAGGCGGCCGGCCCGGCCCAGGCAGCCAGTGCCGCCGCGCTCGACGGCTCCGCTCAGCGGCTCACGCTGGCGGCCACGCGCCACCTCAGGCCGCGGCAGATCGCCTGGCGGATGCTGAGGCGGAAGCACTGGTCACCGGACTATCAGTACCCGTACCTCAACCGGCTCTGGAAGCACGAGAGCGGCTGGAACGTGCACGCGGAGAATCCGTACTCCGGTGCTTACGGGATCCCGCAGGCGGTGCCCGGCTCGAAGATGGCCAGCGCCGGCCCGAACTGGCCGAATAACGCCAGAACGCAGATCCGCTGGGGCCTGCGCTACATCAGGGCGCGGTACAACTCGCCGCGCCGGGCCTGGCGGCACGAACAGGCCGACGGCTGGTACTGACCCGGACGGCCGGCACTGCCCGAGACCGCAGTGCCGCCGCGGCAAGCGGCACGACGGCCGGCCCCGGCAACGGGGCGGGCCGCCGGGCCCGCCGCCCGGGGCTGCCAGCCACCGCAGCGCGGCCTCCATCAGCGGCGCGAGCGCCTTGAGCCGCCGGTTGTACTCGCTTTGGCCCAGCAGCCGGGGGAACAGGTGCCCCGCCTGCTTCGCCGCGGCTCGCAGCCAGTGCAGCTCGTCGTCATAGCGCAGCAGCACCTGCGCCACGGCCAGGCACACCAGCTCGGCGCCGGTTACCTCCGGCGGCTTGCCAGGCCCGCGGCGGCCGGACCCGCGCGAGGGGATGATCCGGTCGGTCAGTTCCACGTAAAGTGCGGTCAGGAGAGTGTCCAGGTCGGCGATCATGACGGGCTCCAGGGTCCGGGCGTGTGTGAACACGCCGATCCTGGACACTCTTCACTTAACAGTCACGGACCACTCGTGGTGTGTCGCCGCTCGGCTTCCTCACCAGCCACGAATACCCGGTTAACGATCTAGACGGGTGCACGCGACCCGCGGGCGCCAGCGATCCGGAGGGTGCACAATCCGGACATGCGTTCAGGTGCAGTCGACTCGCCGGATGACCCGCTGGAGCAGGATGCTCCTGATTACCCGGCGGACGATCCGGCTATCGCGTCGTGGTTCCTCGCTGAGGGCGATCGGCCCAATCCGGCTACTGATCTCAGGACCTGGCGCGAGCACCTCGACCGCCGCGAAGACGACGTCGAGGATCTGCTGCATCCGCAAGAGGCCTTCGCGGCGTTCCGGCGGCAGGCCGAACTGCTCGCCGCATGGCACGAAGGCGGCGGGTCTGGACCGAGACCCCCGGGCGGTTGCTGCCGCATCAGCGCTGCAACCCCACAACCGTGGCACGGCTATGGGCAACCCCGCTGTACCGGATGGTCTACGACCCGGACGGCCGCCCCTGGCGGGACCGCTTCCGCGGCCGGCTCTGACACGGGAAGGATCAAGCCTTCGAGCGTGCTGGCCGGCGGCTGGCGGACCGTCGCCGCAGCGTGAGGATCACCTTGACCGTCCCCTGGAACGCCGGCCCCGCCTCGGTGACGCCCAGGTGCAGCGGGTAGTCGCACTGCTGCGCAAGCAGCCGGTAAGCGTTGATCATGACCACCGGGTCGTGGTGCTTCACCGAGATCTTGATGTCGGTGAAGCCGTGCTCCTCGACGTGGGTCCAGGCGCCGTGAGAGAGGACAGCGCAGGTCCAGAGCCAAGTTCGGCTGAGCGGAATGGCACCGCAGATTAAGAGGCAGACGGGACATCGCCGGGCTGCTGCTCCGCGGCGAAATGTACGGCGCCCCGGATGACCAGCGCGCCGCGTTCCTTGGGGTCCCGGAAGGACCGGCACGGGGGATCGTCGCCCGGTGGCGCATGGCGCTGGGAGGCCGGCCGGGCGGTGGCAGTATCCCGGTTGACGTGGCCTGGCACAAGGCGATCATGGGCAAGTAGGGCACCGCGCGGAACAGGCTGGTGCCGGGACGCGTTGATGCCGGCAGCGCCATCCGTGCGGCGCGAGGCACCACGCAGTACGAAGGGGCTCGCCATGGTTGACAGTCAGCGCGCAGCAGACGGCGGCACGCGGGGCGAGGCGGAATTGCATCCGCTGCAAATCGAGGCGAACGGGATCAACGTGATCACCGACGCCCAGCGCAAGGGCCATCCCCGCGACCTGTTCTGGCCGTGGTTCGCCGCGAACGTGTCGGTGCTCGGCCTCAGCTACGGCTCCTTCGAACTCGGCTTCGGCATCTCGTTCTGGCAGGCGACCGCAGCCGGCCTGGTCGGCATCGTGGCATCGTTCCTGCTCGTCGGGTTCATCGCGGTGGCAGGCAAGCGGGGCTCGGTGCCGACAATGGTGCTCGGCCGCGCCGCGTTCGGGGTGCGCGGCAACAAGCTACCGTCCGCGATTTCCTGGCTGCTCACGGTCGGCTGGGAGACCGTGCTGATGATCCTGGCCACGCTGGCGACCGCGACGGTCTTCGACCGGCTCGGCTGGGGCGGCGGCACCACCACGAAGGTCATCGCGCTGATCGTGATCACCGGGCTGACCATCGCCGGCGGCGTGATGGGCTTCGACCTGATCATGCGCTTGCAGACCGTCATCACGGTCGTCACCGCCGTGCTGACCGTCATGTTCATCGCGCTGGTCGCTGACAAGATCCACTGGCATACCGTGTCGGCCATCCCGTCCGGCTCGACCGAGAACGTCATCGGCGCCCTGGTGTTCACGATGACCGGGTTCGGGCTCGGCTGGGTCAACGCCGCGGCGGACTACTCGCGCTACCTGCCGCGGCGGTCATCCGGCCGCGGCGTGATCGGCTGGACCGCGTTCGGATCCTCGATCGCGCCGATCTTCCTGCTGCTCTTCGGGCTGCTGCTGGCCGGCTCATCGGCCAAGCTCAGCAGTGCCATCGCCGCCGATCCGATCGGGGCACTGACGTCCCTGCTGCCAACCTGGTTCCTCGTCCCGTTCGCGATCGTGGCCGTGCTCGGCCTGGTCGGCGGGGCAGTGCTGGACATCTACTCCTCCGGCCTGGCGCTGCTGACGCTCGGCCTGCCGGTGCCGCGGTACATCGCCGCCCTCATCGACGGCACGATCATGGTGCTCGGGACCATCTACGTGGTGTTCATCGCCGGGAACTTCCTCGGCCAGTTCGAGGGCTTCCTGATCACGCTCGGGGTACCGATCGCCGCGTGGTGCGGCATCATGCTGGCGGACATCGCGCTGCGCCGCCGGGACTACGCCGAGGCCGAGCTCTACTCCCCGGCAGGCCGGTACGGTGACGTGCGGCTGCTCCCGATCGGGGTCGTCGTGGCCAGCACAGTCATAGGCTGGGGCCTGGTGACGAACGGCCTGGCGAGCTGGCTCACCTGGCAGGGCTACCTGCTCGGGCCGATCGGGCTTGGCGGCAAGACCGGTGCCTGGGCGTTCGCCAACCTCGGCGTGCTTGTCGCGCTGGCGATCGGCTTCGTGGTGACCCTGGTCTTCACCCCGTCGACGGTGCGGGCGCAGGAGTCCGCGCCCGCCCTTGCGACGGCCTCGGCGTGACTCAGCCGACCGCGTCCGGCCAGGCCGCGCCTGGCCACCCTGGCGACGACCGAAGCCGGCCGTGGCTGGCGGTCATCGACATGCAGCGGGTGTTCGGCGAGCCGGACAGCGACTGGTTCGCCCCTCGGTTCGCCGAGATCCTCGGCCCGGTCCGGCGGCTGGCCGACGCGTTCCGGCCGCGGGTTACGTTCACCAGGTTCATCGCGCCGCGGGCGCCAGCCGGGGCGTGGCGGCAGTACTACCAGCAGTGGCCGTTCGCGCTGCAGCCGCCGGATGCGAGGATCTACCAGCTGGTCGATGACTTCGCGGGCCAGCCGGGCCCGACACTGGATGCCGCCACGTTCAGCAAATGGGGCCCGGAGCTGGCCGGCCTGATCGGGGCTGGCGATGGCGACGACGGCGATGCCGACGGCAGCCCTGGACAGCTGGTGCTGGCCGGCGTGTCGACCGATTGCTGCGTGCTGTCCACGGCCCTGGCCGCGGCCGATGCCGGCGTCGCGGTCCGGGTAGTGGCCGACGCCTGCGCCGGCGCTACCGACGAAAGCCACCGCCAGGCGCTGGACATCATGCGCCTGTACGAGCCGCTGATCAAGGTCGTCAGCCTGGCCGACATCCTGGACGGATCCACCGGTGCTGGTGAGACTGATGCAGTCGAAGGGGGTTGATGTGGTGGACGAGGGTCGCGATGCTCGCCGGTATCAGCTCGGACTACTACCTCAGGCTGGAGTCAGACTACTACCTCAGGCTGGAGCAGGGGCGCGACCGCAGCCCATCCGTGCTGAGACTCGTGGGGCTAGTGAGACTGAGTGATGAATAAGGCGGCCGGATGGCGGTCCTCCCATTACTACGGAGGCTTTTAGGTGCTGCGGCCCCCGAAACCCTCCGCGATCATGGACGGCGCCGGGTGATCAGCCGTAGGCGCGTGCCGAGACCGGCCGCCGCTGCCGTCGGATGCGAACCGCCCGGGGTGAGCGGCGTTGGCCGTGCCTCCTGTCCGGCGGCAGCGCGGCCTTGACAACAGAAAGCCGGGCAACCGAGCGCGCGGCCGGCGCGCTGTACGGGCTGGCGATCGGCGACGCGCTCGGGATGCCCACCCAGTCGCTGCCGCGGCCACAGATCGTGGCCAGCTACGGCCCGCTACTGCAGACCTTCGAGCCAGCGCCGCCCGGCCACCCGCTCGCGGCCGGGAGGCCGGTCGGCGCAGTCACCGACGACACCGAGCAGGCCATCCTGCTTGCCAGGCTGGTCATCGACCAAGGCGGCAAGGTCGACGCCGCCGAACTCGCCAGGCAGCTGGTCGGCTGGGAGGAGTCGATGCGCGCCCGCGGCTCGCTCGACCTGCTCGGCCCGTCCACGAAGCGGGCGATCGGCGCGCTGCTCGCCGGGGTGGACGTCGACCAGGCGGGCAGGTCCGGCGTCACCAACGGCGCCGCGATGCGGATCACGCCGGTCGCCATCGCCGCGCCGTCCGCGGACCTGGACGGCCTGGTTGACCGAGTCGTCGAGGCCAGCCGGGCAACCCACAACACCGGCGTCGCGCTGGCCGGGGCCGCCGCCGTCGCGGCCGCCGTCAGCGCCGGCCTCGACGGGGCAGCGGTCCCGGACGCCAGCAGGCTCGCGGTCGCCGCCGCGCAGCGCGCCGCGCGACGCGGGCACTGGGTGGCCGCCGCGGACGTCGCGGCCCGGATCACCTGGGCGACCGGGCTCGCGGCAGACCTGGCCGGCCGCCCCGGCGGCCCATACGCCCGCGCCGCAAGCAGAACGGAGCCGGGAAACCCGTTGAACCCGGCGTTCAACGGCACCCAACCCGCTCAGCGCCACATCGAGCGGGTTCCGCACCGGGGAGGATCAGCCGATCGGGTGGCTTGGCTCATCGACACGGTGTACACGCTGGTCGGCACCAGCATGGCCACCCAGGAGTCGGTTCCCGCAGCGTTCGCCGTGCTGGCCGCATGCCCGGACGATCCGTGGCTGGCCTGCCGGATCGCCGCCTCGCTGGGCGGTGACTGCGACACCATCGCGGCGATGACCGGCGCCATCGGCGGCGCGTGCCACGGGCTGGCGGCGTTCCCCGAAGACGCGCGCGCCACCGTGGCCGAGGTCAACGACCTGCACCTGGATCAGCTCGCCGCGGATCTGCTCGCCGTGCGGTACGCCGCGGCCGCCGGGCTGGCTACGGAGTGCGGGACTGGCGCCACCGCCGGGTCCGGAGCCGCCGGGTCCGGCCCCGGGTTTGGCCGGGGCGTATCCGGGGCCGGCACCCCGTCCGGGTCCGGGGGCGCCGGGGCCGCAGGGTCCGGCCCGGAGTTTGGCCGGGGCGTATCCGGGGCTGGCACCCCGTCCGGGTCCGGCAGCACAGGCCGCACCGCGCCATGACGCTGCGGTTCGGCCGGCTGCTGCACCTGGGCAACGTGGTCATCGACATCGTCCTGGACGTGCCCGCGCTGCCCGAGCGCGGCGGCGACGTGCTGGCCACCGGCACCCTGCTGGCCGCCGGCGGCGGCTTCAACGTGCTGGCGGCCGCCGCCCGGCAGGGCCTGCGGGCCGCCTACGCGGGCTGCCACGGCAGCGGCCCGCTCGCCGCGCTGGCCAGGGCCGCGCTGGCGGAGGCGGGCATCGAGGTACTGCAGCCGCCGAAGGCGG
>WNGL01005278.1_pt1 | contig 17995 bp, 14 predicted proteins | sample 5400591 | NCBI WGS metagenome assembly WNGL01 (sample SAMN13153377, study PRJNA577476) | soil metagenome | isolation source: 80 cm soil or saprolite under Garry oak tree replicate 1 | place: USA:California | collected 2016-06-15 | reverse complement strand
CGAGGGGCAGCGCGACCGCGTCCGCAGCGGGGCGCCCCCCATATTCTCGAATCTTGCCACTGCGCTCAAACAACTCCATGCCGGCTACTGCAAGCCGTTGCCGTGCGGCTCGGCGGCGAATTATGTTTCGATCAGCGCTCGCGGAGAATACTTCACCTGCCATCGCACCGTCGGCGACGGTCGTTTCGCGCTTGGCTCGCTGGCCAGCGGCCTCTCCACCCCACAGCGCGAATCGTTCTTGCGGGCGCGACACGTGGATCAGCAGGAGCCATGTCGTTCCTGCTGGGCACGCTACCTGTGCGGCGGCGGCTGCCATGCCGAAGTGCTGAGCGCTGGACGCAGTGGCTGCGACTACATTCGCGGCTGGCTCGATTATTGCCTGCGTTTTTATGACGAGATGCTGCCCCACGCCACCACTTGGCTGGAAGGAGGACTGCCCGCGTGATCCCTAAGATTTTTCCTCGAAACCTGACGGCACGCGCCGCCATGCGTGTTCCCGGGAACCCCGACACCACCCGGTTGGAAAGCGGCGTCGGCAATTGCTTTCCCGGCCTCGAATTCGATCATCGCAATCTGGACCGCAGGTTCTTTCCAGGGCTGGTATTCGAATTTGGCGAGGACGGCGCCCAATTGCTCACCGTCGAGCCCGACGATCCGGATGTGAGCGGCGATCTTGCACGCGACCTGCGCGCCGCCAAAGGCCGCGCGCTGAGAAACGGTACGTGGTTTCTTTCCGCCATGACGCAGGCGGGCAAGCGCATTGAAATGCCCAAGCGTGGCGATTTGGCGATGCTGCACTGGCGCCTGGTGCGCTGCCTGGAGCCGGGACCAGTAACGATTGAACTTGAGCGCCGAGAAGAAACACGCAGTGCCCCGGCGCAGACGGTTGAGCTTGCAGGCATGCGCCGCACCTTCGTGTATCCGACCACCGGGGTGATTTCGTCCGCCTATGCGGCCGGCGAGTTGACGCAAAGCTTGTGCTCGCCGTGGATGCACGACTTTCGCGACTGCGCTTGCTTTTACTGGGCTTCGAACCATCCCGACATTGTGCTGGCCGAAGATCCTCCGGCAGAACCCGCGCTCCCCGGTGCCGCGCCCGAAGGTCCTTTGCTGGAGCTCACGCCCATTGATTGGCTGCGGCGCGACCGCTCGAGCCATGAGCCGGCGAAGCCGACAGAAAGCGCGGCGCGCGGCGCGCAAATGGATTACTACGAGATTAATGCGCGCTGGCAGGAGCTTTCGATTGTGCTGCGCGGTCACGAAGTCTCGAATATCTACACGCCGGATCCGGCCGACGACGCCAATCCGTTCTCATCGCCCGACGAATTGGCTGATCAACTGGTGCACCTCGCCAGACTGGAGCACACCGTCGCCCTGCAATATCTCTACGCGCGTTATTCGCTGAAGAACCCGGCGGACGCAGGCATCAGTGCATCGTTGCGCGACGACCTGACCTTCGTTTGGCACGAGTTGCTGGTCATTGCCGTTAGCGAAATGCGGCACCTCCGCTGGGCGAACCAGTTGCTCTGGAGCCTGCACCACGATGGATTGATCGAAGATCGCGGTCCTTCCCTCGGCGTTGCCGACAAGATTCCAGCTCCCACGGGGACGCGAATGCCCGGCGGCCGAGGCGTCGTGACGGAGATGCGCCCACCCGAACTGCTCCCGCTTACTCCCAACGTACTGGAGGCCTTCATCGCCATCGAAGAACCTAGCGGCTACCTGGACGGCCAGTATGCGCGCGTGCTTTCGACGCTGCGTCAGCCTCTTTACCGACCAACGCTGGAGCAACTGGCAGCGCGCATCGTCGCCGACGGTGCCGAACACTTCAGCCGCTTCCGGGAAGTTCAGCTTGTGCTGAAAAAATACGAGCGGACGCTGGAGTACTTGCAGCCGGATTTCGAGGAGGCGCCGGCAACCGATCCGGCGGTTGCGCAGACCGTGCAGACGTACGATCGCATCCTGCAGGAACTGAAGGATGCCTATAAACTTGGCGACATGGAGGACGCCGCCCACATCGCGACCGCCCGAAGCCTCATGTTCACTCTCGATGCGGCTGCCCGGCAGCTGGGGTCGAAGAGCCGCGGAATCCCGTTCTTCGGGACTGCCATTACTGCCGGTACCGGGACCCGGTAAAACGTGTCCGTCCGTGCGGCAAATGGCCGCGTAGTCATTGCTGGCGGCGGTCCTGCCGCCAGCGCTGCAGCCTTCCGGCTGTGCTCGCTCGGGCTAAAGCCTGTACTGCTCGTCACCTCAGCCCGCACGCCTCCGGGTGTTGAAGCGATCTCCGAAAGCGCATTTCCGTTATTGCTTGAGTTCGGACTTGAGAGCGCAGCGCGTCAAGCCGGCGCCGTGGTTCGCGAAGGCCTCGGCAGCGCTTGGGGCAATGAGCGCGTCCTCCGCCGCGGTCACTGGATGTATGTGGATCGCGCCGCCTTCGCGCATGCCATGCTTACGCTGGCGCGGGAGGGCGGTGCACAGGTTGAGAAATGCGCTTCCTTGCCTCCGCTCAGAAGCGCACGCAATGGTGTCACCGTGGAGCTTGCCGGCCGCGAAGAATTCTTTGACGCCGCAATTGACGCCACCGGACGCTCAGCCGTGTGGTCTCGCCCCGTATCGCGCTGGGGCAGGGCTGTGGCCGCCGCCCGGAGTTTCCACAATGGACGCACGCCCCTGTGCGGGAGCGGAGGGTCTCCGTAGGAGACGCCATCCTGGCTCATAGCCCTGTTGCCGGAAACGGCATCCACTTCGCCCTGCTGACAGCCAAGCTGGCGGCGGAACTAGCGCATTCGTGGATCGCCAACGCGAAGGAGAGCGCTCGTGCTGCTGCTTTTTATTGCGAACTGGCCCGATCTTCACGCGTGCGGCATGTGAACGCGCTGCAACGATCGCATCAGGAGCAGCCGCAGCCGGATTTGCGATCCGCGATTGGTGGCTACGTTCGATTCGCAGGCCCCACGAGGTGCGAGCCTTTACACGTCGGCGAAGGTTTCAAAGAAGGCGAAGCGATCGTTTTGCCGGACGGCACGTCGGTGCGATGGCTCGCCGGAGTTGATCTGCTCGAATTGAGAGCGATTGCGTCTCGGCCAGTTCCTGCTTCCTCAGTCGTCAATTACTTTAGTGCGACCGGGCTCTCAACCAGCCGGGCGAGGGCGCTCATGGACTGGTGTATGAAGCACGAGCTGCTCAGTACAACCCTCGATGGCTAGCTTGCAGCTAATCGGAAGGCCTCTTCGTAGAGCGTCGCTTGTGCTTCCGTGAATCGGTGAGTGCCGGACAGGAAGGTTGCCCTCGGGTGGGCCTGGATCACGGCGAGCTCGGGAATAACTTAATTGGATATTGAGGAGTCGAGGCGCTCCAACAGGAGAACACCGTCGGCGCCGAACAACTCCGCCGGCACGAAGACCAGCTGCAGAAGCACGAGGGCCGGATCGCAAAGCTCGAAACCGCACCAGCATAAGTTCTTTTTCGCCTATGCTCGTCCATAAATGCGACAACTGCAAGAAGGAGATTAAGACCCGAGACAAGGAGATCATCGCCGGATTCGCGTGGCCTCACTTCTCATTTTGCGAACGCTGCGGAAAGCCAATTATCGCGTTCCTAAAAAGGCGCAAGCTTCTTCAGCCCAAGACGACCGAATAGCAGCCCCCGTAGGATTCCTGACCCAACAATGGAGCGCGACTGACGGGATCTCTTTTATCCTCGCCCTTTTCCCGCAGTAGAAAGTACCCCGCGTCCTTCAAGTTCTCCAGGTTTGAAAAAGCCGGCCATTCTGGGCCGGCAAATTGTTTTACTCTCCGCCAAGAGGAAACCAGCAGCCTTTGAAAGGCTTACGGTCAAACTCGATCTTTCACTTGGCCCCGGGGGTGGAGTAAAGTACAGGGCGCCTAGATTCCTGAACACCTTGGGCGTCATGTGCCCGAGTGTCAAGCTGCAGAGGAGGTAAGGATGCCGACAGTTTTCGGTGGACAGGTTCGGACCAGCACGAATTGGCTGGATTCACCACTGCCACGTGACGCCACCATTGAGCTGGAATGGAAAGTTCAAGACGAAAATGGAAGGCAAGTGGGACAACAAAGTTGCACGCTCGATCTCGGTTTTGGGCGAGTGGAAAATGTGCAGCTCGCGCCCGGCGATCGCACCTACACTTTTCATCTTTCTCGGGGAACTCAGTTGGACCTTCCCCTCGCCGCGCGACTGCATGTCCATTTGTCCGGGAAGCTGGCCGTAGCTGGCGTTGCCGCTGTTGCTGCAGAAGATATGGACTCAGATCCAATTCGAATTCGGTTCTCCTCTGGAGCGGCCTCCGAGTGCGACGCAATAAAGACGGTGTACAGCGAACTAAGCCAGGAGCTGCGACGCATGCGGACCCTGTACGAAACATTCCTTATCGTCGTAACCGGGGGCTTCGCGACCCTCGTTAGCAAAGCAGACTCCATCGCGGGCTCGCAACCTGAACGGGTTTGGATGGCCCGGGGAGTAATCGGTCTAGCCTTGATTGTGGTTTACCTGCTCTGGCAGGTGGCACCCAGATACCGGCGAAGCTCCAAGTGGATCAAGAATCTGGAGTGTGCGCTGGGGCTCAGGGCGGAAGGTCGGCCAGCTGTCCTGATGCCAGAAGACCCCTCTTTGTTGCCAATAAATAAAGTGAATCTGAAGACGTGGCGGGATTCATGGTGGAATAAGGACGCCTGGCTGCACACAACCTGGGCGCTTCTGCTGACTGGGTACACGTTATTTGCTGGTTTCTTCTCCTTCCGCGTAATTCAGAAAGCACCGGAACATACGGCCGTCCAGAATCCCGCAGCTCAGACGGTGCAGAGGATCGAGCAGGTGTTTCAAGTACCCACCGCAAGTCCGGGAAAGCAGGAAACCGGCAGGCAAAAAAAACACTAAAGGTTGACAGAAAATCCCCCAGCGTTTACGGGCTTCAGTGGAGGATCATGGCGGCGCCCTATCGCGAGTTTGAGTGCCCACAGGTAAGTACACATTGTTCTCATTCACCATCGCCCCTTTCTGTACCGCCATCTGTACCCCGACGTTAATACAGCAACCTTGTTCCGAATTTGTAACAAGATCCGCACCTGGCCTAGATCGCCGTGATTTCATGGTAGGTTCCCGCGCGTGAGGGCCGGAGTCAAAGCCGGAGGTCGTTGTTTCGGATTTCAAGACGAAGAACACTTGTAACCTCTTCTTCAAACGCAAGGAGCCTGAGATCGAGACGGCAGTCTCATTTGAAGGCACAACACACGACGGCCCCACTACAGTCTCTTCTCGGCTGTAAGTGTACGATTTTCTGACAACGTCGCTTGAATCGAGGAAGCAAATGCCAAATATCACCTTCGCTCGGGTCCTTGGCTCGATGATTCTTGTCCCGATGTGCATTACGGGCGTCGCTGAAACGGGCACAGCAAACTCTCAGCAAGCGAGTATTCAAGTTTTATACACCGGCCGATTGATGGGATATTTTCGGATTCCCGATCTGCAATCCGGAACTGCAGCAGACGACTGCAACTCCATACCAGCTGAGCGGTGGAGCACCGAAGCCCAGCAGTTTGAGACAGCGCGCCGGAAAGCACCGGGTGCGGTCCTGTTGGGTACCGGGGATAACTTCGCGCCTAGATTCGAGGCGCGGGTCTTCGATCCGAAACCGACCCCCTTAAGGACAACACCCGTCCTCAAGTTCGAGCCAGCGGGCAAAGACCAGTACGCGTGGTACCCCGGTCTCCCTCAGACAGACACGATAAACGGCACTCAGGTACCCGCGAATAGATGGATCCACATCGACGATGTGGCACACATGCGAAATTTTCAGCGTACTCTTCGACGCGGACAAGGAACGATCCCAGCGGATAATGTTGGGTGCTTCTTGCTACGGGAAGGCTATTCGGCGATAGTACCCGGCAAGCATGATTTTTACTTCGGTCCTGAGCGAGTGCGGCAGCTTGAACGTTTTCTTGCCTCAAATCAGAAAGGCACCTCAGTTAAGATGCTTGGCGCCAATCTCGTGATTGAGACTACATGGAAAGGCGACCACAAGCCCCTTCCAGATACAGAACGCCGGTGGAACTTCTCACCACACTGGCCATCAAAGTTCAGACCGCCTTCTAGCTTGCCAATACCAGCACTGATCACTCCTGGGGACGAAGGCAAAGTGTATCCTTGGCTGCCCGCTGCGATCATCAAGCTGATGGATCTTCCGCCGACAAGCCCCCTCTACCGCTTGATCCACAACAAGACGAGTGGTCTCCGAGTAACTGGGCAGGATTTTGAAGCTTATCTCGGCGATCTTCCTCCAGACCCCGCCTATAAGTCTGAGCTCACAAGTCTCCTTGCCACTATTAACCAATTCGATAGCAACAATGATCAGGTGTATTTATGCAAGAGCAATAAGGGTGGCGATCCCGATGACATTCCGCTGCCAGGCAGCCCGGGTTGTTCCAAAAAGCCATTGGACAGATTTGTTTGGCTGGATAACAACTCGGTTGACTACCTGCTCGAATTCCCGAGTCCCCTCAAGCCAGGCGAGAATTATGGGCTATGCGTGACTGGTAATAACCTTCCCGCAATCGAAAATGGACGTGACCTCCATTTCTTTTGCAAGCGTTTCTCCGTATACCGTCCATTGTTCACGTTTACCTCAGTGGAGCCGCTCGATACACCCGTTCAACCGTACGCCCTGGTTTCAGCTGATCCCGAGAAAACTAGGTCAGTGGACACCGTGATTTTCGGTGCGGTTGATCCCGATGTTCCCGAGTATGTGGGAACCTTAAATCTCCAGTGGGAGAATAGAAGCACGGATGACAAGGAAACTTCATACAAGACGGTAACTGCGGCCGAAGATCCGGCGGAAGCTCTCCGGGAAGCTACACTCGCTTTCGACTGGATGTACCAAAGCCAAAACGGCAGGAGATTTGGCGGCATAAGAATTCTGCTTGCCCAAATGAGTCCCCAAAAGGCGCGGTTGTTGGCAAAGCGAATGAAGCGATTTGATATCGTGGTAACCGCGGCGGATCACGAGCAGGCCATCGGAACAGGCAAGAGCGTAACCGATTGGAACCCAGAGGATCTCGAAGAAACGTTCCCCAGGAAATACCCCGCCTACGCTGCAGTGCCAGACTCATATTACGTTGAGACACGCACACCAAAGGAGCGTGTACAGATCAACTCACTGAGCATCAGCGCTTCCAGTGATTTGGGTGGGGATTGGCAGTTTGAATCCAAAGTGCTCAGATCTCAAGAGCTCCCATTGCGCACCAATTCCCAAGCGCCCAAGTTCTGGACCGCTGTGTCCGCTGCTTTGGCGAGGAACTGTTTGCCTACCCAAGCCTTAGCGATTACGGCAACGTCAGTGAAGCACGAAGAAGAAAACATTCGAGTGCTTACGCTGTGCGCAATCCAAAAGGAAGTGGGAGCGGATGTTGTTTTGCTCCAGAAGCGTGACCTTTTTATTGATCTACCGACCACAGCAGGCGACATCGATGCCGGTCCAGACCGGCTGCAGCAGATTCTCGATCGGATCATTTGGAAAGGCGACTTTCTGACGCTTCTATCTATTCCGGGCAGCGCGCTGACTCAGGTAATGCAACAATCGAAAAAATACAAGGCGGATGATGCTTCAGCACTCTCGCTGAGTGATGAGCAGAATAGGGAACTGGTCTCTATTGGCATGCAGTATGATCCGGATCGTGCTGAGTACCTGATCAATGGGGAGCCACTCGACAAGAACCGCCTCTACTCTGTTGCGACGAGCGACTATGTAGCCGCGGGCGACACCGGATACGCTGACCTCGGGACAGCTGCGGTCCAGCCGCCTCACCTTCCGAGCGACTTTCCAAAGTTGTTGGATATGATCAGCGCCGTCGTGTGCCGCAGCATTGCGGCCCAGACGTCCGGCAGTGATTGCCAACCTCAAATCAAGAGGGACGAGTATTTCGACGCGTTGGAACTTAAGCCCACGGACACTCGTGCAGGCCAGACAGCTGCCCGACAGCTCTACTCGTGGACCCCTCTGGATGTTGCCAAAAAAGTGCCCGGTGAGAAGCCGGCTCGGACTGCCACGAATGAAGTCGAAAAAAGTGTACAAGAAAGGGGTATTGCGGCACTCCACATCAATCCGCCGAGCCCCAGTCTTCTCGCGCTTGATAATGCAAGCGTGAGCCTGACTTCCGTAAACCACAAGTTCTCGGATGCCGAGTTAAGGCGGCTATTTCCCGGAAGCCCAGTTACGCAGCTCACAACCACGCGGAGTCATACAATCCAGTTCGACATAAAACCGAAATACACATATTCGTGGGATCACTTCGAACTCTTCGAAGGTCAAGAGCTTCGCTACACTGCCCAATACACCGGTCAAGCGAATGCTTCTCGAATCCTGAACCAGAAAGAGAATCTCTGGTCAAGTGACACGGGAGCGTTGTGGCAAGTGCCAAGCAGGCGGCTACCACATCTTGAGCCGCTTCTGACATTCCATTCTGAGACTCAGCTCTGGAACCCGCTTCCCAACTTCATCGAGTCGCTTGCCTCAAGCGGTAAGCCCCCAGTGGTCATGCCGTTTGACCAGAGCCGCACCTATCTTTTGCTTCCAAGAGTCGGCATGCGCTTCAAGGACCGCACAAGCTGGATCGAAGCAGGTATTGAAAGCGGGGGCGAACTGAACGCTGTCAGGTTGGTTCAGGCTCCGAATGGGATACAGACGTTAGTGAAACGTCCGAATATTCGCGTTCGCGGCGTCTATTGGAATTGGCACACGATTGTTCCCTTTCATCCAAACGTCTCCTGGCAAATTGATGAGGACGGAGACTTCTTCTTCAATAGCCGTGACGACAATCCCATAGATACTCGTTTCCGTTCTGATACAGAAACTGCCGTTAATTTCAAGGTCTGGCCGAGCCTTAGTTTCTCGCCGACCTATGAACTTTTCTTGTACTCAAACAAAGTCCAGGGCATTTGGTTTTGGCAGGGTCAAGCAGCGGTAAAAATGAAGTTCCGGTTCGATTTCTGGAATCATCGCGAGTGGACTAGGGAGATTCAATACATCCCGCCAAAATGAGCTTGGCTGATGCGATTCGGCAACAATCCTGTCGCATCTGCCTGATCGCGGATGCCATGGCGCGGATTCGCTCAACGAAGCACGAAGAAAACTGAGCGTAATACAGTACCATTGGCTGTGCTGTGAAAGGAACGTGGGAAGTATGCCCGTCGGACACTAAGGATTTCACCGCCAACACAATCGACTACATGTAGGCGAAAAACTCCTTCCCCGAAGCAGGCATCCTGCCCATTGTGATCCTGGTGGCATGCCTTGGACGGATTCGACGGTTACTTTCTCGCGATCTTCATCCTAGAGCGGCGATAGTAATGAATCGGCGGGCGCAACGAGCCGGGCGTAGAGGTGCTTGATTTTGGGCTATTGTAGCCCGAAGAGTTGGGGCCTCGCACCCTTCTCCTGTTAGTGGCCGCGAGGCTAAGAATTGCGAGCCGTACCGGAGGACACCATGGCAGTACCATTTCGACTTGCAGCGGTATGGGATAACGAAGACTTCTACGTACACAAAGGGGTCTTGGACGCGCAGGTAACTCTTCCCGGGACGGAACTGGGCGACGGCCTGATCTACTACGCCGGCGTTCAGAAGGTAACGCACCGAATCGCCAGCAGCATGATTTCAGAACAGCCGGTGTTGGGCGAAACCCGGCGGGGGCTGAGATACCTATGGAACGACGGACGTTTCACGGAGATTGTAAATGAGGGCACTGAGCCGATAAGTCTCTGCCGCGTCGGGCTCACCTACGATCCGAAGCTGAACCTTGCCCCCTCGTATGACATAACCGCAGCGACAGCGCATCTTCTTCACGGCGAATGGCCGGCAGCCTTCAAAGCCTCGATTAAATCGGACCTGGAGACAATTGGCTTGCTCGCCAAGCCATTTGCAACCGGTGCATACCCTTCTGGCAAGGACATTCTGCGGGCCAAGCTTGCGAAGGAGGATCTGGAATTCAAGCTCCAGTGGTTGGCTGGAGCTTCCCGCAAATTGGTAACCCCAGCTTCCAGCGGGTGGGGAATCGCCTCTTCCGGCAAATCGAAAACGGCATTTTACTCCATCTTCGGACCAGGAGGTGGTGGCCCGGAAGGGTCGTCAGGAACCGCTGCCCCCTTCGATCCCATTGTGAGAGTCACGGTCAACACTAAAGACTCAAACGGAAGTGATGTCCGGGGCTGTAGGGTATTTGCGAACGCCTTCGCCCACGGAGACGACGACGTTCAGGCTGTGACGTTTTCTCGCATGAGCACGCCGACTACTGAACCGCTGCCCGTGGGCAGATACAAGATGTGGGCGGCAAGAGGGAATCTCAGGGGTTCGTTCGATGCAATCGGCGTCGGCAGAGCTAACCAGCGCGAGCAGACCGTCGATTTGATTGCTCCGTAGGGGAGCCACTTCCGCTGAGTAAGGAGGATTTATGGCTGTGTCCGTGGCTGACGTCGGCCAAGCCGGTATCAGTGTAGCGAGCTTGTTTGCCGGTTTTCTGAAGGCGATTGCTCCTCCTGAACGGGCATTGGCAAAGTGGACAGGCCTTGCCGCCATGATTGCCGGGCTGGCCTTTCTATCCGTGAAGCTGCTTGCTCACATGAGCACGCATCACTCGGCGGTGAAGTTCTGGGGCATCCTCGCATGCCTTGCGGTCACGCTGAGCGTAGCTTTGTTTTTCGTTTACCTCTCGGCTTTGCAGGCTCGCACCGTTGACTACGCCGGGCAATCCAGAATTGCTGGCGACGAATACACGTCCATAGCGAGCGCCTACCACGTCGCGAATCCGACCTTTACTCGCGAGCAGATACTGAATGATTACGCTGGAGATGTCGGCCAGGTGTGGACGCCGGGATCGCTGCGGAAAGCGACCTTGATTCTGGGGGCAGAGTATTCTCTCTTTATCGCCTGCTTGGCTTTCGCCTTGAATCTGGGTGTGGAGGTTCTGAACAATACTTGGAGCAACCCGCCACACCCGGAAAAGCCCACACTCCAGCAGCGCGCGTCCGCTTTGAAGGACGTCCATTTCGAATTGGACAAGAGTGATTTGGAACAGGATGCCATCGAGAGGCTTTCTGATGATGCGGCGATTGTGGTTAGTATAGTTCAGCAGTTCCCTAAAGTGAGGGTGGTCGTCGAAGGCCATTGCGACGACCGTGGTTCCGTCGAGCGCAACTTGGCGCTCGGTTACGAACGGGCCAGGAGGGTGGGAGACGGTTTGGCTCATGCAGGTATCTCGTCCGACAGGCTGCAGCTCGCCAGTTATGGAAAAGGATCGCCCCTGTGTAGCGAAGCCGGCGAGCAGTGCAGGCGAAGAAATCGCCGGGTTCATCTGACGGTCCTGGAGTAAAACCGGCCTCTTGCGTCCCTCCCATACGTGCTAACAAACAGTCCGAGATGAGTGGAACGAGCAAGGCCGGGCCATCTGGGAAATGCGGTCCGCTAGCTTCATTACCCAACAGGACATCGCCGGAGAACAGGAGAACATACGAAGTACATAAACGATGCGGAGTTTTTCAGTTTTTCCACGGATCATGGCGATCTGAGACTTATCTGAACTGATCTGAAAGCTCTGATGATGCCAAGCTTCACCGGCATCACGGCTTACGTGACGGGGGTCTTGGCATACGCCCCACTTTCCGCCTAGGATTCTTGCCGGAAGAGATTCTGACTATGCTCTCGAGATTTGTCCAGACGATATTTGCAGCGGTCTTTCTGCTGGCTATCCCTGTTGCATTAGTCTTGGGTCAAGCGAGAGGAGGGGCTATGCCTTTTCAGATTGCGACCACCGCTTTTTCTGCCGCGGAAGCGATTCCAAAGAAGTTTACGTGCGACGGACCCGACGTTTCCCCGCAGCTGAGCTGGAAGGAAGCGCCTGTGGGGACACAGAGCTTTGCGCTCATTATGGACGATCCCGATGCCCCAGCGGGTACTTGGGTGCACTGGGTGTTATACAACGTCCCCGCAAATATGACGGAACTGCCAGAGGGAGTCGAAAAACAGGGACAGCTTGCCAGCGGCGCGCTGCAAGGACGCAACGATTTTCACAAGACCGGCTATGGTGGCCCATGTCCTCCGCCGGGCAAACCACACCGCTATTTTTTCAAGCTGTATGCGCTCGACACAAAGCTCAACTTGAAGACCGGAGCCACTAAACCTGACCTCGAACGCGCCATGAAGGGCCACATCCTGGTCGAAACGGAACTCATGGGGCACTATGGCCGTTGAGGTGCGAGGTCGTATCAACCTCTCCAAACGCCAGGTTACTCAACGATTCGAACGTCACCGATGGCGTAATATCATTGCACCACCGACCTCGATGACTGGAACCAAATCCGTACGCACAGAGATGAAAGCGGTTGCGTGGTGAACCGCAATCACCCGCCTCAGGCGTTCGGACAAACTGCGAAGCTGTCGAAGACACCTACCCCCTTTTCTTAGACTGCCTACTCCGGTTCCGTCTGTTCCGATTTCGTAACAGAGCCCATATTTCTTAACCATGGCAGCATTTTGAAGTTAGTGTTCCGTCGTGGTGTCCAAAGCCAAGGTACCTATAGTTCTGGTTGCGTAGGGGTCTGAGTCATGGATCGTCGCGTGAAGACCGCTATTGGGATTATGCATCTCGAAGGCCACCGTAACCTGCAAGTCCGTGAGGTGGCGCAACGGGTCAATCTTTCTCCATGGCACTTCACACGGTTGTTCAAAGCCGAAACAGCGGTTTCGCCGAAGCGTTATGTGCGCTGCCTTAAAATCACGAAGGCGCAAGAATTGCTCAGCGAAACTTTTCTAAGTGTCAAGGAGATCGCAGCCAACGTCGGGTTTGGAGACCGGAGTCACTTTAGCCGGGACTTCAAGAAGATGTGCGGCAAAGCACCTTCCGACTTCAGAGCCCGCAACATAATCAAGTCATAATTAAGAAGAAGCAATTTCCGCCACGCAATAGCAATATCCGCCACCTCTCGAGCGTTGAAATTTCCGGCTCTTGGCTGTAGGTTTCCGTTCCATCGCAGTTTGCGGCATTTACGCGCCACTGCTCGGCCGCAAGCTTTCTACAAACGTCCCTGCTGATGCCGCTTTTCGCAGGCGGCGGGCTCTTAGAAGGCGGTTGCCGTGAGCCGAGTGAGGCGCCTGTCCGCATTCCCTTGGTGGTCCGCCAATGATTGCACCCCAGCCAAGCCGGGCGCCCCTGCAACTCGAGAACCTCACTCCTGCAGAACTCCTGAAGAAGTATTGCGAGACGCGCGAAGAACTCTGCGCCCTCGCCCTCTGGGAACATTATTGCGACGTCAAAAGACGGCAGGGCGAAATCTACCGGGATCTGCGTCGGGAAAGTCGCCGCTACTGTCCTCCTGGATACAACCCCGACTGGATGCTCTATGGCAGCCACACGAGAGCCTATTTCCGTTTTACGCGGAACATCAGTCGATTTGTCGGTCGGCTCGACACCCCGCAATTCAAAAGCTACAAACGGTGTCTCGTCGAGAGCTCTGTCATTGACGAATATTGGTTCGTCAAAGGTGAAGGCAAGGCAATATGGGTGGAGATCCATCCCGAATATGAAGTGGTTGATGACGCCGGGCAGATCCATCGGACAGAGCGAACGGAGGAGCGTGAAGCAATGGAGGAGTTGGACAATGCGCGCCTGGAAGACGAACGGCGTTTGACAGGCCTTCAAGGGATGGTGCGCGAGCCAACCGCCGAAGAGCACGAACCGGAGGCGACCGAAATTGACGAGCAGGAGAAATTCATCGAAGCTGAGCCAGCTCCAGCGCCCGGTGGGGACGAGCGCGCACGCGTTTACCGTAATCTTGGCTTGGCACAGCCGCTGCCACGTCCGGATGCCGCACTCAGCCAAAGAGAACGCAAACTCATCGTCCGTTTCCTGATCCTCGACCACCTCACGACGGCCGGCAAGGCCCATAGCTCGAATTGCATCTGCCGATTTTTCCTGGCAGACGTGTCAATGGCCTGTATCGCCGTGATTATTTACGGCGAGGTCGCAAGTGTCACGGTCAGGAACAGACACGAAAAGCGGGTGCGCGACACTCTCATCCACGACCTGCTTTCCATGAGACAGGTACTGAAAGAGAAATTCGGGATGACGACGATCAGGCAGGTATAAAAAGATCATGCATCCGCTCGAAACGATATTCCACGCCTACGTTGAAGGGGATACGTCCGTGAGCGACCGGGAGAAAGTGGCCGAGCACCTCAAGGGGTGCGGTGAGTGTCGCGAGCTCCTCTCATTCATCGAGGACTTTTCCAGCGCCGCGAAAAGCATGGAACCGGGCGACATTGCTCCGAAGGAACCCTGCTACGCAACCGAGGTCGTCGTTGCCTACGAGCATGGCGGGCTCGATCGCGCCACTTCGCTCAAGCTGCGGAAGCACATGCTCTTCTGCGACCGCTGCGCCGGAACATACTATCTCCTCAAACGGATGCGCGCGCCGAGCTGGACCGAGGTCGTCATCGAAGCGGTTCAGTCCGCAAAGGGATTGTTGTTACGCCCGCTCGAGGCTATCGGTGCTGGGGATTTTGTTCCGCTATCCGCAACCGTTTCGCGCGGCGAACCGGAAGAGCCACAGTCCACAGCTGAGATCAGCCAGCATATCTCTAATCTTGCGTACGAAACCGATCTGCACCTCTACCTTGAGTCTGGTGGGCGCCTGCCGGGAGCGGCGGTTCGCCTGCTTGTTGCGATTGATTCGCCCAAAACCGCATGGCAGGCAAGGCTTCTTGATGCGGACGAAAACGAGCTCGCCTCCATTCCGCTCTCCGGCGAGAAACAACTGCTCCACTCCGGCCTCGCTGCCGGCATATTCATCGCAGAAGTTCTATGTGATGGCAAGGCAGTCGCGGAGTGCAGACTGCAAATTAGGTAAGTTCGGCAGCGTATACCCGGGTACGCTTTGAGAAGTACCAGGGACGCGGAATCCCAAGAAATTCGGAGGAGTCCGTAGAGCTCGGTTGCCGCGCTAAGAGAAACATCGAATCCCAGAGGTACAATGCCGCCGCATATGCAGAGCTTATTCGTTGAACTTGAACAACGAGGAGATACGGAAACGCTCTCGTTCCAATATATGTGTCGCTCAGGTGACACCGCGCCACCGCTCGCGCTATTTCAGAAGGCTATCAGCATCCGAGAGACGAAACGGCACGACGCCGATCAGTTGAGCCAGATTCTGGCAAGCCGAACTTCGAGGGCTTCAGCGGACCTCAGATCCTGCGGCGGCAGGCTCTTCGACAAGTTTGTCCCGAGCGAACTGGGCGACCGGCTGTCTCAAGAACCGGACGGAGCCTACCTGGTGCTCTATCTTGCGCCGGAACTCACGTGGATTCCGTGGGAACTTCTCTGGGACGGCGCGCAATTTCTGTGCGGGCGCTTTCGAATCGCCCGCGTTTTGCAAAGGGCCGCGGAAGAATTCCGCGCTGCAGAGCAGCGCCTTCGCGAAGCACGCTCCGGCCGTGGGGCGCTGATCATCTTCGGCAACACCAAGGGTCTGGACGCCACTGCGGAGAAGACCGAGGTAGAACAAGCCCTCAAGACCCTTTACGGTCCCAAGAACGTCTGGTTCTTTTGGCGCGACGGGCGCCAGCGATGTCTTGGAACAGCTCAAGCAAGACTACGAGGTCTGCCATTTCGTCGGCCACGGGAGCTACGACGAGGCCTCGCCCGGCGAGACCGGGTGGGTATTTCGCGATGGGACGGTGCTTAGGTGCAGGGACATTGAGGCAGTATCTTCCAGAGCGGCATTCCCCCTCCTGATTTTCGCAAACTCCTGCGACTCTGCGCATCCCTCCATGGCGGACACCGCGGCATACATTAGCACCCTGTACCGATCATTTCTTCGCCAGGGCGTGCCCCACTACATTGGAACCATAACCCCAATTCCTGACGAGTCGAGCAAGGAGTTTGCACGCACGTTCTACCGGCTCCTCGCCGAGGGATCGAGCATCGGGGAGGCGCTAGGGGACGCCCGGCAAGCGTTCGCAGACAGGCCAGGAATGCCCATCTGGGCGGCCTATGTGCACTATGGGGACCCGACTCATCGCCTCTCGCAGCTCTCCTCGGCGCAAACGGGATCTTCGGCCTATCGGCGTTCGCCAGAGATCCTCCACGAGAAAACAACATTCTCTGTACTCGGCCGCCTGGGCCGGGAAGAACTGCAACGGACCCTCGATCAATACAAGTATGCGGTGGCCAAGAATTCCGTGGATGGCGAAGCTCATTACGGCCTTGCGCTTTGTTATCTCCACCTTGAGCTGTACGACCTCTCCATCAAAAACTTCAAACGTGCTCTTGAGCTGATGCCGGAATACGCTGACGCGTACTACTACTACGGGATCGCTCTGATTCGCGGCCGAAAACCTAAGCTGCTATCGCTCCCAGAGGTGAAGCGCATCGAGGAGTATCTGCAAGCGGCCTTGCGACTGGACGGGCGGCCGGCGAAGTACTACTACCTCGCAGCGATCCTGAAATATGAGTACTACCTTTCCAATGGTTTGTTGTGCGATCCGTCGCCAGATGAACTGTTTCTGGCGGCAGAAGGCAAGGAGCAGGACGCCTGGGAAGCCGAGAGGCTCCTCCACTCTGTTCCTTTACGGGATCCGGGTCTGATTTCAAAAGTCCGCAGGAAGCACGAAACGCTGAAAATTTAACTAAGAAGGGAGAGCGGTCATGACGCAGGATGAACGATCGCAGATCAAAAAGTATTTCAAGAAGTTTCCCAAGTGGGCAGTTTGGATGATCATTATTGGCTTGCCGCTCCTGGCTGCCAAGTTCCTAGGCGTAATTCCCATCGGCCTTGGCATCTGGGGGATCGTTTCCTATTTTCAAAAGCCGAGTGACGAGCAAATGGATGCTTGGATCCAGGAGGACCTGAAGAACTTGCAAACTCGAGCCCTCGCCAAGACGGGGCTCGACCCCTCGGAACTCGTCGCCGAGGCCGTGATGGTGTACGGGCCGCGATTCTGGGACATTGGGGGAGCGGAAGTGGGCATCAAAAAGGGCAAAGACGGCATTGTCCGGTTTATGCCCATCGGCGTAACGGTGATAAATTTCACGGCCCATCAACTGACGGCGTACCAGTTCGCTCTCGATTTGACTACCGGCAACCCCCTCAGCGAAAGGACCGACGAGTATTTCTACCGAGATGTAGTATCAGTGTCTACTCAGTCCAAGACCAAGTCCTGGGATAAGGCCGAGATCGGCACGAACGCGCTGTCCGTGCGCCAGCTCTTGCCCTTAATGAGTGGCGGCAAGTTGCAATTCAATGCGGCAGAGATGTTCACCCTTACCACCTCGGGCGGAACATCCATCGAAGTCGTCCTTCGGGACCCAAAACTGATAGAGAGTGCTGGCGGGGGAAGTATACCGACGGATATGGCGGATAAGGCTGTTCAGACGGTCCGAAAGATGTTGCGAGAAAAGAAAGTTTTTCCTGCAACTGCGTAAGGAGCTGCTGTATGGTGCCCTCTTGAGACGCGGCGGGAATTGAATTCTTCTACTCACGGAAGGACCGACCGCGTCTCTTGGCCCTGATAAGCGCGCCCAACGACGCGCACGCCTCGTTTTCACGGAACAATATCCAGGGCAATATCGTTTTCTGAAGGAGCGGGATCTCGGGGATGGGTGCGCTCTCGCCCCGTTCATATTTGAAAACTGCGGTTGCCTGGTCCCGAGCTTCTCTGCATAAACTCCAGCCGGGTCCAGGTGAACGCCGCGCGGATTTGCCGTCTTCAAACTGATCGTCTTCAACACCAGCCGCACGTCGGAACTAGGCGAATGCAACCGTCTTGAAGGGGTGGGGGAAGGAGAAAAGATCGATGATCCGGCTGGACAACGATGAGATGAACATGACCTCGGAAGTCTCTGCGTTCCTGGGGTACACTCCTGCGCGTCGCCGCCGGGAAGCCATGGCACTGGCTCTCTCAGCTCCAAGAAGGCCCGGACCTGACGGGCCTGATGT
>WNGL01009209.1_pt1 | contig 18005 bp, 16 predicted proteins | sample 5400591 | NCBI WGS metagenome assembly WNGL01 (sample SAMN13153377, study PRJNA577476) | soil metagenome | isolation source: 80 cm soil or saprolite under Garry oak tree replicate 1 | place: USA:California | collected 2016-06-15 | reverse complement strand
ATATTCTTGTTTGGGCTTCAATCCTACTTTCTCTTCGTAGAACTTGCGGGCTCGAGCCACGTCAGCAACCGGAATGTAAGGGATTATTGGGGCGTTCCTCACCATTTTCTTGTCCTCCAGACCGAAAGATCTCTTGTTTTGATGCGATAGAAGCGCATCCCAAGGGTATGAATATGTGGCGCATTGCTATGCGGAATCCGCGTGGCGTAATTTTGTGCCTTCGATCAAGACCCACCTTTCGAAAACCGCGAAGGGTGGGGCAGCCTGAAAGGGTGCGCATTCCACAATTTTTGGAATAATCAATGGCTGGCATGATGCTAACCAGTTCTCAATAGAACACGAAGAAGGGAAAGGCAGTTCCTTGTCTTTCGAACCGGAAAACTGCACCCCTGAGTTGTTATGTGAATAGAGACGCGATGCCGAGGACCCTATGAGTGGCAATTCCGTACCGTTAGCGTTGCCCCTCTCGCGGCTTGCGACCGGCGAAAGTGAGACCACGACTCTGTATCGCGAACTGCGCAAACCTCTTCTTCGCTATCTGGTGTGTCTCGGACTCTCGATGGATGAGGCGCAGGACGTGGTGCAGGATGCTTTTCTTGGGCTGCATCGGCATGTGTCGGGGGGTGGGTCGCAGGAGAACATTCGCGGCTGGCTGTTTCGTGTTGCCCACAATCAGGCCAGAAATCGCCAGACTAGCTATGATCGGCGTTTCAGCGAGCCACTCGATCCAGAAATCGACTCGGTATTGGACGAAGCTACCCCAGAACGGTTCCTGCTCGAAAAGGAAAAATTCCGGCGTATGGCGAAAGCCATTGGTTCCCTGACAGACTGCGAACGTGAGTGCCTGTTGCTGCGCGCCGGGGGATTGCGTTATCGGGAAATTGGCGAGGTCTTGGATATTCCAACTTCAACCGTGGGCGATACCTTGGATCGCGCGATCAAAAAGTTGGCGGAGAAATGCAATGTGTAACTTTTCAGAAAAACTGATCGCCTGGCTGGATCACGAGCTTCCGGAGAACGAAGCCACCGATGTGGAACGGCATGTGAAGGGCTGCGCCGAATGCCGTAGCAGCGTCCACGCGTATGAAGAAGCTGGCAACTTGTTCGACGCTTATTGCGAAGGGGTGATGGCGTCGAAGGCGAACCGCAAGCATTCTCTGTGGACGCCAGTGTTGGCCGGCGCAGCGGTGACGGCCGCGGTTGCCGCGTCGCTCCTGATATTCCTGTATGTACCGATCAAGGATCCCACACCGATCGAGCGGCTTCCTTTACACTCGGCGGCGGTCGTACCTCCCCCGGCTGGTATTGCTAAGACACCAATCGCTCCGGCAAATAGAAGTCAACAACGACGTGCTAGTCCGCGGGAGCATAACTCTGCTCGTGCCGTGGGACAAAATCCCCGGCGGAACCCCGAGCAAAACCTCGAACAAGATGGCGACGCGAACTGGATGGCCGGACAAAACATACAGATCGCAATTCCAGGGGATGCAGTGTTTCCCCCGGGCGTCGTGCCGGAAGGCGTCAATTTTATTGCAGATTTGAGTATTGCAACAGATGGGTCGGCTGAGCGGCTCCATCTGCGACCGTAAGTATAGATAGAAGGAGACCGATCAATCATGAAACGCATTGTGATCCTAATTCTGGCAGCTTCATCCTATGTACTCGCGCAAGACACAGGGAGAGTGTTCAACATCCAAACCGCCGGCCCAGGTGGAGGAGGAGTCGCTTTCGGGGTAATGGAAAAGTCCGGCCCTCCGGTCCAGGGTGCACCGTACTCCGCCACAGTTAACAACGAGTCGGTTCAGACGCTGGCTGACGGCAATCGCATCGTTCACACCATTACCGGCGCAACTGCGCGCGATTCCCAGGGGCGCACCCGCCACGATGCTCCATTGCCACCGATTGGTAATCTGTCCCCGGGCGCCAATGCTCCACATCTGGTGTTCATCCAAGACCCGGTGGCGCAGACGTCCTACACCCTGAACTTGACCGACAAGACTGCGCAGAAGATCTCGATGCCGAAGATTTCAACGGCCCCTGCCGGAGCGCCCAAGGCTGGCGCAGATCACTTGGAGGACAAGATTTTCATTCAAATGGCGCCTCCGCCTGGACCCGGCGGTGAGGCTGGAATGATGACGAGTCCGTTGCCGCCGCCACCAATGGCATTACAAAAAGGTTTTGACGGAGACGACCACGCCCAGGTCACGACAGAAGATCTCGGCTCTCAGACCATGGAAGGTGTCCTGGTGAATGGCGTGCGCACCACCCGCACCATTGCTGCCGGACAGATCGGAAATGACAGACCCATCAGCATTGTTACCGAGGTCTGGACCTCACCTGAGCTGAAGACTGTCATTTCCAGCAAACGGAGCGATCCGCGAATCGGTGAGCAGACATTCGAACTCAAGAACATCACGCGCGGGGAGCCTGATCCCTCGCTGTTCACTGTACCGGCGGACTTTAAAGTTGTTGATGGGCCGAGGACGGTTTTCTATCGCACGAAACAGTAGAAGACTCTCGCCCTCCGGTTGAGAACCCACTCTTTGAAAACCGCAAAGGGTGGGGCACCTCAAGTTCGAGTGATGCAAAAGGTGGGCCAACCCGCCGTCATAGACGTATCGCCGCCCCGGGCACTACGTGAGCGGCGCCGCTGTCGTCCACGACGCGAAAGTTTGTAGTCTTCCCGTTGCTTCCGTTTGGGTACGCAAGGTTCTGGCAGGGTAGCGTACTGAAATCCCAGGTGACCCAGCTCCTCCACCCTTCAGTTCCGTATGTGAATGGCGTCCACCCGCCCCCGTTTGGGTTGATGATAGGAGCGGGTATTGCGTTATAGGTCAGCTTTGCGACAAATGGGATGCCGTTGCGCTCCGGGATGGAAGCAAGCGGGATTTCCAGATGAACGTTGCCGGTAAGCGCGTTCACCGCACCCAACGGAATGGGAACTTGTGCCGCGTTTACTGGCAACCCAGTTTGGTAATAGGCGGGGTTTTGTTGGGCCGAGCACACGCCGCCCACCAGCACGACGGCAGCAATCAGAACAGCCTTCACGCACATTCGCATGGTTCTTCTCCCACGGGCATCGTTGGTTAAGGCTGAAGTCTGGGCGTTACGCCGTGAGCGCATAGACGAATCCTCCGCGAGCTGCCCAAGGCTAGCTGAGGGCGGAGAACTCTGTCAATGACGGATGGGTCACCGGTTGATGGATGCGAGCGAAAAGCCAGCCACGGATTTCACGGATCAACGCGGATAAGCCTCTGAAACAAAAACCTGCAGGAATCGGCGAGATCGCAGGTCACAGCGGTCATGGCCGGATGGCAGTTGCTGCCGTTACTTAGGTCATCTTGGGAAGGGTACGAATTCGCGTCATCATACAGGAGGTTCTGGGGAGACCCTCTGCATGCAAATTGATGATCTGCTGCGAATGGCGATGGAGCGAAAAGCTTCTGACTTGCATTTGAAAGTCGGGAACTATCCTCACCTGCGAATTGATGGCGACTTGGCGCCGTTGACCGACCAGCCGCGCGTGACTGCGGAAGACATGCTGAACATGGCGTTCAGTATGATGTCGGCGCGGCAAAAACAGAAGTTCAAAGAGACCAGCGAAATTGATATGGCGTACGGCGTGGCCGGCCTGGGACGCTTCCGTGTGAACGTGTTTCAGCAACGCGGGAACGTGGGGCTGGTGCTGCGCGTGATTCCAACTAAGATCCGCGCGCTGGACGAGCTGTATCTGCCGAAGATCATCGAACAAATTTGCGAGATGCCGCGTGGGCTGGTGCTGGTGACGGGGGTGACCGGCTCCGGTAAATCAACCACACTGGCGGCGATGATTGATCGCGTCAATTCAACGCGCGCGGAACACATTATTACGATTGAAGACCCTATCGAATTTCTGCATCGCGACAAGAAGGGATATGTAAATCAGCGCGAAGTGGAAGTGGATACTCCAAGTTTTTCGACCGCGTTACGAGCTTCTCTGCGTCAGGATCCGGATGTGATTCTGGTCGGCGAAATGCGGGACATGGAAACGATTGGCACGGCTCTGCACGCGGCGGAGACCGGGCATATGGTCTTCTCAACCTTACACACGTTGGACGCGGTGGAAACGATCAACCGAATTATTGCGGTGTTTCCGCCGCCAGAGCAGAAGCAGATCAGGTTGCAGTTGGCGGCGGTGTTGCGCGCGGTGGTGAGTCAACGACTGGTGCGCAGGTCGGATGGCGAAGGGCGAGTTCCGGCAGTCGAGGTGATGATCAACACGGCGTATATCCGCGAATGTATTTTGGTCCCGGAAAAAACCCGCGCGGTGCGGGATGCGATTTCCGCCGGCACTTCGCAATATGGCATGCAGACGTTTGATCAATCGCTGTGGGATTTATTCCAGGCGGGATTGGTTGCCTACGAAACGGCGCTCGAGAACGCGTCGAATGCGGACGACTTCAAGTTGCGCATGCAGGGAATTTCGTCCACCAGCGACATGTCGAAGAATGCTATGCAAGCGACGGGGTTTGGGGGACGATAAGAAAAGAAGCTCTCAGCTATCAGCTTTCAGCGGTCCCCCCACCCTTTGAAAAACACAAAGGGTGGGGCAGCCTGCGCCCGACTGCACAGGTTTGAGGACTGACGTTAGGTCCCTCTCCCACCCGCCTTCGGCGATTGGGTTCGGGATGACATCAATATGCGGCGGCGGGGGCTAGTTCAAGCTCCCGTTTCTTTTTGCCCAGCAGTTTTCTTCTGGCTGGTCCCTCGATCAGCTTGTATACCAGGACAGAAGCTGCAATCGGAACCAGCACACCCGCGGCCATCTTCCATGCTGAGGGATGAATAAGCGCTTCCCCGGGCTGAAAAAAAGACCCCAGAAGAAAGCTGTGCAATAAATAAAAAGAATAGCTCGCGTCGCCCAGTAAGACCAGCGGCCAGAATTCGAGGACCTTGGTCCACGCCGGGCGCAGCGCTAGTCCGTAGATGATCGCAACAAATGCCGGGGTTAACATCGCGTCGTGAAGAATGGGATAAGGGATACGGGGAGCAACAATTATCACAGATACGAAGTAAGCCAGGCCAACGAGAATTAACGGCGTGGCCCCCTTCTGGGCGATGGTTTTGCGCAGGAAGAGAAAGCCACAGCACGCGCCCAGCAAGAATTCCGGGAAGCGGACCAGGGGATTGAACTTCAGGACATTCAGCCAGGTCAGATCCAACGAGTTATCGTCCACGAACCCGACTCCATCGGGCCTCAGACCTACATATGCGAGAGTAATTAGAAGGCTCGCACTCCAGCAAATGAAAGCAATCCGCCACCAGGTGCGGCTCTGCTTTCTAGCCAGCCATACAACCAGCGCAGGGAACAGAAGGTAGAAAAAAGCTTCGTCGGAAAGGCTCCAGGCGGGCGGATTCCAGGCGAGGGCATTCGCCGGGATCCAGGACTGAATTAACGTGAAAACAGAAAGTGACGAAGCCACCAAGTGGTTTTGTGGCCAAATAAAAAACGCCACCGGCGCGGGTCTTAGCTTGATGCAGATATAGAAAAAGAAAGGCGCGGTCAGCAGCAAAGAGAAGAAATAGGCGGGATATATCCGTGCAAAACGTGCCCGCCAGAACTCCGCTGGCCGCAGATCGCGGTCGGCGTAGGTGTAAACCAGGATGAAACCTGACAGCACAAAGAAGAGACTCACGCCGGAATATCCGATGGAGGCAACCTGGTGTACCCAGCCAGTTCCGTTTGCGATCTTCATGGCATACAGGTGGAAGAAGCACACGTGTAGCGCGGCAAAGAACCTAAGCGAGGTGAGGGCCGGAATGCGGGGACGATCGGTGGTCATAGGACTTAATTACGAAATGTAAGCAGAATAGTTCCCCGGAATAGACAGGGCAAGCGGTCGTTGGCGGGAGGGCAAACGTAAGCACCCTGGTGTCGGGGGCGGGCAGGTGGGGGCACCTGCCCCTTTAAGAATGGGTTTGTCGCACGGTCTCCGCAATCGAAATGTGCGTTCTGGAAAGCCCCCCATTTTGTGGCGTTCTGTGTGTAACTTGACAATTTGTTAACAATCAGTTTCTTGACAGTGCAAACTCAGCCGGAGTAGCGTTAATTGCTCGACTCGGCTGAGGATTTTCTCCCAGCCACTTCTCCGAAACCAGCCGTGGACGAGCCGTTCGCCAACTCTCAGAAAGCCGAGGAACCCATGCGAAAAATCTTGCTCGTTATGATTTTGTTTGTCGTTACCTTGTCTGCGGTCGCAGCATTTGCCGGTACGATCTCAGGAAGTTTGACTTTCTCAAACACCGCTTTGCTTCGTCCCGAAGGCGAAAGCGAACCCGCAATTGGGATTGCCAGCGATGGGACAATGGCGGTGACCGGACTGCAATGGTTGTTCGATCCGAATTTCTTCGGTACACATTTGTGGGTAGGACCGTTTGGCTCGACGCCCGCCTTCGAGGGCTTGCTGGACTCAGGGTTGCGGCAGCCGGGCAAAATCGTATTTGGCAGCGGCGACGCCGATTTTGATATCGGCTCGACCGGCACCCTGCACGCTACCACCATTTGTCCAAATGTGACTTCACCAGGCTTCAGCCTGAGTGGCTGCAGCAAACATTTTGTGGATACGACCGAAGCTGATCGCGACTGGATCACTTCTGACGGCCCGCATGTGTACCTCTCATACCATGATTCGGGCGTGAGTTCGTTGATTCACGTGCAACGGTCCGATGATGATGGGTTCACCTGGCACAGAGTTGGCGATCCGATAGTCGGGCAAGGTGGAACGACCGCGGGCGCAACCTTCAATAACATTCAAGGCAATCTGGTAGCCGACCCGCTGAGCCACAATGTTTATGACATCTATGCTTCCGGTCAAACTGGGTTTCTGAAGGGGAGGACCTTCACAGCCAATCACATTTTTGTGTCTCGCAGCACGGATGGTGGAAAGCATTGGACTTCCAATCTGGTATTTCAACTTCCGCCGCCAGCGACGTTCGACAATGTCTTTCCCGCGATCGCAGTGGATCCGACTAATGGCAATGTTTATGCCACTTTCTCGGAAGGGCACCACGTGTACTTCTCCATGTCGAGCGATCAGGGGACGACTTGGTCGCCGGCTGTAGTTGTCAACATAGCGCCCGCAACCACCGCGATTTTTCCCTGGATTGCGGCATACGCAGGGAGGGTTGACGTTGTTTATTACGGGACTACGGCCGCAAGCAAGAATGATCCAAGCGCGGTGTGGAATACCTATTTGGCACAGACAACGGATAACGGCGCCAGCTTTACGCAGAGCACGGCCAGCAACGCACCCAACCACGTTGGAGTGATCTGCACGGGCGGCACCGCTTGCGCTCCGGATACTCGGAACTTGCTTGATCTGTTTAAGGTGGCCATAAATCCCGGCGATGGGCGCGCGGGTATTATCTACACCGACGATACGCTTACGAAAGATGGCGGCGGCAATCCTTTGCCGCAGATTGTGCTGGCGCAGCAGCAGTAGAGTCCAGGTGAAACAGACATGGCGCGGATTTGAATCCGCGCCATATCTGTTTGTACAAACCTCAGGTCGGGGTTGTCACCACTCGATGTTTAATATGCCGCGGCTTCCGCCGGGCGTTGCTCGCCCGCGCGGAGTACCGCCAGTGCATGATCGAAGGTAGAAATATCGAAAACGCAGTCTAGGTGCGTGCGAGTCAACATCTCGTGGACGAACGGCCGCGGATTCACCAGCTTCAAATGAACGCGGTTACTCTCGGTCCAGCGATGCAGGGAGACGAGCAGATTCAGACCGCCGGCATCCAGCGACTCGACTTCCGTAAGATCGAGCACGATGATGCGTGCCAACTTCTCAGCAAGCACTGCGTTCCGCAGTGTGGATTCCTGGCCGCGCACAATTCTGCCTGCGCACTTTACAACTACTACATCCCCGGCACGTTCGGTCTTTACGGTAAGCATAACCGGCTCCTGATCTAGTTACGTATATAGACGATGGCAAGTTCCCAATGTCATCAAAATTTCGGTGAAGATGAGGTTAAAGTTTCGCGCAATTGAGCGGGTGCTGGTAACGTATAGGGAGCATGGGATTTGCACGTCCACGTAAGCTGGAAATCGAAGGCGAGTTGTATGAATATGCGGTTGGCGCGCTCGGGCGCCGGATGCGCTCGGTGGCTGAACTGAAAAGGTTACTGCGTCGACGCGTGGAAGCGGACACGGAAATTGGGCAGACACTGGTTGAGTTGGTGATCCGGCGGCTGAAAGATCAAGGGTATTTGAGTGATGCAAAATATGCCGCGGCGTATTCGGCGTTTCGTCGAGACAACGAGAAGTTCGGACGACGGCGCGTTATTACCGATTTGAAAATAAAAGGAGTACATGGCGAAGTTCTCGAGAAGGCAGTGGATTCTGTGTATGGAGAAGTAAATGAAGAGAAGCAGGCGCGCGACTATTTAAGGCGTAAGAGGTTAGTGAAACCGAAAGACAAGAAAGAGACCGCGCGTATCTTTCGGCAGTTGATGCGAGCTGGGTTTGGGATGAAGACGATTTTCGGGATTTTGAAGAAGTGGAATGTGGAAGAGGAAGTGCTGGGGGAGTTGGAGGGAGAGGTGGAGTGACTTCATCGAGGAAAGTCAAATGTTAACCGCCGAGGTCGTAAAGGGACGCAGAGGTCGCAGAGAAAAACCTTAGGGATCTTACCGGTTAAAAGCTCTTGGGTTGAGCGGGGTACTGGATCCACGAGTATTCAATGTGAAACCCGCTTTCGCAGTAACTCCTCCACGTCTTCAATTTTGTCGCCGAGCAAGTTCATCTTGCGAGCTAGGCCTTGGATTTCTGATTCCGCTCGGCGGTTCACCTCGTAGTCCAGTTCGCCGCGTAAGCGGTCTTTCTTGTCCTGGCGATTCTGGCTCATCATGATGACTGGGGCTTGAATCGCGGCCAGCATGGATAGGAACAGATTGAGCAGGATAAAAGGATATGGGTCCCAAGCGCGACGGCCCAACTCGACGTTGGTGGATGAATAGGCGATTAAGATAACCGCAAAGGTAATGATGAATGTCCATGATCCGCCGAAACTGGCCACCGCGTCGGCGATGCGTTCACCGAAAGTTTCTTTTTCCTCGATAACCTCGTTTGGATTGCGGGAGGCGCGCACCCGGACTAGTTGCTGTGAGGCGTGGAATTGGCGGCCGAGTACGGTGAGCATGTCCATTCCGGCCATGGGCTTGCGCTCAAGCAGGATGGCGATGTCGTGACGGTCCACTTCCAGGCACACGGCTTCTTCCTGCGCGATCGCAGTAGTTTGGTGGGGCGTCTGCTCGAGCATGGACGCGAAGCCGAAAAACTCTCCTTGTGATGGCTGGTCCACGACGACTTCCTGATGGTCCTCGTCCACGGTGGTCACGCGTACCGAGCCTGAGACTAGAACGTAGGCTCGTTCGCCGGGGTCGCCTATCTTATATATGCGTTGACGTGGAGCGAAGGTCTTCACTTCGACCTGACCGGCCAGGACAGCGGTTTCTTCGTCGTCGAGTAAGGCGAATAGGGGGACTTGTCGCAAGATATCTGGGTTACAAGCCATGGGGCTTCCTCCGGCTTTGAAAATGCAAACAAGGATTTCATAAGTTGTGGGAGGGAGACAACTATTGGGAGGTTTCGAGAAAGGCTATGAATTCGTCTTCACAACTGCGCTTGCGATGATCTTCCTCTTGGGAATTGATGTAGGCAATTGTCTGTGCCTGTTGCGAAGCCCACGCTGAGTCCTCGGAGGGCGCGAGAAAATAACTGAGTCCTGGAGGGATGGCACCGTCGCTTCTACTCTCAAATTGCCAGGCTCGACTCTTCCGAACATCCATCCTAAGATGCCTTCGCCGCAACTGCGGCCCGACGCGCTTCCGCTCGCTTCAACATCATCTGTAGGCGATCACGTCCATCTTTGGTTCGTGTGGCGATTGTCTCAACGCGCGTGAACCCTTTGGGAATGTTTGCCTTTTGCCGGACTTCCTTCAGGAACGGCTGCAGCTTCGCAAAGATGAACCACATCTCTGCGCAACTGTCGAAGAATAGTTCCTCGTTTAATGCGCCGCGAAGCACAAACGACGCCGCCATGTCCCAATATCCGTTCACCTGTCGAAGCCAGGCGTTTTCCTGGGTTCCAAAGTCATTAAGCACCTGGAGAATGTCGTCCGCGCGGGCCGGCCACCATCCTGCATACCAGTGGCGCGCTTTGCGCATCTCGGTTTCGCGGCGAAGGTCGTAGAGTCGCATGATGATTTGAGCGTCTTCTGCAGTGGGTTTCTTTGGCATGCCGTTCTCCTTGGGGAATCCTAATTCGCTGCCGATGCAGCCTCACCCGGCGCTGGCCGTTCAAAATCGCATTCCTTATTCGGGCAGGCGACGACCGGGCCGGACTTCAAATATTTCTCGACTAAATATTCGCCGCCGCAGCTTGGGCACTTCTCAGCAATCGGCTTGTTCGCCGAAGTGAACTTGCACTTGGGATAATTGCTGCATCCGTAGAATGTGTTCCCCTTGCGCGCTTTCTTTTCGACCAAATCGCCGTCTTTGCACAGCGGGCACTTCACTCCGATGAAGTTCTGTTTGACGTACTTGCATTCCGGATATCCGCTGCACGAAGTGAATTCGCCGTAACGCCCGTGGCGGATCATGAGATTGCGTCCGCACTTCGGACACAGCTCTTCCAGCGGAATGTCTGGAACTCGCTTACCCTGATCGAGCCGCCGAGTCGTCTTGCAATCCGGATACCCCGTGCAAGCCATGAACTGGCCAAAGCGCCCGCGCTTGAGCACCATCACCCGTCCGCAGTTTTCGCAATATTCTTCCTGGGTGGTCTCTTGAATGTCGGCAGAATCGAGATCGGGTAGGTTAATCGGATTTTCTTTGGTGAAAGTGCAGCTCTCGGGATTCTCTTTGTCGTACGAACTGCATGCGTAGAACGATCCGTGCTTGCCCCACTTGATTACCAGCGGAGAGCCGCAGCGCTCGCATTTCTCGTCCGTCGGCTTCTCCATCCGCTTGATGTTCTCCATGTGCTTCTGCGCATAGCGGAGGTCTTTCTCGAACTTCTTATAAAAATCACCGAGCGCTTGCGTCCAACCTTCCTTGCCCTCTTCAATTTCGTCGAGCTCTTCTTCCAGCCGGGCGGTGTACTTGATATCGAAAATGTCGCTGAAATTCTCAACTAGCAGATCCGTCACAACCAGACCAATCTCGGTTGGGAAGAACTTCCCGCCCGTTTTTTGCACATATTGCCGTTCCTGAATTGTGCTGAGGATGGCCGAATAGGTTGACGGACGCCCGATTCCGCTTTCTTCGAGCTCTTTAACCAGCGAAGCTTCGTTGTAGCGGGGCGGCGGTTCGGTGAAATGCTGCTCAGGCTTCAAAGCTCTCAACGTGAGTTTCTGCCCGGCTTCGAGCGGCGGGAGTTTGTGCTTCAGCTCTTCGTCTTCCTCGTCCTTGCCTTCTTTGGATTCTTCATACACTTTGAGAAAACCGTCGAATTTCAAAATCGACCCGGTCACGCGGAACCAGAACACGTCGGATCCTGATTTGGCGTCAATGTCCACGGTCGTTTGATCAAAGACTGCAGGCGTGATCTGCGAGGCGACAAAGCGTTGCCAGATCAGTTTGTAAACCTTGAACTCGTCCTCTTTTAAGTACTGCTTAATCTGGTCGGGATGGCGGGTGGCTGAAGTTGGACGAATGGCCTCGTGGGCCGCCTGCGCTTCCTTCTTCTCTTTATATGTATTCGGCGACTGCGGCAGATACTCTGGCCCATATTGCGAGGTGATGTACTCGCGGACCTCCGCCAGCGCATCATTGGAAACGCGCGTGGAATCGGTACGCATATAGGTGATCAGGCCGACCTGACCTTCTTCACCCAGTTCCACGCCTTCATATAAGCGCTGCGCGATCATCATGGTGCGCTTCACGCTAAAGCGCAGTTTGCGAGAAGAATCCTGCTGCAGCTTGCTGGTGGTAAATGGTGGCGTGGCGTTGCGGCGGCGTTCTTTTTTCTCAGCGTTGCGGACAACCCAATCCGCGTGCTCCAGCGACATGCGGATTTTTTCCGCTTCCTCGCCGTTCGGGACCTCGATCTTTTCTTCCCCCTTGCCGAGAAAGCGCGCGTCGAACGCCGGCGGTTTAGGGGCGGCGAGGTGGGCATCAATCGTCCAGTATTCCTTTTTATCAAATGCCTTGATTTCGCGCTCGCGTTCGACGATCAGACGCAGCGCGACTGTTTGCACTCTGCCTGCCGAAAGGCCGCGGCGAACTTTGTCCCATAGCAGCGGCGAAACCTGGTAGCCGACTAAACGGTCGAGTACCCGGCGGGCCTGCTGCGCATCCACCAGGTGTTGATCGATGTCGCGCGGATGTTCGAACGCCTCACGAACGGCGCGTTGGGTGATCTCGTTAAACGTGACTCGGCGAATTCGCTCGCTACCGTTGTCCCCCTTCTTCTTTTTTCTGGATTTCTTGCCATCCCCGAGTTCTTGAGCGAGATGGGCGGCCATGGCCTCGCCTTCGCGGTCCGGGTCAGGGGCCAGGTAGATGGTGTCCACGCCACCCGCTAGCTTCTTCAGCTTGGCGACAACTTTCTCTTTGCCCGGAATGACGACGTACTCGGTCTCAAAATCGTTGTCCACGTCAACGCCCAACGTGCTCTTAGGAAGGTCCTTGACGTGTCCGTACGAGGCCTCGACCGTATATCCCTTGCCGAGATATTTTGAAATCAGTTTGACCTTGCCCGGTGATTCGACGATGACTAAACCTTTTGCCAATGGGTCCTCAATGGTTGGTGTTGGTTTTGAAGCTAGCACGAACGAGACGAAGCTGTCAGCTATCAGCTCTCAGCTTGGAGTCTTTTAGAGAGCGGATCAATGACGCTAGCATACGCTTCACCTCGATAACTTCACTAGAAAGTCGTTCGTAATCTACGAGCTGCAGCATTTGGAGATCGCTGGCAAGAAGCAAGTGGTATTCAAGTTCACTGGCGGAGCCGATTGCGATCTGCAAGAAACGCCCGAATTCCAGGTCGCCCTTCCGGCACGAACCTTCTGCGATGTTTGCACCAATGGATGCTGACGCTCTTCGCATTTGGCTCGTTAAACCGTAAAGTTCATCTTTCGGGAAGGAACGGCTTGCGTGATAGATATCGAGCGTAACCGCGTGGGCCTTTTCCCAGACCTTAAGGTTTCGGAAACTCTGCATCATTCCCTCCAGTTTGCTGAAAGCTGATAGCTGACGGCTGATAGCTAAAAGCTTCGTACAAAGTTTTTCCCCCGGCAACTGCTTCACCTTTCCGGCCAGCTCCAACTCGAACATCGCCACGAAGATTTCGGAAGATGACAGCTCCGGCTCTAACTTCTCGGTGATCTCGTCCAGGTGCATGGCTTCATCAGCCTTGAGCACTGAATAGATCTTCTTTTCGTGCGGAGAGAGCGAAGGTTCCTCAAATAATGATGCAGTCTGGTCCGCTTGCGATTCAGCGCCCGGTTCGGGGGGCAACGCAAGTCGCACATCCGCAGGGAGATCCTCCCAAACGTCCTCCCAGGTCGCGACCAGCTTTGCGCCCTGTTTAATAAGCGTATTTGGCCCCCATGAGTTCTTGTTGGTTACGTTTCCGGGAACGGCAAACACTTCTCGATTCTGTTCAAGCGCGCAACGAGCAGTAATGCGTGTGCCACTATACTCGGCGGCTTCAAGCACGAGCACCCCGAACGAAATCCCGCTGATGATGCGGTTGCGGATGGGAAAATTTTGTGGGGCAGCGAATGTTTCCAGCGGAAACTCGGAAACCAACGCTCCACCCAACGAAAGCATTTGCTCGGCCAAGCGGGAATTCTCCTTTGGATACATCACGTCCACTCCAGTACCGAATACTGCGACTGTCTTCCCGTTCCCGTTGACCGCGCCGCGATGCGCAGCCGTATCCACGCCACGAGCCAGGCCGCTGAAGATAATCAGCCCACGTACCGCAAGATCGCACGCCAGCCGCTCCGCCATTCCAATGCCATACGGGGTGGGATGCCGCGTTCCAACCACCGCAATGCCGGGCTGCGAGAGGGCGGCAACATTTCCACGAACGTAGAGCACGAGTGGCGGATCGTAGATTTGCCGAAGTCGTGATGGGTACTCCGGATCGTCGAGCGCTATGAGATGCACGCCTGCCGCTGCAGCCTTCGCGGCCTCATCATGCGCCAATTCCACCGAGTGCCCGGTACCTAGCGACTGCGCAGATTGCACGGGTAGGCCCGCAGCTTCAAGTTCCGTGAGCGAGGCATTGAGAACCGATTCAATGTTGCCAAAAAATTCAACCAGCCTCTTGGCCCGGGTCGGATCGAGTCCGGGGCGTGAGGGTCAGAGCAAGCCACGAAATCTGGCTGGAACTGGCTTTAAAGCTCAACGGCTTTGAGTCAGAAACTGCGGCATTGGGCAAGACTGCCTCCCCTGGCGGACAATGCCGACTCTAAGCACCCGCAAAAAGGGGTGTCAAGGTTACATGTCACACGTCTGCTAATATTTTGTAGAGACGTAGCTCCGCTACGTCTAGACGTTGCAAGCAACGTCTCTACAGGGAGATAAATCGCTGGGGAATCTACGCATTTCCGCCATTTCCTATCTCAACACCGCGCCGCTGATGTGGGATTTCGAGCACGGAACAGCGGGGCAGAATTTTGATATCGTTTACACCCTCCCTGCGGAGTGCGCTGCCCAGCTCGCGCAAGGGACCGCAGATATCGGGATTATCCCTTCCGCGGCTTACGCCACTATTCCCGGTCTTGCGATCCTGGCCGGAGTTGCCATTGCATCGAAACGAGCCGTCCGCTCCATTTTGTTAGTGAGTCGCAAGCCAATGGCACAAATTCGGAGCGTGGCGCTCGACAGCTCTTCGCTAACATCCGCAGCGCTCGCCAGAGTTCTCTTCGAAAAGTGCTGGGGCGGTGGAAGGCAGTTCAATTCCCTGCCTCCAGATCTGGACTCGATGCTGGCTGGGCACGATGCTGGCTTGCTGATCGGCGATCCGGCACTCAAAGTGAACCGCTCGCAGTACACGACCTGGGACCTCGCCGAAGAATGGATTAAGTTCACTGGCAAGCCCTTCGTATTCGCTTTCTGGGCAGTCAGACAGGCTGCGGCGAAAGACTCAAGCCTCGACTTGGCTGCGATTTTTCAGGAATCGCGCGACCACGGGCTGGAACCGACCAACGTCGCTCAGATTGCGCAAGCATGGGCGACTAGAGTGGGCATGACCGAAGCTGATGTTCGCAAATATCTCACTTCAAACATCCATTATTATTTGGATGATGATTGCCTCGATGGCATGCGCTTGTTCTATCGCTATGCCGATGAATGCGGCGCTCTTCCGCAGCCGCCAGATTTGCATTTTGCCGACATAAAGCCTGCCCTGATTTAGGTTTCTGAACCGAAACTGCACGTACCACTCCGACGACCGAAATTGCCTCTAAAGAGAATCCAATGGTGATCTTGGGCTTAATTCTGGTTTTATTGGTGTGGCCATGGGTGGTTCGCCTGGGTGGGCCGGGGCTCGTTTTGCTCGGCATAGCTGACAATTCATTGATACCGCTAACAGGAAGCATGGATGTCTTCACCCTGTGGCTGGCGGCCCATCATCGCGATTTGTGGCCGTATTATGCATTTATGGCTACTGCCGGGGCGGTCCTGGGTGGATACATCACTTATTCTCTGGGACGCAAAGGTGGCAAGGAAACTCTTGCTCGCAGACTAAACCAAGAAAAGGCGCGCAAAGTCTTTCAGCGCTTTGGACACTGGGGATTCAGGACTGTCTTCTTTAGCGCGATGCTGCCGCCTCCATTTCCGCTGGTGCCCGTGCTCCTTGCCGCGGGCGCACTGCAATATTCGCGCAAGAAATTCCTTGCAGCACTCTCCTTGGGACGCGGCATTCGCTATTTCCTGCTTGCCGGCCTCGGATCTCTGTATCGCAAACAGATCCTCCAGTTCTTCTCCCAATATTACAAACATGCGCTCTTGATTCTGATCGGGCTGGCTTTGCTGGGCGGAATCCTGAGCTACCTGCAGTACCTGCATACTCGGCGCCGCACGCAACAAGAACCGGTTTCACACAGCCGGGCAGCGTGACGCCGGGGGCATGATAGTCCTGCTCGGTTCCAGTCAAAACAACTGCCCAGATGGAAGCGAGGGTACTTTCGTCACCTGTCGCATGCCACATCGATTGAGTAGGATGACTGCAGCCTGCGTGCACCAGGGGGTTTTATGAAGAACCTGAAGTTTGTGGTTTCGCTAACCACCCACGACAATGACTACCAAATGGAACAGGCGGCTTCGGCAGAAGAAGCCGCGCGCCGTCTCGGCATCGATATCGAAATTCTCTATGCCGATAATGACGCCATCCTGCAAAGCCAGCAACTGCTGAAGGTCATCCAGTCCAGCACTCAACCACATCCGGATGGCATCATCTTCGAGCCAGTTGGCGCAACCGCCATGCCGCAAGTGGCACGCGCTGCCGCAAACGGGGGAATCGCATGGGTAGTATTGAACCGTGAAGTCGAATATGTGACAGACCTCCGCAGGAACTGCAAAGTCCCGGTGTTCGCCTTGACTTCTGACCACGAGGAGATTGGCCGCATTCAAGGCAAGCAGATCGCAGCATTGCTTCCGCACGGCGGTTCGGTGTTGTTGGTTGAAGGTCCGGCGGAGAACTTAGCCGCCAAGCAACGGACCACGGGCATGTACGAAACCAAGCCCGCTAACGTCCAGGTAAAGGTCATGAAGGCCAACTGGACTGAGTCCGGCGCGTACAAGACGGTAAGTTCGTGGCTTAAGCTTTCCACGTCGCAACAATCATCAATTGACCTGATCGCGGCGCACGACGACTCCATGGCGCTCGGGGGCAGGAAAGCCTTTCAGGATGTACACGACATCGCGCTCCGCGACCGCTGGCTGGCTCTGCCCTTCTTGGGCATTGACGGCATGCGCGAGACCGGACAAGAAGCAGTTCGGCGCGGACACCTTGCCGCCACCGTCATCGTGCCGACCAACACCGGCAAAGCCATCGAAATGCTGGCACACGCTTTGCACACTGGCACCACTCCACAGGAACGCACCTTCACCGTTGCCAAGTCTTTCCCGACCATCGAAGAACTGGCAAAACGACCGGCGAAGAAGAGCAAAGCCGCCGGCATCTAGCGCGAGAAACGATTTCACACAGCTGGACGGCGTCTCTTTTCATCATTTATCTTTCATCATTAGCCATTTTTTCATGATGTTCATTCCGAACAGCTTTAGCTGTGAGGAACTTGCTGTCCTCAGCGGCACCCTTGCACCCAGCAAAAAGCAAGTCCCTCACGGCTGGAAGCCGTTCGGAATGACATCGTGAGAAGTAATAGATGATGAAGTAGAATTATCTGTTGGCATGTCTCTAACTCACCAGCAAGCTCTCGACCTCTACCGTTCCGACGACCTGATCGGAATCGGCATGGAAGCCGACGCCGTGCGCCGCAAACTGCATCCCGAAGGTGTCGCCACTTACATCATCGATCGCAACATTAATTACACGAACTTTTGTACAGAATTTTGCACGTTCTGCGCGTTTTATCGTCCGCTGAAAGGGGCGAAGGCGAAAGAGGGATACATTCTCGAGTTCGAGACGATTTACGACAAAATTCGCGAGACCGTCGAACTGGGCGGCACCGGCGTGCTGATGCAAGGCGGCCTGCATCCTGACCTAAAGATCGACTGGCATGAACGCATGCTGCGCGGCATCAAAGAGCGCTTTCCCAAAATTCATCTGCACTGCTATTCCGCGTCGGAGATCATCGCCATCGCCGAGTACAGCAGCCTCACCATACGCGACACGATTTCGAAGCTGCGCGATGCCGGACTCGATTCCATCCCTGGCGGCGGCGCCGAAATTCTTGACGACGAAGTCCGCCACCGCATTGCCCGCCTGAAGTGCCTGACCGACGACTGGCTCAACGTACACCGTACTGCGCACCAGCTCGGCATG